>Ga0302232_10003603_pt1 | contig 10416 bp, 8 predicted proteins | sample II_Palsa_N2_3_FD_193575 | JGI IMG/M metagenome (GOLD analysis project Ga0302232, IMG submission 193575) | Peat permafrost microbial communities from Stordalen Mire near Abisko, Sweden - II_Palsa_N2_3 | ecosystem: Environmental > Terrestrial > Soil > Palsa > Peat permafrost | place: Sweden...
GATCCAGCGGCGGTACTCTCCGAACCGGCCGTCGGCGGCCAGCCGCGCCTCATCGGTGAAGATCGTCCCCGGCGGGGCGGGGCCGCTAGTCGGGGCCACGAACAGCGCGTCGACCGGGCAGTACGCTTCGCACATGAAGCACGTCTGGCAGTCAGCCTGACGGGCGATAACTGGATGCCACGAGTCAGGAACCTGGAATGGCGAGTGCGTCGCGCCGAATGCGAGGTAGGTAAACCAGGGCTTGTGCCGGTCCACGCTGCGGACGCCGCCGATCCATCGTCGGGCCTGATTCACGAGATCCTCAGACAAGTGGTAACCGTCATCCGGACTCGCCGGCGGTTCGATCTGGGTCGTCCCTTCGTACAGCGACGGGTAGAACTGATCGGAGATGCCGCCGACGAATCCGTAAAACTTCTCGAACCCCTCACTCGTCGGCCAGTGATCGAACGGGCCGACGGGGGTGATCGCGAACTGCGGCGTCTGGTGCCATTTTCCGAAGGCGCCGGTCGCGTAGCCATTGCCGTACAGGGTCTGCGCGATCGTGGCCGCGTCCGCCGGACGCATGCCGGTGTAGCCCGGCGCCGCCGTGGCGTAGTCGGTGAGGATCCCCATGCCGACGCTGTGGTGGTTGCGGCCCGTCATCAGCGCGGCCCTCGTCGGCGAACAGATCGCTGTGGTGTGGAACCGGTTGAACTTCAGCCCGTGGCCGGCCAGTTGCTCCGCGGCCGGCATTGAGCACGGGCCACCGAACGCCGTCGACGCACCAAAACCCATGTCGTCAAGAAGGATCACAAGAACGTTTGGCGCGCCGTCGGGAGCCCTGACTCGCACAGGTGGCGGAAACGGCTCACTCTGGGACCGAATGTCGAACGCGGCCTTGACGCGCGGCTGCTCGATGTGGATCGGCAGTCGGGAACGGTCCATTTGCTCTCCTGGGTGCTGAGATTGACAGTCCCGCGCGGCCGGGGCTCCGCTAAGGACGAGCCCCCTCACCGAGAGCTCCAAGACGATATGCTAAAGTCTAGTTTTTCGGTCGAGTTAGTCATATTACGATGCCGCTGTCCTCATCGGCAAGGCGCGTTCCGCGGCTGGGCCATGACAGAGGCGGCCACCATGGACCCACACAGTGAGATGGCCGAGTCGGCGCGTCCGGCCGCGAGTTCCTGCTGCGTTCCGGCCACTTCAGCGTTGGGTCACTGTCTCCCCGCCGCGTCACCTCCAGCGGCCAAGGCTGCCGCGGCGAGCCCCTTCCGCCCCGCGCTCGGGGACCGGTCTACGAAAGGACAGGCGGAAATCCCCGCGGGCTCGTTCCTGATGGGTGATCCGTTCGGTGAGGGCGATCCAGCGGATGGGGAGTCACCGGTTCACGAGGTCTCGCTGCCCGCCTACCGGATCGACACGACCGCGGTGTCCAACGCCGAGTTCACCCGGTTCGTGGCGGCGACCGGTTACCTCACCGACGCTGAGCGGTTCGGCGTGTCAGCCGTTTTCCACCTCGTGGCCGCCGCGTCACCCACCGACATCTTGCACCGGGTGGATTCGGCGCCATGGTGGCTGGCGGTCCGCGGTGCCTGCTGGCGTCACCCAGAAGGCCGGAGATCCTCGATCACCACCAGGCCGCACCACCCGGTCGTGCATGTCTCCTGGAGCGATGCGCAAGCGTACTGCCGCTGGGCGGGCAAGCGGCTGCCGACCGAGGCTGAGTGGGAACGCGCCGCGCGGGGTCGCCGCGGAGGCGCCCGGTATCCGTGGGGCGATCGGCTTGGCGACCGGGGCAAGTGGCGTTGCAACATCTGGCAGGGCGAGTTCCCTGGCCAGAACACCCTCGACGACGGCTACCTGACAACCGCGCCGGTGAAGGCATACCGGCCGAATGGATTCGGGCTGTGGAACACGATCGGCAACGTCTGGGAGCTGTGTGCGGACTGGTTTTCCCCGGCCTACTACGGGCATTCTCCGGCCGAGGATCCTCGCGGTCCCTCCGCTGGACTGACGCGGGTCATGCGTGGCGGCTCCTACCTGTGTCACGACTCCTACTGCAACCGTTACCGCGTCGCCGCGCGCTCTAGCACCACTCCGGACTCCAGTGCGGCAAACGTTGGCTTCCGCTGCGCTAACGATTGATGCGCTAACGATTGATGGGCTAACGATTAATCCGCCGCTCCCCTTGGCCGGCTAGGGTGACGGCAAGGCCGGAGGAAGTCTCCGGTTAGGGCTGGGAGGCCGCCGGTGGGAAGTTCCGACAGGGTGGGCTAGGCCGCCGGGCCCTCGGTCGGGCAAGACTATGGCCGGCCGCTGGCCACCATCCGCGATTACTTCGAGCAGATGACAGCCGCTGGCTCAGGTGCCGGAGCGCAGCTACCCGCGGATCCCGGCAGCGAACGGCCCGAAGATGCTCGCACTGGCAGGCGAGATCGCCGAAGGGGCGATGCCCATCCTGGTACCACAGGAGTTCACGGCGAACGCGCGGGAAATCCTCGGCCCGGACAAGATCCTCGTTATCGGGCTGGCGGCGGCCGTGGACGAGGATCCGGCCCGGGCCCGTGCCGCCGCCCGCCGGTTCGTGTCCGAGACCGTGACCCGACCTGGCTCGCCGTACGCGCTCAACCTGACCCGCCTGGGCTATGCCGCGGAGGAGATCAGCGCCGGCTCGGACAAAGTCGTCGATGCGATCGTCGCCTGGAGCAGCCCGGAGCTGATCATGGCCGGGATCCGCAAGCACCTGGACGCGGGCGCCGATCATGTGCGGCTGAGCACGATGGCGCCCGACTTCCAGGCCAGCCTCGACGCGCTGGAACGGCTCGCCCCGGTGCTGACGCGGTAACCACCGCGGTGTCCGGTGCCTGGGCTGCTGCTACTGCGAGTCAATGAGATAGCTGAACCGCTGATACCGGGCAGCGACACCATGAACCTGGCTGACCTCAGCGCGTCAGCCCAGCCAGTCTTGCTGGTGCGGCTACCATCGGATGTCGTTGACGTTGCCAGGCCCAGTCAGAGGGAGGATCCGTGGATCCCGAGACCGTAGACCAGAACTACGCTCAGCTGCAGCAGCAGGGCCAGCAGACGGCGGCCCTGATTCAGGCACTGGCCGGCAAGCTGCAGGCCGCCGCCGCCGCGGGCGACAGCAACGCCCGCGAATGGATGCTCGACCTGAAGGAGATCACGCTCGGGGTGCAGCAGGAGGAAGGGCAGGTGTCGCTACTGCTGCAGTCCATCCACTCGCTGGTCGATAACCACGTCCAGTCCGCAACCGTACCGCCCGAGTATCAGCAGCAGCCCCAGTACCAGCAACAACCTCAATACCAGCAACAGCCTCAATACCAGCAACAGCCCCAGTACCAGCAGGGCGGCGGAGGCATGGGCGGGCTGCAGCGTTTCCTCGGCGGCGGATTCGGCCGCGCGATCGTGACCGGCGCCGGCTTCGGCATCGGCGACGACCTGATAAATAAGATCTTTTAGGCCGCCGCGTCGGCTCAGCGTCATCGTCAGCTCGGTCACCCGGCGTACCTCGGTTCCCGTCGTCCCGGCCTTCATCGCCTTCTGGACGACGGACGGCTCGAAAATCAGGGTCGGGATGGAGAGCGACATGCGAGCTTGAAGGGTCAGGCCTGTCGCTGGGCATGGCGGTGCGCCAGCCGCGGTCTCTGGCCGGGCTCGATATGCCCGGCCAGAGATCACCCCCCGCCTGGTTACTGTGGCCAGGCGGTGTTATCCGCTGCTTGTTGCTGCCCCAGCGCGCTGGGGCACCCTGGAGTCATATTGCCGGCACCGCTGGTGCCAGCGGGCGGAGGTTATCCCGCGGATCCGTTGCCGGAGCCGCTGATCAGGGCCGAGACGGGCGCGTTGACCGCACTCGGGCCGGTGACCTTGGCCAGGGATCCGGTCCCTGAGGAAGCCGCCCTGGTGCCGCCATTCGCGGGGCCGTTCTCGGAACCGGTGCTGGCCGCCGAGACCGAGGCGTTGACCGCGGCCGGGGTGATGACGCTGACCAGGGACCCCGGGGAGGCCGGGCTGGTACGGGCGGTGCCGTCCGGCGCGGGGCCGTTCCCGGAACTGGTGCTGGCCGCCGAGATCGAGGCGTTGACCGCGGCCGGGGTGGTGACACTGGCTAGGGAGCCGTTCCCGGCGCTGATGCTGGTCGAGTCGGTGCCGCCGGTGCCGCCGGTGCCGCCGGTGCCGCCGGTGCCGCCGGTGGCGGAACCGGTGCCGAAACCGGTACTGGCCACCGCGACCGGAGCGTTGACCGCGCTGAGGCCGGTAACCGAGATCAGCGACCCTGGGCCGGCCGAGGCCGGGGCGTTGCTGGCCGTCCCGCCATTCGCGGAGGCGTTACCGGAGCCGCTGCTCGGCACTGACACAGGTGCATTCACCGCTCCGGGCAGCGCGATGGAGTTCATCGAATCGCCTGTGGAACCCGAATCGCCTGTGGAACCCGAGCCGCCCGTGGAACCCGAGCCGCCCGTGGAACCCGAACCGCCGGTTGAGCTAGAGCCGCCGGTCGAGATCGTGCCGGTGGCACTGCGGGACTGGCCAGTGCACGTCACTGGGCCATGCGAGGTGGCGGTGGTAGTGGCTGCAGCGGACTGCGGCTGGCCGGCCGCAGCCAGCACAGCGGCCGCGATCGCGGCGGGGAGGAGCAGGCCGGCGGTCTTAGCCGCCAGGCGCGCGCTGATGTGAGTCATGAGGTGGTACTCCCTTTGATGAGGTCTGCGTGGCTAGAAGATGGCCGCCCGAGGAAATGACCCGCGGGGGCAAGGGCTGACAGGAAACCGTCAGCTGCTAGCCAGGAACCTCATGAGGGAACAGCACCGCGCTGGTGCATGGCACCCCCGCGGCCAGGCGCCGCAATGCGGCACCCGCGGTCAGCAGGACCGCAGCGATCAGCAGGGCCGGGCTATGCCCGTGCCATCCTGCCCCGGACCCTGATCCGGGGATGAAGCTCTCGCCGGAAGACCCGCCCCCCGGAGTAACCGGGGATGCCGGGGATGCCGGGACGGGAAGATCCGGGGAACGAGCCGGATCCGTGCTAAGGGCCCCCAGCGCGCCAGCGCTGTGGCCTGTCCCGGCCGCAGCCGCCAGCCCGTCACCAGGGTGGCCGGGCACGGCGACGACAGCAGACGCAGCGGGCGGGCCGGGAACGGCAGGGAAACCGGGATCGGTAAGACTGGTACGCGGGGAGTCGACCGCGCCGGTACCCAGGGCAGAAGACGCCTGCGAGGTCACGCCGGAGAGAAGATGCCCGGCCGGAGACGTCGCCGCGCCGACCGCGGTCCCGGTCACCGACCTGACAGCCGCGGTAGCGGTCCCGGCCGCCGAGGTGGCGGTGCGGGTCGCGGCGCGGACCGTGCTGGTAGCCGTTGTGCCCGTTGAGCTGACCGCCGAGGCGGCGGTGAGGGTCCCGGCGGCCTGGGAGACCGTGCCGATGGCGCCGGACGGCGCGCTCTGGGTCGCCGCGCTTGCTGGGCCAGCGAGAAGCAGGCCTATGCCGAAAGCAAGGCACAGACCGCCGATCACCACCCCGAAGGTGTAAAGAACCACCTTCAGTGCCAGAGCACACCAGACATTCATAAGTGCCACGTTATTCACTCACAGCACCAATGTCCAGACTTGGGTGGGTAATTAAATGGCATCGTGCTTAGGTACGGTCTGCTTTTCCGGATAAAGTTTAAATTATCCGCTCTTATATGTGTTAAGCCTGCTATGCGTCGCACCTGAAAGCGGTTGATCCGGCCATAAGACTGGTCACTATAGCTAACTTAAGTGCGCATCACGGTGGCTGGCGAGGGATGCTGACCTTTCTCCTTCCCGCGACGAGCTCGATGCCGCGGTCGAGCCGCTCGTGCTCGTGGGCGACGATCGTGACGGCGGTGCCCGACGGCTGCGGCCGGCGCCTGTGGGCCGGGGGCGGCATTTCGCGAACCTGCTCGGGTAGGCCGCGCCGGGCCGGGCGGCGTCATGGCGGTGAGGAAGCGAAGAGGCGACATGACCATGAGGAGTTCCGGGCGGCTGGTCATGAGCTGATCGACTGAATCGCGGACTACCGGGCCCGGATCCCGCAGCTGCCGGTCCAGGCGCAGGTGCGGAAGCTCTTTCGCTCCTGGCGTCCCCGGACGATCCCGGATTGGATGCCCTCATCACCGGTCTGCGTGCTGGTCATATGGGGTACCTGGTGGGTTCGGTGGTGTACTGGCGGCCGGACGGGGCGGTCCGGCGGAAGGTTCCCGGGGTGATCTGCTCGACTTTCCACTTCGGGTGCTGCTTGAGCCGGTGGTCGTGGCGGCAGGTGGGCCCGCCGTTGCACAGGCATGACCGGCCGCCTGCTTCGTAGGGGGTGTTGTGTTCGAAGTCGGAGTTGCCGGCGGGTCTCCGGCAGGTGGGGGCGACGCAGGTGGCGTGCCGGATCTGGGCCAGGTGCCGCAGCTTGACTCCCGGGTCGTGACCGCGGGCCTCGAACCGGTGGTCACACGTCTGCAGGGCGATCGGGTCCAGCGCGAGGAGCAGGTCCCGCTGGCCGGGCTGGCCGGCGGACAGCCGCCAGGCGCCGTAGCCGCCGGGTGGCCCGTGCTCGCCGGAGGCGGTGAAGGTGAACCGCGGCGGGTCGCCGTCGCCGGTCCGCCCGGGCGGGTCATGATCACCGGGCGGGGCGTGGCCGCCGGGCGGCGCGTGGCCGCGGGGTGCCGGTCTGGCGCAGCCGTGGCCGATGGCGTGTCCGTGCTGGTCGGTGACGCTGAGACACCAGGTGGTGGTGGGGTTGGCGGCGGCGGCGCGGGCCAGGTCGCGGGCCAGGGCCGGGTCGACCGGGCCCAGGCCGGCGATCTCGCCGGGCCGTTCGGCCAGGTCCAGCAGGGTGGCCAGCGGGATGGTCAGGTGCAGGCGGCCGGCGAACCCGGCCGGGAGCACGCTGGCGGCCGGCGGGACGTGCGGGCCGGCCGGGTGCGGGGCCTGCGACCCGCCATCGGCGGGTTCGCCGGTGCCGTCCCAGGGCTCGTCCCCGGGCTGGCCGCGCTCGTCCTCAGGCTGGCGGGGCGCGCCGCTGCCGGGCGCGCGGTTCCCGGTGTCCTCGCTGTCCTGGCCCGCGCCGGGCGGGGCGGGCGGGGCGGCGGGGCGGGAGTCCTTGTTCAGCAGGATATCGAGGTAGGCACGGGCCCGGAGCTGGTCCGTATCCCCGTCCAGGCCGGCCTTCTTCAACTGCGTCGCCCACCACGTGATCCGCTGGTCGGCGGCGAGCACCTCGGCCGGGGGCAGCTCACGGCCCATCAGCGCGGCGTTGCCGGAATCTTCCCGCCACCGCTGCACCCGGGCGTCCCGGCGGGCGTCCTCCCTGCGTTTGACCGCCTTGCCCGGGGCGACCTCGATGACCGCGCGGGCGATCGCGGCACGCAGCCCGCCCGGGGTCAGCCGCCCGGCCCGGTCCAGCACCCGCGCCTCAGCCGCCCGCGCCTCATCCGCATCCAGGTTCGCGGTCGCCCGGGCGATGATCTCCACCTTGGACTGGCGCAGCACCCCGGCCCGGAACGCCGCCCTGGTGCCGGGCAGCTTGACCTCCAGGTCATGAGCCAGGCCCAGGATCCGCGCGGCGCCGTCCCGGGTCTCGGCCAGCGCATCGCGGAGCTCGTCCTCGGTGAACTCATCGTAGCTGCCGGGCATCCGCGCCGGGCCTTCGGGTTCGCAGCCGGGCCCGGGACGCCGCCGGATCAGCTCGGCGACCGCGGCGTGCTTAAGCGCGCAGGCGGCGGCCTCGGACCGGTCCGCCGCGCAGATGATCCCGGTCAGCTCATCATCAGACGCGCCGGCGAACCGGTCCCCGGGCCCGGCGACATGCCCGGCCAGGCCGTGCAGCGCACCGCCGCCCGGAGCCACATCCAGGGTCTGCCCCGCCGCGAACGCCCCGGCCGGGCCCGGCGAGTCCCCCGGCACCCGGCGCGCGGAACCGGGCTCCCCCGGACCCCGGCGGGCCGACGGCACCGCCCGCGGGACCCCTGCCGGGGCGCGTGATCCCTGGCCGGGCCGGGGCGACCGCTTTTTGCGGGCGGGCGGGGGCGGGTCCTGCGGGTCGGGTTCTTCGCCGGGCGCCAGCCCGGGATCCTCCTCGTCGTGTACCGAGGCCAGCCACGCCACCCACTCCTCCTCGGTCAGCCAGTCCTGCGTCGAAGGCGGAAGCTCCCGCCAGCCCGCGCCAGGGAACTCATCCGGGTCGGACTGGGCACCGCCGCCGGGCTCGTCAGCACGCCGGGCCGGATCGTCGTCCTGCCCGGGGTCTGGGGAGACCGGTCCTGAGGTCACGAACCACCGTCCGTTCGGAGAGATGAATTTGGCCTTGACCTTTTCGCTTCTATCAAACATAATAGCGAAACAGATTCCGGACTGCAAGCGTATTATCTTGATAGGAGGCAATATTCGAATTAAGAGACTAGCGTTATGGGTGTGACGACGACGGTGGGATCGGCGGACCGTTCCTGGGGACTGGACGGCTAGGAAATCGCGTGCATGGCGCGGGCGAAGGCTTCGCCGCGGTCGCGGTAGTCGCGGAACTGGCCGAAGCTGGGCGCGGCCGGCGACAGCAGGATCACGCCATCCGGCTTGGCCCAGCGGTAGGCCGCCGCTACCGCCGACTCCAGGTCCGGGCGGTCGGTGACGCCCGCGAAGAGCGGGGCCTGATCTGGCGCTTGATTCCTGGCGGCCTGGTCGAGGGCGGCCTGATCGATTTCGGCCTGGTCGATTTCGGCCTGATCGATTTCGGCCTGGTCGATTTCGGCCTGGTCGATTTCGGCGCGGATGCGGGGGCCGCTGTCGGGGAGGGTCAGCACGTAGGTCGGCGCCGGGCGGGCCAGGATGCCGGCGGCGAGGGGGGCGTAGTCGATGCCGCGGTCGTGACCGCCGACGATCAGCGCGATCCGGCGGCCGGGGAAAGAGTCGAGCGCGGCCAGGGTGGGCAGCACGTTCGTGGACAGGCTGTCGTCGACGAAGGTGACGCCGCCGACCGTGCCGATCGACGTGAGCCGGCTCGGCATCGGCTGGTACCCGGCGGCGGCGGCGCGCAGCCGGGCATCATCGGCGGCGCCGGGCACGCCCATGGCGACCAGGCAGCGGCGGGCGATGAGCGCGTTACGGCGGTTGTGCCGCCCGGGCAGCCCGAGCGGCTCCATCCAATCCGCGTCCGGGTCCTCGTCCGCGGACACCCACTCCACCCGCGGGCCGAGCAGCGCCACCCGCTCGGTGAGCAGGTCGCTATCGGCGTTGGCCACCGTTAGTTCGGCACCGGGCTGCGAGCACGCGGAGAGCTTGTCCCGGTAGTACTGCTCCACCCCGCCGTGCCAGTCGAGGTGATCCGGGTGCAGCGAGGTGACCGCGACCACGGGCGGAGAATACGGCAGGTCGGTGGCCTGGTAGCTGGACACCTCGATGACCCAGTAGTCGAAGTCGCCCGACCCGGAGTCCTCGGCGGGGTCGTACGGCGACGCACCGATGTTCCCGCCGACCATGCACCGGTAGCCCAGCTGAGTCAGCAGGTGCCCGGTGACCGACGACGTGGTGCTCTTGCCCTTGGTTCCCGTCACGCACAGGACGCGGCGCAGGTCGGCTTCGGCAATCCACAGGCCCAGGCCCCCGACCACCGGGATGCCCAGACCGGACAGGCGGGCCACCTCGGGCCGGTACCGGCTCAGGCCCGGCGTCTTCACCACCACGTCACACCGTTCCAGAGCGGCGAGCCCGCCCTCGCCGGTGGCGAGCACCGGGCGGCCGTCAGGGTTTGACTGAGGGTGATCATCGACCAGGATCGGCTCGACGCCCAGCGAGACTAGCTTGCGCAGGTTCGCGTGGCCTTCGCGGCCCAGGCCCCAGACGCCGACGCGTGCTCCGGTCAGGTCAGACCAGGAGAGTTTGGCCCTGGTCATCGGTAGCCGGCCGGGATGAAGTTCTCGCCCACCGGGGCCAGCATGGCGACGGCGTCCGCAGCGGACGGCGCGTCCGGCCAGGCGTCCACCTCGAGCGCAAGTTCGGTGAGCAACGGGTGACCGGCTCGGTCGTCCCGGCGCGCGGCCAGCAGGACCGCGGCCCGGCACTCGCTGACCTCGCCGACGCACTCGAACGGCTTGGCGCCCGCGCCGAGCAGGGCCCGGAACTTCCCGGCCAGCCCCGGATTATCGAGTGGTTCCCCGGTCACCGCGAAGATCCGCCGCAGCGCTCCGGCCGGCAGGAACGGCGCGAGGATCAGGTCGATGAAACAGCACTTGTCGCACTGGCCGCACCAGTGATCGAGCCGACGGGCCTTGTCACTGTAAAAGGCCTTATTACAACTACGGAACGAACCGTGGTACTGCTCAAGGGCCGCGAATTCCTGCCCGACCCAGAGCTCGGTCCGGTCTCTCAGCCAGGAAAAGTACTCGGGCAGCCGTGGTCCGAGCACGTCGCGGA
>Ga0302232_10003612_pt1 | contig 10400 bp, 8 predicted proteins | sample II_Palsa_N2_3_FD_193575 | JGI IMG/M metagenome (GOLD analysis project Ga0302232, IMG submission 193575) | Peat permafrost microbial communities from Stordalen Mire near Abisko, Sweden - II_Palsa_N2_3 | ecosystem: Environmental > Terrestrial > Soil > Palsa > Peat permafrost | place: Sweden...
CGCTAGACGATCGAGATAGCGGCCGCCGAGCACGATATCGCGCTGCTCTTCGCCCATGTCGATGCGGTGGTAGGCGGTGACGTGCGTCTCGACCGCCGCGCGGTCGCCCGACAGCCGGATCAGGCTCTGGCCGAGCGTGTGCAGCGTCACCGGGATCGCCGGCGAGCCGGGCACCACCCACGCCAGATAATCGTCGAAGCCACCGACGAACACGCCGAAATCCACCGTCGCATCCAGCCAGAAGCAGGTGCGGAGCAGCGCCGCGTCGCGACGATCCTCGCCCCGGCTGAGCCGCGCCAGCGTGTCGCGGATCGTCTCGCGATCGAGCAGATCGGCGAGCGTCAGAACGGGCGGTGTCATGTCAGGTCCGCTCCCTCGCCGAAGCCGACCGGGATCGCCGTCTCGCGCCGGTTGACCAGAGGCCGCCGGTAGGACGGATCCTCGCGATCGCGCGACGGTGCGCCGTTGAGGTGGATGTCGGGCAAGTCGGCGAACGGGATCGGCAGCGTCGGCACCAGACCCGACCATTCGATCGCATTGGTGCGCAGCGCGATCTTCCACGTGCCGTCGCGCCGCTCGAGCCGATCGATGTAGCGGCCACCCGCGATCCAATTGCTCTCGTCGCGGTTGCGGCCGACGAAGAGGTAATAGGTTTCGGTGTGCGCGACGTCGCCGTCGATCTCGCAACTATGGTTGAGCAGATTGTGGTGCGTCGCGATCTGCCCTTGCTGGTGCAGGTCGAACGACCAGTCGCACAGCGGCTTGGGGGCACCGACGAAGGGGCCTGCGGCGATCACCGCGTCGGGATAGAAGGCGGACAAGAAGAGCTCGCGATCGAAGCGATCCATCGCGCGGCTGAAGCGCGTCAGGCAATCGAGGATGTCCTGCCGGTCGAGCAGTTCGTCGAGCCGGGCGAGCCTGTCAGGCGTCATCGCGGCCGCCCTTCGTCGCCATGCCGAAGCTGTAGACGATATGATCGACATGGCCGTGCAGCCCGAACGCCAGTGGCTCGGTCGCATCGCGGATCGCGTCGATCCGCTCGCCGACCTGGTCGATCGTCCACGACGGCTGGTACACGCCCTGCGTCTCGGCAACATAGACCTTGGCGACGCGCCCGGCGATCGCGGCGAGCATCTCGCCGGTGATCGAGCAGCTCTCGTGGCACAGCCAGCCGACTACGGGCGCGACGAGTTCGGGTTGCATCGGCGGATAGGCGGAGACGTCGATCCCCTCCGCCATACGCGTCACCGCGCTCGGCACGATCACGTTGCACTTCACATCATGCGCCTCACCCTCGAGCGCGGCGATGTTGCTCAGCCCGATCATCCCGGCTTTCGAGACGCCGTAGTTCACGCAGCGCTGGTTGCCGTAGATGCCGCCGATCGACGAGGTCAGCACGATGCGGCCATAGCCGGCGTCGCGCATCAGCGGGAAGGCCGCGCGGACGACATGATAGGCGCCGCGCAGGTGGACATCGAGGACGGCGTCGAAATCCGCCTGGCTCAGTTCGTCAAGCGCGCCGTAGCGGACATTGCCGGCGTTGTGGATGAGGATGTCGATCCGGCCATAGGCCTCGATCGCGGCCCGGACGATCGCGGCGCCCCCCTCGGGCGTCGCGACGCTGTCGAGATTAGCGATCGCCTCGCCGCCCGCCGCCTCGATCTCGGCGACGACATCGCGCGCGGGGCCGGCGTCGCTACCCTCGCCTTTGATCGCGCCGCCGGGATCGTTGACGACCACCTTGGCGCCCTCGGCGGCGAGCAGCAGCGCATAGGAGCGGCCGAGCCCCCTTCCCGCCCCGGTGATCACCGCCACGCGGCCGTCGAATCTCAGTTCGGACATCGGTTCTTCTCTCTTCTGCGAAGGGCGGCCCGGCGAATTAAACTGGCGGATCAGACCGGCTGCCAGATCGGCGAGCCGCGCGTCGCGCGCAGCGACGGGATCGTCCGCCCGTCGATGTCGGTGACGCCGTAGATATCGGCCAGTTCGGCGGTGATGAACGTGGCGCCGCTGTGCCGCATCACGTCCGGATCGGCGGCGAGCGCGGCGATCACGCGGCCGGGATGCTCGACGGTCGATCCGTTGGCGCGCGTCGTCGCCGCAGCACCGTCGAGGCCGGGGATGGTGGCGAGGTTGCGCTCGGCGCGCTCGGTCAGCGTCAGCCCCTGCCACATCGAGATCGAGGCGACATGATGCGGCTTGAGCTCGATCGCCATGTCGCGCGCCATCCGGTCGACCGCGGACTTGGCGGTGCCGAAGATCACGCCATAGGTGTAGGTGACGCCGGTATAGCCCGAAATCTCGACGATCAGCCCGGATTTCCGCGGCACCATGATCTGCGCGGCATGCCACGCCGCGACGAAGTTGGAGCGCACGCCGACATCGAACATCTCGAGATTGGACAGCGGCTTTTCCCAAAAACCTTTCGGCTCGGTGAGGTCCTCGGGCAGCGAGAAGGCGTTGTTGACGAGGATGTCGAGCCGCCCCTGCTCGTCGCGCACCCGATCGAACAAGGCGGCGACCTGATCGTCGGCAGCATGATCGACCTGCACCGCGACGCCCTTGCCGCCGCGCGCGTCGCATTCGGCCGCGGTCTCGCCGACCGTCCCCGGCAGCGGATAGGCACCCGCGGTCACGGTGCGCCCGGTGACGTAGACGGTCGCCCCCTGCTCGGCGAGCACCAGCGCGATGCCCTTGCCGATGCCGCGGCTGGCGCCCGTCACCACCGCGACCTTGCCTGCAAGCGAACCCAAAGCGTCTCTCCCTGTCTCGGTGCCGGAGCATAAGCGGCACGCCCCAGGCTTTCCCGCCAAATCGTCACCGAGCGCCGCCGACAACGCTCGGGCGATCATGCGCACGGGGACCGCGGAAGCGCGGGACGTCTGCGCTATGACGACCGTCCGGCGGGAGACGAGGGGCAGGATGGTGTCGCGCAAACTGACGTTCGGTTACCTCTATGATTTCCGGAACCCGCCGCAGTGGCCGACGCGCTGGGCCGATCTCTATGCGGCGACGCTCGACGTGATCGCATGGAGCGAGACGGTCGGGTTCGAAGGCGCGTGGGTGCCCGAGCATCATGGCGCCGAGGACGGCTATATGCCCGCTCCCAATCTGATGCTCGCGGCGATCGCGGCGCGTACCCGGCGTATCCGGCTGGGATCAGCGATCGCACTGGCGCCGCTCTACCACCCGGTGCGCTTCGCCGAGGAATGCGCGATCCTCGATATCCTCTCGGACGGTCGCGTCGAGATGGCGCTGGCGATCGGCTACCGCCGGCGCGAGACCGAGGCGTTCGGCATCGACTTCACCAGGCGCGGCGCGCGGTTCGACGAGTTCCTCGCGATCGTCCGCGCGCTGTGGGCGGGCGAGACGGTCGATTTCGAGGGGCGGCATTTCACGATCAAGCGCGCCCGGATCGTGCCGCCTCCGCCGCGCGGCCACATCCCGCTCTACATCGGCGGCTTTGCCGACAAGGCGCTGGAACGCGTCGCCACCTATGCCGACGGCTATTTCGGCAACGAGGAGGTGTGCGACCAATATTTCGAAAAGGTCCGCGCGCAGGGCAAGGATCCCACCAAGGTCGGCATCCGCATCCAGAGCCTGTTCACCGCGGTCGCCGACGATCCCGAGGCCGCGATGGAGGAACTGGCGCCCTATTATCACCACGCCAACAACGCCTATGGCGCGTGGCTGAGCGAGGACAAGCGCGCGCTCGGCATCGACAATCCCGCGCTCAGGCCGATGAGCCTCGAGCGGTTCAAGACCAGCGGCATCCTCCAGATACTGACGCCGCGCCAAGCGATCGCGCATTTCAAGGCGATGCAGGCGCGGCTGCCCGTCGAGCATGTCATGATGATGATGCCGCCCGGGCTTTCGCCCGAACGCTTCGTCGCCTATGCCGAAACCTTCGCCCGGGAGGTCATCCCGGCCTTTGCCTGAGCGGGTCGATGCCGAACGCCGAAGATCGCCGGACCCAGTCGCCCCAATCGGTCACGCGCGTCATCCAGATCATCGAGGCGCTGTGCGCCAGCGCCGCGCCCGCGACGCTCGCCGATCTCAGCCGGATGCTCGCGACGCCCAAGACCAGCCTCGCGGCGCTGCTGCGCGGCCTCGCCGACATCGACGTGGTGATCGCGGCGGACGGCGCCTACCGGCTCGGGCCGGGCGCCTTCGGGCTGGGCAGCGCGTTGCAGGAGGCGCGGCGGCGGCTGCAATCCTCCGATCTGGTGCGCGAGGGGATGCGCCGGCTCGCCGACCGATCGGGCGAGACCGTGCTGTTCGCGGTGCGCGACCGCGACGGCGCGACGATCACCTATGTCGACGTGATCGAGAGCCGCAATGCGGTGCGCTTCACCGTCTCGATCGGCGACCGCCGCCCGCTGTTCAGCACCGCGAGCGGACGCGCGCTGCTCGCCGCGGGGCCGGAAGAGGCGTGGCGGCGCTATCTCGACCGGCTGCGGCCCAAGCGGCTGACCGCGCATACCGAGACCGCGCGGCGCGCGCTCGCCGGGATCATCGAGGCGGCACGCGACGCCGGCGTCGCGCAGACGATCGACCAGACCGCCGAGGGCGTGACCGGCACCGCATCGGCGATCTTCGATGCGTCGGGCGCGGTGATCGGCGCGCTGGTCGTCGCCGCGCCGAGCTCGCGGCTGCAGGACCGGCTCGATGAGCTCAAGCGGCTGGTCCGCGAAGAGGCGGCGTCGATCTCGCGCAGCCTCGGGCATAGGGTGACGGCTTGAGGTAGAGCCAAGCGCTCTTAGTAAAATCCGTTCGCACTGAGCTTGTCGAAGTGCGTGCCCCGAACGCCCCCGCGCGCCGCACGTCCTTCGACAAGCTCAGGACGAACGGGAGGGTGACCGGATCGATTCAATTCTCGATGATCGAGGCAAAGCCCCGCCGATCAGCGCCCCAGCACCATCCCCGCCATATCCCCCTGGTCGCGCCACCCCGCGAGCACGCCGTCGAACGCATCGAAGCCCGGCCCATAGGGCTCGCCGACGTTGGAGCGCAGCGCCTTCTCGCCCTCGTTGTTGTAATAGCCCGGCGTGCATTCGCGCTGATACTGCGTCATGTCGACCTTGGTGTCGTGGATGATCCGCACCCACTCGTCCATCGCCTCGCGGCTGGGCTCGACCGTTATCGCGCCGCGCGCGAGCGTCTCGCGGATGATCCAGGCGATGTGGCTGACATGCTGGTCGAACATCGCGGTGACGTTCGCCGAAAGCCCAACCTGCGTGTAGCCGGTAACGAAATGGTTGGGGAAGCCGTGGACCGAAAATCCGTGGAAGGTCTGCAGCCTGTCGCGCCACAGATCGAACAGCGACCGACCGTCGCGACCCTCGATGCGCTTGATCCCCCAGCGCTTCTCATAGTCGCTGGTCACCTCGAAGCCGCTGGCGAAGATCACGCAATCGGCGTCATATTCGACGCCGTTCGCGACGAGCGCGGTCTCGGTCATCCGCTCGACGCCCTGCGATGCCGACACGTCGACCAGCGTGACGTTGGGGCGGTTGAAGGTCTGCAGATATTCGTCGTTCGAGGTCGGCCGCTTGCACATGAAGCGATACCAGGGCTTGAGCGCCTCGGCGGTGGCGGGATCCTCGACGACGGCATCGACGCGCCGCCGCAGCCGCTCCATCACGAGATAATCCTCGCGCTCGTACAGCTCGCCATATTCGGCGGGGGAAATCTGCCAGTTCCTCGCCTCGAACTTGGACTGGAGATTGCGGTTGATCTCGGTCCACAGGTCGCACACCAGATCGCTCTGCCCGGGCGCGAAGCCGGCGATCGCACCGGCGTGGAAATTGACCTGGCGCTCCTTCTGCCAACCGGGCTCGAGCGTCTCGACCCACGCGGGATCGGTCGGCGTATTGCCACGATGGTTCACGCTCGACGGCGTGCGCTGGAACACCGTCAGATGCTTGACCTGCTTGCCCAGCCACGGGACGAGCTGGATGCCCGTCGCGCCCGTGCCGATGATCGCGACGCGCTTGTCGTGGAGATTATCGAGCCGTCCGCTCGCACCCGTCGGGTCGCCGCCGGTATAGTCGTAATCCCAGCGCGCCGAGTGGAATTTATGGCCCTTATAGTCGGTGATGCCGGGGATGCCGGGCAGCTTGGGGCGATTGGTCGGGCCGCCGCACAGGATGACGAAGCGCGCCTTGATGTCGTCGCCGCGGTTGGTGGCGATCCGCCAGCGCTTGATCTCCTCGTCCCAGCGCGTGCCCTCGACCAGCGTGTGGAAGATGGCGTGATCGTAGAGATCGAAATGCCGGCCGATGCGCTGGCAGTGCGCGAGGATCTCGGCACCGTCGGCGAAACGCTTGGTCGGCATGTAGCCGGTCTCTTCGAGCAGCGGCATGTAGCAATAGGCGTCGTTGTCGCACTGGATGCCGGGATAGCGATTCCAATACCAGACGCCGCCGAAATCGCCGCCGAGCTCGATGATGCGGACGTCTTCGACACCCGCCTGCCGGCAGCGAGCCGCGGCGAGCAGGCCGGAGAAGCCGCCGCCGAGCACCGCGACGTCGATCTCGTCGCGTATCGGTTCGCGCGGGATCACGGGCTTGTAGGGGTCCGCCTCGTAATATTCGGCATAGTCGCCCTCGGCGGCGACGAACTGCTTCTGGCCGTCCTTGCGCAGCCTCCGGTCGCGCTCCTCGCGGTATTTTTCGCGCAGCGCGGGGATGTCGATGTCGTCGGGCGTCTGCGTGGGCGCGCACTTCACTAGGCAGTCCTCATGCGATCGGTGGCGGGTGGTGCGGGCCGGCTCAGCCGAGCTTCTGCGGCGCGCCGGTGCCCATATATTTGGCGAGATTATAATGGAGGCTGGGGATGGCGCGCTCGCGATAGGGGTTGGGCTGCGTGCCTCGGAAACCGCCATTCTTCATGCCCTGCTGCACCGCCGCCATGTTGGCGAAATCCTGCTGGAGCACGGGCGGCCACGCCTCGGGCGGGGTGTATTCCCACTCGGTCTCGGGCGCCTCGCCCTGCGGATAGAGCTCGTACACCGACGCCTCGAAGATGCACCTGTCGGGATCGGCCTTGTAGGGCCGCGCTTGGTAGCAGAGCATGTTGTTGACCGCGTGGCCGATCTGGAAGTTGGGGAATATCTGCCACGCCGTGCCCGCCTTGGCGTTGTGCGAGGGCTCGACCACCGGCCAGAACACGCCGCGCGCCTCATCCGCCGCGCGCGCCGACTTGAGCCAATGCTGCAGCACCTCGCCCGATGGCGTCCCTTCGGGCAGCTCGTCCTTCAGGCGGATCGCGGCGTCGACGAGCGTGCGCGTGGTATTGGTGTTGGCCGCTTCCCAGGTGAAGACCTGCATCTCGGCGGTCGAGATGCGCGCGTCGCCCGTGCCGATGCGCAGCTTGGCCTGCTGGTTGGCGTCCATCGTCTTGGGCGCGTCGTAGCCGATATTGCTGTGCAGCCCCTGGTTGCGCGCCCAGCCCGGGAAGTCGCCGAACGCCATGAATTCGGGATGCGTGCCGGGGACGTGATAGGTCTCGTCGAACGCCTCCATCGCGACCTTCCAGTTGCAGTCGAAGACGATCCACTTGCGCCAGCGGCAGCGCATGTTCTCGAGCTGGAAGGGATCGAGCAGCGTCGCGGCGGGCTCGAGATAGTCGCGCAGCGGCACCGCGTCGGGATCCATGCTGATCCACACCCAGCCGCCCCAGGTGTCGCATTTGACCGAGGCCAGATGCGTGCTCTCGTCGCCGAGCATCCCCTGCCAATGGTCGCGCTCGGGCACATGGACGCAATTGCCCTGCAGGTCGAACGTCCAGCTATGGAAGCCGCAGACGAAGCGCATCTTCTTGCCGCGGGCGTTGCGGGCGCCGGGCGGCGTGTCGATCAGCCGGCGGCCGCGATGCGGGCAGACGTTGTAATGCGCCTGCACCGTATCCGGCCCGGTGCGGACGACGATGATCGAATCGTCGAGGATGTCGAAAGTGATGTAGTTGCCGACCTCGGGAATGTCCTCGACACGACCCGCCTGCAGCCACGTCTTGCGCCACAGCCTGTCGCGCTCGGCGCGGGCATAGTCGGGTGAGAGGTAGGCCTCGACGCCGATCGTGACGGGCGCCTCGAGTTGCTCGACCGCGACGACCGCCTCGCCCTTCAAACTGCCCGAAAATTCGCCCATCTGATCCTCACCCGTCAAAGTCGCGGCGCGCTCACTGCAAGATAAGCCAGCTTAGGGCAGGAGACATCGCCCGATAAGCACGCCGCGGCCCGCTATCGCCCTCGCGATGGATGGTGCGGCGGCCGCATCAGCCGCGGATCGGCCGCAGCGCGATGATGCTCCCCTCGCCGTCGGCGGAGAGGTAGAGCGTGCCGTCGGGCCCGTCGGCGATCCCCGCGAACGGCCCCATCGGCCCCGAATGCGGCGGGATACCGCGCAACGGCTTGGGCGTGACGCCGGGCGGCGGGCCGATCGGCAAATCGGCCGCCACGATGCGCCGGGTCCGCGTCGCCATGTCATATTCGATCACCGCCTTGGCACCGACGTCGACGATGTAGAGCAGCGCGCCGCGCACGAGGATGCCGTGCGGGCGCCGCAGCCCGTCGATCACGGTCTCGACGCCGCCGCGGGCGAGCTTGACCACGCGCCCCGCACCGGACTCGGATACGAGGCAGTCGCCGTCCGCGGTCAGCGCGACGTCGATCGGCTGCGACAGCCCCGCCGCCAGTTCCTCGGTCGCGCCCGCGTCGATCGAGACGACGCGTCCCGCGCCGAATTCCGCCGCGATCACCTTGCCGCCGGGCGCGATCGTCACGCCATAGAGCTGGTCGAAACCGTCGGCGAGGACCTCGCTGGCGAGGTCCGCCGGGCGATAGAACGCCACTACCCCGCTCGACGTCGTCACGACGAAGCCGTTGCCGTCCGCGGTCGCGATGCCGCGAATGTAGCCGGGGCAGCCCGGCGTGAAGAGCATTCCCGCGACGCTCGGCGCGCCGCCGGGCGGCAGCACGAACAGCTTGGGGCCATCGGCGATGTAGAGGCTGCCGTCATTGCCGACCGTGAGATCGAATGGCCCGTTGAAGCCGCCGGCGAGCAGCGTCCGCGTCTGCCCCCCGCCAAGGATTTCCGTGATCCGCCCCGCGAATTCCGAGACGAACAGCCGCTCGCCGACGAACACGCAATTGTCGAGCCCCGGATCGAGCGCGGCCAACCTTTCGCGGTCTCCGGTGCGCGGATCGATGCGCAGCACCTCGCCGCTCGCCACCTGCGTCGAGATGATGAAGCCCTGCTTGTCGAACTTGACAGCATCGGGCACCCCGAGATCGCCTACCACCTTCTCCGCAGCACCACCCTGCGGGTCGATCCGCCAGATCTCGTTGGCCCCCATCACCGGGAAATACAGCATCCCGTCGGGACCCATCTCGAGCGCGTTGGGCATCGGGATGTCCTCCAGCAGCACGCGGGGCGCGCCGCCATCGAGCGACAGCTCCATCAGTCGCCCGCCGATCCGGCACTCGTCGACGAACAGCCGACCCTGGTGGATGGTGATGCCGTTGGCGGAGGGCAGGTCGTCGCGCAGCACGCGCGTCCGCCCGTCGGGGCTGCGCACGCTGACGCGCGCGTCCATCACCTCGGTGGCGTAGAGATTGCCCTGCGCGTCGAAGGCGAGATCGTCGGGTGCGACGATGTCGCCGCCGAGCGGGCTGATCGCCTCGACGAGGCCGGTGTCGATGTCGAGCGCGCTGATCTGACTACCCGAGACCTGCGCGATGTGGATCCGCCCGTCGGGGCCGACTCGCATCCCCGCCGCACCGAACAGATGGCTGACCGGGGTCAGCCGCTCCAGCCGCCAGCCTTCGGCGACCTGCGGGTGCGTCGCGACGGGGTAGCGCCCGATTGGCTGCGGCATCCCGATCTCTCCTGTCCTGAAACTCTTATGCTCTCATCTTTGCGCAAGGCGGGCGGCTTTGTCCATGCCGCCCGACGCTCAGCCGCGCTGCGCTCAGCGGCCCTTCCATTCGGGGCGACGCTTCTCGGCGAAGGCGCGCGGGCCTTCCTGCGCATCGTCGCTGCGATACAGCGTTTCGGACGCGTCGCGCGCCGCCTGCAACGCCGCCGCGCGGCCCATCTCGGTGGCGAGCATCACCGTCTCGCGCCCCGCCCGCACCGAGAGCGGCGCACCGTCGAGGATCTCGGCGGCGAGCGCCAGCGCGGCATCGAGCAGCGACTCGGGTTCGGCGAGGCGGTTGACCAGCCCGATCTCATAGGCGCGCTGCGCGGTGATCGGTTTGCCGGTGAGGATGATCTCCATCATGATCCTCTGCGGGATCATGTGGATCAGCGGCGACGCCCAGGGCGAGCCGCGACCGACCTTCACCTCGGTGATCGCGAAGCGCGCGGTGGTGCTCGCGACGCACAGATCGCAGGCCT
>Ga0302232_10003624_pt1 | contig 10389 bp, 13 predicted proteins | sample II_Palsa_N2_3_FD_193575 | JGI IMG/M metagenome (GOLD analysis project Ga0302232, IMG submission 193575) | Peat permafrost microbial communities from Stordalen Mire near Abisko, Sweden - II_Palsa_N2_3 | ecosystem: Environmental > Terrestrial > Soil > Palsa > Peat permafrost | place: Sweden...
GTAGATTCGTAGACAGCAGGATCTCTCGCGAAATATACCGCAAATGAAGGGTATACCTGGATGACGAAAAGTAAAGTGTGGCAAATTTGCCACAGGTCGTCCGGGTGGTGCGGGGTGGGGATGCGGAGATAAGCGAGTCGCGGTAGGGTATTGCCATGAGAATGATGGATTTGGAGCGGGTCGCTTCGGCTAGTGAGGGGCGGCTGAAGGCGCGGTTGCGGGAGTTGGTGGAGGTGGAGTCTCCGAGCGAGGACAAGGCGGCGGTAGATAGGGCGGGTGAGCTGGTGGCGACATGGGCTGAGGAGGCGGGTGGGACGTTGAGGCGGCATCGGCAGAAGGCGTTTGGGGATGTACTGGAGCTGCGCTTTGGGGCGGCGCGGAGCAAGAGGGGCCGCGTGCTCTTGCTGGGGCACCTGGATACCGTCTGGCCGATGGGGACGCTGAAGAAGATGCCCTGGCGTGAGGCGGAGGGGAAGCTTTGGGGGCCGGGGGTTCTGGATATGAAGGCGGGGGTGGTGATGGCGCTGGAGGCGGTGTCGGCGCTGCGGGAGTTAGAACCGGAGAGGCCGGTGACGTTGCTACTGGTTAGTGAGGAGGAGGTGGGTAGTCCGGTGTCGCGGGCGATCACGGAGAGACTGGCGCGGGAGTGCGCGGCAGTGCTGGTGCTGGAGCCCGCGCAGGGACTTGCGTACAAGACGGCGCGCAAGGGTGTGGGAAATTATGAGCTGCGGGTGGAGGGCGTCGGGTCGCATGCGGGGGTCGACTTTGGGAGTGGACACTCGGCGGTGCTGGAGATGGCGCGGCTTGTCGAGAAGGTTTCGGGATTTACGGATTTGAGTAAGGGGTTGACGGTGAATGTGGGGGTGGTTTCGGGAGGAACGCGATCGAACGTGGTGGCGGCGGAGTGTATCGCGGAAGTGGATGTACGGATTGCGAAGGCCAAGGATGCGGTGCGGGTTGAGAGGATGTTTCGGGCGCTGAAGGTAACGGACAAGGCTTGTCGGCTGACGTTGACGGGCGGGATCAATCGGCCGCCGATGGAGCGGAAGGCTGGGACTGTGGCGCTGTTTCGGATGGCGCAGCGGCTGGCTGCGGAGATGGGTTTGACGTTGGAAGAGGCGTCGACCGGGGGTGGATCGGATGGGAATTTCACGGCGGCTATGGGGGTGGCGACGTTGGATGGGATGGGCGCGGTGGGAGCAGGCGCGCATGCTGCGCATGAGCATGTGGAGGTGAAGCATTTGGTGGAGCGGACGGTGTTGCTGGCTGGGGTGATTGCGGGGGTTTGATTGGGGCCTGCGAGCTTAGGTTCCAGACGCGAGAGGTGGGATGTGGCTAAGTCGGGACGACGTTGCTGATAAGGCGACTTTGCAGGAACTGAGATATAACGGGGCTAATGCGAAGGGATTACTGAACCAAAAGTGCTCGCCATGACGAAATTATTCTTGTTGTTCTCGGTCGCTGCATTGTGGACGTCTGGGTGCTTTGGACAAAATGCGTGTTCACATAAGCGAATCTTCGAAGGCGACGAGGACCGTTGTTTTGATAACGCCGCCTCACCTCCGCCGCCCGTTGTTGCTTCCATTCTGAATACTGCGGAAGCGAAGGAAACTTTCGAGGATATGGAACTTGGCGAACGCGCAGGCGTGTCAAAGCTTTGGAAAGGCTTGACTGTCCATCTGAGAAACCAAGAACAGACAGACATGATTGTCCGGGGCGATTTTCCGATGAGTGGTGGAGACAACACCTGGTTCTGGATTGTCACCTCCATCGACAACCATCCGGTCGCGTTTTGGGTGCAGGGGAATGTGGTCACCATTCTGAAGAGTAGGCATCATGGGTACGCCGACATCCGGACCGATTGGGCAGCCGGGTCAAACAGAGCCACCAGAGTCTTCCGCAGCGACGGGCGTCAGTACAAGCTTTTCCGAGAGAACTAGGAGTCGTTGCCCCCTGCTTGATGAGAGTCATGCTCCCGTAAAGAGCCGTTATCGGAAATCGCACGAAGTTGCGGCTGCGCCTTTCACCCTTTTCCGGCTAACAGCCAACTCTTTAGCGTGGAAGTTGCCGAGTTCCGCTGGTCGAGATGATGGGAGCCGTTTAGAGGGATTGGGTTTCGTGGAGGAGTTGGATTACGGCGGCGAGGGGGAGGCCCATTACGTTGAAGAAGTCGCCTTCGATGCGGGGGATCCAGCGGGCGGCGTAACCCTGGATGCCGTAGGCGCCGGCTTTGTCGAGGGAGTCGCCGGTGGAGAGGTAGTGGGCGAGGTCGGCGTCGGGGATGGTGGAGAAGAAGACGCTGGTGGTTTCTACGTGGGAGCGCTGGGTGGTGGGAGTGACGATGGCGATGCCGGTGTGGACCTGGTGGGCGCGGGTGGAGAGCTGGCGAAGCATTCGTTCGGCGTCGGCGAGGTTTGTGGGTTTGTTGAGGATTTGTTGTTCGGAGACAACTGTGGTGTCGGCACCGAGGATGGTGGCTTTCGGGTGGAGAGTGTGGATGGCTTGCGCTTTTTCGAGGGCGAGGCGCTGCACGTAGGCGGTAGGTGTCTCGTCGGGGTGAAGCGTTTCGTCGATGTGGGCGGGGAGGACGTCGAAACGCAGGCCGGCTTGGGTGAGGAGGTCGCGGCGGCGGGGGGAGGCTGAGGCGAGGATTAGCGTCATTCGGCGGTGTAGCCTGCTGCGAATTGCTGGACGAATATGTGGGCTTCCATGCTGTGGTGCTCGCCGCTGGCGAGAGTGATGGCGTTGGTGGCGACGTTGGCAGTTTCGATGCAGACCATGGTGAGCCAGCAATCAGGGCTCATGTCTGGCAGGGTTGCGGTGAGGGTGGACCATGGATTCCAGACGACGGTGGATTTGGATTCGGCTTTATCGACGGTAATGCGGCGCCGGAGGACGGGATCGTCGATGTTCACGGGGACAAGGGTGTCGAGATAGGGCCGATCGGTTTCGCCAGTCAGTTTGAGGAGCGGGTCAGTCTGGCGTTTCCTTTTGAAGTCGTCGATTTTGTCGAGGTATTCCGTATCGGAAAGGCCGATGATGGAGACTTGCTGGGAGTCGCCGATTGAGAAGTAGGTGTGAAAGGCTTCTTCGAAGTGAAGCGGCTTGCTGCCCTGGTTGGTGACGGTGAGCTTGACGTTGAGTTCGACGCCGAGGGTGATCTCGTAGGCGAGGGCGAACTGATCGTAGCCGAGGGATCGGCTGGTGTCGGACGCGCCCAGGGTGAGGGTGAGATGGAGGTCGTCGCCGGCGAGGGCGGCGAAGGCGAGGGTCCACTCGGAGATGCGGGCGAAGCCGTGAGAGGGCCCGTCGGTACGCGGGTCGTCGGGGGTTGCGGTGCGAGTTCCGAACCACGGAAAGATGATGGGGATGCCACCGCGGATGGCTTTGCTGGAAGTGAAGAACGAGCGCTCGGAGAGGAAGAGAACGGGCTGCTGTCCGGTGGGTTGCCACTGCGTGATCTGCGCGCCCTGGAGATAGAACTCGGCTGTGCAGGCGGGCGTGGTGATGTTGGCGCGGATGAGGCCTTGCTCGGTTTGGGAGAAGGCGAGGACGCCTGGGATTGTGAATTGGTCGGAGAGTGTCTGAAGATTCATCGTGATCAGTGTATTGCGTTCGGGAGGTTAGGCGCTGGTGAGTTGGAGTTCGGCGAGGTTGCGCTGGCCGGTGGGGCAGAGCTTTAGCAGCGGGCAATTTTCGCATTTGGGGTCGGCGAAGGTGCAGAGGGTTTGGGCGTGGAGCTTGACTAGAGAGTGGTGCTGGTCGAGCATGGCGGCGTCCCAGGTTTCGGGGACGAGGCGCATGAGGCGTTCTTCGGTGGTGGCGGCGTCTGCGCGGGGGACGATGCAGAGGCGTTGCGCGACGCGGAGATGGTGCGAATCGATCGCGAGAGCGCGGCGGCGCAGGGTAGAGAAGTTGACGACGGCGGCGCTGGTCTTCGGTCCTACGCCAGGGAACTGCTCTAGCCAGGAGCGAATTTTGTCGGTGCGGTACTTGGCGAGGAATTCGAGGGTGAGTGAGCCGTAACGGGCGGTGATACCCAGGAGGGTCTCTTTGAGCTGAGGTGCTTTTTGTTCGGGGAAGGTGACGATCGCGATGGCTCGCTCGAGGTCGGTAACTGAGGCATCGCGGACGGGCTCCCAGTTGCCGGGGCCGGCGTTGAAAGTGCGCTCGAGGTCGCGCATCACTTGGTGGGATACGGGTGTCTTGGTGCGGGCGGAGAGGAGAGAGTAGATGAGCTGGGTGAGAGGGTCCCAGAGTTCACGCGGTTTGGGTTCGCCGTAGTAGCCGAGGAGTAGGCGATGGACGTGGGGAAGCTTGTCGGCCTGCTCGGGTGTGAGGGGGCGGCGGGTGGCCTCGAGGTCGTCCGGATTGGTGAAGAGCTCGGGCGGCATAAGGGTTGGATGCTATGGCAGGGATTTTAGCTCTTAGGTCCTAGCGTCTAGCTTGAGCTCAAGCAAAAGAGGAAGCAGATTCCCGAGGGGAATGACAGAAAGAAAGGCAAAGGTGAAGGTAGATCGAACGGTTCAGGGGTTGCGGGTGATGCCTAGCTGCGTGCCATCGGCGGTGGCGATGCCCCAGGCCATGCGCGGAGTGTTGTGGGCTATGCCGATTTCGCCGTCGGGGCCCAGGAGGATGATGCCGCCGTGGCCACCGAGGCGGGTGAAGAGGTAGTCGATGGCAGCTGAGGCAGCGGCTTGTGGGGTGGCGCCTGTGGCTACGCGGTCGACGGCCCACTTGCCGAGGACTAGCTTCATGATGGGCTCGCCCCAGCCGGTGAGGGAGACCGCGGCGGAGAGGTTGTCGGCGTAGCAGCCGCAGCCTATGAGGGAGCTGTCGCCGACACGGCCGGGGGCTTTGTTGAGGGTGCCTCCGGTGGAGGTTCCGGCGGCCAGGTTGCCGTATTGGTCGAGGGCTACCGCGCCTACCGTGTCGTGGGAGTGGAGAGTGGGGTCGTCGATGCGGAGTTCTTCGGGTAGGGCGGATTCTACTTCGGTTTCGATGGTGAGTTGTTCGGTGGCGCGATCAAGAGCAAATACAGGGGTCTCTCCACTGCGCTGCGCTTCGGTCGAGATGACGGCTTCAGAGGAGTTTCCGGAGAAGGTGGTGTCGGGATGGCCGGCGGCTTCGGCTTGCTGGAAGGCCATGAGGCGTTCGCGTTCGCGGGGGACGATGAGTTCGGTGTTGTCGACGAGGCGCATGCCGTGTTGGGTGGCGAAGCGTTCGGCTCCGGTGCCGACGAAGTAGACGTGGGGGGATTGTTCGAGGACGAGGCGGGCGGCCTGAATGGGGTTGCGAAGACGCTCGACGCAGGCTACGCCGCCGGTGCGGAGGTCGGCACCGTTCATGAGGAGGGCGTCGAGCTGGACGCGGCCGTCGCGGGTGAGGAAGGAGCCGCGGCCGGCGTCGAAGGTGTCGTCGTCTTCCATGATGGTGACGGCGGCTTCTACGGCATCGATGGCGGTGCCGCCGCGAGAGAGTGCGGCCCATCCTGCTTGAAGGGCGGCGGCGATGCCGCGCTCGTGGGAGGCGACCGCGTCGTCGGGCATGGCCCAGGCGCCGCCGTGGATGAGCAGTATGGGCTGCGGCTTCTGGGAGTGCTTCTGGGAATGCATTAGGGGCGGGAGAGTTCTAGTTTGCGGCGTTCGGTTTCCAGGTAGGTGTAGCGGATGCGGTGGATGACGGTGATGGTGGTCATGACGGCGAGGATCCAGAGGGCGGGGGCCATGGCGTTCCAACGCTCGAAGAGGGCGCCGAGGATGATGAGGACGATGCGCTCGGGGCGCTCCATGAAGCCGACTTTGCAGGAGCCGATGAGGGCTTCGGCGCGGGCTCGGGTGTAGCTGACCATGAGCGAGGCGGTCATGACGAAGGCGGCGAGGAAGACGTAGAAGAAGCGGTTGCCGCGGGCGTAGAAGACGAGCAGACCGAAGAAGAGGGCGACGTCGGAGTAGCGGTCGAGGACGGAGTCGAAGAAGGCGCCGAAGACGGAGACCTGGTTGGTCTGGCGGGCTACGCGGCCGTCGACCATGTCGAAGAGGCCGGCGCCGATGATGACAAGGCCGGCGTAGAGGAACATGCGGACGTAGTTGTTGGCGCGGGCGTAGCCGAAGAAGAAGGCGGCGACGACGTTGATGATGAGGCCGATGAAGGTGAGGGTGTTGGGCGAGATTTTGGAGAGAGCTAGGCCGTTAACGATCTTCTGTAGCAGCCAACCGCTGCCGTTGCCGAAAGCACGTGTCCAGGTCATCGCGTCAGACTAGTTTATCTTGCCGGGGTTGGCTTGGGCGTTGTCGCCCGTACAAAGGTGTATTTATGGCGAAAGGTGAAGGGGTCGGTTGAGCCAGCTGGACGAGTTTCGTCGAGCCAAGAAAGCAAGTTGCGACGCACGGTCCAAGTACTGCGCAGGTCGGCTGGTTGGCCGTTATCGGTGATCTGGCCTGTAAGGGTCAAAACACCATGACCATCCTTCAGTCCGTCAGCGCCGCTGATTTTCAGGCTCTGTATGACGGTGTCCGTGCCGACGGTCTTGTAGGAGTTGGAGCGAAGGTCGACGACCAATATCAGGTCATCCAGGACAATTTTTGACGGCCCATCGTCATAAACATATTTGAAGTAAAGGCCCGTAGGAGCCTGGGTGATTGAAAGCCAGGTGGGAAGCTGAACGCGCTTGGTAGAGGTTGCGGGCTCACTGTAATCGCGGTACTCAAGGACACCGGTCCAATCTCCAAGCAAAGCATGGGTCAGATCGACTTGCGCCTGAGGCGGAGCGACCTGCGCGTGGAGGGCACAGGGGGTTAGGAGAGCGGCGGCGAGGAGGAGGTTTCGCATGAGACGGTTACGGCGCGTAAACCGAGGTGGTTCCGCGCCGTTCGTGAATTCGTGGACTTGTTGGTGGAGCGAATTTATTCGACGACTTTGATGGTGTCGTGAATGGTGGAGAGCTTGAGGATTTCGAGCTCACGCTTGCCGTTGGGTGTGACGACGCTGGCGATGTCGCTGACTTCTTTGCCGAGGAGAGCGCGGCCGATGGGGGAGGTGGTGGAGATGAGGCCCTTGGTGACGTCGGACTCTTCGCTGGTGACGAGCTTGTAGCTGAACTCCTCATTCTTGGTGGAGTCGAAGACTACGACGGTGGAGCCGAAGCCGACCTTGTCGCGGGGGATGTTTTCGAGGTTGACCATGGCGAGCTCGCCCATGCGCTTTTTTAGCTGGCCGAGGCGCGCGTTGACGAAGACCTGGCGCTGCTTGGCCATGTGGTATTCGGCGTTTTCGGAGAGATCGCCTAGAGCGACAGCTTTCTTGATCTCCGCGGGGAGTTCGGTGGTGAGTTCGTACTCGAGAGCCTTGATCTGCTCCTCAAGAGCCTTTTTGATGTCTTCCATGGGTGTGTCTGCTTTGCTGGCCCTGTGGGGTGGATGACAGGGCGGAGAGTAAAAACTTGATTATACGAAAGGAGACGGGGAAACGGGCTAGGAGGCTTCCGGGTCGGGCAGCAGCGTGGGATTGGAGGCGGAGAGAAAGCTCTCGAGGAGCAATGTGGCGGCTACCTGATCGATGATGTCTTTTCGATCAAGGCGGGTAGAGCGGCCGGAGGATCGAGGTGTGTGGCCGGAGAGGTCGAGGAGGGCGTGGGCGTCGTGGGTGGTGAGACGCTCGTCGAGCAAGTGGTGGGTGAGGGAGGGGTGGGCTTCCTTGAGGGCATGGGCGAAGGCCTGGGCTTTGGCTGCCTGGGGGCTGGGTGTGCCGTCGGCGTGCAGAGGGTTGCCGACGACAAGGGCTTCGACTTGGTGCTGGCGGATGAAGCGGGCGATCGCTTTGAGGTCGGCGCGGAGGGTGGTGCGGTGGAGGGTGAAGAGGGGTTGGGCGGTGAGGCCGAGAGGGTCTGTGATGGCGAGACCGATGCGGCGGTCGCCGACGTCTAGTGCGAGAGTGCGGGGGTGAGGCACGGAGTTAGTGTACGGGGAAGGGGGAAAAAGATTTCGGCGCGTACTGAGGTGGAGATCACGAGGGGGCGTGACTAGAATCTTGAGAGAGGTGCGGCTGTGCGGGTACTCAAGGCTTTGGTGGTGATCGTGGTCCTGGTGGGAATGGCGGTGGGGTTCCTGGTGTATGTGCCGTATGGGCCTCGCTCGGAGACGTTTGTCGATGTTCTGCCGGGTACGGGGACAGTGGGGATTGCGCGCCAATTACAGAAGACGGGGATTGTGCGGAGCGCACTGGCGTTTGATGCGCTGGTGATCTGGAAGACGGTGCGGGGTCACGGAGCGGGGTCGTTGAAGGCCGGGGAGTATCGGTTTGACCATACCGCGAGGATGGAAGAAGTGTATGACCGGTTGAGGATTGGCGATGTGTACACCGTGATCTTGGTGATTCCAGAGGGATACAACATCTTCGACATTGCGAGTGCTGTGGCAGCGGCGAAGTTGGATACGCGGGAGGACTTTCTTAATGCCGAACGGAAGAACACGGAATTAATCGCGGATTGGATGCCGCAGGGAAGCGCGCCTTCGCTGGAAGGGTATCTATTTCCGGATACGTATAAGTTCAGCCGGCATGCGACGCCCATCTTGATGCTGACGACGATGGTCAGGGAGTTTGGGCAGGAGGCGAGGCGGTTGGGCATGACGCCGGACAAGGTATCGCGGACGGTGACGATGGCGTCGCTGGTGGAAAAGGAGGTGCATATCGATAGGGAACGGCCAGAGGTAGTGAGTGTGTTTGAGAATCGGCTGGCGGCGGGTATGCCGCTGCAGACAGACCCAGCGGTCATCTATGCGTCGCTGCTGCGGGGAACGTGGACGGGCGTGATTCACCAGAGTGAGCTGAAGTCGGACTCGGCGTACAACACGTACACGCACACGGGATTGCCGCCAGGGCCGATCTGCAATCCGGGGATTGCGGCGCTGCAGGCTGCGCTGCATCCAGCGAAGACAGACTATCTGTACTTCGTAGCGGATCCGACGGGGACGACGAAGTTCGCGGCCACGCTGGCCGAACACAATACGAATGTTGCCGCTTATCGCGCGGGGGTGAAGCCCTAAATTCGGAGGGCCTGGTGAGTGCGCGCGTTGTGGTGTGGCGCGGACAGATACAACGGATTGCGGTTTCGCATGGGGGAGTTTCGGACCGGATCTGCAAATTATTGAAAGGCAAAGTTTTAGCGAATATGCACAGGCATAATTTTGGCAATATATACCCAATTTATTGTATTTATTGAACTTAGGGCACTTTAGGGCGGCCCAAAATTATCGGTTGACATGCGCAAGGTGCGGAGCTACAAACGCAACACTTCAACTATGAAGATCAGTCGGTCGGAGCCCGAAGAGGTGGGGCTGCGGGCGCATAGAGTCTTCGAGGAGAAGCAGGGGCGGGCGGGCATATCCCAGGGCCAGTTCTGTCACAACACGTAAAAACAGGTCGCGACGCGCATGGACTCCGACGCAGAGTGTGAGCCACAGGCGAAGTAGACCTCATAGCAACTGAGCGAGCCCATTCGACCGCCGAAAAATTACCGAGGCTCGCCGGGGGAAATCTATGCCTGGAGATATAACAGAATGAAGGACTTCCGCGTTGATTTAAAGGTGTGTGAAGCTTGCGGGACGTTGTGGCTGCGAGCCATGGGTCACGGGGTGTACTGCTCTGGATGCGCTTTGTGGCTGTCGGATTTTCCGGCACCGCGGGCATCCAGCCGACGAGCACAAAGGCGTACGACTGTGAGTACGGCGTATGCAGGCGGTGCTCAGTGAAGGAGCAATTAAGTAGTAGTACAGGGCAGGTAGCAGGGCTGAGACTGGTTCCCAAATCGGCACGGCAATCCAGGCAAGAACAGGTAATCCGGGAGGGAAGCACAGGGCGGGTGGTGGTGACATTGACCAATGCCCTGAGGCTTCGGAGAATATGGGCGGTCGCTGAGAGAGCCGCGGCCGCACCGCCGGAAGTGCCGCCAGAGCCGGATGAGAAGCCCGCGGTGGAGTTGGCGTTTTATAGGAAGTACACCGAAGCGATGCTTAGGAGATATTTGCGGATATCGATCCAGGCTGGCCGAGTGCCGTCCTTGTTGGGACGGGAGCTATTCCAAGGGAATGTGACCAGCTACCGGGTTCACAGCTTCGAGGATGGCGTGATCTTCTGTTTCGATGTTGAGAAACGTCTGAGCAGGTTGACGGTGATGGACCAGCAGTTGATCAAGCGGATCTGTTTGCAGGAGTACACGCAGGGCGAAGCCGCCGGGATGCTCGGGCTGAGCCTGCGAAACTGTATTCGTCAGTACGGATATGCGTTGGATGGGCTGACGGAGATGTTTTTGGAGGCCGGAATGTTGGAACCGCTGAAAAGCTGTCAAGGGGGTCACGGCGACGAAATCGATCGAAGTGCCTCATTCTAAAG
>Ga0302232_10003643_pt1 | contig 10370 bp, 7 predicted proteins | sample II_Palsa_N2_3_FD_193575 | JGI IMG/M metagenome (GOLD analysis project Ga0302232, IMG submission 193575) | Peat permafrost microbial communities from Stordalen Mire near Abisko, Sweden - II_Palsa_N2_3 | ecosystem: Environmental > Terrestrial > Soil > Palsa > Peat permafrost | place: Sweden...
CGGCCGTAACGGCTACCGCAGGCCTACTCCGCCGGGAACTGAGGTGCCGGGAGCTTAGCTGCTCGGGGAAGGATCATGGCACGAGACCTTGGGATTCACGCCCACGTAATTGAGCGGGCCCGCCAGAACAGTGGCCACGATTGTTCCCGCATGAGCGCAGCTAACGGACGACGAGCCGTAATAACCGCGCTGGCCGGCCGCTATCGCCCCGATGATCAGCCAAATCAGGAGAACGAGCCCTCCGGTTCGCATAATTACCTCCGAAAGACAGGCAGCACCTTGGACTCCGAAGGGCCGCGAATACTGGTCGCCTTTTCGTCTACCCCAGCCACGGCGGATACACCTGCGGGCCGGATCGGATTTGCGGCCCGTTTGCGGCAACGTGACACAAGGACCAGCCAGGCGGCCGCTTTCCGTCTACGGTGTATCGTTGCTGCTGATGGCCTGGGACGCAAAGACCGCGCAGCCCGCACCCGCGGCACCCGAAGCACTCACCGGCCCGCTGTCCCGCCGGCCGGCCGGCGGCGGCCCGCTGCCTCCTCCGGCGCCTGGTGCCATGTCTTACCAATACACCACCGACCTGGCCGCGGTCCGCGCCGTGGTGTACCGCTACGCGAAGAAGGCCGGGCTGCCGGAATCGCGCGCGGTCGACCTGGTGTTGGCGGTCAGCGAGGTGGCCGCCAACACCGTGCGCCACGCCAAGTCCCCCGGGTCCCTGAAGATCTGGTACGACACCGAGAAGATCGTCTGCCAGATCCAGGACGACGGGACCATCACCGACCCACTGGCGGGCCGGCGCCGACCGTCGCTGGAGGCCATGGGCGGGCACGGGCTGTGGATCGTGAACCAGGTCTGCGACGAGGTCGAGGTTCGCTCCGACGAAACCGGCACGACGATCCGGCTGCGCATGGACCTGCCCCAGGTCGAGCCCGGCTCCTGATCCGCGTTCGGCCGGTCGTTTGTGGGCCAGCTGAGGACTATCCCGCAGGAAACCGCCGTGTGGTACAACAAGTGCGTGGATCTGCTGACGGTCTCTGTCACGGCGCGGGAGTCCGCTGGCGAGCCTTACACGCTGGTGGAGATCGCCGGCGAGGCTGACGTGACGAACACGGACGAACTGCGGCGCCTGCTGGACGACGAGGTATCCCAGCAGCCGCGCACGCTGATCATCGACCTGTCCGGCCTGCGCTTCATGGACTCCTCGGCGTTGCACGCGCTGCTGCGGGTGAACCGGTCACTGGACCGGCAGGGCGGTGTCCTCGCGCTGGTGTCCCCGCAGGCCGCGGTCGCTAAGATCCTGCGGCTGACCACCGCCGACCGGCTGATCCCGGTCTTCGACAGCGTGGCGTCGGCCGCCGCCGGCTGACGCACGAAAAAATCCGCCAGCGGGGTTGTTTGAGAACTCCCGCGGTGGGATATGCTTCTCTCTAGTGGTGCCTACGACGCAGGCACGCTCAATGCGACACGGTGTTTTCGCGGAGCGTGCGGTCGAGGTGCCACTTTTCGCTTCCGCTGACGACACCGCACTGAGATTCGTCAGCAAGGAGGCCCCCCGGATGAAGATCGCCCTGGTAGCTCAGAACGCGACGCCGCTCCGCCCGCGCACTGGCGCCGGACCGGACAGCGATGACGTCGGACTTAGCGAGCTCACCCGTGAACTCGCTACTCATGGTCACCAGGTGACCGTGTACGCCCAGAAGCACCAGCCGGATCTGCCCGATCAGGCCGAGCTGCACGACGGAGTGCGGATCGTGCACATCGACGCCGGACCGGCTCCGGCCGATGGCGACCAGGGCGACGCCAGCCTGCTGGAGCGGGTGCCCGCCTTCAGCGGTCCGCTACGCAGTAGCTGGGAGCGCGAGCGCCCGGACGTCGTGCACGCGCTGCGCTGGACGAGCGGGCTGGCCGCCCTGGCCGCCGCGCGAGACCTGGACATACCGATCGTGCAGGAGTTCAGCTCGCTCGGGGTCACCGAACGGCGCGACCGGGTGCGGGCCGACGGCGCCGCGGCCGCGCGGATCAGGCTGGAGCCTGCCATCGGGCGCAGCGCCGCCGCCGTGGTCGCCACCCACTCGGCGGAGGCCTCGGACCTGGCCAGCCTGGGTGTGCACCGGTCCTCGATCAGGGTCGTCCCGTGGGGCGTCGACACCGACACCTTTACCCCTGAGGGTCCGGTGGCGAAGCGGAACGGCCGTCCGCGGCTGCTCACCGCCGCCGATCTGAACGAGCGGGCCCCGCTGGAGACCCTGCTCCGGGCGCTGACCCGGGTACCCGGCGCCGAGCTCCTGGTCGTCGGCGGACCGGACCGCGCCGACCTGTCTCAGGACGGCGCGTACGTCAACCTGGCCAGGTTCGCCGGGACGCTGGACCTCTCAGACCGCGTGATCTTCACCGGGAAGGTCGACCACGCCGAGATGCCGGCCCTGCTGCGCTCGGCCGACCTGGTCGTCAGTACTTGTCAGTACGAGCCCTCCGGTACGACGTCGCTGCAGGCCATGGCGTGCGGGACCCCGGTCATCGCACCCCCCGTGGGCGGTCACATGGACGCCGTGGTCGACGGGACGACCGGCATCTTGATCCCGCCGGGCCGGCCGGCCCTGCTGGCTCAGCGGATCCGGCAGCTACTCGCTCACCCCATGTTGATCGAGGCCTACGGGGTCGCGGCGGCCGACCGGGCCAGGTCTCGCTACTCGTGGGATCGCATCGCGGCCGAGACGCTCGCGGTCTACGACAAGGCCATCGCCCAGGCGGCCTGACCCCAGCCGCCGACCGGGCCCGGGAAGCACTTCGCTTCCCGGGCGCTGGTTTGCCCGGTCTGGGTCGGTCCACGGGTGTAGCGACGCTGAGACGGGGTAGCCCAGGAGACTATGGCAGCGACCGTTACGCCCGTCGCCCCGTCCCGTTACGACGGGTTCACCACCATGCCCCTCGGCGGCCCATGGCGCACGGGGAGCAGCGGCAAGATCGCGACCGACAGCGATCCGTGGAGCGGTGCGACCCTGACCGAGATCCCGCTGGCCGGGCCGGACGACCTCGACGACGCCTTCGCCGCGGCCGAGCGGGCGCAGCCGGCGTGGGCCGCGCGGCCGCCGGCGACCCGGGCGGACGTGATGCGGGCGGCCGCTGCGGTGCTGGCGGCCCGTCGGGCCGAGGTCACCGACTGGCTGATCCACGAGACCGGCGCTCCGGTCGCCGCGGCCGAACTCGAGTGGAACCTGGCCTGCGAGGCGATGCTGGGGGCGGCGTCGCTACCGCACCAGGTCACCGGGCGCATCGTGCCGTCCGACCTGCCGGGCCGGCAGACCCGCGTCTGCCGGGTGCCGGCCGGGGTGATCGCGGTGATCAGCCCCGCGAGCTTCCCGATGCTGCTGTCCAGCCGAGCCACGGCGGCCGCGCTGGCGGCCGGGAACGCGGTGGTCCTCAAGCCGTCCAGCGATAGCCCGGTCACCGGCGGGCTGCTGCTGGCCAAGATCTTCCGGGAGGCCGGCCTGCCGGCCGGACTGCTCAGCGTGGTCGTTGCCTCCGGCCCGGAGATCAGCGAGGCGATCACCGGGCATCCGGTGCCCCGCGTCATCTCGTTCGCCGGCTCGGCCGCGACCGGGCGGGTGCTGGCCCGCGGGGCGGCGGGCAAGCGGCTCGTCGGCCAGCCCGGCACGGAGGGATCGTTCGTCGTCCTCGAGGACGCCGACCTCGCGCGGGCGGTCGACGCGGCGGTGTTCGGCTCCTTCGCCGGACAGGATCAGATCTGCATGATCACCCGCCGGATCACCGTGCACCGGAAGGTGTACTCCGAGTTCACCGAACGGCTGCTGACCCTGGCGGGTTGCTTGCGAGCCGGTGATCCGGCGGCCGCGGACACCGACATCGGCCCGGTCGGCACCGCCCGGCGGCTGACCGCGATCCGGGACGCCGTGGAGCGGGCCCGCGCCGAGGGGGCCCGCCAGGTGCTCGGCGGTGAGCCGGACGGCCCGGCCCGGCTGCTGCTGCCCCCGCACGTGCTGCTGGCGCGGAACAACGTGGCGAGCACCAGGGAGGAGATAGCCGGCCCGGTGATCACGATCGTCCGGGCGCGGGACGAACGGGATGGCATCCGGATCGCGAACGAGACCGGGTACGGCCGGTCAAGCGCGGTCTTCACCCGGGACATCGAGCGAGGCGCGCGCGTCGCCCTCGCCCTGAACGCCACGATGACCCACGTCAACGACGCTCCGGTGAACGGCGACGCCACGGACGACCGCCGGGCCATGGGCGACTTCACCGCGGAGCACTGGATCAGTGTGCCGCTGCGCGCCGGTCCATTATCCGGTGACCGGTCAGCGGATACGGACCGCGACCAGGCAGGCGTCGTCGCCGGTGTCAGAGACCGCGCTGGCCAGGATCTGGTCGGCCTGGGTGGCGGCGGTCAGGTCAGCGCCAGTCACGTTAGGGGCCTCCGGCCGCGTCCCGTAGCCGGGACTCAGCCCGGCGACGAACTCCCGGAGCACGTCTTCGATCGAGTCACCGCGCCGCTCGATCAGCCCGTCGGTGAACAACAGCAGGGTGTCACCGGGTTCCAGCGACAGCACCGCTTCCTCGTAGCTGGCGTCCGGGTCCATGCCGAGCAAGACTCCGCCGGGCAGCGGAAGCGCCCGGGCGATGCCGCCGCGCACCAGCACCGGCGGCAGGTGCCCGGCGCGGGCCCAGCGCAGCACGCGGGTCTGCGGGTTGTAGAGCCCGCATATCACGGTCCCGATCACGCCCGAGGTGAGATGGCACATCACGCCGTTGAGCATGCGGAGCAGCTCGGCCGGCCCGGCTCCGGTGATGGCCAGGCCGCGCAGCGAGTTGCGCGCCGCGACCATGCCGGTCACCGCGTCGATGCCGTGCCCGGCCACGTCGCCGACCACCAGCAGTACGTCGGTGGCCGGCAGCAGGAGCGTGTCGTACCAGTCGCCGCCGACCAGCTGGCCCTCGCCGACCGGCCGGTAGCGCACCGCGACATCGATGCCGGCCGCTTCCACCGGCACGGCGTCGGGCGGCATGATGGCCTGCTGCAGGCGCAGCGCGAGCAGGTGCTCCTCGGCGGCCCGCTGCTCGCTGTCGGCGAGCTGGTCACGCGTCGCGGCCAGGGCGACCTGGGTGTGGTAGTGCGCCGAGACGTCCTGGAAGGCCCCGCGCACCGCGACCACCGCGCCGGCCGCGTCCATGACCGGTTCGGCGAACACCCGGATCTGACGGATGCTCCCGTCATCGGGGTGCACGACGCGGAACGTCACCGTCGCCGCCTCCCGCCGGTCGGCCAGGCGCTGCCGGAAGCGCGTCATGACCGGCTTATCGGCCGCCATCACGTAGCTGTGCAGATCGGCCAGCGGGATCTCCGTCCCCGAGCGCGGCACCAGGCCGAACAGCTCGAAGGCCGAGTCGGTCCAGCGCACCAGCCCGGTGACGAGATTCTCCTCCCAGCCGCCGAGACGGCCGAGCCGCTGCGCGTGGTCCAGGAGCACGGCCAGGTCCGGGGCCCGGCCCGCCGTGTCGTCGCCGTGCCAGGTGAAGATCGCGCCGTCGAAGAACCTGGCCACCCGCAGGTCGGCCAGCGGCGGCGCGGCGGCCGCGCTGGGGGCCGGATGGGCGGAGAACCCGCTGGTCAGGGCGTCGCCGAGCGGACCAGGAACGTGCTGGGACACGCCATCGGTCAGGACCTGCACGGCCCGGGCGAACAGGCCCTGACCGGAAACGCTCGCCGGGTACGCTTCCAGCAGGGTCAGCCGGGCCAGGTCGTTCCCGGACCGGCCCGCGAGATCGCGGAAGCAGGGGCTGACGTGCTCGATGCTGAAGTCGGTCACCCGGCCGCTGTCATCCCTCATCGCCTGCACCACGAGCACCGAGTCGGCCAGACCGTCCAGCAGCGTGTAGACGGCGGCGCGGGGATGGGCGGCGGCCAGGCTGCCGTGCGCGAGCCGGGCGGCGATCACGAGCGCGCAGCCCGCGGCGAGCGCGGACAGCTCCTGGCGGACCTCGGTGCCGAAGGCCACCAGCGGCTCGGGCCAGCTGACCTCCATCACGCCGAGCAGCCGGCCGCCGCGCTCGCGTAGCGCCAGGACCGCACGGGCGCCATCGGGGGGGCCGGGTACCGGCGCGGCGTCGCCTTCGGGCCGGCCCGAAGGCCACCACAGGTCAGCGGCGCCCTGGGCGACCCGCTGGGCGGGGCAGTCGAACTGCGGCGGGAGGTACCGCCACCGCCTGGCCTGGCTCTGGCCCAGACCGCCCTCGCCGAGCAGCGTGAGCGCGCCGTCCGCCTCAAGCAGCCACAGCACGACGGCGCCCGCGCGGAGCGGGCCCAGCACCGGCCCGGCCACGGCGCCGACCAGCTCCGCGCCATCGGCGGCCAGCTCGGCGGCGGCCTGGACCATCAGCCAATCGGGTCCGGACGGGCCCGCCCTGACCGCGTCAAGGCCACCGGAGCCGGCCGGGGCGGTGGCAGACGGGCCATTGCCGAGGGGCGAGGCGTCCGGGGACAGGACCGCGGCGGACAGCTCGGCGATCGGGGCCCCGGTCGCCGCGGACAGCTCGGCGAGCTGGCTGGCGGCCTCATCGGAGGACAGGCCGAGGCGCTCCATCAGCGCGCCGCGGGCCATCGCCACGACCGACTCCCCCGCGGCCGCGGCCCGGATCTGGTCCAGAACCCGCCGCTGGTGCTCGATGACCGCGGTCAGCCGCAGCACGTCGTCATCGTCGCTACCGGTCACGATCACCCGCCTCTCCGCACGGCGTACGGTTAATCAATAAACGCGTGCAAACCCATCGCAACCCGGTACCAGCACAGTGCTTATCGCGATCGGCGGTGCTTATCGCGATAAGCGGCCGCGGCAGCGGACCGGCTTTTCACGCCTTTGCCCTGCTGCTGACGCTTGCCCGGCCCATGATAGTTACATCGGGTCTACCATCGGTAGAAATCGCACGACGGTGCCGAGCGGGTGTCGCGCCGCATCGGCACAGCTGATGGGAGCGCGTGGTGACTGATACGGCTCAGTCGGGTCCGAGGCTTGACAAATCCGGGCTTGAGCAGCTACTCGCTGGGTTGACGGCAGTACGCGGCGGGGACTTCAGCACCCGCCTGGCCACGACCGGCGACCCGCTGATGGACGAGATTGCCACCATCTTCAACGGGATGGCCGACCAGCTTGACCTGTTCACCTCCGAGGTGACCAGGGTGGCCCGCGAGGTGGGCACCGAGGGCAAGCTGGGCGGCCAGGCCTACGTGCCCGGCGTGTCTGGCACCTGGAAGGACCTGACCGAATCGGTCAACGCCATGGCCGGCAACCTGACCGGCCAGGTGCGCAACATCGCCCAGGTGGCGACCGCGGTGGCCAAGGGTGACCTGAGCCAGAAGATCGACGTGGACGCGCGCGGCGAGATCCTCGAGCTCAAGTCCACGCTCAACACCATGGTCGATCAGCTGTCGTCCTTCGCCGACGAGGTGACCCGGGTGGCCCGCGAGGTCGGCACCGAGGGCCGGCTGGGCGGCCAGGCCGACGTCAAGGGAGTGTCCGGGACCTGGAAGGACCTGACCGAGTCGGTCAACGTCATGGCGGCCAACCTGACCGACCAGGTGCGCTCCATCGCCGAGGTGACCACGGCGGTGGCCAAGGGCGACCTGAGCCAGAAGATCCGGGTCGACGCCCGCGGCGAGATCATGGAGCTGAAGGAGACCATCAACACGATGGTCGACCAGCTCTCGGCGTTCGCCGACGAGGTGACCCGGGTGGCCCGCGAGGTCGGCACCCAGGGCAACCTGGGTGGCCAGGCCGTGGTCCGCGGTGTGTCGGGCACCTGGAAGGACCTGACCGACAACGTCAACGTGATGGCGTCCAACCTGACCGCGCAGGTCCGCTCCATCGCCCAGGTGGCGACGGCGGTGGAGCGCGGCGACCTGAGCCAGCAGATCACGGTCGAGGCCAAGGGCGAGGTCGCCGCGCTGGCCCAGACGATCAACCGGATGGTCGGCACGCTGTCCGCGTTCGCCGACGAGGTGACCCGGGTGGCCCGCGAGGTCGGCACCGAGGGCAGGCTGGGCGGCCAGGCCGACGTCAAGGGGGTCGCCGGGACCTGGAAGGACCTGACCGACAACGTCAACTCGATGGCGGACAACCTGACCAGCCAGGTCCGCAACATCGCCCAGGTCACGACGGCGGTCGCTCAGGGCGACCTGTCGAAGAAGATCGACGTCGCCGCGCGGGGCGAGATCCTCGAGCTCAAGACCACCATCAACACCATGGTCGACCAGCTGTCGTCGTTCGCGGCCGAAGTCACCCGCGTCGCCCGCGAGGTGGGCAGCGAGGGACGGCTGGGCGGCCAGGCCGAGGTCGAGGGCGTGTCCGGCACCTGGAAGCGGCTCACGGAGAACGTGAACGAGCTGGCCGGCAACCTGACCCGGCAGGTCCGCGCGATCGCCGAGGTGACCAGCGCGGTCGCCGCCGGCGACCTGACCAGGTCGATCTCGGTGGAGGCCCAGGGCGAGGTCGCCGAGCTCAAGGACAACATCAACGCGATGGTGTGGTCGCTGCGCGAGACGACCCAGGCCAACCAGCAGCAGGACTGGCTGAAGACCAACCTGGCCCGCATCGCGGGCATGATGCAGGGTCAGCGGGACCTGGCCATCGTCGCCGAGTTGATCATGGACGAGCTCGCCCCGCTGACCGGAGCCCAGCACGGCACGTTCTTCTTGACCGAGCCGACCGCCGACGGCGGCACCCAGCTGCGCCTCATCGCCGGGTACGGGCTGCGGGCGGACAAGACGGCGCCGATCCAGTACCGGCTCGGCCAGTCCCTGATCGGCCAGGTGGCCCGCAGCAAGCGGTCGATCGTGGTCGGGAACCTGCCCGAGGGTTACGTGACGATCTCCTCCGGCCTCGGCGCGGCGCAGCCCGCGAACCTGGCCATCGTGCCCATCTTGGTCGAGGATCAGGTGCTCGGGGTCATCGAGCTCGCCTCGTTCACGGCGTTCAGCCCGGTGCAGACCGACTTCCTGGAGCAGCTGACCGAGACGCTGGGGGTCAACTTCAACACGATCGTCGCCAACGCGCGCACCGACACGCTGCTGACCGAGTCGCAGCGTCTGACCTCCGAGCTGCAGGCGCGATCGGAGGAACTGCAAGCCCAGCAGGTCGAGCTGCAGCGGTCCAACGCCGAGCTGGAAGACAAGGCGGCCCTGCTGGCCGCGCAGAACCGCGACATCGAGACTAAGAACGCCGAGATCGAGCAGGCCAGGCAGGAGATCGAGGAGCGCGCCCGCCAGCTGGCCCTGGCCTCGAAGTACAAGTCGCAGTTCCTGGCGAACATGTCACACGAGCTGCGCACCCCGCTGAACAGCCTGCTGATCCTGGCCCGGCTGCTGGCCCAGAATCCCGGCCGGAACCTGTCCGCCAAGCAGGTGGAGTACGCCAACGTGATCCACTCGGCCGGCTCTGACCTGCTGCAGCTCATCAATGACATCCTGGACCTGTCCAAGGTCGAGGCGGGCCGGATAGACATCCACGCGGAGCGCTTCCCGCTCAGCACGCTACTGGAGGACGTCCAGGCCACCTTCCAGCCGCTCACCGTGGAAAAGGGACTGGACTTCGCGGTCGAGACCGACCCCGGAGCCCCGTTGGAGCTGTTCACCGACCGGCAGCGGCTGCGCCAGGTGCTCGGCAACCTCCTCTCGAACGCGGTCAAGTTCACCGAGCGAGGCCACGTCCTGCTCCGGGTGGGCCTGGACCCAAGCCGGCGGACGCCCGACGGCGGCGACGTCTTGTCCTTCTCGGTGGCCGACACCGGCATCGGCATCGCGCCGGAGAACCTCATTACCATCTTCGGCGCCTTCCAGCAGGGTGACGGTACGCTCAGCCGGCGCTACGGGGGCACCGGGCTCGGACTGTCCATCTCCCGCGAGGTCGGCGCCCTGCTGGGCGGCGAGATCGACGCGGAAAGCGAGCTGGGCCGGGGCAGCACCTTCACCTTGTACCTGCCCTGCGAGCTGCCCGGCGCGGCCAGCGGTGACGCCCCGTCCCCCACCGCCGACGAGCCGGTCACCATCACCGCGAACGGCGAGGCGCGCGCGGACGTCACCGAGGCCCTGCAGCTGCAGGCGACGCTGCCGGACGACGGGACGGCCGGCGGGCGCCGCCTGCTGGTCCTCGAGGGTGCGCGCGGCGGCCTGCTGACCCTGCTCGCCCACAGCGCGGTCTCCGATCTCACCGGCATCAACGGGCCGGTCCACGTGGGCACGGCGGTCAGCCCGGAGCAGGGCATCGAGGCGCTCAGCGCCGCGCCGCACCAGTGCGTGGTCCTGGATCTCGGGCTGGCCGACGCTTCCGCGTTCGCCTTCCTGGACCGGCTCCAGGAAGATCCGG
>Ga0302232_10003649_pt1 | contig 10360 bp, 10 predicted proteins | sample II_Palsa_N2_3_FD_193575 | JGI IMG/M metagenome (GOLD analysis project Ga0302232, IMG submission 193575) | Peat permafrost microbial communities from Stordalen Mire near Abisko, Sweden - II_Palsa_N2_3 | ecosystem: Environmental > Terrestrial > Soil > Palsa > Peat permafrost | place: Sweden...
GTAGACGGCGGCGCCCGCCTGCGCCCCGACCTTGACGAGCTGCTCGACCGCCGCCGGGCGGTAGACGTCGCAGGCGGCGACCGCCACCGACGAGCCGTGCTGCTCGTGGAGGAAGCGCGCGAGCTTCCCGGTCGCGGTCGTCTTGCCGGAGCCCTGCAGGCCCGCCATCACGATCACGGTCGGCGGGCGCGAGGCGAACTGGAGCTCCTCGGACTCGCCACCCATCAGCGTGGTCAGCTCGTCGCTGACGATCTTGACGACCTGCTGGCCGGGATTCAGCTGCCCGATCACGTCGGCGCCGAGCGCGCGCTCCTTGACAGCGCCGGTGAAGCTCTTGACGACCTTGAAGTTGACGTCCGCCTCGAGCAGCGCGAGCCGGATCTCGCGCATCGCGGCGTTGATGTCGTCCTCGGTCAGCGTGCCGTGCCCGCGAACGTCGGCGAGCGTGGCTTGGAGCTTGTCGGCGAGCGAGTCGAACACGCTGCCTCAGGTTAGTCGGTCACACGCGGTGATCAGGCGGCCGTCATGCCGCCTGATCACCGGGCCGGCCGGGCCCCGGCGGCAGCGCACCGGGGCCGTTGCCGCCGTCCTGGAGGCCGGCACTCGGAGTCTCGCCGCCCGCGGCCGAGCCGGCGCCGGCCGCGAAGCCGTTGCCGCCGCCTGCCGCCACCTGCGCGAACGCCTTGCCGAGCCCCCCGAACGCCTCGGCGAACTCGGACGGGATCACGAACACCTTGTTGGCATCGCCCTTTGCAAGCTGCGGGAGCATCTGCAGGTACTGGTAGCTCAGCAGCTTGGGGTCTGCATCTCCCGCATGGATCGCGTCGAACACCTTCTGGATCGCCAGCGCCTCGCCCTCGGCCTTGAGGATCGCGGCCTGCTTGGCCCCCTCGGCGGTCAGCACCGCCGCCTGCTGCTGACCCTCGGCGGTGAGGATCTGGGACTGCTTGAATCCCTCCGCGGTGAGGATCGTGGCCCGCTTGTCGCGCTCGGCCCGCATCTGCTTCTCCATCGCCTCCTGGATCGAGCCGGGCGGGTCGATCGACTTGATCTCCACGCGATTGACGCGGATCCCCCACTTGCCGGTCGCCTCGTCGAGCACTGAGCGCAGCTGGGCGTTGATGTGGTCGCGGCTCGTCAGCGCCTGCTCGAGCGACAGCGACCCGATCACATTGCGCAGCGTCGTCACCGTGATCTGCTCGATCGCCTGCAGCGGATTGGCCACCTCATAGCTCGCCGACTTGGCGTCGTTGACGGTGAAGTACAGGACCGTGTCGATCCCGACGACCAGGTTGTCCTCGGTGATCACCGGTTGCGGGGGGAACGACACGACCTGCTCGCGCAGGTCGATCAGCGGCTTGAGCCGGTCGACGAACGGAACCAGGACGGTCATCCCCGGGTTCAGCGTCTTGTGGTACTTGCCCAGTCGCTCGACGATCCCGGCCTTGGCCTGCGGAACGATCCGCACGGTACGGGCGAACATGATCACCAGAAAGACGACGACCACGGCCGCAACGATTCCTTCGATCATTGCCCAGTTCCTTTCAACCTATTCCATGACGAGCGCCGTGGCGCCCTTGATGTCGACGACTTCAACGCGGGTGCCCGGTTCGATCTGGTGGTCGTCGTCGAGCGCGCGGGCGGTCCACACCTCGCCGTCGATCTTGACGCAGCCGACACCCTCCCCGTTGTGAATGCGCTCCAGCACGACCGCCTGCTTGCCGATCAGCGCGGCGGCGCCGGTCCTCGTCGTGGGCGAGCTCAGCAGCCTGGTCTTGACCAGCGGCCGGACGACCGCGAGCGTCAGGATCGAGGCCAGCACAAACACGACCCACGCCGCGAGACCGCCCACGGCCGCGTCGGTGGCAGCCGCAAGCGCGCCGGCGACCGCGAACGGAGCTAGGAAGAAACCGGTCGTGAGCATCTCTCCGACCCCGAACCCACAGGCGACAAGCACCCACACGAGCCAGCCAGCCATCTCAGCGCGAGCTTACCGCCGCACCGGGTCCCGGTGGGCCGTACCTTGCCGCAGACTAGGGGTCGCCTTAGCCGACGAGCGCCCGGGCGAACTCGCTGGCCTCGAACGGTCGCAGGTCCTCGAGCTGCTCGCCGGTGCCGATCAGCTTCACCGGGATCCCGAGCTCGTGCGCGATCGCCAGCGCGATCCCACCCTTGGCGGTCCCGTCGAGCTTGGTCAGCACCAGGCCGGAGACGTCGATCGCCTCCGAGAACAGCTGCGCCTGGCGCAGGCCGTTCTGGCCGGTCGTCGCATCGACCGTCAGCAGCGTCTCGTGCGGCGCGTCGGGGATCTGCTTGCAGATCACGCGGCGGACCTTTGCCAGCTCGCCCATCAGGTCGTCCTGCGTGTGCAGCCGCCCTGCCGTGTCGATGATCACGACATCGGCGCCGTCGCGGATCCCGACGGCCACGCCCTCGTAGGCGACCGAACCGGGATCGGCCCGATCAGCGCCCCGCACGAACTGCGCACCGGCGCGCTGCGCCCAAAGTCCGAGCTGCTCGGTCGCCGCCGCACGGAACGTGTCGGCGGCGACCAGCACGACTTTCAGGCCGAGCTCGCGGCTGAGGTGGTGGGCGAGCTTTCCCGCGGTCGTGGTCTTGCCGGTACCGTTGACGCCCGCGATCAGGATCACGGTCGGCTTGGGCCGCACGTCGATGTGGTCGTCGCCCGCCTTGGCGATCTCCGCCAGCAGCTCGATCAGCCGGTTGGTGAGCGCCTCGCCACCGACGATCCCGCCGTCGGTCGCCTCTCGCTCGAGCTGCTCCACGACCCGCGCGGTCGTACGCGCGCCGACGTCGGCGTAGATCAGCGCCTCCTCGAGTCGCTCCCAGGTCTCGTCGTTAACCTCCTCGAACAGCGTCGCCTGGATCTCCGCGCCGAGCGCCTGGCGCGTCCGGCGCAGGTTCTCGCGCAGCCGGCGGAAGCGGCCCACGCGCTTCTCCTCCGCCACGGCAGACGGCTCGTGCGCCCCCCCGGCCGCTCCGCCGTCGCCCGTGATGAACAGATCTGACCACTCGCGCGCCATCGGGTACCTGACCCTTACGCCGCTTCGCGCGCGGGCAACCTTCGCGAGATCACCTTGGAGATGCCATCCCCGCTCATCGAGACGCCGTACAGCGAGTCGGCGGCTTCCATCGTGCGCTTCTGGTGGGTGACGACGATGAACTGCGCCCGCTCCGAGTAGGTGGCCAGGAGGTCGAGGAAACGGTCGATGTTGAGGTCGTCAAGCGCCGCCTCGACCTCGTCGAGGATGTAAAACGGGCACGGCCGCGCGAGGAACACGCTGAACAGGAAGGCCAGCGCGGTCATCGACTTCTCGCCGCCCGACAGCAGGCTGAGGCGCTTCATCGCCTTGCCCGCCGGCGTGATCTCGATCTCGACCCCGATCAGATCCTCGCCGCCGTCGCTTTCGTCCTCGCGCTCGTCGAGCTCGGCGTCGCCGCCGTCGTGATCGCCGCCGTCGCCGTCGCCCACGCCCGCCGCTGCGGCGGTCGCGTGGCCGCCGAGCACGCGCGCCGGCGCGTCGGTCTCGGCGACCAGTCGCAGGCGCCCGTCGCCACCGGGGAACAGCCTTGCGACGAGCTCCTCGAAATTGCGGGCGGCCGCCTCGAAGGTCTGCTCGAACGTCTCGCGGATCTGGCGATCGGTGTCCCGGATCAGCTTCTCCAGCTCGCGGAGCGCCGCCTCGAGATCGGTCCGCTGGGCCTCTAGCTCCTCGACGTGCGCGAGCGCCTCCGCGTACTCCTCCTGGGCGAGCGGGTTGACGGGGCCGAGCTGCTCTCGCCGCCGGGCGAGCCGTTCGAGCCGACCCTCGAGCGCGGTCCGCTCCTCGCCCGACAGTGGCTCGGTGGCCGCCTCGGGCTCGAGCTCGAGTGCACGCCCGAGCTTGGTCAGCGCCGACTCGGCATCGGCCGCGAGATCCCGAGCGCGCTGCGCGCGGACCTCGACCGCCGTCAAAGCCTCGCTCGCGCCGTGCAGAGCGCCCTGCAGCGCCGCCTCCTCCTGTGCGCACGCCCGCAGCTCCGTCGCGACGTGCTCGCCGGCCTCGCGGTCCGCCGCGAGCGCCGCGTCGAACTCCGACCGGCGCTGCTCGATCGATTCATGCGCCAGCGCAAGCTCCTCGCCGAGCCCGGCGAGGACGGGCCCGAGCTGCTCGTCGCGCGCGATCACGCGGCGCAGATGCTCGATCCTGCGGCTGCGCTCGGCGCGCTCCCGCTCGGCCTGCTCGAGCCGCGCCCGCTCCGCGCGCAGCTCGGCCGCGAGCTGCGCACGCCGCCCGGCGTTGGGTCCTTCGTCCGGCGCCGAGCGGCGCCGCTCGATCGCCGCCTCCAGCCGGCGCTGCTGTTCGGCGTCGTCGTCGCGCGTCCGGACCGCAGCCCGGTGGGCGGCGATCGCCGCCTCGCGCTCGCCGTCGAGCGCGCCGGCGCGTGCGGCGGCCGCCTCCACCCGCCCGCGCGCCGCGTGCTCTGACTGGGCGGCCACCTCGCTCGCGGCGATCAGGCGTTCGCGGCGGTTGCGCTCCGCCAGCACGCGCTCGTCGCCGACCGCCGGCGCCTGCCGGACCTCGAACGCGCCCGGCGCGTATACGCGGCCCTCGCGGGTCACGGCGACGCCCGCGAAAGCGTCGGGCACGGCGTCGATGTCCTCGACCACCCAGACATCGCGGACCAGCGCTCGCGCCAGCTTGGCGGCCGGGTCCTCGCCGGCGATGCGCTGCGCGAGTGGCGCCGAGCCTGCGATCGGCGGACGCCCGGTCGCGGCCTGCTCGGCGCAGTCCGGCGCGATCAGCACCCGACCCCCGTCGCGGCCGGCGCGGGCGAGGAGCTCGAGCGCCGCCGCGCGATCGCCGGCGTACGCGGCGCCCAGCCGCCCATCGAGCGCGGCCGCGACGGCGAGCTCGTACCCCGGCTCGACGGTCAGCGCGTCCGACAGGGGGCGCGCGCCGCCGGCCGCGGCCTGATGGCTTCGCAGGAACTGGTTGACGGCGGCGAGCTCGGCGCCGACACGCGCGCTCTCGCGCCGCGCCTCCTCGGCCACCCGCTCGGCTTCGCGGACAGCGGCCCGCGCCTGCTCGTAGGCCGCCTCGGCGCGCTCACGGGCGCTACCCGCCTCGCTCACTACGGCCGCCGACCGCAGCTCGGCCGCGACCGCGCCGACACGCTGCTGCTCGAGCTCGACGAGCTGCCGCGCGAGCTCGGCTTCACGGTCGCGATCGAGCGCAGCGAGCTCTGGCTCGAGCTCGGCGACCCGCGCCGTGGCCTGCTCGTCGACCCCGCCGAGCGCGCCCTGCGCCTCGAGCGCGGCGAGCCGGTCGCGCCCGCGATCGAGCCGGGCGGAGACGGTCTCGCCCACATGGCGCACCGCCTCGGTCCGGTAGACGACGCGCTCCGCCGCGGACCGGGCGGCGTAGCTACGGCGCGAAAGCTCCTCACGCCTGGCCGAGCGCTCCGCCAGCGCCTCTTCGGCAAGGCGCCGGCGCTCGGCGACCCCCGCGAGCTCGCGTTCGAGCGTCAGGCGCGCCTCGCGCGCCGCGGCCGCCCGCGCCTCGGCATCGAGGACCTCCAGCCGGCGCGCACGCAGCTCGTCGCGAGCCAGCTCCCAGCTGACCTCGAGCGTCTGGCGATGCAGGCGTTCGTGCAGCTCGGCCGCCTCGGCCTGCCGCTTCAGCGGCCGCAGGCGCGACCGCGCCTCGCGCTCGACGTCGAGCGCCCGATCGAGGTTGTCCTGGGTGTGTCCAAGCTTCAGCTGCGCCCGGCGACGGCGCTTGCGGTGCTTGCCGAGTCCGGCCGCCTCCTCGATCAGCAGCCGTCGATCCCGCGGTTTGGAGGTGACGATCGACTCGACCCGACCCTGGGAGATGACCGAATGCATCTCCTTGCCCAGGCCGGTGTCGGACAGCAGCTCGATCACGTCGATCAGCCGGCAGCGCGCCCCCCCGAGCCGGTACTCGCCCTCGCCGTTGCGGTCCAGGCGGCGGAGGATCGAGACCTCCGGACCCATCCCCAGCGTCTGCTCGCCGTCGTCGAGCACGAGCTCGACGGTCGCGCCGGCAGCCGCCTGTCGACCCGGTGCACCGCCGAAGATCACGTCCTGCATCGACTGGCCGCGGACGGCCATCGGCGACTGCTCGCCGAGCGCCCACAGGACCGCGTCGGTGACATTCGACTTGCCGGACCCGTTGGGCCCGACGATCACGCTCGTGCCGGGGCCGAACTCGAGCACGGTCCGATCCGGGAACGACTTGAAGCCCTTCAGGGTGACGCTCTTCAGGTACACGCGACGCTCAGTTCCCGGCCACCGCCGTCAGATGCTCCAGTGCGATCTGGGCCGCCAGCTGCTCGGCGTCCTTCTTGCTGCGCCCGCTGCCGCGTCCGATCTCCACCTCGCCGATCGTGGCCGCGACCGTGAACGTCCGGTCGTGGGGCGGTCCGCTCTCCGACACGACGGCATAGCTGACCACGTCGCCGCGGCGCGCGAGGCGCTCCTGCAGGGCGGACTTGAAGTCGACGGGATGCTCGAGCGCCCCCTCGAGCTCGGGCGTGAACGCATCGACGACCGCCTCCGCGGTTCGCTCGTATCCGAACGCCAGGTAGCACGCGCCGATGACCGCCTCGATCACCGACGCGAGCACCCGCTCGGTCGCGACCAGGGCCGCGACGCTCGCAGCGGCGCCCGGCGGCGCCGCGGCGGTCAGGCGGGCGGGAATACCGAGGCGGTCGGCGACCGCCCGGCACGAGCGACCAGACACCGCCTGTGCCCTGATCTTGGTCAGCTGGCCGGCGCCGAAGCGGTCTGCCTCGAGGCGCGGGTACAGGTGCGAGGTGACCGCGAGCGACAGGACGCTGTCGCCGAGGAACGCGAGCCGCTCATAGGAGTCGGCGCGGCGCAGCGTCCACGACGCGTGCCGGAAGACCGTCACGGCCAGGTCATCCGGAAGCTGCTCCATGAGCTCCCGGAGCTTCGCTCCCTCGAGCTCGGGTTCGGTGCCCTCAAGCGCCACTGGCGGTCGGGCGGGTCGCGTCCGAATTCGTCGCAGAGTCGTGGCCGTCTGCGACGCCCGACGCGAGCACGAACTCGACCGCCTGACCGACCGTGAGGATCCTGGTCGCCTCCTCGTCTGAGATCTTCACGCCGTAGGTGTCCTCGAGTTCCTGGACGAGCGTGTAGAGATCGAGCGAGTCGGCTTCCAGATCCTCACGGAAGCGCGTCGACTCGTCGATCGAGGTCGGATCGACCTCCAGCTCGTCGGCCAGGTGCGCGCGAACCACGGAGAAGATCTGCTCGCGAGTCATCGACCGACCACGGTAGCCGTCCGCTCGGACGGGGAGCCGTCGACTTCCGCATGCACGGCCAGCGCAGCCGGCGGCCGCGCGCGCAGCGCGCCCGCCTCCTGCAGCGCCAGGTGGGTGCGCCCGACGACGTCCTCCTCGACGCCGCGGACCGCGACCTCGATCGCGCGCGCGAACCCACGCCGCGTGAAGCGCCCGTGCGCGACGACGCCGATCTTGCGCAAGCCGAGCATGTAGGCACCCCCGGTCGCCTCCGGGTCGATCTCGTCGCGCAGCTCGCGCAGCGCCGGGCTGAGCAGCAGGCCACCGAGCTTCGCGCGCCACGTGCTCATCGCCGCGGAGCGGATCGCGCGCAGCGTCCGCCCGGACACGCCCTCGATCAGCTTCAGCGCGATGTTGCCCGTGAAGCCGTCCATCACGACCACGTCGGCGACGCTCTCCATCACCTGCGTGCCCTCGATGTTGCCGATGAAGTTCAGTCCGGCGCCGGCGTCGCCGGACAGCCGCTCGTGCACCGCCTTGAGCTCCGGCGTCCCCTTCGTGTGCTCCTCGCCATTGGACAGCAGCGCCACGCGCGGGTGGCTGAGACCCATCACCGCGATCGCGAAGGCGGAGCCCATGTGCGCGAACTGCACGAGATACTCGGGCCGCCAGGTCGGGTTCGCCCCCACGTCGAGGAGCAGCACCGGACGGTCGCCGGGACGCGGGATCGGCAACGCCAGCGCCGGCCGGTGGATCCCGGAGCCGCGCTTCAGGTTGAACACGCCGGCGGTAAGCGCCGAGCCCGTGGAGCCAGCGGAGACGAGCGCGTCGGCGCGGCCGTCGGCCACCGCGCGCGCGGCCTGGACGATCGAGGCCGAGGGCGTCGACCGCACGGCGTACGCGGGATCCGATGCCTTCGCGATCGAGACGGGGGCGTCGATCACCTCGACGCCGTCGGCGACGGCGCCAACTTCGCGCGCATCGGCGAACAGCAGCACCCGCACTCCGCGGGAGGCAGCGAGCGACGCGCCCGCGGCGACCTCCGCGGGGCCGAGGTCCGCTCCGTTGCCGTCAACGGCGACCGTCACCATGGGTGAGCGGCTTGCGCGGCCTAGTCGAGCGACCGATCGATCGCAACCACTTCACGGCCCTTGTAGTTGCCGCAGGTCGGGCACACGCGGTGCGGGAGCCTCGGGCTATGGCACTGCGGGCACGCGTTGGTGGCGGGCGAGTGCGCCTTGTGGGTCGAGCGGCGCTTGGTGGTGCGAGAGTGAGACTGCTTCTGCTTGGGGACGGCCATGGGGGCGCAGGCTAGCAGCACCGTACCTGGCGGCCGGTTCGCATGCGCCAAAGACCCCCCGTTCGTCCGCGGACGGGCCGGTGGGCCACCTGGAGTCCCGCTAGCCGCCGGACGCCTCGGACGGGAGCTCCAGCTCCGCGAGCTTCGCCCAGCGTGGATCGGGTGCCCGCTCGTGCGTGTGTTCGGGGCCGGCGAGCGCGAGCGCGACGCCGCAGATCGGACACAGGCCCGCGCAGTCGGGCGTGCAGAGGACGGCGGGCGGCAGTGCCAGCGCCAGCGCGTCGCGCGCCCACGCGGCCACATCGAGCAGCCCAGCCTGGACATACGGGGAATCGAGCTCCTCTGCCCCTCCCGGCTGCGACACCTCGCGTGCGTCGATCTTGAACTCCGGTGAAGCGTCGCGCAGGCAGCGCATGCACGGCCCCTGGAGCGTCGCGGTGAACCGTAGCCGCAGCGCGTAGCCCGGGCCGGTCGTGCGCGAGATGTCGAGTCGCGCCGGGAGGACATCGGGAACGACCGGGTAGGTCTCGCCGGCCAGCACCAGGGGCGCGAGGCGGACGTTCAACTCGAGCCGCCGGCCCTCGCCCGAGGTCAGCCGCAGACCCGCGAGGTCGAATGTGTCGGTCAGGATCGCCATGCGCCCAGATTAGTGCGGCAGGCGCGCCTTGCACCGCGCCGATGGGATGATCTGTGGCGTGTCACGCTGGTTTCGGACCTACGGCTTTCAGGAGGTCTATGAGGACCTCACGGTCGGGGCTCTCCCTGCCGACGCCGCCGACGTCGCGGCGCTCGAGTTCATCGGCGTGCAACGAGTGCTCAACCTCGTCGCCGACGACGAATACGAGGTGGGCGCGCGGGCGGACGTGACCCGCGCCTACGAACGCGCCGGGATCGAGGAACACCGCGTCAGCCTCGTCGACTTCGGCCACCTGCCACCCGACGCGCTCGAGCTCGCGGTGGCGATGCTCAACCAGTGGCTCGACGAGGGCCGGATGAGCTACGTGCACTGCCGGGCGGGCTGGCAGCGCTCGGCGGCGGTGGCAGCCGCGGGGATCGCGATCCGGGATGGCATCGACGTCGACGAGGCGGTCGAGCTGGTGCGCTCGCGCAAGCCCACGGCGGACCCGCTGCCCCACCAGCGCGAGGACCTGCGCCGCTGGTGGCAGGCCCGTCAGCGCGCCGGAGCCTGACTCGCTCCCACTTGGTACCGAAAAGTGACGGAAAACGACACTTTTGGGTACCAAGTCCGCCTACAGCGACCGCCTCCTACGCCGACGGACGCCTGCGGCCTCCTACGGCCGTCCTACTCCGCTGCTCGCAGGCGCCGGGATTCCTCGAACAGCGACGGCACCGCGCGCCGCTCCTCCGCGTCGGCCGCGCGCGTGTCCTCCGGCGCGATCTGCACGGTTCGCCCGCCGAGCGTGACCGGTTCGATCTCCGGCAGCCGGCTGGTCTCGCCGACGGCGCCGTGGTCGGCGAACCGCCTGGCGGCGGGTAGCACGCGCGCCTCGTAGGAGCCGACGGTCTCGTTGTAGGCGGCGACGGCGCCGTTGAGGCGCTTGCCGAGCGTCGCGATCAGCGTCGAGAGCTTCGCGAGCCGCCCGTGCAGCTCGCGCCCGAGCTCCGAGATCGCGGCGGCCGACTCGGCGACGCGCTCCTGCTGCCACCCGTAGCCGACCGAGTGCAGCAGGGCCAGCAGCGTCGTCGGCGTCGCGATCAGGACCCGCCGCGCCATCGCGTCCTCGATCAGCCCGGCGTCGACCTCGAGCG
>Ga0302232_10003650_pt1 | contig 10357 bp, 8 predicted proteins | sample II_Palsa_N2_3_FD_193575 | JGI IMG/M metagenome (GOLD analysis project Ga0302232, IMG submission 193575) | Peat permafrost microbial communities from Stordalen Mire near Abisko, Sweden - II_Palsa_N2_3 | ecosystem: Environmental > Terrestrial > Soil > Palsa > Peat permafrost | place: Sweden...
GCAACGGCAGGTCGGTATACAGCTCGCCGAGAAAGAAATACGAACCGGCGCGTTTGTTGATCAGCACGGTGTGCTTGCCGATCCAGCCCAGCCCAGCGTTACGTGCCAGCGCCTTTTCCAGCACCGGTGCCGAATCGACATAGGCGCGATAGCCGAAATCGCCGACTACGTCATGGATACGCTCGGCTAGCTTCTGCAGTCGGTTGCGCATCAGTTTGTGATAGTCGCGACCCAGGGCGTAACGCGCTACATAGCCGGCTTCAGCATCTTCGATCACGCCCCATGCGTTGGCCGTGCCGGGCGGGATGTAATCCATCCGCACGGAGATCACGCGCCGCGTACCCGGTTCCAGTTCAGCCGGGCGGCTGCGTTTGGCGCCGTGGCGCGCCATGTATGCCATTTCGCCGTGATGGCCATCGTCGAGCCAACGTTCAAGATGCTGCTCATCGTCGCCGAGATCCGTGCCGCTGATGCCGGCGTCTGCAAAGCCCAGTTCGATCGCCCAGCGCTTGATATCGCCAGCAAGCTTGGCGTAATCGAAGTGGGCACGGGTCTCGGCGGCGGACATCGATCTATTGTAGACGTTGGCCATGTCTATAATTCGGCATGCCCAATCCTCTGCACAGTCGCGATCTCTACACGGTTGAACAGTTGCGCGAGCTGGAACGCCAGTCGTTTGTCGCGCTGGCGGTTTCCGGTACTGACCTGATGCGTCGCGCAGCCGGCGCGGCATTGAACAGCCTTCGACGGCACTGGCCCGAAGCCCGTCGTATCACCATCTACTGTGGTCCGGGCAACAATGGTGGTGATGGATTCTTGCTTGGCGTGCTGGCTCGTGAAGCGGGTTTGCTGGTGCAGATCGTTGCGCTCAGCGACGCTTCGCGTGGTGATGCAACCCTGGCCCGAGCGGCTTGGGAAGCCGATGGTGGCCGCGTGCATCAATGGAGTGCAGACACTGAACTTCCTGCTGCCGATGTACAGGTGGATGCGCTTTATGGCATTGGTCTCAATCGTGCGCCGGAGGCTTCCGTCGCACGATTGATCGAATGTATCAACGCGACGGAAGCACCGATGCTTGCGTTGGATACCCCATCGGGCATCAACGCCGATAATGGTCGCCATCCTGGCGTCGCAGTGAAGGCTGACGTCACGGTCACTTTCATTGCCAACAAGCGTGGGCTGCACACGGGACAATCGGCTGATTACGTAGGGCGGCTGGAGCTGGCGACGCTGGGTGTCCCCGATGACGTTTACGCGCATATGGAACCCGACGCGCGGTTGCTTGCGCCCGATTCGCTGCCGCTACGCCCCCGCTACGCCAATAAAGGCAACAACGGTCACGTGTTGGTGATCGGTGGTGACCATGGCACGGCCGGTGCGGTGCGAATGACTGGTGAGGCGGCTCTGCGTACGGGTGCAGGTCTGGTCAGCGTAGCCACTCGCGCCGGCAATATCACGGCATTGAACGCTGCGCGCCCGGAGTTGATGGCGCACGAGGTCGATGGGCCGCAGACGTTGGAACCGCTGCTTGAACGCGCCAGCGTGGTAGCGCTTGGACCTGGTCTCGGCAAGGGTGCTTGGGGTCACGCGCTGTGGCTGACGGCACTGGATGCCAAAAAGCCGCTGGTGCTCGATGCCGATGGCTTGAACCTGCTGTCGCGCGAGCCGCGTCAGTTCACCGCGAAGACTGTGTTGACGCCACATCCCGGTGAAGCGGGACGGCTGCTTGGCGTGGAGACAAAAGATATCGAGCGCGACCGCTTTGCCGCCGCACGTGAGCTGACGCGACGCTACAACGCCGTGGTGGTACTCAAGGGATCAGGAAGCCTGATTGCCGATCCGTCTGGACGTCTGAACGTCTGTCCCTGGGGCAACCCAGGTATGGCATCTGGTGGCATGGGTGATCTGCTGACTGGCGTGATTGCCGCCCTGCTTGCGCAGGGTTGCGATGCGTGGGAGGCGGCTTGTTTAGGCGTCGGGCTGCATGCGCGGGCGGGCGACCATGCTGCGCAGCGGGGCGAGCGTGGATTACTGGCTACGGATCTGTTGGCGCCGCTGCAAGCCTTGGTCAACGGTCTGCCGGCCGATGAGGCCGATCATGGCTGAAAGATCAGGAGATGAGCTGCATTGGGAGTTGCCTGATGAGAACGCTACCAGCGCACTGGCGGTGCGCGTTGCCAATGCGCTCAACGAAGGCATGGTGTTTTATCTGCACGGCCCATTGGGTGCCGGCAAGACCAGCTTCACGCGTGCGCTTCTCACTGCCATGGGGGTCGGTGAACGCGTCAAAAGCCCGACTTACAGCCTGATCGAAGGCTACGACGCGGGTGGCCGGCCCGCGTGGCATCTGGATCTCTACCGGATTGCCGATCCGGGTGAACTTGAATGGCTTGGCCTTGATGCGCTAAGCGACAGGGCCGCGCTGGTACTGGTGGAATGGCCTGAGCACGGGGCAGGGGCGTTGCCCGCGGCGGATATCGAGTGGCATCTGGCTTATTCAGGGGATGGTCGCCAGGCGACGGTGCACGCGCTTACGGCACGTGGAGAGCGCATGTTGAATCGACTGGGTTGAGCGAACGCCAACCCCGATGCGTCGAAGGCATTCGGGTCAGAAAGAGCTAAGTATTGATTTTTGCTTGGGAATTCGCCGGAGGCATTCTGGTTAACGATCCTCGCATAAAGCGTCACTTGCAGCCGATAACTGGATGTAGCCTGACAAATGGGATGCAGGTTACGGAAAAACAAAGAAAAATGCGGTTGCATTCGCGCAGAGACTGCGCTTCAATGCGGCTTATGAGGGGATACCTGAACAGCTTTCGTGTCATCGCAGTCGCCATCCTGGCGGCCGCGCCCCTATGCGCGTCCAACGCTGCCGACCTCAAAGGCGCCCGAGTCTGGGCCGGCCCTGAATACACCCGCCTGGTTATCGATGCTGCCGGCCCGTTGAACTACAAGGTCACCCAGTCGGGTGATCAGCTCGTGGTCGATCTCGGCGACAGCAAACTGACCGCGGGCTTCAGTGATCCCGCGGGGCATGGTCTGTTTCACGGCATGACCCATGGGCAGCAAGGTAACCGCCTGCAGTTGATCGCCAAGGTAGACCCGAACAGCCGCCTCAAAAGTTTCGTGCTCAAGCCGGTATCCGGTTCGGACTATCGACTGGTGCTTGACCTTTATCCCGGCACGGCACCAACGGGTGCGGTGATGCCGCACAGCGCCGTGGTCGCCGAGCATCAGGCCAGCGATGACTCGACCGATGCGGCCAGAACGGTGGCTGCCGATGCCGACAGCGAAACAATGGTCGCTCCTGCTCCAGTCGTTCCAGTCAGGTCATCGCGCAGCGGCCGCAATACCGTTACGTCGGCTCGCGATGCGGCCGCTATGCTCGGTGGTCAGCGTAAGGTGGTGGTGGCTATCGATGCCGGCCATGGCGGCAAGGATCAGGGTGCACATGGTCCCGGCGGTACACTTGAAAAGAATGTCACGCTGGCGGTGGCCCGCGATCTGGCCGCGTTGATCAATCGTCAGCCGGGCATGAAAGCCGTGCTGACGCGAGATGGCGACTATTTCATCGAGCTGACCCAGCGCTTCAAAATCGCCCGTGACAACAAGGCCGACCTGTTCATCTCGATCCACGCCGATTCCTATACTAGCGACGATGCCAAGGGTTCATCGGTGTGGGTGCTATCGCCGCGCGGCAAGACGAATGAGGCCGCGCGCTTCCTGGCCGATCGCGAAAATGCCGAATTGATCGGAGGCACTACGCTCGATGACAAGGATGACGGTCTGGCCAAAGTGCTGATGGATCTGCAGCAAAGCTGGGCCATGCAGGCGAGTGACACGGTCGCCGGCAACGTGCTTAATGCGCTGGGTTTGCTCGGCCCCACTCATCGTGGCTATGTCGAGCGCGCCAACTTCGTGGTATTGCGCTCGCCGGACGTGCCCTCCATCCTGGTCGAGACAGCCTTTATCAGTAATCCATCCGAGGAGCGCAAGCTGCGCGACCCGGACCATCAGGATCAGCTCGCTGCGGCGGTGATGGGCGGCGTGCGCAGCTACTTTGAATCCACACCGCCGCCGGGAACCTGGTTCGCGGCCCAAGCGTCGCACCGCGATGGCGACACGCTGGCGTCGACTACGGCAGTTGATAAATCATCCGTATCCGTAGCGGATGCGGATGACGATAGTGGTTCGTCGTCCGATAGCTCACCAGCGCGTACCCATATCAAAGCGCGTGATATGCATCGCGTAGGCCCGGGCGAAAGTCTGCGCAGCATTGCCAACCAGTACGGCGTCAGCATCAGTTCGCTGAAAAACGCCAACCAGATCAGCAGCAACAGCGTGCGTGCCGGCACCATGCTTGCCATTCCGACGAGCTGAACAAGCTCAGCAGAAACAGATCTGCAAGCCGGTAGATCGCCGCAAGCGATACGGCCGCTTTCATGCTGCTCGCTGCTCGCTTAAGCTTGCCGGATGTCGATCATCCGTCTGCTTCCTCCTGAACTCATCAACCAGATTGCCGCCGGCGAGGTCATCGAGCGGCCATCCTCGGTGGTCAAGGAGCTGGTGGAAAACAGCCTCGACGCCGGCGCGAGTCGCATCGAAGTGGATATCGAAGCCGGTGGCTCGCGGCTTATCCGGGTACGCGACGACGGCGCCGGTATCAACGTCGACGAGTTGCCGCTGGCAGTGGCCTCACATGCCACCAGCAAGATCGGCAGTTTCGATGATCTGGAGCATGTCGCCAGCATGGGTTTTCGCGGTGAAGCGCTGGCGTCGGTGTCGTCCGTATCGCGCTTTGCCATCACTTCACGCGTACGTGGTCAGGACGCCGCATTTCGCATCGAGGTCGACAGCGGCAAGCTGCAGGCGGCGCGTCCGGCGCAGCATCCTTCAGGCACCAGTATCGAAGTGCGCGACCTGTTTCACAACGTACCGGCGCGCCGAAAATTTCTGCGCGCCGAACGGACCGAATTCGCGCATATCGACGATTTGTTGAAGTCGTTGGCGCTGGCCCGTAGCAGCGTGGAATTCCGACTCAGCCATAACGGCAAGCCGGTGCGCATCTGGAAAGCCGCCGATAGCGAACAGGCCTCTTTGCAACGCGTTGCCGAGGTGCTGGGGGAAGAGTTTCCAGCGCAAAGCCTGCGCATCGATCACGAGGCGGTCGGCCTGCATCTGTCGGGCTGGGTCGGTTTGCCGACGGCGTCGCGCGGACAGGCGGATTCGCAATACTTTTACGTCAACGGCCGGCTGGTGCGCGATCGCATCGTGGCGCATGCCGTGCGTCAGGCGTATGCCGACGTGTTATTTCATGGTCGTCATGCGGCGTTCGTGCTGTATCTCGAACTCGATCCGGCTGGCGTGGATGTCAACGTGCATCCGGCCAAGCACGAGGTGCGTTTTCGCGAACAGCGTCTGGTGCATGATTTTCTGTATCGCACCCTGCACGAGGCACTCGCGCAGACGCGAGCCGGGCAAGTCGCTTCCAGCGCGCACTCGGATGACGGCACGTTGAGCATGTCCACATCAACTGCGCCGTCGGCGACCTACGGCGGCGCACCCGCCTGGTCGGGTAGCTTCAATCAGAGCCGGTTGAGTCTTGGAGTGCGCGATGCGCCGCTAGCCGAATATGCGGCGCTGACTGGTCAGCCGGCGCGGTATTCGGAGGTGGCTTACGCGCCACTGCCCGCGAACGACGATAGTGAAGTGCCACCGCTCGGCTTCGCCATTGCGCAGCTGAAAAATATCTACGTACTGGCCGAGAACGCGCAGGGTCTGGTGCTGATCGACATGCACGCGGCGCACGAGCGCATCACCTATGAAAAACTGAAGAACGGCCGCGCGGGCAGTAATTTGCGCTCGCAACTTTTGCTAGTGCCACTGAATATCGCGGTGAGTGCGAAGGAAGCCGTTGCCGCCGAGGAACACGCGGAGGCGCTCGCCGACTGGGGTCTGGAGCTGTCGCGCAGCGGTCCTTCGGGTGTGGTGGTGCGCCGAATTCCGGCCCTGCTGGAAGGCGCTGACGTCGCGCAGCTCACTCGCGACGTGCTCGCCGAACTGGCCCAGCACGGCAGCTCGCGTCGATTGCAGGAACTCGAGAACGAGCTGTTGTCGACCATGGCCTGCCATGGCTCGGTACGCGCCGGGCGGCGTCTGACGCTACCGGAAATGAACGCCCTGTTGCGCGAGATGGAAGCGACCGAGCGCTCGGGTCAGTGTAACCATGGTCGCCCGACCTGGACGCAGCTGAGCGTGGCGGAGCTGGATCGGCTATTCATGCGTGGACGCTGATTGCGCAGCTTGCCCTGCGTGCGAAGCGCCGGTGATACTCGATGTTCCATCGGATGTGGATCGCTCTCATGTTGCGTCATGCCCTTGTTGCCCTTGCATTGTTTACCGGAGTCGCTGTGGTGCATGCCGAATCGCCAACTACCAATTCATCGACCGCTGCCTACACCCAGCAGATTCAGCAATTGCGCGCGGCGCGCGTGGCGCGCCTCACTGCCCCCAGCGGCTGGTTGAGCCTGATTGGACTGGAATGGCTCAAGGCTGGAGATAGCCGTGTAGGTACGGCAGCCGACAACGACATCGTGCTGAAGGCAGGTCCGGCTCACCTCGGTACGGTAACGCTGGGCAAGGACGGCAGCCTGCATATCGCGCTGGCCAAGGACAGCGGCGCCACTATCGACGGCAAGGCGGTGACCAGCGCGGCACTGATCGATGACGCGCATGCCACCGGCAATACGAATCCCACTCTGGTGAGCTTCGGCAATGCCAACTTCTATGTCATTGATCGTGATGGCCGCAAGGCGCTGCGTGTGAAAGACAGCGACGCCGAGACGCGCAAACATTTTCTCGGTCTCGATTATTTTCCGACCGATTCGACATGGCGCATCGTCGCCGACTGGGTGCCGTTCAATCCGGCGCACAAGATGGAGATCGGTTCCGTGATCGGCACCATCGACAAGGTCGATGTACCGGGCAAGGCGGTGTTCAAACGCGACGGCCATACCTATGAGCTGATGCCATACCAGGAAGAGCCGGGCGGCGATCTGTTCTTTGTCATCGCTGACCGCACCTCCGGCAAGGAGACCTACGGCGCAGCGCGTTTCATGGACGTGCCGTTGCCGAAGGACGGCAAGGTCGTGCTTGACTTCAACCTGGCCTACAACCCTCCATGTGCGTTCACACCGTTCGCCACGTGCCCGCTGGCGCCACCGGAAAATCGGCTCGATCTGCGCGTGACTGCGGGTGAGGAAAAATATCGTGGCGGTCATCCGCACTGATCGCGCTATCGGTGACACCTGTTCGATGGCGCAACTTGTCGAGCTTCAATCACCCTTGCAACGAGATGATTGCAAGGGTGATTCAACGGCGAAGATTCAACGGCCGACGAACGCAGCCTTGCGCTTCTCGAGAAACGCGGAGGTGCCTTCGCGCATGTCCTCGGTGGAAAACGCCAGGGCGAAGCCCTGCGTTTCGAATTCCAGGCCCTGGTCAATTGCGGTTTCGCCGCCGCTCAGTACGGCATCGAGAATGCCGGCGGCCGCCAGAGGCGCCGCCGCGGCAAGTTGATCTGCAAGCGCTGCCACTGTCTCATCCAGTGCCTCGGGCGCAACGACGCGAGTGATCACACCAAGCTCATAGGCGCGCTGCGCGTTGATCGTTGCGCCGGTGAGGCACAGCTCCAGCGCCGCGCCGCGGCCGGCCAGACGCAGTAGCCGCTGGGTGCCACCGAAGCCGGGTATTAGCCCGAGGTTGATTTCCGGTTGGCCGAATTTGGCCTTGTCGCTGGCCACGCGCAGATGACAGGCCATGGCCAGTTCCATGCCGCCACCCAGCGCAAAGCCCTGTATGCGTGCGATAACCGGTTTGCCAAGGCGTTCGATCGAACTCATCAGGCGCTGGCCAGTGCGCGAAAACGCCAACGCCTGTGTCGGCGTGTAGCCGTTCATTTCGGCAATGTCGGCACCCGCGACAAAGGCTTTTTCGCCGGCGCCGGTTAGCACGACCACGCGCACATCATCATCCTGCGCTGCCTGCGCAAATGCGATCGTCAGCTCGTTGAGTGTCTCGCGGTTCAATGCATTGAGTTTGTCCGGGCGGTTGACGACGATGGTACGGATGCCGCCGCGGTGGTTGGTTTCCAGGTTGCGAAAAGCCATGAGCAATCCCAATGAAGGCAAAACCGGGATGGTAGCAGCGGGAACCTTTGCCATCGATGAGGTTCTTAATCCCGAACATCCCGCTGCACGATTGCTCCGAACCGCTTACGATGTCGCATCCTTGCTGGCTGTGATGATCAGGCTGGCCGTGGCGACAGAGAAGGGTTCGATGGAAAAAAGCACGACACATTGGCGCTGGATCTTGCTGGGCTCATGCCTGCTCAGCAGTTTGGCGTGCGCGCAGGGTCGGCCACCGGACGCTCTTCCCAGCTCGGCAAAACTCGACAAGGCCAAGCTCTCTTACGCGATCGGATACCAGATCGGTGACCAGTTCGCCGACGGCAAGCCAGACGTGGATATTCCTACGTTGCAGCGCGCTATCCAGGATGCCTACGCCAAACGGCATCCGGCGGTGCCGATGCCGCAGATGCACGAGCAATTGCAGCTGCTCGCGCACCAGATGCATGCCGACGCGCTGACCGAATACAAACATATCGCCGAAGACAACGCGCGCAAGAGTAGCGGCTTCATGACGACAAATGCCCAGCAGCGCGGCGTGGTGCAACTGCCATCGGGCATCCAGTATTCGGTCATCAAGAAAGGTACTGGTACGGTCAGTCCCGGCGTAACCAGCACGGTGGTGGTGAATTACAGCGGCATGCTTATCGACGGTACCGAGTTCGACAGCACCTGGGCACACGGCGCGCCGGTGAGCTTCACCGTCAACAAGGTGATCCGCGGCTGGCAGGACGTGATCCCGCGCATGCATGTTGGCGACCGTTGGAAGGTAGTCATTCCGCCGCAGCTGGCCTACGGCGAAACCGGTGCGCTGCCGCGTATCGGTCCGAATGAGGCGCTCGTATTCGAGATCGAGCTGCTCGATATCAAGCCGCCGTCGGACAAGCCCTGATTCGAATGGCTGCGACTGCGTTTGCGCTGATCAATCGCAGCGCTGGTGGTAGCATGAGGGCGATGTCCAACGCCTATAAACTCGTCTCGGCAGCTCCGCTTACTCCCTGTATCGGTCTCTGCCGGCTGGACGGGCAAGGCCTGTGTCTCGGCTGTCAGCGTACGGGTGAGGAAATCGGCCGCTGGGCTCACATGAGCGATAGCGAACGATGGGTTTTCATGCGTGAGGTTCTTCCCGCGCGGCAAAGCGCCGCCATGAAAGATGACGCCCTTGCGCCGCTGCTGGCTGCGTTGCATCCGCTGTCCATGCCGCCGACGGCGCCAGGCTGGAATCACGACGACATGACGGTGCTGCTCGGCACGGCCGATCGCCAGCCAGCGGCTGTACTGGTGGGATTTCGCGAAGGCGTACAACCCCGGCTGGTGCTTACCGTGCGCACCGATCATCTGCAGTCGCACGCCGGTCAGGTGGCGTTTCCCGGCGGTCGCAGTGACCCTGATGATCGCAATGCACTGAGCACGGCGCTGAGAGAAAGTCAGGAGGAGATCGGGCTTGATCCCACCCTGGTCACGCCGCTGGGCTATCTGGACTGTTTCGAGACGATCAGCGGTTACGTGATCACGCCGGTGGTGGCGCGCATTGCCGCCGACGCGCGACTGCATCCGGCGCCGGATGAAGTGGCTGAAGTGTTCGAAGTGCCGTTGGACTTTCTGCTGGAGCCGGCGAATCTGCGTCGTTACACGATGGAATTTCGCGGCCATCGGCGTCCGATGGTGGAGTTCGTCCACGGTGGTCATCGGATCTGGGGCGCCACCGCATCGATGCTGCTGAATCTGTTGCAGCGCATGGGCCTGGAGCACATATGAGCGTGAAGCACGCATGAGCCTGCGTACGACCTTGATCGATGCCGAGGTACTTGCCGGGCTCGCGCCGCACGATGTGCTGATGGTGGATTGCCGCTTTGATCTTGCCGATGTCGGCAAGGGCGAGCGGGAGTATCTGGACGGCCATATCCCGGGTGCTGTTTACGCCAGTCTCGACCGCGACCTGTCGGATCTTTCGCGTCAGGCCGAGGGGCTTGGGCGACATCCGTTGCCGCTGGAATCGGCACTGAGTCAGGTGCTTTCGCGCTGGGGCTGGCGACCTGGCATGCAGGTGGTCAGTTATGACGCGGCAGGCGGTGCACTCGCCGCGGCACGACTGTGGTGGCTGCTGCGTCTGGTCGGTGAGAAGCATGTCGCCGTATTGGATGGCGGCTATGCCGCCTGGCAGGCTGCCG
>Ga0302232_10003651_pt1 | contig 10355 bp, 7 predicted proteins | sample II_Palsa_N2_3_FD_193575 | JGI IMG/M metagenome (GOLD analysis project Ga0302232, IMG submission 193575) | Peat permafrost microbial communities from Stordalen Mire near Abisko, Sweden - II_Palsa_N2_3 | ecosystem: Environmental > Terrestrial > Soil > Palsa > Peat permafrost | place: Sweden...
AGGACCCGGTGTAACGCCCGGCAGTCAGTGCGGCGAGCGGCAGGACACGATCGTGCGGATCGCCACCTCGAGGGCGTAGCCTGCGCTGGCTCCTTCGCCCTTGACCTGGGCGTCAGCAGCGGCCACGGCCCCGTGCGCGCGGGCCACGCCATCCGGCGCCCAGCCGCGGAGCTGCTGGCGGACCCGGTCGATCTTCCACGGCGGCATGCCGAGTTCCGCCGCCAGCGCCTCAGCGCTCTTCCCCCGGGAGGCGCTGCCGACCCGGCCGAGCCCGCGCACGCCCTGCGCCAGCGCGCTGACGATGAGCACGGGTGACACGCCAGTAGCCAGTGCCCAGCGCAGCTGCTCGAGCGCGTCGGCCAGCTTTCCCTCGACCGCCCGGTCGGCCACGGTGAATCCGCTCGCCTCCGCCCTGCCCCGGTAATACCTCGTCACCACGGCCTGGCTGATCACGCCTGTCGTGTCGTCCGCCAGCTGGGCGCAGGCCGCGGCCAGGTCGCGCAGATCCGTCCCGACGGCATCAAGCAGCGCCCGCATGCCTGCCTCGTCAGCTTTTCGCCCGGCCCGGCCGAATTCGGACCGCAGGAAGTCAATCCGCTCGCCGAAGCGCTTGATCGGCGGGCAGTTAATCCGCCGCGCCCCCTGCCCGGCCAGGCTGGCCAGCAGCGCCTTGCCCTTGGCTGCGCCGGCATGGGTCAGCACGAGCACCACGTCGGGCACGGGCGCAGCCGCATACCGACCCAGCTCCGCGGCGACCTCCTTGCTCGCATCCTGCGCGGCCCTGACGATGACCACGCATCCACCGCCGAACAGAGACGGCGCAGTCAGCTGAGCGAAGTCGCCAGGATTGAGATCCGCGGCACGCACGTCGTGGATGTCGGGAGCGCCCCAGCCCGGAACCTCGCGACCGCCCGAGGTCGCACCGCCGCCCGGGGCCGCACCGCCGCCCTCGGCCGCACCACCGCCCGGGGCCGCACTGTCGCCCGGCTGGCCAGCCCTGGCTGCAGCGACAATGGCGCTGACCGCACGTTCCGCGAGCAGTTCCTCCTCGCCCACGATCACCGTGACGGGCAGCAGGCTGGCCGGCCCGCCGGCAGCCGCCGCCCTGGCGGCCGTAGCGCTGGCGGCCGTTGGTCTGGCGGGGGACGCGGGCACTCCCGCAGCATGCCATGAAACCGGCCCGGCGGCGGAACCGGCCGCGTGACAACCGGCCCGTGACAACCGGCCTTCCGGCCGCGCGCTCGCTGCAGTCGGCGCCCCGGCCCTTAACGCGGAAATTTAGGCGGGTCTGGACCCGTCACAATTTCCGTGATCATGGAAACTTGGCGCCCAAGGGGCCGGGCCGACGGCGCGAGCGGGCCTTAGCCGGTCACCGGCTCGCCGCCGCGCCACACCCGAAGTGGCTTGAGCCCGTAGGACCAGGCGAAGGAACCCTCGTGATCGGCATCCCAGGCCACGATGTCGGCGTACCTGCCACGGACCATTGCGCCCCGGTCGGACGCACGCAGCGCGTGCGCGCCGCCGATAGTCGCCGCACGTAGCGCCTCGGTGACGCTGAGGCCGAAATAGGAGACAGCCAGCGCGATGACGAGAGGCATCGAGGTGATCCCGTTCCCGCCCGGCGTGTGGTCAGAGCCGAGTGCGACCGCGACCCCCTTGTCGAGCAACGCGCGGACCGGCGGCGTACGGCCGGTCTCGATCGCCGTGCTGGGGCACACGACCGCGGCAACCCCGGCACGGGCCAGCGCCGCCACGTCCTCGTCGTCAGCTCCGTGCAGCAAATCGGCTGAGGCGCAGCCCATCTCAGCGGCGAGCCTGGCGGCCCCGTTGCGGGTCTCACCGCAGGCATGCAGCCTGGGCAGCAGGCCGGAGGCCCGGCCCGCGCCGAGCACCCACCGCGCCTCCCGCTCGGTGAAGCGCCCGTCGTCGCAGTAGACATCGACGCTGTCCGCGCCGGCTGCCCGCGCGTCTGCGCACCAGTTGCCGACCGCATCGACGTAGTCATGGCGGCGGCCGAAGTACTCGGGCGGTACCGCGTGGGCGGCAAGGAAGGTTACGTGCACGCGCGGCATGTTCGGCTCGTCCTCGAGCGAGCGCAGCAGGCGCACGTCCGCGAGTTCCCCGTCGCGGGTCAGGTGATAGCCCGTCTTCGCCTCGATCGTCGTGGTCCCGGCCAGCAGCCAGGCACGGAGCCGCTCCCTGACGCCGTTGCAGAGAGTCCAGGGATCGGTCCCCCTGGTGACCGTGACCGTCGATGCCATGCCGCCGCCAGCCGCGGCGATCTCGGTCGAGGAAGAGCCGCCCGATCGCATGGCCAGCTCTGCCCAGCGGTTGCCCGCGTACACCGGATGCGTGTGGGCGTCGATCAGTCCGGGCGTGACCAGCCCGCCACCCAGGTTCTCGACATGGTCGACATCCACGATGTCCTCGATCACGCCGGGAATGCTGGCGGGCAGCTCCGCCGCGGGGCCTACCCAGGCGATCTTGTCATCCTGGGTCAGGATGGCGGCGTTGCTCCATATCTCGGACCCGGTCCACAGCCGGCCGATATTGGTCAGCAGGCGAACAGTCACCGCGCGGCTCTCCTGTGCGCGGCGGCGCCACGGACCAGCGTCCGGTTCGCCATGAGCGGTCACCTGCCATGACTCGTGCCTGATGGTTTTACACCGGCAAAGACCTAGTGAAGCGGATCGCGGCCTTGCGCCGCAAGTGGTTGCTCTGCGGATGCGGCAACCAACATATCGGTGCAGTCACGGTATTGCACCGGAGGGTCCATGTACAGGGCCTATCGGAAGTCCATTGATCCAGATAAGCCGGATCGCTGGTCATCGCATGGATGAGTCTCCGCGGACACTGTTACCTGCAATCGTTTGCCAGTCGCGCTGCCCCGGCACCGGCATGGTCGGCTAGGGCACAACTGTCCGAACGTCAGCGCGAACTGCGATTCGCGCAAATGCTAGGCGCACATGCCAGCTCCAAGAAACGGAAGCGAAGACGCGGGCAGAGCTCCTCATGAATGGGAGGCTCGCACGCGGTTGCCCGCGCCGGCCAGCCTCACCCGTCGCACTGGGCGCGGGCAGCCAGCGCAGGCCCAGCCACTCAGACCCAGCAGCGCAGCCCCAGCAGCGCAGGCCCAGGCAGCGCAGGCCCAGGCAGCGCAGGCCCAGGCAGCAGGCGCGGACAGCCAGGTACAGACCAGCGCAGGCGCGGACAGCCAGGTACAGACCAGCGCAGGCGCGGACAGCCAGCGCAGGCGCGGCGGCCGGGCGGCGGCCGCGCCTGGCTGGCTGGCTGCTGGCGGCAAATTAATTACCGGCTAATTGCGTATCCCGTGCTGGAACGCCACCGGCGGCGCGGACCACTGCTTTCGTGCGTTACCGTACCGATTCGTTACCGGGGCGATTCGTCAACGTGCCGATTCCTCGGCACCGTTTCGCTAGCGGGCGGATTCGGCGCGGACAGATTCGTCACCGGACAGATCCGCTGCCGGCCCGATTCACTGCAGTTCCGATTGGCTACCGGGCGGATTCGCTACCGGCGGATTCGTCACTGGCCGATTCGCCACTGGCCGATTCGCCACTGGCCGATTCGCCACTGGCCGAATCCGGCGAGCCTGCGGCCCGGTCAAGCTCGGCGGCGAGCCCGGGCGGGACGCGCGCCGTCAGCTCTGTCCCGTTCTGGCCGTGACTCACCGTGAGGACCTCGCCCTCCTGGTGCGCCCGCGAGATCAGGTCACCGCGGCCGTACGGCACCAGGACCGTGATCTGGAGGTCCCGCCGCGGAAGCTGCCGCTCCAGCTCGCTGAGCAGGGCGGGCAGCCCGTCGCCGGTCCGCGCCGACACCACGAGCGCACCTTCCTCGCGTAGCCGCAGCCCTTCCACGGTGATCGGATCGGCCACGTCGGCCTTGTTCACGACCACCAGCTCAGGAACCTGGCCGGCGCCGATCTCGCCGAGCACCTCGCGCACGGCGGCGATCTGCGCCTGCGGGTCGGCGTCGGAGCCGTCCACCACGTGCAGGATCAGGTCGGCCTCCGCTACCTCCTCCAGCGTGGAGCGGAAAGCCTCGACCAGCTGGTGCGGAAGATGCCGGACAAAACCCACCGTGTCGGTCAGGGTAAACGGCCGGCCCGCCGGGGTACGTGCCTTGCGCACTGCGGGGTCCAGCGTGGCAAAGAGCGAATCGTCCACCAGCACGCTGGCTCCGGTCAGCCGGTTGAGCAGGCTCGACTTCCCGGCATTGGTGTACCCGGCGATGGCGACGGAGGGGACCGCGCCGCGGCGGCGCTGACCGCGCTGGACTTCCCGGCCGACCGACATGTCATCGAGCTCGCGCTTCAGCTTGGTGATCCGCGCCCTGATCCGGCGCCTGTCGGTCTCGATCTTCGTCTCGCCAGGACCGCGGGTGCCGATGCCGCCGCCGCCGGCCACCCTGCCGCCGGCCTGCCGCGACAGCGACTCGCCCCAGCCGCGGAGCCGGGGCAGCAGGTACTGGAGCTGGGCGAGCTCGACCTGGGCCTTGCCCTCCTTGCTCCGGGCATGCTGGGCGAAGATATCCAGGATCAGCGCCGTGCGGTCGATGACCTTGACCTTCACGACGCCCTCGAGCTTGCGGAGCTGGCCAGGGGTGAGCTCGCCATCGCAGATCACGGTGTCGGCACCGGTCGAGGCGACGATTCCGGCCAGCTCGGCGGCCTTGCCCGAGCCGACATAGGTTGCCGTGTCCGGCCGGCCGCGCCGCTGGATCAGCCCGTCCAGCACCTCGGACCCGGCCGTCTCCGCTAGCAGTGATAGCTCACGCAGCGAGTTCTCCGCCGTGGTGAGCGTCCCCTCGGTCCAGACGCCCATCAGGACGACGCGCTCAAGCCGCAGCGCGCGGTACTCGACCTCGCTGACGTCCTCAAGCTCGGTGGACAGGCCGGCCACCCGGCGCAGCGCGTGCCGCTCCTGCAGGTCAAGCTGATCAGCCTCACGCCTGGCGCGCGGGCCATCGGGAAATTCATCGAATAGTGCAGTCATCCGCCATCCAAGGTCGGCATTCCCGCAGGGTGCCGCGATAATCGGTCGGGCAGCGCCCGCCGGACGGCGGGTGATGTGCTGATGGTGCCACGCTTCGCAGCGCCACTCACCTGGTTAACGCCGCAGCTCGCCAGGTTGTGCCCGCCTCCTTTGACCCCTATCGACGCCGGCCGTTAGCGTCTGGGGTTACCGGGCCAGCCCACGCTGGCTGACACCGACAGTCGCCGGAACGGCCGCTGCAGCACACTCAGCAGCGGAAGCGCCGGCGCGTGAGGAGCGGGAATGCCAGAAAACGACGGCGTCGAGATCACCGGTCCGGCGGGTGACCGCTACGACGAGATACTCACCCCCGGTGCCCTTGCGCTGATCGCCAGGCTGCAGCGGGAACTCGGCCGGCGGCGAGCCGGCCTGCTGGCCGATCGCGTGCGCCGCCAGGACGAGCTCTCGGCCGGCGTCATGCTCGATTTCCTCGACGGCACCCGCAGCATCAGGGAAGACCCGTCCTGGCGGGTCGCGCCGCCGGCCCCCGGGCTGGTGGACCGCCGGGTGGAGATCACCGGTCCCACCGACAGGAAGATGACGATCAACGCGCTCAACTCCGGTGCCAAGGTGTGGCTGGCCGACTTCGAGGACGCGAACACGCCGCTATGGGACAACATGGTCACCGGCCAGCTCAACCTGAAAGACGCGCTGGACCGGAAGATCGACTTCACCAGCGAAGAGGGCAAGGCCTACCGGCTGAAGCCGGACGCTGAGCTGGCCACGATCGTCGTCCGGCCACGCGGCTGGCACCTGGACGAGAAGCACCTGCTGGTGGACGGCGAGCGGGTTTCCGGCAGCCTCTTCGACTTCGCCCTGTACTTCTTCCACTGCGCGCAGCGCCAGCTGGACAAGGCCAAGGGCCCGTACTTCTACCTGGCCAAGACCGAAAGCCACCGCGAGGCCAGGCTGTGGAACGACGCCTTCACCATCGCCCAGGACGAGCTCGGCATCCCGCGCGGCACTATCCGCGCCACCGTGCTGATCGAGACGATCCCGGCGGCGTTCGAGATGCAGGAGATCCTCTACGAGCTGCGCGAGCACAGCGCCGGGCTGAATGCCGGCCGGTGGGACTACCTCTTCAGCATCATCAAGAAATTCCGCACCCGGGGCCGCGACTTCGTGCTGCCCGAGCGCAATGCAGTCACCATGACGGCCCCGTTCATGCGTGCTTACACAGAATTGCTGGTCAGTACCTGCCATGGCCGCGGCGCGCACGCCATGGGCGGGATGGCCGCGTTCATCCCCAGCCGGCGTGATGCGCAGGTCAATGCGACCGCGCTGGCCAAGGTCCGCGACGACAAGGCGCGCGAGTCGCGGGACGGCTTCGACGGCTCCTGGGTCGCGCACCCGGACCTGGTGCCGATCTGCCAGGAGGTCTTCGACGGCGTGCTCGGCGACCGGCCGAATCAGCTCGCCGTGTTGCGCGACGACGTCAGCGTCACCGCTTCCGACCTGCTGTCCATCGACAAGACGCCGGGCGGCATCACCGAGGCCGGCCTGCGGAACAACATCAGCGTGGGGCTGCAGTACCTGGCCAACTGGCTGGCCGGCAACGGCGCCGTGGCGATCTTCAACCTGATGGAGGACGCGGCGACCGCGGAGATCTCGCGGTCCCAGGTCTGGCAGTGGCTGCACAATGACGTCAGCCTCGCCGAGGGCCCGCTGATCACCAGGGATCTGGTGGAACGCCTGATCGGCGAGGAACTGGCGGCCATTCGCGAGCAGCAGGGCGACGCCTTCGACGCGGCCAAGTACGACGAGGCGACCGCCCTGTTCACCGAGGTCGCGCTCGCCGACGACTACGCCGACTTCCTCACCATCCCTGCCTACGAGCGGATGCCCTGACGCCGCGACACAGCGGACGCCGCGACACAGCGGATGCCGCGACACAGCGGATGCCCGGACACAGCGGGCGCCGCGGATGCGCTGACGCGGCGAGACATCTGAAGCAATGGCCGCCGGCTGTGGCTAACCCGCGGCGCAGGGGGCACCCTGGAGGAAGGGGCACGGAGAGCGAGGCGCGACGATGATCGACACGCTGATTCAGCGGATGGCCGAGATCTGCGGGCCGGGCGGCGTCGTCACCGACCCGCTCGAGCTGCGCACGTATGAGTGCGACGGGCTCACCTCGCACCGGTGCAGCCCCGGGCTCGTCGTGCTGCCGCAGACCGCGGAGCAGGTCGCGGAGATCGTGACCGAGTGCGCGCGCGGCGGGATCCCGTTCGTGGCCCGCGGCTCGGGCACCGGCCTGTCCGGCGGCGCGCTGCCCAGCACCGACGGCGTGCTGATCGTCACCTCCAGGATGCGCAAGATCATCCTGATCGACCCGGCCAGCCGCCGGGCCATCGTCGAGCCGGGAGTCACCAACCTGTCCGTGAGCAAGGCCGCGGAGCCGTTCGGCTATTTCTACGCGCCCGACCCGTCCAGCCAGATCGTCTGCTCGGTAGGCGGCAACGTGGCGGAGAACTCGGGCGGGGCGCACTGCCTCAAGCACGGCTTCACCGTGCACCACGTGACCGGGCTGCAGATCGTGACTCCCAGCGGCGAGCTGACCTGGCTCGGCGACGGCACCGGCGCATCACCCGGCTACGACCTGGTCGGCGCGTTCACCGGCTCGGAGGGCACGCTCGGCATCGTCACCAAGATCATCGTAAAGCTGACGAAGATCCCGGAGGCGGTCACCACGCTGCTGGCCGCGTTCGAGACGACCGGACACGGCGGCGCCGCGGTGTCCGCGATCATCGGCTCCGGCATCCTGCCCGGCGCGATCGAGATGATGGACGCGCTGGCGATCGAGGCAGCCGAGGCGGCGGTCGCCTGCCGGTACCCCGAAGGCGCCGGCGCGGTGCTGATCGTCGAGCTGGACGGGCCGGAGGCCGATGTGGAGCGGGAAACCGCCGCCGTCCGCGCCCTGTGCGAGAAGGCAGGCGCCACCGAGATCCGCGCGGCGCAGGACGCGGCCGAGCGGACGGCGATCTGGAAGGGCCGCAGGTCAGCGTTCGCGGCGGTCGGCCGGATCAGCCCGGCCTACATCGTCCAGGACGGCGTCGTGCCGCGCACCGCGCTGACGGAGGTGCTGGACCGGATCGCCGAGCTGTCCGCCGAATCCGGCATCCGGGTGGCCAACGTGTTCCACGCCGGCGACGGCAACCTGCACCCGCTGGTGCTGTTCGATGATGCCATTCCGGAGGCGTGCGAGGCGGCCGAGAAGCTGTCCGGCGCGATCCTGGACCTGTGCATTTCCCACGGCGGGTCGATCACCGGCGAGCACGGCGTGGGCGCCGACAAGTCCCGGTACATGCCGAAGATGTTCGGTGCCGACGACCTGGCCACGATGCAGCTGCTGCGCAGTGCCTTCGACCCGGCCGGCCTGTGCAATCCTGGCAAGATCTTCCCGACCCCGCGGCTGTGCGGCGAGGTCCCCGGCATCCGGCGGGAACCGCATCCGCTGGTGGCCGCCGGGGAAATCGAGCAGTTCTAACATGACGAACGGATCCTTCGCCGCCGGTGCCCATGCCTGCTGAGCCGCTCCCGGGGCCGCTCACCGCGGCGTGCGGGCAGGTCAGGCCCGCCACGTCAGGTGACGCGGTCGCCGGGGTCATGCCGTCCTACGTCGCCTCGCCGGCCAGCGTCGCCGAGGCAAGTGCGGTCATGCGCGCCGCGGCCGGGCTCGGCCTCGCCGTGCTGCCCCGGGGCAGCGGGACCCGGCTGGCCTGGGGCGCGCCGCCGCGCCGCTGCGACCTGGTGGTGGACACGCTGCGGCTGGACCAGGTGCTCGAGCATGAGGCCGGCGATCTGGTCGCGCGGGTGCAGGCCGGCGTCCCGATCGACAAGCTGGCCGGGGTGCTCGGCGTGGCCGGCCAGCAGCTGGCCCTTGACCTGCCGGAGGCACCCGGCGGGGCTGGCCGGGGCACTGTCGGCGGGGTGCTGGCCACCGGCGTGGCCGGCCCGCGGCGGCTGCGTTACGGCACGCCACGGGATCTCGGCATCGGCGTCACCGTCGTGCTGGCGGACGGGACGGTGGCGCACTCGGGCGGCAAGGTCGTCAAGAACGTGGCCGGCTACGACCTCGGGAAGTTGTTCGCCGGCAGCTACGGGACACTCGGGCTGATCGTCGAGCTGGCGTTCCGGCTGCATCCGGTGCCTGCCGCTGCCGCTTTCGTCACTTGCGAGTGTGACGGCGCGGCCGCGGCGCAGGATGTGGTGGCCGCGGCGGCCGGCTCGCCGCTGGCCCCGTCCGCCGCCGAGATCGACCGGCCAGCCCGCGGCGCCCCGTTCCGGATCGCGGTCCTGGTCGAGGGCGATCCGGAGGGAGCAGCCGAGCGGGCGGCACTGCTGCGGGAGCTGCTGGGCGGCGCCGCGGTGTCTGCCCAGCCGCCGCCCTGGTGGGGCCGCAGCGGCGTGGCCGCGGCGGACGCGACGCTGATCAGGATCGCCTTCTGGGCCGGGGAACTGGCCGCCGTGCTGGACGCCATCGATGTGGCCGCCGGCGCTGCCGGACTCGATCCGCTGGTCGGCGGGTCAGCCGCGGCCGGCGTCATCTACGCGGCGGTTTCCCCCGGCGCCGCGCCCGATGCCGTTGCTGAGCTGGTCGCCGCGCTGCGGGCTGCCCGGCCGCTGGCGGCTGCCAGCGGTGACGGGCCGCCATCGCGCGGCAGCGCTGTCGTCCTGCACGCGCCGGCCGCGGTCCGCGACGCCGTCGACGTGTGGGGTCCGGTGCCGTCGGCTGGGCTGATGCGCGCGGTGAAGGACCAGTTCGACCCCGGGCACCGGATGGCGCCCGGCCGGTTCGCTGGAGGGATCTGATGGAGCAGTCCAGCCCGATCGACCCGTCCGGCGAGCTGCGCGGGCTGGCGAACGACTGCGTGCACTGCGGGTTCTGCCTGCCGGCCTGCCCGACGTACCAGCTGTGGGGCGAGGAGATGGACTCGCCCAGAGGCCGGATTCACCTGATCAGCCAGATCCTGGACGGCGCGGCGGGCACCAGCGCCGCTGCCGTGCACATCGACCGGTGCCTGGGCTGCATGGCCTGCGTGCCCGCGTGCCCGTCCGGCGTCCGCTATGACCGGCTGATCGAGGCGGCCCGGTCGTGGGCCGAGGAGCCGCCGCCCGGCGCCGCGCCGCCGCCGCTGCCGCCCCGGTCACGGCGCGAGCGGGCGGCCCGGGCCGCGATCTTCGCGACCTTCCCCTATCCGCGCCGTCTCCGGCCGCTGCTGACGCCGCTGCGCGCGGCACAGGGCGCGGGCCTGGACCGGCTGCTGGCCCGCACCGGGCTGGCCGGCCGGCTCTCCCCCG
>Ga0302232_10003652_pt1 | contig 10352 bp, 11 predicted proteins | sample II_Palsa_N2_3_FD_193575 | JGI IMG/M metagenome (GOLD analysis project Ga0302232, IMG submission 193575) | Peat permafrost microbial communities from Stordalen Mire near Abisko, Sweden - II_Palsa_N2_3 | ecosystem: Environmental > Terrestrial > Soil > Palsa > Peat permafrost | place: Sweden...
GATTGGAACGGCCGCTGGTACCTCGTGCCCGTGCTCGAAGCCGACTGCAGCTGGGGCGCAACGTGCGCGCCAGCGACGGCCGGGTGACCCTTCGCCTCGGCAAGCGGACGGCGCGTCTGCTAGGAGGCCACTGAATAACCCTGTTCGCGATAAAGGAGCAAGTAGCTGACCTGCGGCTTTGCGACATTGATCATGGGAAAATTGGACTTATTCAGCGCGCTCCTAGGGGAAATCCCTACCCCGGGGCGGGCGCTTATCCTGCACCGCTACCTCCAGAAGGTCCCGGGCGCCCACCCCCGGATGCCGGCCGGCCTGAAAGTGCCTTTGCAGGACTTTGCTGCCATCTCCTGCTGCTATCCCGTCTTCTCGGTCACGCCCGGCAGTCATGCGCCTGCCGGGGTCTCACCAGTCACCGTTTCCGGTGAGGAGCGAACGTGCGGACCGCAGCTTCAGACCGCGGCTCTCGGGCGCCCAGGGCGCGCCTAGTGGGGCGCCGACGTCACTGGTGGGACTCGACCGCGCGAGGTTTCGTGGCGATTCGCGCTCATCTTCCTTGCTACGGACATCGCGTTTATCAAGCTGCAATCGCCTCCGGTTACGCTCGCGCCTCCCGAGGGTCTGGTCAAGCCGACGGCCGGCCACATCGACAGCACCCCGCCCGCTGCAAGCAAGTGTTAGGTTCACCCGATGGGCGGGCCGGCTTGCAGCGGTCGCTGGTGGTGTTCGGCGGGTGGACCCTCGGATGTTCGGCGGTCTTCTGGGCGGTCGGGCCGCTGCTGGGCCAGATCCCGGGGATGCCGTCCAGGCTGCCCATGGCGGCGCTGGTGTTCGTCGTACCCGTCGCTGTCGCGGTGCTCCGTTCCCATCGGGAGGGCACTATGCGGCAGTTGGGACGTCAGTTCGAGCTCCGGTCGTGCTCGCCGTGGTGGTGGGTGGCCGGCATGCTCGCCTCCACCGTCCCCACCTACGCGGACGCCTGGGCGCACCACGGTACATGGCCGTTCCCCGGCCCGCTCGAAGTTACCGGACTGGGCGTGGTCTACACGGTGTCCGGCCTGTGCGAGGAAATCGGCTGGACGGGCTTCGCCCTGCCCAGGTTGCTGCGGCTGACCGGATCCCCGGTACTGAGCGCCGCCCTCCTCGGAAGCTATTACGACGTATGGCACGTGGTGCCGTTCCTCGAGACCGGCAACGGCCTGCCCTGGGTCCTGGCCCAGTGCGCTCAGGCGTTCTTGCTGCGATGCACCATCGTCGGGCTCTGCACCGGTAGCCGGAACAAGATCTGGATGGCAGTGCTAGTGCACGCACTGTCCAACCTCGCGTGGTCGACAGCACCCAGCGTAGGCGCCCACTACGACCCCGCCTTCGTCGACCTGCTGCTGCTCCCAATCGCCATCGCGTCCCTCGCAGCCGGCCACGTCGCCTGGACGAGGCGTCAAGCACTGGCCTGATCGAACTCCCAGCCCGGCCTGCCGGCGACCCGCCGGCCAGCCAGCGCAAGCCGACTGCGTCCCGGGCCGAGAGGGCGCGAGCATGCCGCGCCGAGGTGATGCAGCGCGGGAAGGTGGTGGCACGCCGGCCCGGGCAAGGTGCGCCGCTCGGCTAGGTGGAGGCCGGCGATGGTCTCGGAGGCGGCCCCGGTGAGCGCAGCCGGGTCCGCGGAGTGCAGCTCCAGATCAGTCAGCGGCACGGTCCAGGACATTTAGGCAAGCCCAGAATCACCGGGAATCGACGTGGTCGCCGGCCCAGCAGGCTGCGTCGGCCCGGCGTAGCGACCCTGACGACGGACGAGTGACCCACGCAGAACGCCGTGACGTTCGCCGCGAAGCCGGGCGCAGCAGCCCGGGTGTACTTCTGTGGCGCGCCGGTTGACAAAAGCAAGTCAGCAATCGTAGAGTTCAACACTCGTAGAGTTCAATGAGTGTTGAGTTATGGAGGTCCGGGCGTGTGGGCGATGGTCGTGAAGGAGTTCCGGGAGCTCAGGCGAGACCGGCGGACGATGGCGATGATGATCGTCTTGCCGGTTGTCTTGCTGGTCGTCTTCGGCTACGCGGCCAACTTCAAGGTCCGCGACATCCCGGTCACCGTGGTCGGTCCTGGTGCTCGCGAGGCGGCATCGGCGCTCCGCGAGCCAACGTTCCATGTCACCGAGGTTGATACCGCCGCGGGCGAGCCCGCCGCCCGGGCGCGGCTGCGGGATGGCCAGGCAGTTGCTGCGGTCGTGACCGGCGGCGCCAGGCCGCTCGTGCTGCTGGACGGGACCCAGCTGTTCTCGGCGGAGACAGCGGAAAGCGCGCTGGCCAAGATGGCGCCAGCGGCAGGCTCGCCAGCCGCCGAAGTGCGGATCCTCTACAACCCGATGCTGACCACCTCGTGGGTGATGGTCCCGGGACTGGCGGGCCTGATCCTGGTGTTCATCGGCACGCTGATCACCAGCCTGGGAGTCGTCCGGGAGCGGCAGTCCGGCACGCTGGAACAGCTCGCGGTCATGCCGTTCCGGGCCTGGGACATCATCGCGGGCAAGATCGCGCCGTACCTGGTAGTGGCCGCGGCTGACCTCGTGCTCATCATCGTCATCGGCATGGGCGTCTTCCATGTGCCGTTCGCGGGCAACGTCGCTGTCTTCGCCCTGGGTGCCGCCCTGTTCCTGCTGGTGACCCTCGGCATGGGCGTCCTGATCTCCACGGTCTCGCAGAACCAGGGCCAGGCCATCCAGCTGGCGTTCATGATCATATTGCCCCAGGTCCTGCTGTCGGGGCTGATCTTCCCCGTGGCCTCCATGGCGGCGGGCGTGCAGTGGATCTCTTATGTGCTTCCCCTCACGTACTTCATCGAGATCAGCAGAGGCGTGATGCTGAAGGCGATGCCGGTTTCCGCCCTGTGGGAGCCGCTTGGCCTGCTGGCCCTGCTCGCCGTCGTCGTCCTCGGCCTGGCGATCATCAGGTTCCGCCGCGATCTCGCGCCGGGCAGCCGGCATGCCCAAGCACAGCCAGGGGCCGAGGAGCTGGCCGCAGTATGAGATGGGGGCTGGAGGACGTCGGCGTCAGCCGCGGCCGGAAGGTCGCCCTCGCCGGGGTCACCGTACCCGTTGATCCGTCTCGCATCACCGTCGTCGTCGGCGGGGACGGGGCTGGCAAATCCACCTGTCTGCAAGTGCTCGCCGGGCTTCTTGAGCCTGACGCTGGAACCGCGCATCGCCCCGCGAAGGAGCGCATCGGCTATGTGCCGGCCACCGCAGGGCTGTATGCCGACCTGACCGTCCAGGAGAATCTCGACTTCACCGCAGATGCGTACCGGCTGTCCGGCGGCGAGCGCGACCGGAAGGCCGGTCAGATCCTGGAGCAGACCGGGCTTGGCGGCGCGCGTGGCCGGCTGGGCGGTCAGCTGTCCGGCGGGATGCAGCGCAAGCTGGCCGTCGGGCTGGCCCTCCTGCACTCACCTGAGCTGCTGATCCTCGACGAGCCGACCACCGGAGTCGACCCGGTGAGCCGCGCGGACCTGTGGCGGCTCGTCTCCCGGGCGGCCGTGGACGGCGCGGCCATCACGGTCACCACGACCTACGTGAACGAGGCGGCCCGCGCAGCCTGCGTGGTGCTGCTCGAAGCCGGGAAAGTGGCCGCGAGCGGCTCGCCGGAAGACATCCTGCACAGCGTCCCCGGCGTGCTCGGCACCGTCCGCGGGGCTGAGCGCCCCACGCCGCTGTCCTGGCGCCGCGGCGCGAGCTGGCGGGTATGGGCCCCGGCGGGCAGGCTCCCGGACGGCGTGCAGCCCGTGCCGCCCGACTTCGAAGACGCTGTCGTCGCCGCCGCGCTCGCCAGCGAGCTGGGGAGATAACCGGATGGACACCCTGGCCGAGGCCAGCAAGGCAACCAGGAGCTTCGGCGCGTTCACCGCCGTATCGGCGGCAGACCTCGCGGTCGGCCGCGGCGAGGTAGCCGGCCTGCTCGGCGCGAACGGCGCCGGGAAGACCACCCTCATCCGCCTGCTGCTCGGCCTGCTGCGGCCCACCGGCGGAACTGTCCGGCTCTTCGGCTCCCCTCCCTCCATCGCGACGCGGCGGCGGGTCGGCTACGTCCCGCAGACGCTCGGCCTGTACACCGGCCTGACCGTCGCGGAGAACTGGAGCTTCACGGCCGCGGCGTTCGGCACCACCGGCGCCCCGGTACCCGACAGCATCTCCGCGTGGAAGAACGAGCTGGTCGCGGGGCTTCCGCTCGGCGCGCAACGCCAGGTCGCCTTCGCGGTCGCCCTGTCCCACCGGCCAGAGCTGCTGGTACTCGACGAGCCCACCTCGGGGGTCGGGCCGCTGGGCAGTGCCCGGCTGTGGGAGGAGATCCGGCAGGCCGTCAGCCTGGGCGCCGGAGTGCTCGTCACGACCCACAACATGGAAGAAGCCGAGCAATGCGATCGCCTGGTCGTGATGGCAGCCGGGAAGGTCGTGGCGGCAGGCACCACGGCCGGGATCATCGGCGACCGCAAAGCCGCCGAGATACATTGCGACGACACCGGGCGCGCCTTTGCCGTGCTCGACGCGAACGGCTTCGCCGTGCAGATGCAGGGCAAGGCACTGCGGATCGCGGGCACGGCAACGGCCGCCGCCGGACTGCTCTCGCGGGCCGGCATCGACGCGACCATCGAGACTGTCCCCGCCAATCTTGAGGAGGCATTCGTGGCCATTGCCCGAAACCCGGAGGCAGCATGAGCCGGACCGGACGCCGCCCCGGAACCCCGGACACCCGCGACGCGATCCTGGCGGTCGCCCGCCATAGGTTCGCTACCCGCGGCTACGACGCCACATCGCTGCGTGACATCGCCACCGAGGCGGGAGTGGACCCAGCCTTGGTCATCCACTACTTCGGCACCAAAGAAGGGCTCTTCGTCGCCGCGACCGGCCTGCCTGACGGACTTTCCGGACTCCTTGAGAACCTCGCGACACTCCCTCTCCACGACTTCGCCCAGGCCCTCGTCCGCGCCTACCTGCAACTCATCGACAGCGACGGAAGCCGCAACGCCATCCTCGCCCTGGTCCGCTCGGCGGTCTCCAACGACAAAGCCGCCTCCATCTTGCGCCAGTTCCTGACCACGCAGCTATTGCCCGTCATCGGGCGGCTCACCAGGCACCCGGACGCGCAGCTAAGAGCATCCCTGGTAGCGGCCCAGCTGATCGGCATCGCCACACAGCGCCACGTCATCCGCCTGGAACCCCTCGCCATGGCAAGCCCCGACGAGATCATCACCCTGGTCGCCCCGGCCATCGAGCAGTACCTGCGGTAAGCCACGGGCCATCACCGGCCCGCGATCCGCATCCGCACAGCCGGGCCGGCGTCAGCCCGTCTAACCGGCCAGCAAGCCGCTGCTCACCATCACCGGGAGGACACCATGAAGCTCACCATCATCGCAGCCACCGGCGGGGTCGGCCGGCATCTGCTGACCCAGGCCCTGGACGCCGGCCACGACGTCACCGCCGTGGCCCGCAACCCCGCCACGCTCCCCGCCGCCATCCTGGCCGCAGGGACCGCCCGCATCGTCACCGCTGACCTGGCCACCCCCGGCCCGCAGGTGCTGCAAACCGCAATCGCCGGTGCCGACGCGGTGCTGTCGGCCCTCGGCCCGCACAACAACTCCGACGCCGGGATCGCCGCCCCTGGCACCCGCGCAATCACCGAAGCGATGCGCGCGACCGGGGTGCGGCGGATCGTCGCGATCAGCGCCGCCCCGGTCGCCACCACGCCTTCCCCCGGCCGCCCAGACCCGCCCAGGCATGATCCCGCCGACGGGTTCTTCATGCGCTACCTCGGCATGCCATTCGCCAAGACCATGTTCGGCAAGGTCTATGCCGACCTCGCGTTGATGGAAGATGTGCTGCGTCAGTCCGGCCTGGACTGGACGGTGCTCCGGCCGCCCAGGCTCACCGACAAGCCGTTCACCGGCCGTTACCGCACCGCCTACGGGCACAGCGTGACCGGCGGCCGGTCGATCCCCCGTGCCGATGTCGCCCACTGCATGCTCGCCGTCCTGGACCAGCCCGAAAGCATCGGCCAGGTCATCGGCATCGCGACGTAGCCGCCGGCCCGGCCTCATGCCAGTACCTGCCGCGACCCCATGAGAAGAGAAGAACACCCGGTAATCCCTGGCATACGCCTCCCGGCTGCCCTCCGCCAGCCACGCGAACCGCGACCGCCGGACGAACTGCCCCAGTACCGGATCGATCCGGTACTGCGGTCGATCAGGATCGGGTCACGCGGGCCGATGCCCGCGTCAGCCTCGCGCTGGTCCAGACCCGGGGCTCCAGGACCGGGATCAACCGGCAGGGCACCTCATGGCCGCGAGCCGTCCAGTACAGCAGCCACTGCTCGCTACCCCCCTGTTGCGGCTGCACCGCAGCAACCTACCTGTGATGGCGGCAGCCTGCGGACAAGGACACACCCAGGCGCTGCGCGGGGCAACACAGCCCGCGATGTGCACCAACACGACCAGATGCAACACGCTTACTTTCCAGGGAAGGACAGCGACCGCAGGAGCCTGTGCCGGTAGTACTGGCGCGCGAGCTCTTCCCCTCCGGGGTTCCTAGGATGGTCGTTGAAGGTGTCGAACGCCTCTTCGGCGATCGCCTCCGGGGAGCGGCCGGCGGGGCCGGCCTGGTAGGCGAAGACACAGACCATGGGATTGCCGGGCTGGTAGCCGTCCAGCATCGCGGTGTGCCGGCCCTGCGCGTCGGTGGCCACGTTGTGCCAGACGGTGAGCGTGATCTTCGCCGGCCCCGTCCCTGCCGCCCCGCTCGGCGGGGCTGGCAGCCCGGAGGCGCTGCCCCCGTCGCCGGCCGGGCTGCCGTCCGGCGTTTCCCCGCCGCGCGACGGTCCTTCTGCGCCGGGGAGGTTCCCGGGAGCAGGATCGGGTTCCGGGGCGGTGAGCTTGAACCTGTAGGCCCGGCTGCCGGGCGCGTAGTGGATCAGCAGGTGCGCGTCCCCGCCGGGGATGGGGTAGTCGGCGAGCGTGCCCGGCCCGGTCTCGGCCTGCGCGGTGCGCGCCGCCTTCAGCAGTTCCCGGGCGCCGGCTTCGGTCATGCCCAGGGTGCCGGTGAGGTAGTCCAGGACCGGCTGCGCGCTTCCCCCGGGCCACAGTTCGGCGTCTTCTTGCGGTGTGCTCGTTCTCGTGGTGATTCCGTTCAGCATCGGGGGTCGCCTCCGTTGCGGTGGTGCGGGTGTTGCGCGGTGCCCGGGGGCTGCGCCGGGCGGGGCGGGCCGAGGACCGCGTCGCTGCGGATGAGCAGGGTCTCGGCGGCGGTGAGCACGAGGGCCGGGATTTCCGCCCGGCCGGTCACGGCCGCCTTGTACAGGCGGTGGCAGCCGTCGATCAGCAGCGGCCCGGCCGGCTCTCCGCTGGGGCCGGTGAGGGTGGCGAGGATGACCGGCTCGCCGGGGCTGGTGGTCATGGCGTACCCGGGGCTGAAGTCCGGGCCGGGGCCGATCAGGGAGACGGCGTGCCGCCCGCTGCCGGGGTCGCGGATCAGCCCGTAGGCGCGTGCCCAGTCGGCGACCGGGATCGGCACGGGCGGGCGCGGTGCGGCGCGCAGCAGGAAACCGGTGGACAGCAGATATTCGATCGTGCGCTATTCGGTCTCTCGCGCCCTCAACATCCCACGCCAAGGGCTGCCTGGCGCTGCGGATCCCGGCACGATATAGCCCGGCGCCCTGCGATACGCAACGCGGAATTGGGGTCCCGCCGTATCGCCAACCGAGAGTCAGTCCGGAGGGCGTCCAGCGCGCTGTGATTGATACTGGGATGTCGTCACGGATCGTTACCAGCGGCGATGCGTACGACGCGCGATATCCGCCGTTCTGTACTGAAACGATCCCTTCGGTACGGTCCGCTGGAGGCGCGCAGAACGGCATTTTCTGTAGCGTTGGCTGTCTTATGGGCGAATGCGCGGTGAAATTCAGCAGCTCAGAACTGCCGGGCCTGGTCACGATGAGCGTGACAGCGGTCCGCAGGACCGCCCCGCAGACCTCGAGCTGGCTACGCGCTGGCCCCTGTCGCCGCGGGCGATGGGCGAGTTCCTCATCCGCGCCACCGGCGGACGACGTCGGCCGGGAAACTTCCTCGCGACGTATATGCACAGGTCAGCGACACATGTCCGCCGCCGCGCTCTTCCCATGGTTCCCGCCGTACGACACCGCCGACGTGTCCGGAATTCGCTGGATCGAGGTGATACGCGGCCTTTGATGCTGGGCTTAACGCCTCACGGGGCTTGGCCGCGCGATCTCGGTAAAGACGCTGGTCTGGCACCCGATCCCTGTCTGCGCCTGAACCGCCGAATTGGACGGCCCGTGTCCGGGTAACGTGCCGTCACTGCCCTCCGGCGGTGGATGTTAATCAGGGTCCAGCCGGCGGACTGAGATCAAGCAGAGCCCGAGATCTCTGATTTTGGCCAGCAGACCATGCAGCGCGGGCTGATCGGCCAGCGAGCCGGAGATGACGGTCTGCGTGTCATCTCTTTCGATGTGCAGGCCGCCGAACCAGGCAGCCCACCGGCTGTCGAGGACGCCCTCGACGCGGATCTCGTAATGGGCAGGGCCGCCGGAGGTGCTCACTTCCGCTCCAGCCGTTGCCCGAGCTGACCGGCTGCCGCTGCAGCTGCAGCGGGTCTGGGGCGGGGTGTGCTGGTCATGGCCTGCACGCGGCCTGGGGTTCGTCGGGGCTGGGCAGCTGGCGGCCGGTCAGCCGGGGCCCGTCCAGGCTCGGGGTCCAGGCCAGCGGCCCGGCCCGGTCCTCAGGCACCCGGCTGGACTGCCAGACAAGTTCCCACATCAGGACCTGCTCGTCGTGGATGGCCCGCAGGGCCGCCGCGGCGCGACAAGCGGCCCGCCACAAGGTCGTGCCGTGGCGCTGGGTGGACTGGGTAGCTGCCATCAAGATCACCTCGTTCGTCTGAGAGGCTTGCCGGCGAGGGTCCGGCAGTGCAGGGGTGGGGCGCGAGTCGGCGGGACCGGCCGCGCACCGGGCGGCCCTGAGGGCTGCGGTTCCTGTCCTGCCGCCGGATGTGTTGCCTTCTCCTCGGTACGGTAGGAGCGGACGCGGGGCCTGGGCGTCACCCGAAGGTGGCATGCGGGTGGAATCTTGCGGTGATGCGCGCGCCCATTCGGGCCGTGCCCGTGGGGAGAGCCAGACCGTAGAATGGCTCCGTCCAGCGGCCGGACCGAGGCTCGCTGGCCGGCTGAGCGGTAGGTCCCCGATGGCTGACCCGCCTGCGGCGGCCCCAGCCGGGGCTGCCATGTCCGGGCAGGATGCCCTGCTGGCGACCAAGCTGTACGTGCCTCGGCCGCAGCCGGGTTATGTGCCGCGCCCGCGTCTCGTGCAGGCGCTCGGCCAGGGGCTGGCGCGGGGAAGAGTGCTGGTTTGCGCTCCGGCGGGATTCGGCAAAACGTCGTTGCTGGCCGATTGGGCCCGCAGTGGCGGGCGGCCGGTGGCGTGGCTGGGCCTGGATGCGGGCGACACCGACCCGGCCCGGTTCTGGCGCTACGTGGTCGCGGCGCTGGACCGGGCGCAACCCGGGATCGCCGAGCGGCTGGGTCCGCTGCTCGGGCCGCCGTCCCCGCGTTCGTTTGACGGGCTTGTGACGGCTTTGATCAACGAGCTCGCTGCCCAGCCCGGCCGGGATGAGGTGCTGCTGGTCCTGGACGACTACCACCTGGTCGACTCCGGGCCGGTGCATGAGTCGGTGGCGTTCTTGCTGGAGAACCTGCCGCCGGGCCTGCTGCTGGTGGTGTCCGGCCGGGCTGACCCGCCGCTGCCGCTGGCGCGGCTGCGGGCCCGCGGCCAGTTGGCTGAGCTGCGCGCCGCCGAGCTCCGCTTCACCACCGAGGAGGCGGCGGCGCTGCTGGGCGCGGCGTCGGGGCCGGTCCTGCCTGACGCTGCGGTGGTGGCGCTGACGGCCCGCACCGAGGGCTGGGCAGCGGGGCTGCAACTGGCCGCGCTGTCGCTGCGGGGGCGCACGGATGCGGCCGGGTTTGTCGCGGCGTTCAGCGGCAGCCACCGCTTCGTGCTGGACTACCTGGCGGATGAGGTCCTCGACGGCCAGCCCGGGCAGGTGCGCGCGTTCTTGCTGGAGACCTCGGTGCTGGAGCGGCTGTCGGGGGAGCTGTGTGATGCGGTCACCGGCCGGTCTGGTAGCCAGGCGCTGCTGCAGCACATCGAGCGGGCGGGCCTGTTCCTGGTGCCGCTGGACGAGGTACGCGGCTGGTGGCGCTACCACCACCTGTTCGCCGGTCTGCTCCGCGCCCGCCTGGAGCAGGAGCAGCCCGGCCGGGTCCAGGAGCTCCACTGGGCCGCGGCCGCCTGGTCCGATGAGCATG
>Ga0302232_10003661_pt1 | contig 10330 bp, 9 predicted proteins | sample II_Palsa_N2_3_FD_193575 | JGI IMG/M metagenome (GOLD analysis project Ga0302232, IMG submission 193575) | Peat permafrost microbial communities from Stordalen Mire near Abisko, Sweden - II_Palsa_N2_3 | ecosystem: Environmental > Terrestrial > Soil > Palsa > Peat permafrost | place: Sweden...
GGTTTCCATGCCCGCATCTTAGCGCGATTAGAAAGAGCTGCTAGTTTGCTCCATTTCCAAGGTAACAGATAGTTACAAAATTTACGGCGAGTGTGGCACGACATAAAGGTTCTATGCGTACACTCCTTTACCTAAGCCCGTCATTCGGTGGATACTCCATTAGTACAACGATTGCGCGTCAGTATCATGGCGGCACTAACCGTCAATACTGGCATGACACGCAAGCACGCCAAAGAGCCTGAGACTGTCCGGTTGTCGAGCAACGAAGGGAACAACATGAAGGGAGCGCGGCGGCGCATACCTGTGCGCACCAAGCGCATCATTCGACTAACGCTAATCGCTAGCGCGTTTTATGCCGTGTTTGCCGCGCGCACCGCTCTGGCGCAACCATCGCAATCCTCCAATCGCAGTTCGTCGGCGTTCGATCGTCCTGATTCGTCGATGTCTTCGTCTTCATCTTCTTCAGCCCCGTCCCGGTATTCCAGTCCAGAGGGCGACAGTTCTGATTTCAACTCACAACAGCCCAGGAAACGCTTCGATGGCCGTTTCATGCGTGCTCAGCATCGTATGCAAAAGCCGCCCAACGGTAATCGCGACCCGCAAGTGATGCCGGTCATGCCCCCGCCGCCAGATCCGCAACCGCCCGAGCGGCCTCCGCGGCACGGTGTGATGACCGCAGATGAACGGCGGCTGCTGCGTCAGCATATCGAGGAAGCGGTCAGGGACCTTTATAAGCGTTGAGGCTTGGCGTAATGGCGGTGCCTTTGCGCGGTCCGATTTCCGCTCGAGGCCCAGCGGCCTTCTGGCGCTAAGCGGATGCCGAAGTGACATCGGCGGTCAACGAGCACCGGTAGCGCGCCGTTGATTGACTTAGCACGGCCACCGGACTCGCTCCTCGATGCAACCCTCCAGGTTCCCTGATTTCCACGTTGCTCGCGGTTCGCTGGATCGACGCGGGCGTGGCGTAAGTATGGTGACGCTTGTCATCGCGTTATGTTTGATGCTGACCAGCGCGTTGACGGCTCAGGCAGCGCAAAACAACACGCCGCGCCGGGTGCGCACTGTGCATCGGACGGAAGCGGCGGCGGTCGATGCTGATCCGCTCGACGCCACCGATGCCCGCTTCCTGCTCACCCGCACGGGCTTCGAGGCTAACGCAAGCGAGGTCGCCCCTTACATTGGCATGAGCCGCGAACAGGCCGTTGATGCGTTGCTTGCCGGCGCCCGCACTGAAGCCGCTACACCGCCGCCCGCGTGGGCGACGGAGCCAATCCCCTCGGTTGAAGTGCGCCGTGCGTGGACGCAGGATGAGCGGCGTGACGACCAGCGCGAACAAAGCCGTCGCTACGATGAGTTGCGCGGCTGGTGGGTACGCGAAATGGTGACCACGCGCTCGCCGCTCACCGAGCGCATGACGCTCTTCTGGCACGATCACTTTCCGTCCGGCGAAGACAAGGTTCATTATCCGCAGCTCATGTTCCGCCAGAACGCGTTGCTGCGCCGCGACGCGCTGGGCAATTTCGGCGACTTGCTGCATGCAGTCTCCAAAGATCCGGCGATGCTGCAATACCTCGATGGCGCCGGCAGCCGCAAAGGCCGTCCCAATGAAAACTTTGGACGCGAGGTCATGGAATTGTTCACGCTCGGCGAGGGACATTACTCGCAGCGCGACGTGACCGAAGCCGCACGCGCCTACACCGGCTGGGCGCTCGATCCGAACACGCTCGCTTATCAATTCAATCCAAAGATCCACGACGACGGCGACAAGACCGTCCTCGGTCAGATGGGCGCGTTCGACGGCGATCAGGTTCTCGACATTCTCCTGGCTCAACCGGAAACGGCGACCTTCATCACGACCGAACTGTGGCGCGAGTTCGTCTCCGAGACACCGGATCCGGCTCAGATCGCACCGATTGCGGACCGTTTTCGCGCGTCGCATTACGACATCAAGACAGCGTTGCGAGGACTGTTTTTATCGGATGCGTTCTGGGACGAGCGCAACCGTGGCGTGCTGGTCAAGTCGCCCGCGGAATTCGTGGTTGGCGCTGTGCGTGAGTTCGATATTGGTTATGCCGATCAGGACGCGACCGCGCTCGCCGCCCAGGTGCGCAACTTCGGTGAAAATCTTTTCTATCCGCCGAACGTGAAGGGCTGGCCGGGCGGTGAAAACTGGATCAACAGCTCCACGCTGCTTGCGCGCAAGCAGTTCATCGAACAGTTGTTCCGCGCGACCGAAGCGCATGGCATGCGCTCGGCGGCGACCAATGCGAAGGCGAGCGCGATGTCAGGCCCGATGTCCGGTTCTTTGTCAGCCTCAATGCCCAACATGATGACCAACGCTGCCATGAAACCTGCGGCGATGCAACGACCGCATCCGGGCTTGCGTTTCGATCTTGATGCATGGCTCACGGGATACAACACGACGCCTGACGCGCGCCCGGACTTGTCGACGCAATTGCAATTGCAGCGCGCGGTGCTGGCGGTTTCTCCCGCCGACGCCATTGAACCTGACGTCACCAGCAGCGCCTATCTGCGGGCCTTGCTGATGGACCCTGCTTACCAGTTGAAATAGGCGGCCCCATGAACCGACGCGACTTCCTTTCGATGACCGGCGCAGCCGGCGCCTTCGCCTTTGCGCCCTCGGCATTTGCCGCAGCAAGCCCGCTTCCGGTCGAGATGCGTTCGAGCGGGTACGGCAACGTGCTGATCCTGGTCGAACTGAAGGGCGGCAACGACGGCCTGAACACCGTGATCCCATTCGCCGACCCGGCTTACGCTGCGTTACGTCCGGGTATTGGCATCAAGCGCGAGCAGGTCATCCAGCTTGACGAACGCACGGGCCTGCATCCCGCCATGCAGCCGCTGATGCCGCTCTGGAAGGACCGGCAACTCGCGATCGTGCAGGGTGTCAGTTATCCGCAACCGAACCTCTCGCATTTTCGATCCATCGAGATCTGGGATACCGGCTCGCGCTCCGATCAATATCTGCACGAAGGCTGGCTCACGCGCACGTTTCGCGCGCAGCCCGTGCCGGCAGGATTTGCTGCCGATGCCGTGGTAATCGGCAGCGCGGAAATGGGACCGCTTGCGAACGGCGCACGCGCCGTCGCGCTTGTGAATCCGGCGCAGTTTGAGAAACAGGCGCGGCTGGCGACGCCGGTATCGCTGAAGGAGCGTAACCCTGCGCTTGCGCATATCCTGGATGTGGAAAACGAGATCGTGAAGGCGGCTGACCGGCTGCGTCCGCGAGCCGGCCAGTTCGCGCTCAAGACGCAGTTTCCGGGCGGTGCGTTCGGGACATCGATCAAGACGGCCATGCAAGTGCTGGCCGCTACCGATACCCCTGCTGGCGTGCCGCAAACGGGGCAGGGTGTCGCGGTGATCCGTCTGACGCTCAATGGTTTCGATACTCATCAGAACCAGCCGGGTCAGCAGGCGGCGTTGCTTAAGCAGTTATCGGAGGGAATGGTTGCGATGCGTTCGGCGCTGGTCGAACTGGGCCGATGGAACGAGACGCTTATCATGACTTATGCCGAGTTTGGCCGGCGGCCGCGCGAGAACCAGAGCAACGGGACGGATCACGGCACGGTCGCGCCGCATTTCGTGATGGGCGGCCGGGTGAATGGCGGCCTTCATGGTGTGCCGCCGGAATTGGCGCGGCTGGATGGCAACGGCAATCTGCCGGTCGGCGTGGACTTCCGACAGATGTACGCGACCGTGCTGGGGCCGTGGTGGGGCATGGATTCGACCGCGGTCCTCGGGCAGAAGTTCGAGACACTGCCTTTACTTCGGGTGTAGTTCGCCCGCGTTGGGGGCGGGGTTGATGCCGGATTGCCAGGATCGCGCCTGAGTTTCTTCGCCGGTTGTCCGCGGATAGCGCGGGGCGCACCTTGGGCAGGTTCAATCACTGGTGGCGAAGCGAGTCAGAACCTGTGTTCGGAGAAGGAGGGTTTCACACATCCTCCGCTCTGGCGAGCACCGTGCTTTTGGGGCACCTATGAATCAAAACTGCACGCTGTGGACACTTAGGGTAGCGTGGTTGAAAGCGTTTTCTTTGCTTCGTTTCTTTGTCGCTTTGTGTTTAGACCGGGGACATGGTTGACACCTGTGCGAGGACATAGCTGACACTTTTCATAATGGAATAACGGGCTGGTTCAGGTCAAGTTCCATGACTCGATGGTGATAAAAATAGAAATCGAACAGTCCGTCTTTTTCCGCATTCGGGCGCGCTGCGACATCGGTCAACTCCAGTGAACGGGATACCTTGAGTGCGTGCCCCCGGAAGGTAAATCTACCGTGCCATCCGACGCGCACGATCTCGTCGTTGGGGCCATATTGCGGCTCGGGCAGGGTTTCCGGGAAAGCCCGCTCACTCGCTCGATAGCGCTTAACGGGCGTGCTCATGCCGATGCCTTCGTGCGGTCGTTGGTTGTTGTAAACCGCGCGCCAGCGCTCGAACTCGGTCTGCGCCTCGCGGTGTGTCACAAAGCTACGCCCGGCAAGCACTTCAGCCTTCAGTGAGCGGTGAAATCGCTCGTTCTTGCCATTGGTCTGCGGGTGATACGGACGGCTATAGCTCACGTGAATGCCCAATCGAATGAGCCAGATGGCCAGCTCCGTCAATTGTCCGAGTTGCTTGGACGCGCCCCAAGGCGCGCCGTTGTCGGTATTGATCTGACGCGGTAGTCCGTAGGTGGCGAAAGCCCGTTGCAGATGGGCTTGCACGGTGGCCGTATTCTGAAAAGCACAGGCTTGCAGGAGCACGTTAAAGCGCGAATGGTCGTCAATCACAGTCAGCGGATGACAGCGGCCCTCGCCCACCGTGGCGAAGTGCCCCTTGAAATCCATCTGCCACAACTCGTTGGGCTGTTCGCGCTCAAAGCGCTGCCAGGCGGTGGCCGCAGCCGATGCCTGGGGCGTGATTTTGCCGTGGCGATTCAGGATCGACGTAATCGTACTGGTGGCCGGCGGCGACACCTGGGCATGATCAAGCAGGTATCGATTGATCTTGCGTGCGCCCCAAGCGGGGTTTTGCGCACGCACCCCGAGCACGTGCTGTTCAATGGCGGGCGAGGTGATCGACGGCTGACTCAGCGGCCGACGCGACTGATCGGCCAGACCCGCCAGTCCTGCTTCTTTGAATCGGTTGAGCCACTTGTAGCCGGTCTGCCGGCTGATGCCAAAGCGTCGGCATAACTCAGTAAACGGCACGCTCTGATGTAATGCAAGTTCGACGAATTCTTGGCGCAGTTTCATGGTGTCTCGCGGGTTCCACGGCATGGTCGACTCAAGGCAGTTGGACTGCCCGAAAGTGTCAACCATGTCCCCGCACACCTGTAAGCTATGTCCCCGGTCTAAACAGCTTTGGACAAAGAAATGACGTGCCGCCACGCACAGTGGCTAACAGTGATAAAGAAATTAGCAAACCTAAGCAGACCACTAACACTGAAAGCAGCAACCCGGCATCAACTCCGACCGCCAACCTCAGAACCTGGCAACCCGACCTTGCCCCGGACCGCTAACGCCAACTCCACCGCAACCCCAAAAACCCGTCCACCGGCGCGAGCGAACCTATCTGACGCGCCAACTAATCCACAGTTTGCGAATAGGCGTTAGCGCGATCCGCTGATGAAGCACCTGGGAGTTTTCGCGCTCTATCTCGTCCAACAACGCCAGCGATAAAGCCGCTTGCGTCCGCAGCACGCGCTGCGTTGCGCGCTCGTCCGAGGGAATCGCGGCCAGCGACTGAATAAGCGCCTCGCGCGCCCGCCCGATCTGGAAACGCATAAGTTCAGTGAACCCATCGCTGTATTTGCGGTTGATGAGATCGGCCGCGGTGACATTGAAGCGCTGCATCTCGTCGATAGGGATATAGATGCGGCCGTGACGCGCGTCGTCACCGATTTCCGCGATGCGCTCCGCCAGCATCAACGCCGTGCCAAGCGAGTTGGCCCAACCCGCTGCGTCATCGGGACGGCGTGCACTCGCGCGCGCGATGATCAACGCAAACGCGCCGCCGACGTTGTCCAGATAGCGCCGCAGATCGGTCCAGTCGAGATACCGTGCCTGATCGAGGTCCATGCTGAAGCCGTCCACCAGATTGTCGATGGACTCCCGCCCTTGCTCGTCGAGAACCGGCGTGTTCGCCTGATGCGCGGCAATCGCTTTCGTCACGGGATGGGCGGGCTCGCCGCCGAACAGGCTGGCCAGTTCCTTTCGCCACCAGGCGTGCTTGGTCCGGCCAATAGTCGGGTCGCTGGTTTCCTTGACGGTGTCCTCCAGCTCCCGGCGCAATGCGTAAAACGCTGTCAGGAGCGGCTGTCTGGACGAGGGCGCACGGCGCAGCGCGTAGTACGTGCTGGAGCCATCGGGCGCGGCTTTTTGCTGGCAGTAGTCGTCGAAGTTCACGGCAATGGAAGGTGATGACGGCGTGAGCCGATCGGTTCAGGCCAGAAAAAAAGCCATTGAAATTCAATGGCTCGCGCGTGTTCTGGAGACTGGACAGGTAAGGGAGGATGCAGCATTGTCTTTTTCGGTGCAGCAGGAATCTGGCTGACTGCGCTGACTCACTGCACACGATGTTCAGGCGAATTATCCCCCGGATGGGAATGTGCTGCAAGGCGGGGCGGAACGGGCGCCGCCACGCGGCGGCGTGAGGCCGTTCCGCGTAGCGTGATTTCAGTTAGATATCCGAACTGAAAACGCTCGTTATTGCGCTTCGCAAACTACATCGAATTTGAGCAGCTTCGTGGGGCCGAAGGTATTGCTGATCGCAACATCGGCGGCGTCGCGGCCTCGCGCCATCAGCACGCGGCCCATTCGCGGGACGTTGTTGCGCGCATCGAAGGTCTGCCAGGTTCCGCCAATAAACGCCTCAAACCACGCAGCGAAATCCATCGCCGTGTAGGGCGGCGGCATACCGGCGTCGCTGATATACCCCGTGCAGTAGCGCGCCGGAATATTCATCGCGCGGCACAACGTGACCGCCAGATGCGCGAAATCGCGGCATACGCCCTGACGCTCGTTATACGCTTCCCACGCGGTCTTGGTCGGCCGAGCGTGCGCGTAATTGAACACGATGTGGTTATGCACGAAGTCACAGATAGCCTGTACGCGCGGACGTCCCAGTGGCGTATTGCCGAACGTTTTCCAGGCGAAGTCTGAAAGCAGGTCCGTTTCGCAATAACGGCTGCCGAGCAAAAAGACCAGGCATTCGTTGGGCAGGTTTTCAACGGGATGCTGTTCGCCATCCGGCCCGGGCTTTTCGAATTCATCCGGCACCTCGAGCAACGCGGATGTCGACAGCGCTATCTGGCCCTCGGGCGCGACAATCCGGCTGCACAGGTTGCCGAAGCCATCGCGATACTGCGAGATCGGCACCGGCGGATCGACGACGAGCAAATCGGCGAGCAAGACCTGGGGGGCGAACGAGAAGTGCGTGTTCAGCATGAGAAGCATGGGTGTCGGCTGCGGACACTCGTAGACCAGCTCGTAACCAACGCGGAGTTTCATAAGAGTGGCCTTTCTATGGAAGAGGACATCAGCGGTTCTCGGTCACGCTGACCTCGACATCGAGGCTGCGGAACGAGCCGGGCTCGCCGTTCCAGGTTCCCCATAGCGGGAGGGCCTGATGGTGGTCCCATGCAACCGCGACGCGGATGAGATGACGGTTGCCGATAATGCTGTTGGTCGGGTCGAAATCGACCCAGCCAGCACCGGGAAGATAAATTTGCAGCCACGCGTGCGTGGCGCCACCGCCGCGCGTGGCGTCACGCTTGGTTTCCAGCGGGACGTCCAGTTCAGGCACGAAGATGTAGCCGCTGACGAAGCGCGCGGCCAGACCCAGCGAGCGCACCACGTCCATCATGAACACGGCGAAGTCCCGGCAACTGCCGGTGCGCAGGCGCAACGTATCGGCGGGACGATTCACGCCTTTTTCCGTGCGGCGGACGTACTTGAAGTCGTCGTTGATCGCCTGGTTGATCTTGCGCAGCAGCGCCATCGTGCCCATGGGTTCGCCGGGCGTGACAAAGCGTTTTGCCCAGGCATCGACATCGCCGTCCGGCTCTGGCCGGTTGCGCGCGTTGACCAGGTCCGACGCTTCCTCATTCGTGTACGCAAACGGAAACGTGGCGGCATAGCGCTCGAGCGCGTAGTCCGGCTGCGGTGCTTCGAAGTGCTCGAGCGTGACTTCGCTTTCGAACGTCAGGTCCGCGGCCTGGCTATCGAACGTGGCGACGGCCACCGAATTGTCGAAGATATCGTGAAGCCAGCGCAAGCGCGCGGGTTCCGGCGTGATCTTCAACTGCATGGTGACGAGGCGCAGATCGTGACTGGACCTCGGCCGGAACATCATTCGATGCTCGCCGAAATCCACCGGTTCCGAATACCGGTAGATGCTCGTGTGCCGTACGGTAAAGCGTTGTGGCTCGTTCACCTGACTGCCCCGTGCAAGCGAAAACCAACAGGCAGGAGGCCGCTGGTCATCATGCTCCGCGACCCTACCGCGACAGTCGCGGCCTGATTGTTGAAAGCCATTGTGGATCCTTGATCGAGGTGGCTGGACTCTCCAGACACCAGTTTTCAGGATACACGAGACGCATCTGGTGAAAGAATTCGTTTGCGGCTTGACCAGCGGCCTCGTGCGGGTTTTTTGCCGCCGCCGGACGCAGGTCGTCGCGCTAAAGCGTCAGACGGCCACGAGGGAGGGTGCGCGCTGGCCGGTGACGGTTGACTGCAAGTCGATGCGTCCGATCCTCAGACGCGCGATCAACGCGTGTGTCAGCAGGGCCGCGTGCTGCTCGGCAATTGCCGTCGCGGAGACTGGAGCGACTGGAGCAAACTCCGGCGACGGGACCAGCGCCGTGGCAAGCGTCAGCGCGACCAGCGCGCTGACGTCCTGGCGCGCGATGGCGTCGAGTAATGGCTCGATTGCGTCTTCTCCATGCGCCGTGCGCGTTGCGTGGTTGGATTTCCGATCGTCGCGCACCCGGTCTTTCGCGCGATGCACCATTTGCCGGCAATGCGCGGCGCTCCGGTTGAGGATCTTCGCGATACTCGCGTAGTCCGCCTCGAACGCCTCGCGCAGCAGGAAAGCTGCCCGTTCCTCCGCCGACAGCCGGTCGAGCACGAGGCGCATTCCATACGATAAATCCGATGCCTGTTCCGCGAGTGTCTGGGCCGACGGAGCGTGATCGATGGAATCGAAACCATCGAGATTATCGATACCGCCCGGCAACGGCGCTTCATGTTTCAGGCGCCGCAAGCGGTCGATGGCCGTCCGTTTTGCGACCGTCGCGAGCCACGCTGCGGGCGTGTCGAGCGCATTGTGTCCAGCGGCACCCGCCGTGCGCTGATGCAGATGCCATTTCACGAACGTGTCCTGGACGACATCCTCGGCGTCCGCGCGCACACCGAGAATCCGGTAAGCCAGCGAAAACAGCCGCGCGCGCGATGCCTCGAAAAAGGCGAGTTGCGCCGTGTCGCGATCGATATGCGTATCACCAGTCATGCGGGTTTCCCTCACTAGTCGTGCTTTCACTCTGTATCGGCCTGACGGCTGGCGTCACGTGAATGTGACAGCCACCGGCAAAAATATATCGCGTGAACGGGCGTCACGCACGGACGGCCTTGTGCGTCATATCGGCTGAGGGCATTGACAGTGAGCAAAAACAAAGGAACCGCAACGATATGAACCCGCACAACCTCGGCCTCGTGCCGACCGTCATTGAACACTCCGGGCGCGGCGAACGCGCTTATGACGTCTATTCGCGGCTGCTGCGCGAACGCATCATCTTCCTGGTGGGGCCGGTGACAGACCAGACGGCGAGCCTGATCGTCGCACAACTGCTGTTTCTCGAAGCGGACAACCCCGAGAAAGACATCGCGCTGTACATCAATTCGCCGGGAGGTTCGGTCTACGACGGCATGGCGATTTTCGACACCATGCGGTTCATCCGGCCGGATGTCTCGACCCTTTGCACTGGTTTTGCCGCGAGCATGGGCACGTTCCTGCTGACCGCGGGCGCGAAAGGCAAACGCTTTGCGCTACCCAACGCGCGCATCATGATTCACCAGCCTTCGGGCGGCTCGCAGGGCACAGCGGCCGATATTGCCATCCAGGCCGAAGAGGTGCTGTATTCGCGCCGGCGCCTGAACGGGATCATGGCGGAGTGCACGGGGAAGAGCGTGGAGCAGATTGCGCATGACACTGACCGCGATAATTTCATGTCGGCGGATCAGGCGCGGGATTACGGCTTGATCGATGAGGTGCTGACTCAGCGCGCCTGAACCGGACGGCAGCATCGGCCAAAAAAACTAGCCGCGCAAA
>Ga0302232_10003670_pt1 | contig 10317 bp, 7 predicted proteins | sample II_Palsa_N2_3_FD_193575 | JGI IMG/M metagenome (GOLD analysis project Ga0302232, IMG submission 193575) | Peat permafrost microbial communities from Stordalen Mire near Abisko, Sweden - II_Palsa_N2_3 | ecosystem: Environmental > Terrestrial > Soil > Palsa > Peat permafrost | place: Sweden...
CCAGGCCTTCGGTCTGGCGGTCGCCGTAAATGAGCGTCAGCCCGCTGGGGCAGTACAGGTTCGGCACCGCCAGGCTGCCGCAGGGACCCGAATACCCAGGTGGGGGGTTGATGTTGCTGCCCGGGTTCTGCGGGGGGACGATCCCGGCTCCGCCTGCGGCATGCGCGGCAACCGGGAGAAACAGGGCCACGGCGGCGAGGACGACGCACGCCGCGGCCTTCCTGACAACTGACAAGTTTGAACCATCCCCAATCGTCGACGACCCCGCCTGAGTGTCCCAGCCGTCTCCCACCATGGGCAATTCGGCCCGGCCGCACCAGGTCAGCGTGTCGCGGTGCGCGTCCAGGCTGAATCCAGGCTGAATTCAGGCGGCGGCGAAGCGGTAGCCCACGCCCCGCACCGTCGTGATCAACACGGGGGTTGAGGGATCCGCCTCAATGCGGGAGCGCAGGCGCTTGATGTGCACATCGAGCGTCTTGGTGTCGCCGATGTAGTCGGTGCCCCAGACGCGGTCGATGAGCACGTCACGGGTCAACACCCGGCCCGAGTTCTCCACCAGAAGGCGCAGGAGCTCGAACTCCTTGCGCCGCAGGTGGACCTCCTCGCCGCGCACGAACACCCGGCGTTGGTCGAAGTCCACCTTGATCCCGTTGGACTCCCAGATGCCGTCGCTCCCGAACTCAATGGAACCGCCCAGGTCGCCGGACTCGGAGCCGCCCGGGGCCCGCCGCAGCACAGCCCGCATGCGGGCCACCAGCTCACGCAGCCGGTAGGGCTTGGTGACGTAGTCGTCCGCCCCCACCTCGAGCGCCACCACGGTGTCGATCTCAGTGCCCTTGGCCGTGACCATGATGATGGGCACCGTCGAGCGGGTGCGGATGGCCCGGCAGACGTCGATGCCCGAGAGCTTGGGCAGCATGAGGTCCAGCAGGAGGATGTCGGGCGCAGTCTCGTCGAAGAGCTGCAGGGCCTCGTTGCCGTCCCGGGCGACGGTCACGCGGAAACCCTCGTTGGTCAGGCCGATGACCAAGGCATCAATGAAGGACTCCTCGTCCTCGGCCAGCAGCACCTTGACCGGACCCTCGCCCGGTGTGGGCCGTCCGCCGGCCTTCTTGGCGGTCTTGTTCATGCCCGTTGCTGCCGCCCTGCTCATGCCAGCCGTTCCGCCTGAATGGGCAGGACGAGGGTGAACGTCGAGCCCTCGCCCTCACGCGACTCGACGTCGACCCAGCCCTGGTGGTTGTTGGCCACGTGGCGGACGATCGACAGGCCGAGTCCGGTACCCCCCGTGTCGCGGCTGCGCCCGTGGTCGACCCGGTAGAAGCGCTCGAAGATCCGATCGAGGTCCCGGGCCGGGATGCCGACGCCGTGGTCCTGCACCGACAAACGGACGTTGTCCCGCTCCTCGATGCGCCAATTGGGTGAGGCCGCCGCACTGGGCTCCGCCGGACCGGTTCCGGCGGTGTCACCCTCGGCGCTCACAGTCGGAGGCACGGGCATGGTCGGTGCCGTGGTGCCGGTGGCGGCCGAGGCGCCCGGTGCGGACTGGCCCAACGGGGAGTACTGGTCGAGGATCTCGGGGACGAAGACGGGCCGCACGTCGGTGGCGTCCCGCTCGACCGGGGCAGCGGCCTCGCCGGTCTCGGCGGTCTCGGCGGTCTCGGCGGGAGCATCACCAACGGCGGCGTCGTCCCCCGGGGCCGTCTCGGCGGCCACGACCGGGTGCTCTCCCGTGAGGAACTCGGACGAGGGATTATCCGCCCTGCCGCCGCCCTCTCCGACCACGGAGGCGTGGCTCAGGTTCGGGTTGAAGCGCTGCGCGACGCCCGTCACCACGACCTTGGAGTTGTCGTAGGAATAGGTGATGGCGTTCTCCAGGAGGGCGTGCATGGCCGAGACCAGCTGACGCCGGTCCCCGAGTACGGCGACGGGTGGCGAGGGCTCGTGCAGGACGATCTCGAGACCACGTTGGTCGGCCGTGGCACGCACCCGCTCAATGGCATCGGCCATGACGAGGTTCACGAGGACCGGCTCGCGCGGCGGGGCTTCCTCGGATTCAATGCGCGAGAGGTCCAGCAGGTCGTCGATGATCCTGCTGACCCGGAAGGCCTCGTTGTGGATGCGACCGGCGAGGCGCTGTGCCACGTCGGGGTCGGGCTCGGACACCAGCGTCTCGGCCAGGAGGCCCAGAGCGCCCATCGGGGTCTTCAGCTCGTGGCTGACATTGGCCACGAAGTCGCGCCGGATCTCCTCGAGCCGGCGGCGCTCCGAGACGTCCTCAATGAGGGCGATGACCCCGAGCGGCCGGCGCCCGTCGTCGATCTGCCGGGCGCGTACCTGCAGCGTGCGCCGGGGCGGGCCATAGAGGTCGAGGGTGCGCTCGGCCGAACCCTCGTGCCAGGCATCCTCCAGGACGTCGGTCACTGCCTGGGCGGCCAGGGCGTCGCCGTGGCGGCTGACCATCAGGGCGTTCGCCCTCCCGTTGCGGTAGATCACCGTGCCGTTCTCGTCGCAGAGCACGACACCCTGGGTGAGGGTGTCGAGCGAACGGCGCAACCTGATGGCGTCAGAGCTCGACTCGGTCACCGCCTGGGCGGCGCCGCCCGTCACCTGCTCCAAGTAGGCGAGTGAGGTCTCGACGTTGTACTCGTCCTTGGGCGGATCGAGGCCCAGGCGGGTGCCGAGGGAGGCCAACCGCTGCGAGATCGCCCGCCGTCCCGAGCGCCGTCCGAGCAGCGCGGCAATGAAGCCGACGAGCACGCACACCCCAACGGCGACCGCAATGAAGATGAGCTCCTGGGTCATGCTCAAATTGACTTCCCCCGGCCCACTGAGCGGCACGCCCCCAATATGACAGGGCTGGAGCGTGCCCTGCGAACAGTTGCGGCCGGTAATGCGGCCTGATGTGCCCTTCTTTTGGCGACGACGAACAGGACTCGCGTCCTGAGCTGCCCTTCTGCAACCCCCCGGGGCCGCTGCCCCGCGGCTGCGGTTCTTTTGGCCGCGTGAAGAGCTACGTGAAGAAAGGGCAAACGGCCCGTCCGGCGAACCGTTCTCCGGCCGGACGGCGTCCCGGAGGGTCCGGTCGCCACTGATGGCAGCACGGAGGACACCCATGGTCGTGTCGCATCTGGCCGATGTCTCGTTGAACCCGAGCGTCAATGCGCTCCCGGGCGGCGGGACCCTGCAGGATCTCACGAACGGCCTGGGTGCCTGGTGCCTCATCGCCGCCCTGGCCGGCCTGCTGATCGGCGCCGCGGCGTGGGCCCTGGGCGTGCATGCCCAGAACTTCCAGCAGTCCATGGTCGGACGGCGTGCCGTGCTGGTCTCGGGCCTGGCTGCCCTGCTGATCGGCGCCGCCCCGCCGATCATCAACTTCTTCTTCCACACCGGGACCAACCTGCACTGATCCGGCTTGGTTACCGATCCGCTCTCGTCACTGACCCGCCTTCGTCACTGATCCGCCTGAGTCCCGTTTCGATGTTGGCTGCCGGCTGCACCGGTCTCGACGCCCTCAACCCGATCTGCCAGGCCGGCAGCATCGGGGGCTCGATCGCCTCGTCGGGTTTCGAGTCGGTGCTGAGCGGGATCAGCCAGTGGGTGGCCAGCGGCGCCGAGTGGCTGCTGGACCAGATCGGAGATGTGCTGAGCTCCACCACGACGGTCGATGTGGGCGCGAGCTGGTTCCGGATCCACTACGGCCAAATGACGGCGCTCGCCGGCGTGGTCATCCTCCCCATGCTGCTGGCCTCGATCCTGCAGGCTGTGCTGCGCCAGAACCCGGGTCAGCTCATCCGGACCTTCTTCGTGCAGCTGCCGTTGGCCTTGCTCCTGGCGGTGGTGGCGATCCAGATCGTCGTCCTGAGCCTGTCCGCCACCGACGCGATGAGCGATGCCGTGGCCGGCGGGACCAACGCCGACGTGAGCTCCCTGCTGGCAGGCGTCACGTCGGGCCTGGTGTCGGCGGCAAGTGACCCATCCATCGCCAGCTTCGTGCTGCTCCTGGTGGCGTTGCTGATCGCGGTGGCGGCGTTCGTCCTCTGGCTGGAGCTGCTCATCCGTGCGGCCGCGGTCTACGTCGCCGTGCTCTTCCTCCCACTGGCGCTGGCGACGTTGGTGTGGCCCGCGGTGTCGCACTGGTGCAGGCGGTTGGTCGAGACGCTGGCCGCCCTGATCATCTCCAAGTTCGTCATCGTGGCGACGCTGAGCCTGGCCGCCGGCGCTCTCGCATCGGGCACGGCCGGCTCGGGCGGCCACGGCTCGGGCTTCTCGTCCGTCCTGGCCGGAGGCGCGCTCCTTCTCATGGCCACCTTCGTGCCGTTCGCCATCCTGCGCATGATCCCGGCCGTCGAGGCGGGCGCGGTGGCGCATCTCGACGGCCTGCGGGAGCGAGGCGCGGCCGCCATGACCAGGCTGCCCCGGACGGCGGCGAGCCATGCCCTGCACGAGGGGTTGGGGGCGCTGGGGGACTCGCGCCTGCTGGCGCAGACGGCCGCCACCGGAGAGGTAGGTGGTGGTGTCGGTGGAGGGAGTGCGGCCGACGGCGGTTCGGACGGCGGTGACGGGACGGACGGGGGCGGCGGAGCGGGCAGCGGGTCCGGCATCACCTTGGGCGAGGGCGATCCGGAGTCGCAACGGGCCTACGACGAGTACGTCGCTCAGGGGATCATGCCCAGACCCAAGGGTCCCAAGCCGGTCCGGAGCGCGCCAGGGTCCGGGTCGGGGTCTGAACGTGGGCCGGACGCAGCGGCGACAGATGCAGCATCGCTTCCGACTGCTACGGGTTACGAGCCGGACCCGGCGGACCGGGTGGGGGCACGGATGAACAGCGGCCTGGGGGCGCGGCTCGGCCCGGACACGCGCGAGGACGCCTGGATGTGGGAAGGCGTCCCGCCGGGCGGCAGCCTGATGCGGCGCTACAAGCCGGGGGAGACGCGGCACTACATGAGCTACGAGGGAGGGCCCTCCCTCAAGTGGCTGCGGCCGGCATGGCCGCCTGGCGAAGGTCCCGACGCGTGAGCGAGGAACGAGGGTCTCGCTACCGGTTCGGGCCGCGCGAGCGCGGAGGAGCGCTGGCGGGTTGGCGCGCCGGCCAGATCATGACCGTGGCCGTGGGGCTCGTCTTCGGCGTCATCGTGCTTCGGTGGGAACCCAATGCGGCCGGCGTGGCCGCCGCGTTCGGCATCCTCGTCCTTTACGGCGCGCTGGCGACGGTGCCGGTGGCGGGCCGGACCGGCGACGAGTGGCTTCCGGTCGTCGTGTGCTGGGGAGCGCGCCACACCGGCCTCTGGGGCGCTGGTCGCATCGGGCCGTTACGCGGCATGCGCCTCCTGCGCGCCGGCTGGCACGACATGGGCGTGGTGCACGACCGCGCCGGGCGAACACTGACCGCCGCCCTGTCGCTGCGCGGTGGGAGCTTCGCATTACTGGGGGCGGATGAGCAGGACCGCCGGGTCGGGGCCTGGTCTTCGGTGCTCTCGTCGTTGGCCCGGGAAGGATCGCCGGTGCACAGGGTGCAATGGGTGGCGGCGGCCTTTCCCGACGACGGGGAGGGTCTGCGCTCGTATCTGGCGGCCGAGGCCGTGCCGGGCGCCGCCTCGGCCTGCACCGCCTCTTACGACGCCCTGCTGCACGACATGGACTCGCACGCCTGCGCCCACGAGGTCGTCCTGGCCCTGCAGATACGGCTCACGCGATCGGTCGAGGTCGGCTGCGCCACGCTCGCCCGCGAGATCGGATCGCTGGCGCGCCAGCTGGCGGATGCCGATGTGCAGGTCGAATCCGTATTGTCAGTCGACGAACTGGCCCATCAGTTCCTGCGCACATACGAGCCGCACGCGACCGTGGCGCCGGGGCAGGACCACTGGCCGATGGCCATGGAGGAGAGCTGGTCCGAGGTGCGGGTGGACGGCATGGTTCACGCCACCTTCTGGGTGGCCGAATGGCCCCGCATCGAAGTGCGCAGCGACTTCCTGGCGCCGATTCTGCTGGGCTCGGCCCGTTCCACGCTCGCCGTCGTGATGGAACCGCTCGGCAGCGACACCGCGGTGCGCAAGGTGGAGGCGTCGCGCACGGCCGACCTGGCGGACAGTGAGCTCCGGCGACGTGGTGGCTTCGTCTCGACCGCCCGCCACGCCCGCGAGTCGGAGGTCCTAGCCCGTCGCGAGGCCGAGCTCGCCGAGGGACACGCCTCCTTTCGCTACTCGGGTTACGTCACGGTGTCGGCGGCCAGCGAGGAGGAACTGGCGGCGGCGTGCGATGTCGTGCAGCACGCGGCGGGCCAGAGCCGCCTCGCGCTGCGCCGCCTGTACGGCGACCAGGCCTCGGCCTACACCTGCACGCTGCCGCTGTGTCGCGGTCTCCGCTGAGCGGTAGCAGAGGAAGCGGTCGCAGAGGAAGCGGTCGCAGAGGAAGCGGTCGCAGAGGAAGCGGTCAACCCGAGATGCCCACCACCGGCGCGTTGATGGGCTGGCCGCCGCGCGATCCGAGGAACGGCGGCCCGTTGGTGGACGGGAAGGCGAAGATGCCGCCGTCTGCCGCACCCAGGTAGTAGCCGTTGCTCTCGAGTGCCAGTCCCACGACGGGCTGGTTCAGCTTGATCGAACCCGTCGAGCCGTAGAAGGGCAAGGTCGACGGGTAGCTGAAGATGCCGCCGTCGCTGGCCACCATGTAGTAGCCACCGTTGGACGCCACGGCCATGCCGACCACCGGCTTGTTGAGGGTGAGCGAGCCGGCCGATCCCTCGAAGGGCGGACCGCCGACCGTCGGGAAGGTGAAGATGCCGCCGTCAGAGGCGACCTCGTAGTAGCCGTTGCCGTTCGGGGTCGGCGCGATGCCCACGACGGGCTTGTTGAGAGGCTTTCCGCCCATCGACCCGTAGAACTGGGCGTCGCCGTAGGAGAAGATCCCGCCGTCGGAGGCCACCAGCCAGTAGCCCCCGCCGTCGGGAGTCACCGCGATGCCCACGACGGGTTTGTTGAGCGGTTTGCCTCCCATGGACCCGTAGAACTGGGCCGAGCCGAAGTTGAAGACCCCACCGTCGGCCGCCACGAGGTAGTACCCGTCGCCGGCGGGCATCGTCGCCATGCCGACGATGGGCGAATTCAGCTTGGTGCCGCCCATGGAGCCGAGGAACGGAGCGCCCGAGCCGTAGTTGTAGATGCCGCCGTCAGCGCCCACGAAGCGGTAGCCGGAGCGGGCGATTGGCGCGGAGGCGAGCAACGGCTGGAAAGAGGTCGCGGAGAACTCAGAGGATCCGGCCGACACACACGCCCAGTTGGTCAGGCAGTCGACGCCGAACAAGAGGGCTTGGGTCGATCCCGTGGCCCCGGAGGGAGGGTTGCTCACCTGCGTCCACGACTGACCGTCCCAGGTCAACGCCTCGCTGTTCGTGCCGCTGTTGCCGACGGCGGTGCAGCTCGTCGGACTGAAGCAGCTGATGCCGTAGAGCTTCCCGCCCGCGCTCGGAGTCGGGACGTTCTGGGCGGCCGACCATGTCGAACCGTTCCAGATCATGACCGCGTTGACCGGACCCGGGTTGTACGCCGTGGCGGCGCAGAAGGTCAGTCCAGCGCACGACACCGAGTAGGGGAAGAAGAGACTGCCGTTCGCAATCGAGCTCGACGTCCAGGTCGATCCGTTCCACGAGTACGCGATCGGTGTCTCGATGCCTTGGTCGAGGCCCGATCCGGTGGCCATGCAAAAGGTCGGCGTGGTGCACGAGGTGCTATCGAGCTCTCCCGACGTATCTCCGCCCGGAAGGCTGAGCGTCTGGGCGGACCACGTCGAGCCGTTCCACTCCGCGGCGACGGGAGCCAGGCCGCTCGCGTTCCCAACGGCCTGGCAGAAGGTCGCGCTCGTGCAGGAGACACCGAGCAAGTCGCTTGCTTGCCCGAGGCTCGTGGTGGCGACGGTCCAGGCAGATCCGTTCCACTGCTCGATGAGGACGCCCACGCCGGTCGCATGTCCCACGGCGACGCAGAACGAAGTGGTCACACAGGAAATGCCGACCAGCGTCGTCGATGTCGCGCCGGCCACTGTCGGAAGCGTCATGGGCGACCACGTCGTGCCGTTCCAAAGCTCCGCGTAGTCCTGCCCCCCGCTCAGGCCGTCGACTTCACCGCCGATTCCCGTGACCGCGACACAGAACGCAGAGTTCACACAGGAAACGGCGCCGGCCTGCGTGTTGCTGCCCGGCGTGGCGACGGAGTTCGCCATGCTGCTCCAGTTCGCTGCGCTGACCGTGGCCGGTGAGGAAGGGGAGGCGGCGCCGGCCACCGATCCAGCGGCGCCGACAGTCAACGGCAAGGCCGTGAGTGCGATGACACAGCCGAACACGCCGAGACGAAGTAACGAACGCATGGTCCTCCCCTGGTTGGAATGCTTGCAACAGCGGTGCAGGCTAGTGAAGCCGACGCCGCAATGCGAGGGTTGTCATCCCGGTTGTGCGGTTCGTTGGCGTGAAGCCAGCCGATACCGCGAATCACAGGTGCAACTCAGGCGCGGGCTGCACCGACAGAGGCTTCTACCATGACGCCATGCCCGGTCGTCCCGATGCAAGCCCGCCGGCGCCGGGCGATCCGGAGGCGGGCGGTGAGCCGCGCAATGTCGTCGTGCTGCTGCTCGACAGCCTCAACCGGCACATGTTGGGGAGCTACGGCGGGACCGAGTTCGAGACGCCGCATCTCGACCGTTTCGCCCGCGAGCGGGCTGTCCGCTTCACCTCGCATGTCACCGGCTCGCTCCCGTGCATGCCGGCGCGTCACGACATCTTGTGCGGCTCGCTCGACTTCCTGTGGCGACCGTGGGGCTCCATAGAGGTCTGGGAGGAGCCCGTCACCCAGCAGCTGCGGCGGGCCGGGGTCACGACCATGCTGGTGTCGGACCACCCGCACCTCTTCGAGGTGGGTGGCGAGAACTACCACACGGACTTCAGCGCCTGGGACTACGTGCGCGGTCACGAAGGAGATCCGTGGCGCACGTACCCCGATCCGAGCTTCATCGGCGCGCCCGCGCTCCCGGCGCGTGGCGGTGGGTGGTTCTGGCGCGATCGGTTGGGATGGGTGGAGGCGGAGGACCGTCCCTATGACCGCTCGCGCACGTTCTTCCGGGCCGAGTCGGACTACCCGGGACCCAAGACGATGCGCGCCGCCGCCGGATGGCTGCGCGACGGCGCGCCCGGGCCGGGCGGGGCTCCCTTCATGCTCTTCGTCGACGAGTTCGACCCGCACGAGCCTTTCGACACGCCCGAGCCATGGGCGGGGCGCTACGACCCGGACTGGGACGGGGAGTTGCTGATCTGGCCGCCCTACGACGTCGGTGCGGTGGCGGCCGGCCGCCTGAGCGCGCGCGAGGGCCGGCAGATCCGCGCCAACTACGGGGCGAAGCTCAGCATGATCGACCACTGGGTCGGCGAGGTGTTCGACGCGCTGGACTCGCGGGAGCTGTGGGACAGCACGGCGGTCATCGTGTGCACGGACCATGGGCACTATCTCGGCGAGAAGGACATCTGGGGGAAGCCGGGGGTCATGCAATACGAGCCGTTGGGGCATATCCCGCTGCTGGTGCACTGGCCGGGTGTCGCGGGCGGGACGACATGCGACGCGCTGACGACCAACGTCGACATCAACGCCACGTTGGCCGACGTGTTCGGCGTGCGGGGCGGCGGGTCGGGGCCCGTTGCGCACGGCACGTCGTTGGCGCCCCTGCTGCGCGGCGAGGCGGCGCAAGTGCGCGAATGGGTCATCGGCGGTGTCTACGGGAACTGGGTCCAAGTGACGGACGGACACCGCAAGTACGCCCGAGGGGCTGCCGGCGACAACTTTCCTCTGTCGATGTGGTCCAACCGTTGGTCGACCATGCCCGTCCACGGGCTCGAGGATGCGGTGCGCCTGCCGCCGCCCGACCGGCGGGCCCGCCTCGACTTCATGCCGGGCTCGGACGTACCGGTCATCCGGCAGCCATTCGAGCCTGGTGACCGTCTGCCCTTCTGGGTCGGGCGCAACACGGTCGACGCCCACTTCCTGTACGACCTCTCCGATGACCCTGAGGAGGACGAGAACCTCGTGGGCCATGCCGTCGAACGCGACATGGTGGAACTCCTGCGCCATGCCCTGCAGTCGGTGGACGCACCGGGCGAGCAGCTCGAGCGGTTGGGGATCGCATGACGGCGGCGGGTGATGCCGGGCGGCCCGAGCTCGGACCGGAACCGGAATCGTCTGTACCTGACGTATTCGTCCTGCCGCGCATTCCAGCGTCGTCCGGGGCGCTGATCTTCGACGAGCGCGGCCGGCTCCTCATCGCCAGTCCGACCGCATT
>Ga0302232_10003673_pt1 | contig 10312 bp, 8 predicted proteins | sample II_Palsa_N2_3_FD_193575 | JGI IMG/M metagenome (GOLD analysis project Ga0302232, IMG submission 193575) | Peat permafrost microbial communities from Stordalen Mire near Abisko, Sweden - II_Palsa_N2_3 | ecosystem: Environmental > Terrestrial > Soil > Palsa > Peat permafrost | place: Sweden...
GATCAGGCCGGCTTCGGCGCCGCCCCGCCAGGCGAAGCTGACGAACATCTCGCCGGGCAGGAACCGGCCGTGGTCATCGCGCCGGACCAGCCCGTTGCGCTCGAGCGCCAGCAGCAGCCGGGAGGTGGTGGATTTGGCCAGCCCGGTGATCGCGCTCAGCTCGGTGAACGTCATCGGGTCGGCCGAGTGCACGACCTCGGCGAGCAGCCGGGCAGCCCGGTCCACAGCCTGGGTGCCGTTCTGGTTGCTCATCCGCGCTTACTCATCCCCCGGTTCTGTTTCCCGTTCCGTTCCCGCCTACTGAGATCCCACTTTGTGGGACCAAGTTCTACGATGTGATCGTAAGGGCCGGTCCAATAGTCGGTCAAGCTCGCGGTTCGCACGCTGAACACGCTCGAGGGCACGGTTTTCGTCAGCGCGATGCCGAGCTACGAGGTCCTCTCCGCCCACTTGAGCGCGGTGCCTGACCGCGGTTGGCGGCGTTCGCCCGCTGCTTAAGGTCCCAACTATCACCGGGGTCATGCCTGTCCCGGGCGTCACATACCCTGCTGCTCAGCGACTATTTTCGGTGGTGGATTCGGGCTTGGCGGTGGATCCAGTGCACTCGGGTACACCAAATCCACCACGGAGCCCGGATCCACCGCAGTAACCGGAGACACTCCGTGGTTTTTGCCCGCTTATATCAGCAAATGGCAGCAGGCGGTCCTCGAGCTTCTTCACGGCGGTCGCGCAACCGCTCCCACTGCGCCAGCGGCGGCGGGAACGCGGCGGCGGCGATGGCGTGCTCGGTCGAACGCGCCAGAGGGAATCAGGCCATGCGGGTCGATCACGAACTTGCGGGCCACGCCCTGGTCGAAATCCCGGTAACGGCGGGTGCTTTTGTCCAGTGAGATCACGGTGGCGTTCACGGCGTCCGCGATGTGCGCCTTGTCGTGCATGATCGCCATCATGAGCTGGCGGTTGTAGCTCATCACCGGGCACTGGCCGGTCGTGAAGGCGTGCGACTTCGCCCAGCCCAGGCCGGGGCGGACCTTCAGCGACCCGATCTTGGCGTCGTCGTCGATGCCGCCGGGGTCGCCCGTCACGTACAGGCCCGGGATGCCCAGGGTCGCCCCGGCCATCCCCTGCCCCGAGCCCGGATGCCTACTCCCGCCCGCGCCCACCGGGGGAACCCTGCCTGGCGGTGGGCGGACCCGGAGACCTCGCGTGGCGGCCTCGCCGTCAACGTCATAGAGTGCTAGCCCATGGCCGGGTTTGAGCTATTTCGCGGGGATGTGCTCGACGCCTACCCGACCTGGCCCGCGCCCGCCACCATCATCAGCGACGGGGCCTACGGCGTACGCGGGTTCCACGGCGACACCGTCGGTTCTGTCGCTCTCCCGCACTGGTACCGCCCGCACATTCAGTCCTGGTCGGCGGCGGCCGGGCCGGCCAGCACGCTGTGGTTCTGGAGCACCGAGATCGGCTGGGCCAGCGTGCATCCGGTCCTGGCCGAACACGGCTGGGATTACGTGCAGCTGATCGTCTGGGACAAGGGCCTGGGCCACATCGCGGGCAACGTGAACGGCCGGACCATCAGGCAGTTCCCGGTGGTGACCGAGGTGTGCGCGTTCTACCAGCGGACGTTCAGCGTGACCGGGCCGGACGGCCCGATGCCGGTCAAGCAGTGGATCCGGCACGAATGGGCCAGGTCCGGGCTGGCACTGCGGCGGGCCAACGAGGCCTGCGGGGTGAAGAACGCCGCGACCCGCAAGTACCTGACCAGGGACTGGCTCTGGTACTGGCCGCCCGGGGAGATGACCGAGCGCCTGGCCGCCTACGCCAACGCCCACGGCCGCCCGTCCGGCTGGCCGTATTACTCACTCGACGGCGAGCGGCCCGTCACCGCCCAGGAATGGGACGCGCTGCGGTACCGGTGGCGGCACGCCCACGGAGTGACCAACGTATGGTCCCGGCGGCCGCTGCACGACGAGGAACGGCTCAAGGGGACCCTGCGGCGGGCCGCGCCGCGGGTGCACAACCCGACGGCCGCCAGCTCGGCGCACCTGAACCAGAAGCCGCTGGAGTTCATGGCCCGCCTGATCGCGGCGGTGACCGAGCCCGGTGACGTGGTGTGGGAGCCGTTCGGCGGCCTGTGCTCCGCATCGGTGGCGGCCGTCGCGCTTGGTCGCCGGGCCTTCGCGGCGGAAATCGATCAGGGCTTCGCGGATCTGGCCGAACAGCGGCTACTCGGTTCGGCGCAGGCCGGGGTGACCCTCGGGACCGGAGTCACCCTCGGGACGGAACAGCCGCCGGGTAACGCTTTTCGACTGGTCAGCCAGTTACATTCTCGTCGGCTGCGTCCTCGTCGGCTTGCTGCTCGCTGGCCGGCGGCCGCCCGCGCCCGCGCATCTTCCCCGCGTTGCCCGGCAGCCGCCCGGCCTCCCCGAGCGCCCGGCGGAGCAGGAACTCGATCTGCGCGTTCGTGCTGCGCAGCTCGTCCGCGGCCCACCGGGCGAGGGCGTCGTGGACCGCGGGATCGAGCCGCAGCAGGACGCCCTTGCGCTCAGCCATTCCGGACCTCTAGACCGGCCGTCACTGGTAAAGCGAGCCAGTGTTGACGACCTGCTGGGTGGCCTGCTCGCTGCAGAGCACGACGAGCAGATTGGACACCATCGCCGCCTTGCGCTCTTCGTCGAGCTCGACGACCCCCTGCTCCTCGAGCTGGACCAAGGCCAGCTTGACCATGCCGACCGCCCCCTGGACGATCACCTGCCTGGCCCCGACCACGGCCGACGCGGCCTGCCGCCGCAGCATCGCCTGCGCGATCTCGGCCGCGTAGGACAGCCGGGTGAGCCGCGACTCGACGATCTGCACGCCGGCCGACGCCACCCGGGCCGCGATCTCGGCCGACAGGCGCGCGGTGATCTCGTCCGCGTTGGCCCGCAGCGACAGCCGGTCGCCGTCTCCGACCTCGTAGGCGTAGCTGGAGGCGATGTGCCGGACGGCGGTCTCGGCCTGGATGGCGACGAACTTCTCGAAGGCGTCGACCGCGTAGATGGCCTTGCCCGTGTCCTCGACCAGCCAGACCACCACCGCGGCAATCTCTATCGGGTTGCCGTCGGCGTCGTTCACCTTGACCATCGAGGTCTCGAGGTTCCGGATCCGGGTCGACACCCGGCGCCGGCGGGCGAACGGGTTCACCCATTGCAGCCCCGGAGTGCGGATGGTGCCCCGGTAACGGCCGAACAGCTGAACGACCCGGGCCTCGCCGGTCTGGACCGGCGTCAGGCCGTGAAAGCAGAGCTCCGACGAGATGAACACCAGGATGGCTATCACGCTCAGGACTATCGCGCGGGTGCCTTGACCGTGCTCGATCAGCAGTACGACGCCCAGGATCACACCTGCGATGCCCAGCGCCAGGATCGGCAGGCCGGGCACGGACCCCGCCTGGTACTCACTCACCGGCTGGGCCGGGAACTTCGGGACTGCCACTGATGACACCTGCGTGTTCATCGATCCTCCTGCGTCAGCGGATCTGATCTTCTCATTCCCACCGGAAGAAGCGCCTGGCAATCAGGGCGAAGACCAGCGCGTAGCCGGCCAGCACCAGTAGCGGCTCCGCGGGCGGGAACTGGCCCTGCATCGCGTCCTGGATCGCTTCCACCGCCGCCCCGAGCGGGGTGACGTTGCTGATGTCCTGGAGCACGGCAGGCATGAGCTCCCGCGGAAACCACATGCCGGAGAAGAACAGCATGGGGTAGAACGCCGCGGCGCCGATGGCGCGGGCGGCGACCCCGGTCCGGGCCACCGCCGCGATGCACAGCCCGATGGCGAACATCGCCGCAATGGACAGCACGATCGCCAGCACCAGTGCACCGGGGTTTTTCGGTACGTCAAGCCCGAAGGCCGTGATGCTCACCACGATCAGGATGAGCAGCGAGGCGATGGTGATGCAGAAAGCGACGACGAGCTGGGCGGCCAGCACCCAGGACGGCGGCACCGGCGTGGTCGAGAGCCGGCGCAAGATCCCCTGGTCCCGATAGGTGACCAGCGGGCCAGGCAGGCTGATGAGCGCGATTATCGCGATCACCATGGCAATGAGGATCGGGACGTAGACGTCGAACGCCGTCAGCCCGCCGAGGCTGGCCTGAACCTGATGGAAGCTAGGTATCCGGTTGAAGATGATCAGGAGCAGCACCGGAAGCCCGACGCCGAAGATCAGGCCGGCCGGCAGCCGCCAGGCGAGCCTGGCCTCGTTGCGGACGATCTGGCCGAACGCGGCGCGCGGTGCCGTTTCCGGCAGCAGCGCCTTGGTGAGCCGGGCCACCGAGAACGGTGTCTTAGCGAGCCGGGTCTTAGCGGGCCGGACCTTAGGGAGCCGTGTCTTGGCGTCCGGGCCCTCCGGCCGCGGCAGCGTGTGCGTGTTCATGCCGGGATTCCTTCCTCGTGCAGATGCCGTCCGGTGAGCTTCACGAATGCGTCCTCCAGGGACGACGTATCGAGCTGCACGTCACGGGCGATCACGCCCGCCGTCGCCAGGGTGAGGATCACCGTGTTGACCAGCTCTCCGGTTCCGGCGACGACGACGTGCGAGCCGTTGCGGGTGACCGTGCCCACCTCGGGCAGCCCGGTCAGGAGGCGGTCGTCGAAGGGGGCCGAGGGCACGAACCGCATGCTCTTGCCGCCGCTGGCCCGGGCGGCCAGGCCGGCCGGGGTGTCGAGCGCGACGACGCGGCCGGAGTCGATCAGGGCCACCCGGTCGCACAGCCGCTCGGCTTCCTCCATGAAGTGCGTCACCAGGAGGATCGTGACCCCGCGGTCCCGCACGCTCTCGATGAGGTCCCAGGTGTCCCGCCGGGCCTGCGGGTCGAGCCCCGACGTCATCTCGTCGAGCACCGCGACCTTGGGCCGCCCGATCAGGGCCAGCGCGATCGACAGCCGCTGGCGCTGGCCGCCGGACAGGGACCGGTAGTAGTCCTTCACCTTGCCCGCCAGACCCAGGCCGTCGATCAGCTCCCCGACATCGGCCGGCTCCCGGTAGAACGACCGGTACTCGGCCAGGATCTCCCCGACCCTGAGCTTGGCCGGCAGCGCGCTCTCCTGGAGCTGCGCCCCCACGATCGTGTGCAGCTCGGCGGCGTCCCGGACCGGATCCAGGCCCAGGACGCTGATCGATCCCGCATCCGGCGTCCGCAGTCCCAGCACGCACTCGACCGTGGTCGTCTTACCCGCGCCGTTCGGCCCTAGGATGCCGAAGATCTCGCCCTCGGTGACCGAGAGTGACACGTCGTCGACTGCGGCGACACTTCCGTAAGCCTTGCTGAGGTGCGATATCTCCACCGCGTGTGTTTTCACGGTCTCTCCTTCGGTTACTCACCCTGATAACAAGTTTCTATCATAGTGATATCTATTTTTCAAGGGCCCGGGATGGGTTCCCGGGCGGGCCGCACCGGTCCCGCGGCCGGGGCCTGCCACCTGACCGCGGGTTGCCGACCGTGCGTGCGATCGGGAAGAGTGACCGGGTGGACTGTCGGCGGTGGGATGAGAAGTACGCGGGCATCGAATTCCAGCCCGCGCTGCCACCCAGCCAGTTCGTGGCGGCGGAGCTGACCGGGCTGCGGCCCGGCCGGGCCCTGGACCTGGCGGCGGGCCATGGCCGGCATGCGGTCTGGCTCGCCGAGCACGGCTGGCGGGTGACCGCCGTTGATTTTTCCCGGGTCGGCCTGGATAAGGCCCGGAAGCTGAGCGCCGCCCGCGGCGTCGATGACGGCCAGGTGGACTGGGTGGTCGCCGACCTGGACGATTACCGCCCGGCCCGGGAGGCCTTCGATCTCGTGCTGATGGCGTACCTCCAGGTGGGCGCGGTGCTGCGGGCCAAGGTGCTGGCCGGGGCGGCCGCCGCGCTGGCCCCGGGCGGGACGCTGCTTGTCGTCGGCCACGACCTGACCAACCTCGCCGAGGGCGCCGGCGGCCCGCGGTACCCGGAGGTGCTGTACACCCCGGAGGGGATCAGCGCCGGACTGCGCGGACTGCGTATCGTGCGGGCCGGCCGGGTGCGGCGCGCCGTCGAACATGACGGCGCCCCGGCGACCGCCATCGACACGCTGGTCCGCGCGGAACGAACGTGACGGAAAGAAGAGGCGAGCTCACGATGACCGGTTGACGCGTTCGCCGCGTTCGGTCATCAGGAGGCTGACACGCTCGGGGTCGCCGAGGGCGATCCGCTCCCGGAGTCTGAGGGGGACGGGGAGGCGCTATCGGTCGGCGTCGGCGTCGGCGTCGGGGAGGTGCTATCGGTCGGGGACGGCGACGCGCTCTGGGTCGGCGACGGCGACGCGCTCTGGGTCGGGGAAGGGGACGCGGAGGAGGACGGCGATGCCGACGCGGATGAAGAGGCTGACGGGGACGAGGATGACGACGCGGCGGACTTGCCCGGCGACGGCGAGCGGGCGGGCGAAGGAGACTCGGTCGGCAGCACGGTCCTGGGCGGGGACGTCGTCAGGAGCTCCGACAAGGAAGGGGTCAGATAGGCATTGGGGGCTGGTGCGGCCGGGGTCTTTGATGGCGGCGCACTCGGGGTCGCCGATACGTGCGATGGCGACGACGGCGCGCTCTGCGCCGCTCCGGCCTGCGGCTGAACCTTATTATGAGCCAGCGGCTGGGGGACGGCGCCGGTTAGGGCGAAGACGGCCGCAGCCGAGGCCGCGACGAGTCCGCCGGTGATACAGGCCGATGCCAGCGGCCGCGAGAAACGACGGCGGACGTGCCGGCCCGCGTTGCCTGCCGCGGCTGGCGGCCCGGCGGCAGAGCCGGCCACCGCGAGGGCGTTCGCCGCCGTGGCGGAGCCGAGCAGGTCGGCCGGCTGATCGCCCGCGGACCCGTAGATGATCGATTCGGATAGCCAGCCCCTCGCGGGCTGAATGGCGCCCACCTCGGCCAGCAGCTCGAGTGCGGTGGGCCGCTCGCTCGGGTGCTTGGCCAGGCAACTGCCGACCAGTGGCCGGATCTCCGGCGGCAGCAGACCAAGGCCGGCCGGGCTGTTGACCAGCCGGTAAACCAGCGTGGCGTGCGATCCCGAGCCGAACGGGCCCTGGGCCGTGCCGGCGAAGGTGAGGACCGCACCCAGGCTGAACATGTCGCTGGCCGGTCCGACCTCCTGACCGAGAACCTGCTCAGGGGACATGAAGCCCGGTGAGCCGATCACCACGTTCGCGCCGGTAAGCGCGCTCGCCTCCGCGGCCTCGGAAATCCCGAAGTCGATGACCCGCGGCCCGTCTTCGGCCAGCAGCACGTTGGAGGGCTTCAAGTCACGGTGCACGACCCCTGCGGCGTGAATAGCGCTCAGGCTCTCCGCTAGACCCGCCGCCAGGGCCAGCAGCGTACGTACCGGGAACGGCCCGTGCTGGCGCACCGCGTCGGTCAGCGAAGGCCCGGGGACATAGGCCGTGGCGAGCCACGGGACCGCGCCGTCCAGATCGGCGTCGACCACCAGCGCGGTAAACAGGCCGCTCACCATCCGGGCCGCGGCGATCTCTCCCCGGAACCGGCGCCGGAACTGGGGATCGTCAGCGAGCTCCGCGCGGATAACCTTGACCGCGATGGGCCGTCCGCCTGCGGACATGCCGAGGAACACATGTCCCATGCCGCCCGAGCCCAGCTTCCCCAGGAGCCGGTATGGTCCGATCTCGCGCGGGTCTTCTGGCTGAAGTCCCGCGACGAGCCCCATTTACACCCCGGAGGTCAGAAGAATGCCGTGTCGAAGTATATCGGACAATGGGCAGTTGGGCCCGCGGGGTGCGCGGGTTTATATGGGTGCGTAATGCACTCGTGATAAGCCTTCGCCGCCATCCCGACCAGACCACGACTTCAGGAGTGACCAGAGATGAACACGGCCACGAGGACGGACACGCCGTCGCCTGCGCGGCCCGTTGGCGACAGCCACGATCAGATCCGCGTGCACGGCGCGCGCGTAAACAACCTCAAGGACGTCAGCATCGAGATCCCGAAGCGGCGGCTGACGGTGTTCACCGGCGTCTCCGGCTCGGGCAAGAGCTCTCTGGTGTTCGGCACGATCGCCGCGGAGTCGCAACGGCTAATCAACGAAACGTACAGCGCCTTCGTGCAGGGCTTCATGCCGACGCTGGCGCGGCCCGACGTCGACGTACTCGAAGGGCTGACGACCGCGATCCTCGTCGACCAGCAGCGGATCGGTGCCGACCCCCGCTCCACGGTCGGCACCGCCACCGACGCCAACGCGATGCTGCGCATCCTGTTCAGCCGGCTGGGCCAGCCGCACATCGGCTCGCCCCAGGCCTTCTCCTTCAATGTCGCCTCGATCAGCGGAGCGGGTGCGGTCAAGCTCGAGCGCGGCGGGAAGACCGTGAAGGAGCGGCGCAGCTTCAGCATCACCGGCGGCATGTGCCCGCACTGCGAAGGCCGCGGCACGGTCTCCGATATCGACCTCGCCCAGCTCTACGACGACTCCAAGTCGCTTAACGAGGGCGCGATCATCGTTCCCGGCTACACCGTGGACAACTTCTTCGCCGTGCGGCCCTACATCGAGTCGGGCATCCTGCCCCCGGACAAGGCAATCCGCACCTACACCAAGAAAGAGCTGAACGACTTCCTCCACCACGAGCCGGCCAGGGTGAAGGTCAACGGCGTCAACGTCACCTACGAGGGGCTGATCCCCAAGATTCGCAGGTCGTTCCTGTCCAAGGACGCCGACGCGCTGCAGCCCCATATCCGGGCGTTCGTGGACCGGGCGGTCACCTTCACCGCGTGCCCCGAGTGCGGCGGCACCCGGCTCAGCGAGGCGGCCCGGTCGTCGCGGATCGGCAAGATCAACATCGCCGATGCGTGCGCGATGCAGATCAGCGACCTGGCCGACTGGGTCCGCGGGGTCGATGAGCCGTCGGCGGCGCCGCTGCTCGCGGCGCTGCAGCAGACCCTCGATGAGTTCGCGAAGATCGGGCTGGGCTACCTTTCGCTCGACCGGCCGTCGGGCACGCTGTCGGGCGGCGAGGCGCAGCGGGTCAAGATGATCCGCCACCTCGGCTCCTCGCTGACCGATGTGACCTACGTGTTCGACGAGCCGACGGTCGGCCTGCACCCCCATGACATCCAGCGGATGAACGACCTGCTGCTGCGGCTGCGCGACAAGGGCAACACAGTGCTCGTCGTGGAGCACAAGCCGGAGACGATCACGGTCGCCGACCACGTCGTCGACCTCGGCCCCGGCGCTGGCCCGGCCGGCGGCGAGGTGGTGTTCGAGGGCACCGTCGAGGGGCTGCGGGCCAGCGGCACCATCACCGGCCGCCATCTCGGCGATCGGGCCACGCTCAAGGAGACGGTGCGGACGCCCGCCGGCACGCTGGAGATCCGCGGCGCGACGGAGCACAACCTGCGCGACGTCGACGTCGACATCCCGCTCGGGGTGCTTGTCGTCATCACCGGCGTCGCCGGCTCAGGCAAGAGCTCGCTCGTGCACGGGTCGATCCCCGCCGGGGCGGGAGTGGTGTCGGTCGGCCAGGGCGCGATCCGCGGCTCGCGGCGGAGCAACCCGGCCACGTACACCGGCCTGCTCGACCCGATCCGCAAAGCGTTCGCGAAGGCCAACGGCGTGAAGCCGGCGCTGTTCAGCGCCAACTCCGAGGGTGCCTGCCCCAACTGCAACGGCACCGGCGTCATCTACACCGACCTGGCGATGATGGCCGGCGTCGCCATCGTCTGCGAGGTGTGCGACGGGAAGCGGTTCGAGGCATCGGTGCTTGACTACCACCTCGGCGGCCGCGACATCAGCGAGGTGCTCGCGATGCCGGTGACCGGGGCCGCGGAGTTCTTCGGCACCGGAGAGGCGCGCACGCCGGCCGCGCACGCCATCCTCGGCCGGCTCGCCGACGTCGGGCTCGGCTACCTCACCCTCGGCCAGCCGCTCACGACGCTGTCCGGCGGCGAGCGGCAGCGGCTCAAGCTGGCCACCCACATGGCCGCCAACGGCGGCGTCTACGTTCTCGACGAGCCGACCGCGGGCCTTCACCTCGCCGACGTCGAGCACCTGCTCGGCCTGCTCGACAGGCTCGTCGAGGACGGCAAGTCGGTCATCGTCATCGAGCACCACCAGGCGGTCATGGCGCACGCCGACTGGATCGTCGACCTCGGCCCCGGCGCCGGCCGCGACGGCGGCCGGATCGTCTTCGAGGGCACGCCCGCCGACCTTGTCGCCGGCCGCTCCACCCTCACCGGCGAGCACCTCGCGGCCTACGTCGGCAGCTGACCGAGCAGGGGCCTCCCATCACCGCCTGAAGCGGCTAGGGCGGTCCCCGGGCAT
>Ga0302232_10003679_pt1 | contig 10302 bp, 6 predicted proteins | sample II_Palsa_N2_3_FD_193575 | JGI IMG/M metagenome (GOLD analysis project Ga0302232, IMG submission 193575) | Peat permafrost microbial communities from Stordalen Mire near Abisko, Sweden - II_Palsa_N2_3 | ecosystem: Environmental > Terrestrial > Soil > Palsa > Peat permafrost | place: Sweden...
TGGCCGGGGCGGCGTTCCCGTGGCGGACGATCCGCGGGCAGGAGTGCTCCGGTTACTGGCCGGCCGGGACCGCCGCGTTCCACATCAACGCCGACATCGCCGACGCGGTCAGCCGCTACCTGGACGCCACCCAGGACGCCAAGTTCGAGACCGAGGTCGGCCTGGAGCTGCTGGTCGAGACCGCGCGGCTGTGGCGCTCGCTCGGCCAGCACGACGCGATGGGCCACTTCCGGATCGAGGGCGTGACCGGCCCGGACGAGTACAGCGCGATCAAGGACAACAACGTCTATACCAACCTGATGGCCCAGTCCAACCTGGCCAGCGCCGCGGACGCGACCGCCCGGCTGCCCGCCGAGGCCGAGGCGCTCGGCGTGAGCACCGAAGAGGCGGCGTCCTGGCGCGACGCCTCCAACGCGATGCACATCCCGTTCGACGAGCGCCTGGGCGTGCACCCGCAGCACGAGGGGTTCACCGACTACGCGCGGTGGGACTTCAAGAACACCCCGGAGGAGAAGTACCCGCTGCTGCTGCACTACCCGTACTTCCAGCTGTACCGCAAGCAGGTCGTCAAGCAGGCGGACCTGGTGCTGGCCATGTACCTGCGGTCAGAGGCGTTCACCACCGAGCAGAAGGCGGCCAACTTCGCTTACTACGAACCGCTCACCGTGCGCGACTCCTCGCTGTCGGCCTGCACCCAGGCCGTGATGGCCGCCGAGGTCGGCCAGCTGGATCTCGCCCATGACTACCTGGCCGAGGCCGCGCTGATGGACCTGCGGGACGTGGAGCACAACACCTCCGACGGCGTCCACATGGCCTCGCTGGCCGGGGCGTGGATAGCGCTGGTGGCGGGCTTCGGCGGGATGCGCGCGGGCAACGGCCCGCTGGCCTTCAGCCCCCGGCTGCCCGACGGCATCTCCCGGCTGATGTTCCGGATGCGCTACCAGGGCCGCAAGCTGAGCGTCACGATCCAGGGCGCCCGCGCCCGGTACCAGCTGGTGGACGGCGATCCGCTGACCATCACCCACCACGGCGAAGAGTTCGAGCTCGGGCACCGGGCCGTGGACCGCAAGGTGCCGCCGATCAAGGCCGGACCGCGCCCCGAGCAGCCGCCCGGGCGTCCTCCCTACAACCGCGTCACCGGTACCTGATCCGGCCTGGGCCCGTCCGTCCCCCGGGATGGGCCGGGGGGTGGGACAGCCATCGGCTTAGTTGTCTGTCGAACGATCCGGACAATGGAGTAGATGACCCAGGCGACGTGTCATTCACCGAAGCTAAATCCGGCTCCAGAACGCGACCCCTGCACAAGCCAGCGCCAGCCATCAAACCCGATGTAAAAGTCGCGTTATACATAGAACCCGCCGCTCACCCTCCCTGCCGCCTTCTTTGGCGAGTTCCTCACCGGTGAACGTGGGCGTGGTGCACTAAAGGAACAATAACGGCGATCTGCTAATATTTCCGCAAATGGGCATAGATCCTCAGTGTATCGAACCGTTATAGACGATTGCTGACTTGCTTAATGACCGGCTCCGTGTTATGGTCCCCGAAAAAGCGGAGTGTACGCGAGGCTAAATGCCCTACGAAACCGAGATGCCACTGGCTCTGAATTGTTCGATCGCTTGCGATCGTCCTCTTTTACGGAGAATATCCGCTCGATGAGAGCTACCTTTAGTCGCGCCTCAGGTAAGACGCGTGGATTCTCCTCGCTGGCCCTCGGCATCGTCGCTATCTTCGCCGTGCCTACGCCCGGCGCTACCCAATCCAGTGCCCCGGCGCTGACCATCGCCAAGAGCGCGGATGTCACATCCGTAGTGCCAGGCGGCACCGTTCACTACACCATCACGGTGACGGATACCGGTCAGACCTCGTACCCCGGCGCGACCCTGACGGACCCCCTGACCGGCGTCCTCGATGACGCCACCTACAACAATGACGCTCACGCCACCGCCGGTACCGTCTCGTTCACTACGCCGGACCTGACCTGGACCGGTGCTCTCAGCAGTGGCCAGACCGCGACGATCACCTATTCGGTCACCGTCAATAGCTCGGCGGACGCCCACAATGCGACGCTGACTGACACCGTCACATCTCCCACGCCTGGGAACAATTGCCCATCCGGAAGCACCGATCCACACTGCAGCATCACCGTGACCGTCGCCGCGCCTGCGCCCGTCGCGACCCAATCCGGTGCAGGTGTCCCGGCGCTGACCATTACCAAGAGCGCGGACGCCGCATCCGTAAGGCCGGGCGGCACCGTTCACTACACCATCACGGTGGCGGACACCGGTCAGACCTCGTACCCCGGCGCGACCCTGGCGGACCCCCTGACCAGCGTCCTCGATGACGCCACCTACAACTACGACGCCAGGGCCAGTGCCGGTACCGTCTCGTTTACTACGCCGAACCTGACCTGGACCGGTGCTCTCAGCAGTGGCCAGACCGCGACGATCACCTATTCGGTCACCGCCCATAGCTCCACCGACACCGGCGATGCGACGCTCACTGACACAGTCACATCTCCCACGCCCGGGAACAATTGCCCATCCGGAAGCACCGATCCACACTGCAGCATCAGTGTGGCCGTCGCCGCTGGGTCAAAGGGCCCCACCGGGCCAAAGGGCCCCGGCGGGCCAAACGCCCCCACCAGGTCAAACGCCCCCGCTGGGTCAAACGCCCCGGCCGGGTCAAAGGGCCCCGGCGGGTCAAATGTTCCCGCCGGGTCAAAGGCCACCGCGGATCCCCCGGACGGTGCCGCCGGGGTGCTCTCGATCACCGTGCCGGCCAGCGCCGACCTTGGCGCGACGGAGCCTGGCGGGACCGACAGAGCCGCGCTCGGCATTGTCGAGGTGACCGACAACCGCGCGAGCCCGGTCGACTGGACCGCCACTGTTTCCTCGACCGATTTCACCACCGGTGACGCCACCGCGGCGGAGACCATACCCGTTGCTGACGTCGAGTACTTGATCAGCGGTTTCACCGATACCACAGGCTCGGCCACATTGACGCCAGCCTCGGTGACCGTGATGTCCGGCTCGTCCCAGGACGTTGTCGCCGCCACGAACGTCGTGGAGGACAACTCGGCCAGCTGGAACCCGCAAATTGAGATCTCTGTGCCCGACGGGGCGATTGACGGTGACTACACGGCGACCATCACCCAGTCAGTGTCCTGAGGGGCCATGGTCGCCAGCCGCCACATTTCCGCCTCTAAGCCGGGACCCAGGCGCTGAACCAGAACGTAGAGCGTGCCCTCGCGGATTTAACCATCCGGTACCGACATTTACGGTTCGGTATCCACATCGACGTTGCCGTCCTTTGAGTTATCCACACCTGGCAAGACCGTCCTGCCGGTAAACCCGCTGGCAGCGATCGTCGAAGCCGGAGGTGGTCGCTATGCGGGCCAAGGACGCACTGGGCAAATCCGGCGAGCAGGAAGCGGCTAAGTACCTGGAGTCGCACGGACTGCGGATCCTGGACCGGAATTGGCGCAGCGCCGACGGCGAGATCGACATCGTGGCGGTCGAGCGTCAGGTGCTAGTCGTGTGCGAGGTGAAGTCCCGGACATCGGTGCGCTACGGCAGCCCGCTCGAGGCCGTCAGCCGGGCCAAGCGCGCCCGCCTGCGTCGGCTAGCGGTGCAGTGGCTGAATGCCCATGGCATCCGCTTCGATCAGGTCCGGATCGACGTCATCGGCCTGATCTACGAGGGCACCGGCGGATTCACCATCGAGCACATCAAGGGAGTGGGCTAGCCGTGCCTCTGGCCCGCGCGTTCTCGGTCGCCCTGGTGGGCGTGACCGGTCACGTGGTCGAGGTCGAGGTCGACATCGCCAACGGGCTGGTCGGGATGATCCTGGTCGGCCTGCCCGATACCGCGCTGCGGGAGGCGCGGGACCGGATCCACGCGGCAATCGTCAACAGCGGTGAGCAGTGGCCGCAGCGCAAGATCACGGTAGCGCTTTCCCCGGCCAGCCTGCCCAAACGCGGCAGCTGGTTCGACCTGGCCATTGCGGTCGGGCTGCTCACCGCGGCGGGCGCGGTGCCGCGGCCGGCGTCGGACGGGGTGATGTTCTTCGGCGAGCTGGGCCTGAACGGACGGCTGCGGCCGGTCCGCGGCGTGCTCCCCGCGGTGGTCGCGGCGGCGGCCGACGGCCGGTTCGGTACCGTCATGGTGGCCGAGCAGAACGCACCCGAGGCCGCCCTGGTACCGGGGATACGCGTCATCGAGGCCGCCAGCCTGACCGCGGTGACAGATTGGCTGCGCGGCACCCCGGGCCTGCGCGGCAACCCGCCCGCCGCCGAGTTCCGCCCTTCCGCCGACGGCGACGGCGACGGCGACGGCGACGGCAACGATCCGGCTCTCGCCCCCCACGCGCTGGCGCCCGACCTGGCCGAGCTGCTCGGCCAGTCCCTGGCCCGCCGCGCCGCCGAGGTAAGCGCGGCGGGCGGGCATCATCTGTCGCTGCTCGGACCGCCGGGGGCCGGCAAGACCATGCTGGCCGAGCGCATCCCGACTATCCTGCCGGCCTTGGACCGCGAGGCGGCGCTGGAGGTTACGGCCATCCACTCGGTAGCCGGAGCCTTGCCCCAGCAGGTTCCGTTGCTCAGGTACCCGCCGTTTCTCGCTCCGCACCACACCGCGACCAAAGCGGCCATCGTAGGCGGCGGCAGCGGCATCATCCGCCCGGGCTCCGCGTCGCTGGCCCACCGTGGAGTCCTGTTCCTCGACGAAGCGCCCGAGTTCGCCCGGGACGTGCTGGACGCGCTCCGCCAGCCACTCGAAGCGGGCGAGATCACAGTGGCCCGGTCCGGGGTCACCACTCGGTTCCCGGCCCGGTTTACCCTGGTCCTGGCCGCGAACCCGTGCCCGTGCGCCCGGGCCGCCGGGCGGGCTGAGGGCTGCAGCTGCAGCCCGGCCACCCGCCGCCGGTACCTGGGCCGGATCTCGGGCCCGCTGCTTGACCGGGTCGACGTGAAGATCGAGCTCGAGCCGGTGGGCCGCAAGGAACTGCTGAACGACCGTAACTTCGCCGAATCCAGCCGGACCGTGGCGCTGCGGGTGGTGGAGGCCAGGGACCGAGCTGCCCGCCGGCTGCGAGGCACTCCCTGGCACCTGAACGGTCAGGTTCCCGGCTCGGAGCTGCGCCGGACCTGGCCGCCCGCGCCGGGCGCGCTGGCCGTAGTCGAACGTTCCCTGGAGCGCGGTCAGATCAGTGCTCGGGGCGTGGTCAAGGTCATCCGCGTCGCTTGGACCCTGGCCGACCTGGCCGGCCAGCCGCGCCCGACCAAGGACGAGTGCCACGCCGCGCTGGGTCTGTGGCTCGGGGTCCGGCGATGAGCCCGGACCGGCAGGCCCTGGCCCGGGCCTCGCTCACCTATCTGGCCGAGCCCGGTGATCCCGCGCTCGGTGCCCTGCTGGAGGCATGCGAGCCCACCGAGGTAGTGGCCGCGATCACGGCGGGCACGCTGCCCGGGACCGGGCCCGCATGCGGCAAGAGCCCGGCCCGCCGGCGCGCGCTGGAGGCCGCGCTCGGCCGCTGGCGGATCCGCCTGTCCTGGCTCCCCGACGACGCGGGCCTCGCGGATGCCCGCCGTGACGGCATCCGGCTGGTCTGCCCCGGCGATCCGGAATGGCCCGCCAGCCTGGACGAGCTCGGCCCGGCCCGCCCGTACGCGCTGTGGTTGCGAGGCCAGGCCGACCTGCGTCAGGCCTGCCTGCGCTCGGTCTCGATGGTGGGGTCACGGGCCGCCACCGGGTACGGCGCGCACGTGGCCGGCGAGATCGCCGCCGACCTCGGCGAGCGAGGCTGGACGATCGTCTCGGGCGGCGCGTACGGCATCGACGCCGCCGCCCACCGCGGCGCGCTGGCCACCGGGGCGCTCACCGTCGCGGTCCTGGCCTGCGGCGTCGATTATCCCTACCCGGCGGGCCACGCGGACCTGTTCGCGGACATCGCCACGCACGGCCTGGTGATCAGCGAATGGCCGCCGGGCCGCCAGCCCGCCCGGCTGCGGTTCCTGGTCCGCAACCGCACCATCGCGGCGGTGACCAGCGGCACCGTGATCGTCGAGGCGGGCGAGCGCAGCGGCGCGCTGAACACCGCACGGCACGCCGCCCAGCTCGGCCGGCCGCTGATGGCCGTCCCCGGCCCGGTGACCTCGGCCCAGTCCGCCGGCTGCCATCGGATCATCCGGGAGTGGGCCGCCACCTGCGTCACCTGCGCCGACGACGTCATCGAGATGCTCTCCCCGCTGGGGGCATCCCAGACGCTTCCGCCCGGTGCCGCGCCGTCGGCCCCCAAGTCGGCCGCCGCCGGTGCGGTGCCCTCGCGCGACGAGCTCGACACCGACAGCGCCCGGGTCCTGGACGCCCTGCCCGCCCGCGGCGCCGTCGGCACCTCGACGATCGCCGTCGAGGCAGGCGTGGACCTGGACACGGTGCTGCGCTGCCTCGGACTGCTGGCCGGCTCGGGGTTCATCGAGCGCTGCGAGCGCGGCTGGCGCCTGCGCAGGCGGTAAACCCGGCCCTACCCGGCCATGACCGCGTCCTGCTCCTGCTCCTGCTCGTCCTCGAGGTCGAACTCGAGCTCTGCGGTACGGTCCCGGGCGGACTGCCGCAGCCCGTACCGCTCGACATGGTCCGGATCGGCCACGCTGATCGTCCGCAGGCCCTGGTCGGCGAGCCGCAGGTTGATCTCGTCGAGATGGTCGCGGACCAGTTGCTTCTCGGTGTCGGTGACCTTGCCCTTGTGTGGCTTGCCGGCGTGCTCCAGGGTCGCGTAATCGAGGCGATCCCCGCGTGAGCCGGCGCTCACCGAGGTCCGCGGGCCACGCCGGATCGGCCGTGCCGCGACCAGGAGCTGGTCCATCGGGTTCTCCGTGGCCAGCTTGTCGAAGGCGTCGGCCTCCATGACGATGCGGCGCGGCTCCAGGTCGTCAGGCAGGTACAGGTCGATGACCGCGACCCGCAGGGCGGCCTGCTCGATGGCCTCGGCCTCGTCGGTCAGTGCCTCGATCTCGACCGGGCCGTCGACCAGCTCGGGGTGTTCGTGGACCACGATGCGTGCCAGTGCGTCGTCGTGCGTGATGAGCTGGCCGCTCAAGTCGCTGAACCGGACAGTCTTCTGACCCATGCTCGATCCCTCTCTAGGCGCTACTTTCGAGCGCGTTCCGCGGTCTCGTCCGAGTGAACGCATGGATCACCCTGCCGCACGGTCTACCGCTTGTCAAACTTCAGTTCGACCGGCGTGTCGGCATACGAAATTAGTCGCGACTGCCGTGTCACCTGGCCCGTTGCGGCTCGGACGCCGGTTAAGGGTGCAAACTGGCTCCATGGCCGTCGAGGAGAAAGCCGAGGTGAAGGCCGAGGAGAAAGTCGCGCCGGAAATGCTGCCGCCCGAGATGACCGCCGCCCTGGCCGCCTTCGAACGGCACCTGCGGGCCGAACGCTCCCTGTCTCCGCACACGGTCCGGGCCTACCTTGGCGACGTGGGCTCGCTGCTCGAGTACGCGCACCGCGCCGGCGCCCAGGCGCCCGCTGACCTGGCCGCCACCCACCTGCGCGGCTGGCTGGCCAGCCAGCATGCCTCCGGCGCGGCCCGCACCACCCTGGCCCGGCGCGGCTCTGCGGCGCGGACGTTCACCGCCTTCGGTCACCGCTGCGGCTGGCTGGCCGTGGATCCCGGCCCGCGGCTCGGCACCCTGAAGACCCGCCGCACCCTGCCCCACGTGCTGCGCCAGGACGAGATGCGGGCTGTGCTGGACACGGCCAACCGCGCCGCGCAGGCTGGCGCACCGGCAGCCACGGCGCAAGCTCGCGACTCGGCAGCCCCCGATTCGGCAGCCCCCGATTCGGCAGCCCCCGATTCGGCAGGCTCCGCATCGGCAGCCCCCGCACCGACGGCCGCTACGGCCGCCGAGGCCGCGGTCGCCCTGCGCGACGCCGCAGTCCTGGAACTGCTCTACGCGACCGGCATCCGGGTCAGCGAACTGTGCGCGCTGACCGCAGACAGCTTCGACCACGCCAGAAGGACCGTCCGGGTCCGGGGCAAGGGCGACAAGGAACGTACCGTCCCGGTCGGCGTGCCCGCCCTCCGCGCGGTCACCGCCTGGCTCGGCCAAGGCCGGCCCGCCATGGCCGCCGCAAGCAGTGGACCGGCCCTGTTCCTCGGTGTGCGCGGCGGCCGCCTGGACCCGCGTACCGCCCGCCGGATCGTCCACCAGCTCCTGCGCGAAGGAGGCGCGACCCGCGATACGGGCCCGTACGGCCTGCGCCACACCGCGGCCACCCACCTGCTCGAGGGCGGCGCCGACCTGCGCAGCGTCCAGGAGATCCTCGGCCACTCCTCGCCCGCGACCACCCAGATCTACACCCACGTGTCCATCGAGCGCCTCAAGTCCAGCTACCGCCAGGCTCATCCCCGCGCCTAGCCGCCCTGCGGGTGGCGCCCGGCAGCGGTCCGCGCCCAGAGGGCCACGGAGTCGAGGGGGCGACAGCCGGTCGGCCGCCACCCAGCCGGTGGCTCACCCGTCCCACCATCCACTCCGATGTCCCGATCGCCAGGATCTGCGCGAGGATCCCGCAGTTGGAGGCAGGTCGATGTGACATCGGTCCAGCTAGAACAAGTACGACGGTGACATCGACCCGGAAACCGGGACGCGCAGCCCGCGGCCAGACGCACCACGGGTCGCTCCCGCACCACAGCACCCGCCCGTACCACGGTACCGGCGCGCCGCCGAGCGACAACTCCAACCCGCTACACACCCGACCCCGGTGCCACCACAAACGGGATGAAACTAGGCCGTCAGTGTGTTCTAGTGTGGTGAAACTGAGGTTTCATCGCGTCCCCGAGCCCCCTCCCGGGCCCCATCCAGGTCCACCCCCACCAGGGCCTCCGCCTAGGGCAGAGCACGGATGACCGGCTGTGCGCGGGCGACCGGGAACGTCAAGTATCCTTAGTGAAGGTCGCCGTAGCTGCGCCGCGTAGGCGCGTGCTCGGCGGCTAAATCGCGTGCCCGCTTGCTGTCCGGGGCTAGCCCCCCGGCGGGACGCGCCGCTCGGTCCGTCGGCCACCAGGCCGACCGCAGGCGCGTCAACCCACGGGCACCAGGAACCAACCGAGAAGCGTCGCACCTGAAAACGCGGCGCACGAAGGAAAGGACCGTGCCAGTGGCTCAGGTCGTCAGCATGAAGCAGCTCCTGGAGAGCGGTGTCCATTTCGGGCACCAGACCAGGCGCTGGAATCCGAAGATGAAGCGCTACATCTTTACCGAGCGCAACGGCATCTACATCATCGATCTCCAGCAGTCGCTGGACTACATCGACCGCGCGTATGAGTTCATCAAGGAGACCGTCGCTCACGGCGGCACCATCTTGTACGTCGGCACCAAGAAGCAGGCCCAGGAGGCGATCGCCGAGCAGGCGCGCCGGGTCGGGATGCCGTTCGTGAACCAGCGCTGGCTGGGTGGGATGTTGACCAACTTCTCCACCGTCTACAAGCGGCTGCAGCGGCTCAAGGAGCTCGAGGAGATCGACTTCGCCGACGTGGCCGGCTCCGGCATGACCAAGAAGGAGCTCCTGCACCTGCGGCGCGAGCACGACAAGCTGGACCGCACCCTCGGCGGGATCAGGGACATGGCCCGGGTGCCGAGCGCGATCTGGGTGGTCGACACCAAGAAGGAACACATCGCGGTCAACGAGGCGCGCAAGCTCGGCATCCCCGTGGTGGCCATCCTCGACACCAACTGCGACCCGGACGAGGTCAACTACCCGATCCCGGGGAACGACGATGCGATCCGCAGCGTCGCCCTGCTGACCCGGGTCGTGGCCGACGCGGTCGCCGAGGGCCTGATCGCCCGGGCCGGCGCGTCCAGCACGGATGAGAAGCCGGCCGGCAGCCCGATCGGCACCGAGGAGCCGCTCGCCGAGTGGGAGCGCGAGCTTCTCCAAGGGTCTGCGACACAAACCCCGGCGCAGGACCAGGTCATTCCGACTGACGCGCCGATCGTGGCCGCCGCCGAGGTCGAGGGGGCCGACGACCTGGCCATCAACGCCGAGTCGTCGCCGAGCAGCGGATCCGACGCCGCGGCCGACGAGGCCGACGACCTCGAGGGCCTGGCCGAAGCCGCCGACGAAACCAAGGGCGACGCGGAGGCCGCCGAAGCAGCAGCCGCCGACGCAGCGACCGCCGACGCAGCGACCGCCAGCGAGGCGGCCGCCGACGCAGCAGCAGCCGCCGACGAAGCGTCCGCCGACGATGCGCCCCTCACCGAAACGATCGGCGAGATCACCGACACGCCCGCGGCCGCAG
>Ga0302232_10003683_pt1 | contig 10299 bp, 9 predicted proteins | sample II_Palsa_N2_3_FD_193575 | JGI IMG/M metagenome (GOLD analysis project Ga0302232, IMG submission 193575) | Peat permafrost microbial communities from Stordalen Mire near Abisko, Sweden - II_Palsa_N2_3 | ecosystem: Environmental > Terrestrial > Soil > Palsa > Peat permafrost | place: Sweden...
ATCGACGGCTGTTTCGAGGACCTGGCCGCGGGCCTCGGCGCGTTCGACGTCGTCACGATCGGCCGCGCAATCCACTGGCTCGATCCCGGTCCCGCGCGAACGGCCCTCGATCGCGTAGTCAAGCCGCTCGGCAGGATTCTCGTCTGCCACGCCTCGAGCGTCGACGACGGCCGCAACCCCTGGCTTGGCGCCTTCAAGGCGATCCGCAACCGCTGGAGGGACGATCGCCCCAAGCGTGATCGCGACGTCTTTTTCGCCGGCGGGCCGTTTGTCCCGCGCGGGACGATCAGCGTCGAGACGGCCGCCACATTTCCCGTCGAACGCCTCGCCGACCGAATTCTGTCGATGTCGACCTCATCGCCGGAGCGGCTCGGCGACAACGTCCCGGCGATGAGGAACGCAATGCGCGAGGCGCTCGCGTCCTTCGCGACCGAGGGCGAGATCCTGGACATCGTCGAGGCGCAGGCGGAAGTGTTCGAGCGCGCTGGAAAGCAATAGGCCCCTGCCTGGCGCGTCGTATTCGGGCACGGTCGAGAACGCGACAATGCGTCCGTCGTTCAATGCAGCGTTTCGATCGCGAGGGCGATGCCTTGGCCGCCGCCGATGCACAAGGTGACGATACCGCGTTTGAGGCCGTCCCGCCGCATCGAATGGATGAGCTTCGTGGCAAGCACCGCTCCCGTCGCCCCGATCGGGTGGCCATGAGCGACGGCGCCGCCTTCGACATTGACAATATCGTCGGACAATCCAAGCTCCCGCGCCACGACGATGGCGATTGCCGCGAACGCTTCATTGATCTCCGCGCGCTCGATCGAGCCGATCTCCCAACCGGCGCGCTGCAACGCTTGTCTGACAGCCGGGATTGGCCCAAGGCCGAACATGCCGGGCTCGACCGCCGCAATCCCGTACGAGACGAGCCGCGCGGTCGCGGCGAGGCCGCGCCTTTCAGCCCAGGTCTCGTCCGCGAGCACCATGGCGGCCGCAGCGTCGTTCAGCCCGGGCGCATTCCCGGCGGTGATGGCGCCGTTCGGGCGGAACGCCGGCTTTAACCGCGCGAGCGCTTCCAGCGTGGTGTCGGGCCGATTGCCTTCGTCCTTGTCGAATTGTGTCGGTCCCTTCTTGCCGGGAACTTCGACCGGCGCGATCTGCGCCTTGAAATGACCGGCCGCTTGGGCACGCGCGAAATGCTGTTGCGAGCGCAAAGCCCAGCGGTCCTGGGCGTCGCGCGTGACCTGATATTTCTCCACCAGGTCCTCGGTATGCCAGCCCGAGTGCTGGCCGGAAAAGGCATCGTTGAGCCCGTCGCGAAGCACGCTGTCATAGAGCTGCCCGTCGCCCAGCCGGTAGCCCCAGCGACCGCGCTCCACGAGGTATGGCGCCTGATCCATGTTCTCCATGCCGCCGGCGACGGCGACGTTGGCGTTGCCGAGCAGAATCTCCTGCGCCGCCGACACAATCGCCTGCGCCCCCGAACCGCAGACGCGGTTCACGGTCATGGCTGGGACCGTCACCGGCAGGCCGGCGTGAACCGCCGCCTGACGCGCCGGATTCATCCTGACACCGGCCTGAACGACGTTGCCCATCGCCGCAGTCTCGACCTCCTCGGGCTTGAGCCCCGCGCGTTCGACGGCGGCGCGGATGGCGACGGCCCCGAGATCCGGCGCTGGGACGTCCTTGAGACTGCCGCCAAAGGCGCCGATCGCGGTGCGGACCGGTTCGGCAATGACAACTGAACGTGATGACATCACTTGATCCCCAAGTTTGTTGCGCCGCTCGCGCTTGACGCGAACTGCGGGCGGCAGCCGGCGAGGAGATCGGTTGTCCGCGGGCACGCGCGCTTGACATTATGCGTATATGCGCACAACTAGGCGTAGGTACGCCCAAAGTCAAGGAGGAGAAAGTGGTGACGTCGGAGGCGCTGCCCCGACTTGAAGAGTGCACCTGCCTGGCGGTCCGCCAGGCGGCGCGCCACATCTCGCGGTTTTACGACCAGCACCTGGCGGCGGCGGGCCTGCGCACCACCCAATATTCGATTCTCGGCAAACTGAGACGGCTCGGGCCGATGACTATCAACGCCCTGGCCGATGAACTTGTGATGGATCGGACCACGCTTGGCCGGAACATCCTGCCGCTCGAACGTGAAGGTCTTATCAGCGTCGCGCCCGGGCGTGCGGACCGCCGCAGCAAGGAGCTGCGATTGACGGAGGTCGGCATCGAACGGTTGCGGGCGGCGCGCGCGGGTTGGAGCGAGGCGCAAGCCCGATTCGCCGCGGCCTTCGGCGACGAACGCGCCGCCGGATTGCGCGCCTTGCTGCGCGAAGTTTCGGCGACCAATCTCCCGGCCGTGTCCGGCGTGACCGGCTGATCGACCCGCGGCTATGCGTTACCCCGCAGGGGCCGGCGCTGTCTTCCCTTCGAGGCCGAATCTGGCGCGACCTGATTCTCGACCGCGTGGAAGCTCAGTCGTCGCCTCACACCGTCAGCTTCCGCCGGACCTCACTCTCGTTCATGGATTCGCGCGTGCCCGCGAGCACGACCGCGCCGCGGTCCATGACCGCGTAATCGTCGGCGATGTCGCGCGCCCATTCGAAATATTGCTCGACCACCAGGATCGCCATCTCGCCCTTGCGGCGCAGATGCACGAGCGCGCGGCCGATGTCCTTGATGATCGACGGCTGGATGCCTTCGGTCGGCTCGTCGAGAATGAGGAGCTTGGGATGCGTCACCAGAGCGCGGCCGATGGCCAGCTGCTGCTGCTGGCCGCCGGAGAGATCGCCGCCGCGCCGTCCGAGCATGTCGTTGAGAACCGGAAAGAGACTGAAAATCTCGTCGTCGATCGCGCGCTCGTCGCGCGGCAGGCCGGCGAATCCGGTCTGCAGGTTCTCCTTGACCGACAGCAGCGGGAAAATCTCGCGCCCCTGCGGCACATAGCCGAACCCGAGCCGGGCGCGCTGATGCGGGGCGAGCGTTCGAACCTCCTTGCCGTTCCATTGGATCGAGCCGGAGGCGATGCCGTGCTGGCCTACGATCGCGCGCAATAGCGACGACTTGCCGACGCCGTTGCGGCCGAGTACGCACAGGATGCGGCCGACTTCGGCCTTGAGGGAGACCGAGCGAAGCGCCTGCGCCGCGCCGTAATAGAGGTCGATGCGATCGACGTTCAGCATGGACTCACCGGCCGAGGTAGACTTCGACGACGCGGGGGTCCGCACTGACCTGATCGAGCGTGCCTTCGGCGAGCACGGCGCCTTCATGCAGGCATGTCACCTTGACGCCGAGCTCGCGGACGAAATGCATGTCGTGCTCGACCACGATCACCGAATGATCGCGCGCGATTTCGCGCAGGAGATCGGCGGTCGCCGCGGTCTCGCTATCAGTCATGCCGGCGACCGGTTCGTCGACCAGGAGGAGCTTCGGGTCCTGCGCCAGCAGCATGCCGATCTCGAGCCATTGCTTCTGCCCGTGCGACAGCGATCCGGCGATGCGCGCCCGGTGGTCGGTGAGCCGGGTCGTGGCGAGAATCGCGTTGATCGTTTGCAGCGTCTCAGAGTCTTCGCGCCCGAACAGGGTGGCGCGCACGCTGCGCGGCGCCTTGGTCGCCAGCAGCAGGTTATCCTCGACGGTGTGGTTTTCGAACACCGTCGGCTTCTGAAATTTGCGGCCGACCCCGAGCGTGGCGATCTCGGCTTCGTCGAGCTTGGTCAGGTCATGCCGGCCGTCGAACATCACCTCGCCCTCGTCGGGGCGGGTCTTGCCGGTGATGACATCCATCATCGTCGTCTTGCCGGCGCCATTGGGGCCGATGATCGCGCGCATCTCGCCCGGCAAGAGCACTAGCGACAGGCTGCGCAGCGCCTTATAGCCGTCGAACGACACGCTGACCCCGTCGAGGTAGAGGAGCGTCTGGGTCAGGCTTGGACTGCCGGCTTCGCTCATGGTTCGGCGCCTTCCTCGACCGCATCCACGGAAACGACCTCGCGCGGCTTCGGCTCGCTGCCTCTGAGCGCGAGGCCGAGCAAGCCCTTGGGCAGGAACAGGGTGCCGAGGACAAACAGCAGGCCGAGGCCATAGAGCCAATATTCGGGGAACGCGCCAGTGAAATAGGTCTTGGCGAAATTGACGGCGATGGCGCCGATCGCCGCGCCGATCAGCGTCCCGCGGCCGCCGACCGCGACCCAGATCGCCGCTTCGATCGAGTTTGCGGGAGCGAATTCGCTCGGGTTGATGATGCCGACCTGCGGCACATAGAGCGCGCCGGCGATCCCGGCGATAATGGCCGAGACGACGAAGGCGAACAGCTTGTAGTTCTCGACCCGATAGCCGATGAACCGCATCCGGCTTTCGGCGTCGCGCACCGCCATCAGCGCCTTGCCGTATTTGGAGCCGATGATCGCGCGCGACACCGCGTAGGCGAGGATGAGCGCGATGGCGCTGGCCGAAAACAATGCAGCTTTGGTCGACGCCGCTTGAAGCGAGAAGCCGAGCAGATCCTTGAAGTCGGTCAGGCCATTGTTGCCGCCGAAGCCGAAGTCATTGCGAAAGAATTCCTTGAACAGGGCGAAGGTCATCGCCTGGGTGATGATCGAGAGATAAACGCCGGTGACGCGTGACCGGAACGCGAACCAGCCGAAAGCGAGCGCCAGCAGTCCCGGAACCAGCACCACCATCAGCATCGCGTAGGGGAACCAGTTGAACCCCCACCAGGCCACGGGCAGCTCCTTCCAGTTCAGGAACACCATGAAATCCGGGAGAATCGGATTGGCGTAGACGCCGCGGGTCCCAATCTGCCGCATCAGATACATGCCCATCGCATAGCCGCCGAGGGCGAAGAACGCGCCATGGCCGAGCGACAGGATGCCGCAATAGCCCCAGACGAGGTCGAGCGCGACGGCCAGGATCGCATAGCAGAGATATTTGCCTAGCAGCTGCACCAGGTATGGCGGCAGGTAAAAAGCGGAATCTGGCGACACCACGAGCGACAGCAACGGCACCAGGATCGCCGCAACGATGAGGATCGCGACAAAGCCGAGACCGAGGTGATCAAGCCGCGCGCTCATGCCTCCACCGCCCGGCCACGGAGCGCGAAGAGCCCTCTCGGCCGTCTCTGGATGAAGAGGATGATGAAGATCAGGAGCACGATCTGGCCCTGGACCGCGCCGATCAGCGGCTCGAGCAGCTTGTTGGCGAGCCCGATCAACAGGGCGCCGAACGCCGTGCCCCAAAGGTTGCCGACGCCGCCGAACACGACGACCATGAAACTGTCGATGATGTAGCCCTGGCCGAGGTTGGGGGAGACGTTGTCGATCTGCGACAGCGCCACGCCGGCGATCCCAGCGACCCCCGATCCCAGCCCGAAGGCCAGCATGTCGATGCGCGCGGTCGAAATGCCCATCGACGCCGCCATGCGGCGGTTCTGCGTCACCGCACGCATCTGCAGGCCGAAGGGCGTCGCGCGCAATACGAGCTGCAACCCGATGAAGACGACCGCCGACAATACGATGATCCAGAGCCGATTGGTGGTGATCGACAGCCCACCGATCTCGAACGCCCCCGACATGAACGGCGGATTGCTGACCAGACGATTGTTGGCGCCAAACAGGCTGCGGACCAATTGCTGCAGGATGAGCGAGACGCCCCAGGTTGCGAGCAGCGTTTCGAGCGGGCGGGTGTAGAGAAAGCGGATCACGAGACGCTCGATCGCGATGCCGACCGCGCCCGCGACCACAAAGGCGAGGGGGATGGCGAAAGCGAGCGACCAATTCTGCAACGAGGGCGGCAGGAGCGTCTGCACAACATAGGTCGAATAGGCGCCGAGCATCACCATCTCGCCGTGCGCCATGTTGATGACGCCCATCACGCCGAAGGTGATCGCCAAGCCAATCGCCGCCAAAAGCAGGACCGACGACGCCGAAATCCCGTACCAAAGGTTCTGCGCCACGCCCCACAGGGCGAGACGGGTATGGATCGCGCTCAGAGCAGCTGCGGCGGCGCTCTTCACCGCCGGGTCGGTGGCCCTCTGGGCGATCCCGTCGATGAGGCTTTGCGCGTCCTGGTCGCCGCGCTCCTTCAGCGTTGCGATCGCGGACAGACGGTCTTGCGGCGAAGCGCTGTCGCTGGTGGCGAAGATCGACGCCTGGGCGAGCTTCAAAGCGGCGACGACACGCGGATCGCTTTCCTTGCCGAGCTGGGCCTGAAGCGCCGGCAACGCCTTTGCGTCGTGGGTCCTGAATACGTCCTCCGCCGCAGCGAGGCGCTTTTCCGGGTCGGGATTGGCGAGGGTCAGCGACCCCATCGCGCCTTCGATGGCGCTTCTAAGCGCGTTATTGACGCGGACCTTTTTGAATGCGGCCGCGTCGAGGCCTTGAACGGGCTCGCCGGTCTTGGCGTTGAGAAGCACGCCGGCGACCGTCTTGTAGGCCACGAGATGATCGGCGGGATCGATCAGCAAGCGATTGTCGCCGAGCGCCTCCAGAATTGCTGCGGCCTGAGGCGGCGCCTCGGCCGCCAGTTCGCCGATCGCAGCCTCGGTTTGCGGAAATTTGTCTTCGAGAAATTTCGCCAGTGTGTCGTCGACCGCGTCGGCGCGGGCGGTGGTCGCGAACGCGAGCAGCGCCAGGACGCCGAGCGCACGCAGGGCGCGTAGCGCAAAGCCGCGCGCGAAATCATGGGCGGCGAGACGACGGTCGTTCGACGACGTCATGACTCTCCTTTCAACTGCGGCGCTCGATTTCGGTCGGCTCTCATCTGGCGGCGGAGTCCGGTGGAAAAATTCGCGCCCGCGATGGTCGCATGGAGTCGGTTGAGGCCGCCCTCGATCATCGGGAGGGGGACCATGCCCCTTCCCCGCATAAGGCGTTCGAAAGAACGGGCCACGCGGGAGAAGGGGAGGGTCGACTCTTTTCAGCGTCGCGTCAACCGCCGCACTTGCCGGTCTTGACGTTGAAGTTGCCGCAGGACATCGGCGGACGCCAATCGGCGATCAGATCGCGCGAGCCCTCGAGATAGGGCGACCATTCCTGCGCCACCAGCGTGCCCGGCGTCTGCCAGACCGTGTTGAGCTGGCCGTCGGCCTGGATCTCGCCGATATAGACGGGCTTGGTGATGTGGTGGTTGGGCATCATCGTCGACAGGCCGCCGGTGAGGTTGGGAACCGCGACTCCGATCATCGCCGGGATCACCTTGTCCGCGTCGAAGCTTTGCGCTTTCTCGACCGCCTTCACCCACATGTTGAAGCCGATGTAATGGGCCTCCATCGGGTCGTTGGTGGTGCGGTTCGGCTTCTTGGTGAACTCATGCCACTTGGCGATGAAGTCCTTGTTCGCCGGGGTGTCGATCGATTCGAAGTAGTTCCACGCGGCGAGATGGCCGACGAGCGGCTTGGTGTCGAGACCGGCAAGTTCTTCCTCGCCGACCGAGAAGGCGACGACCGGGATGTCGGTCGCCTTGATCCCCTGGTTGCCGAGCTCCTTGTAGAACGGCACATTGGCGTCGCCGTTGATGGTCGAGACGACCGCCGTCTTTTTGCCGGCCGAACCGAAAGCCTTGATCTTCGAAACTTCGGTTTGCCAGTCGGAGAACCCGAACGGCGTATAGTTTATCATGACGTCTTCGTCGGGCACGCCTTTGAGTTTCAGATAAGCGGCGAGGATCTTGTTGGTCGTGCGCGGATAGACGTAGTCGGTGCCTTCGAGCACCCAGCGCTTAACCGAGCCGCCGTCCGGGCTCATCAGATAGTCGACGGCCGGAATCGCCTGCTGATTGGGCGCCGCCCCGGTATAGAAGACGTTGCGTTCCGATTCCTCGCCCTCGTACTGAACCGGATAGAACAGCATCGAATTGAGCTCTTTGAACACCGGCAGCACTGATTTGCGCGACACCGAGGTCCAGCAGCCGAACACGACCGAGACCTTGTCCTTTTCGATCAGTTCCTTGGCCTTCTCGGCGAACAGCGGCCAGTTCGACGCCGGATCGACGACCACCGCCTCAAGCTTCTTGCCGAGCACGCCCCCCTTCTTGTTCTGCTCGTCGATCAGCATCAGCATCACGTCCTTGAGCGTGGTCTCGCTGATCGCCATGGTGCCGGACAGCGAATGCAGGATGCCGATCTTGATCGTATCGTCCGCGGCCATGGCCGCAGGCGCCCCGAACGCAAGCGCCCCTCCCAGGGCTGCGCCGGCCGCGCTTAGAAAAATCCGTCTCGTCAACGACATGTTCAACCCTCGTCGCTTGCGCCCGTTGAGCAGGGCGGCGGAAGCTCGACCCCAACTGGAGCCGGAGCCGACTTCGCAACGAGCGTGCCACCGATTCTCCAACGATTCGCGTGGGTAGGCGCCGGAAAATCGAGCGGCGGCGCCAAAGAATTGATCATTGGCGTTGAACGGCGGACGGTTATTCGCCTCAGGGCTCGGCGGCGCGATAGCCGACGCCCGGCTCGGTTTTGACGATCGTCGGCGCGGTCGCATCGCGTTCGATCTTCGCCCTGAGCTGGCCGATGAAGACCCTGAGGTACTGCGTGTCCTCGCCATGCGCCGGACCCCAGACCGCGGCCAGGATCTGGCGATGGGTGACGACCCGGCCGGCATTTCGAAACAAGACGGCGAGCAGGTCGTATTCTTTCGGCGTCAACTTGATCGGCGCCCCGTCACGGGTGACGAGCCGCTTGTCGAAATCCATCGCGACGCCATCGATCTCGATCCGCTGGGCCGGCTGCGCCGCGTGCGCGGCGTGTCGCAGCGCGGCCCTGAGCCTCGCTGTCAGCTCGCCGATGCCGAATGGCTTCTCCACGTAATCGTCGGCGCCGAGATCGAGCGCCTCGATCTTCTCCGCCTCACGATCGCGCGCCGAAAGGACGATGACCGGCGTAGTCGAGAACTGCCGGATGTCGCGCAGGACGTCCTTGCCGTCCCGGTCGGGCAGGCCGAGGTCGAGCACGATGAGATCGGGCGCCCCGGTCGCCGCCAGCCGCAACGCCTGCGCGCCGGTTTCCGCCGTTTGCACCCGGAAGCCGGCGGCGCTGAGCGCGACGCTGAGAAACCGCTGAATCTGCGGCTCGTCGTCGACCACGAGAATGCGGGGCTCGTTCATGCGGCAGGTCTCGGCTCGGCGGCCGTCGCTTGCGCGGCGGGAAGGCGCATGACAATTCGGGTTCCGCGCCGCCGCACCGCCGGGCTTTGGGCGACGATCGCGCCGCCCATCGCTTCGACCAGCCGGCGGGAGATCGACAGGCCAAGGCCGGTGCCCGCCTTGCGCCCGTCGGCGCGCCCGCCGCGGTAGAATTTCTCAAAGATGCGTTCGAGTTCGCCTGGCTTCACCCCAGGGCCCTCGTCGGTAACGCTGATCACGACCTCCGCGCCCTCCTGGCGGGCATGAACGATTGCGCCAGCGTCGCCGGCATATTTGTGCGCGTTGTCGAGCAGATTGAACAGCACCTGCTCGAGTAGCCTGTCGTCGCCGCGCACGAAAGGCAGGTTCGGCGCGAGGCTGACGCGCACCGGCTGGCCCGGGAACGCCTTACGGCTGCGTTCGACCGCGCCCTGCACCACGTCGGCGATCGAGACCAGATCGCGATTGACCTTGAGACCGCCGGCTTCGATCCGCGACATGTCGAGCAGATTGGCGACGAAGCGCGCGAGGCGCGCCGTCTCCTCTTCGATCGAGGACAGGAGCTCGAGCCGTTCGGACGGGCTCATCTTGTCGCCAAACGCCCGCAGCGACGTCGCGGCGCCGGCAATCGAGGACAGCGGCGTGCGCAGGTCGTGCGAGAGCGAGTCGAGCAGCGCATCTCGGACCTTCTCGTTTTCCTGCATCGTCGCCGCATTCACCGCCTCGCGCGCCAGCAGCGCCCGATCGAGCGCGATTGCGGTCAGATCGAGGATCGCAGTCAGCGCGCGCTCATCCTCCGCCGTGATCGGCTCGCCCGCCAAATGCGGCTCGAAGCCGCAAACCGCGATCGGCCCGCGCGCGGCAACCAGGGGCCGAAACTGATAGGCGACCCGGGGGAGCGTGCCCGTTCCCCAGCCCGCGGGCTCCTTTTTCTGCTGCGCCCAGCGCGCGGCGCCGAGAGCGGCGGGGTCGAGCTGGGCGTCGGGCGGCCAGGCGGCGCGAATCTGCAGGTCATCCCCTTCCGCGACCAGGAGAACGATGCGGCCGCCGAATGTCGAGTGCAAATGCGCTGCGGCCGCCCACAGGACGTCGTCGGGGCTCGACGCGCCGGAAAGCTTGCGGGAGTAATCGTAGAGCGACTGCGTAACCTCGGCGTTCCTGATCACCGTCTCCCGTTGGTCGCGAATGCGCCCGGTC
>Ga0302232_10003703_pt1 | contig 10272 bp, 9 predicted proteins | sample II_Palsa_N2_3_FD_193575 | JGI IMG/M metagenome (GOLD analysis project Ga0302232, IMG submission 193575) | Peat permafrost microbial communities from Stordalen Mire near Abisko, Sweden - II_Palsa_N2_3 | ecosystem: Environmental > Terrestrial > Soil > Palsa > Peat permafrost | place: Sweden...
CGAACAGCCAGCAGGCGGTGAACCAGACTGTCAGCGGCGTGCGCGTCCGGTCAAAGATCGTGCCCGCGATCACCGAGGTGCGCCGGTGACAGCCGCCGCACTCATACCGGCCATCGCCCAGCCGCCATCCACCCGCGTGACCGCAGTCCGGGCAGGCGAAGCCATCCGGCCAGCGCAGCCAGTCCAGGTAATCCAGGCAGTCCGCATCTGTACCGAACCAGGCCTGAAACTCGCCCGCGGACCTGGGGTATTGCCGGCCGGCACGCGGATGATCCACCGTCCCAGGGTACTCCGGTTAAATGGATAGCCCGGACAATGATTATCCCGTGCGGCGCCGGGGCGCTCATCTCACTAAGGCCCCGGGGCGGCTTGCCGCGACCTCGCCGGAAGCCGCCCCGTCCTGGGTGCCGGTGCCGGGCTCGTCCTAGAGGCCGAGCTCGGCCTCGAAGCTGCCTTCCTCCAGGCGCTCCCTGACCGCGGTCAGGAACCGGGCCGCGTCGGCCCCGTCCACCAGCCGGTGATCGTAAGTGAGGGCCAGGTACACCATCGAGCGCACCGCGATGACCTCACCGAGGGCCGGGTCGTCGACCACCACGGGGCGCTTGACGACGGTCCCGGTGCCGAGGATGCCCACCTGCGGCTGGTTGATGATGGGCGTGTCGAACAGCGCGCCGCGGCTGCCGGTGTTGGTCAGCGTGAACGTCCCGCCGGACAGCTCATCCGGGCTGACCTGCCCGGATCGCGTCCGCGCGGCCAGGTCGGCGATCTTGCGGGCCAGGCCGCCCAGGTTCAGGTCGCCGGCGTTGTGGATGACCGGCACCATCAGGCCGCGCGCGGTGTCCACCGCGATGCCGAGGTGCTCGGCGTCGTGGTACGTCACCTGGGCGTTGGCCGTGTCGATCACCGCGTTCACCATCGGGTAGGCCTTGAGCGCCTCCACCGCGGCGAGCGCGAAGAAGGGCAGGAAGCTCAGCTTGACGCCCTCGCGGGCCTCGAAGTCAGCCTTGGTCCGGTCCCGGAGCCGGGCGATGGCGGTCACGTCCGCCTCGACCACGGTCGTGAGCTGCGCCGACGTCTGCAGGGACTCGACCATCCGCTGCGCGATCACCTGGCGCGGCCGGGACAGCCGCTGGGTGGTACCGCGCAGTCCCGACGGGACGAGCGCCGGACGGGACGGCGCCGCGGGCCGCGCCGCGCCGTCACCAGGAGGAGCGGCCGACGCCGCGGCGGCGGGCGCGGGCGGTGCGGCAGGCGCGGCGGGCGCTTCGACCGGCCGGGCCGCCTCGGCCTCGCGCCGGGCGCGGGCGGTGTCGAGCACGTCCTGCTTGCGGATACGGCCGCCGACTCCGGTGCCGGACACCGATTCCAGGTCCACGCCGTGCTCGGCGGCCAGCTTGCGGACCAGCGGCGTCACGTAGGGCCCGTCGCCGGTGGGCAGCGGGGTGGGCGTCGTGATCTGTCCGCCCTGGCCGCCCTGGGACTGATACGACGGCTGGGACGGGGCTGGCTGGGACGGGGCCGACGGCTGGGCGGGCGGCGACCAGGCCGGGGCGGGCGCTGGGGCCGGGGCCGGCGCCGGGGCCGGGGAAGCGGAGCCGTCACCGTAACTGCCGCCCTGCCCTGCGGCCGAGCCGTTGCCGGAGGCGGGGGAGCCGGAAGTGTCGCCGCCGTATCCGCCCGGCTCGGCGGCGGCCGGCTCGGCCTGGGAACTGGCCGGGGCCGGGGCGGGCTCAGCCGGACCGCCCGGCGCGCCAGAGCCGTCGGCCAGCACGTCCGCGCCTTCCTCGATCACCGCGAGCTGCGCACCCACCTCAACGGTCTCGTCCTCGCCCACGGCGATGCCCCGCAGCACACCAGCCGCGGGGGAGGGGATCTCGGTGTCGACCTTGTCGGTGGACACCTCGAGCAGCGGCTCATCCGCCTCCACGCGCTCGCCTTCCTTTTTCAGCCAGCGCGTGACGGTGCCCTCGGTGACGCTCTCGCCGAGCTGGGGCATGGATACCGAGACCGACATTGTTCCCGTGACTCCTTCGTTGTCCGCCGCTCACGAAAGCGTGCGGAGGATGGATCCGTGCTTAAGCATGTACGTGCAGGGGCTTGCCGGCCAGCGCCAGCATCGCCTCGCCCATGATTTCCGACTGGGTGGGATGCGGGTGGATCAGCTGCGCCACATCGGACGGCTCCGCGTCCCAGTTGTAGATGAGCTGGCCCTCGGCGATCAGCTCGCCGACCCGGCTGCCGACCAGGTGGATACCCAGCACCTCGCCGGGCGTGCCGTCTTCCTTCACCGCCGCGATGACCTTCGCCGCGCCCTGCGTCTGCAGGATCACGCTCCGGCCGTTGCCGCCGAGCGGGTAGACGAACTCGGTGACCTGGAGGCGGCGCTCAGCGGCCTGGGCCGAGGTGATGCCCACCGAAGCCACTTCCGGCTCGGAGTAGGTGATGCGCGGCACCCCGTCGTAGTCGATCGGGGTGACGTCCAGGCCCCCGATCCGCTCGGCGACCAGGATGCCCTCGGCGAAGCCGACGTGGGCGAGCTGGGGGGTGGCGATGAGGTCGCCCACCGCGGAGATGCCCGGGACGCTCGTCCGGCAGTACTCGTCGACCTTGACGTAGCCGCGCTCCATCTCGACTCCGGCGTCCTCGAAGCCGAGCCCGGAGGAGACCGGGCCGCGGCCGACCGCGACCAGGAGCAACTCCGCGTCGAGCGTCTTGCCCCCGGCCAGCGTGACCGTCACGCCGCCGTCGGTGTGCTTGACGCTCTCGAACCGGGCGCCCAGCTCGAAGGCGATGCCCCGGCGGCGGAACGCCCGCTGCAACAGCTTCGCGCTCGACTCGTCTTCCAGCGGCAGGAGCTGGGGCATCATCTCGACGATCGTCACCTCGGAGCCGAACGACCGCCACACGCTCGCAAACTCGACCCCGATGACGCCGCCGCCGAGGATGATCACCGAGCTGGGTACCCGCCCGTAGCGCAGCGCGTCATCGCTGGAGATGACCCGCTCGCCGTCGATGTCCAGGCCGGGCAGGCTCCGCGGCACCGAGCCGGTGGCCAGCACGATGTGCTCCGCCTCGTAGACCGTGTCCCCCACCTGGACCTGGGTCGGTGAGACCAGCTTGCCGTAGCCCTCGATGGTGTCGATCTTCCGGCTGGCGATCGTCGACTGCAGGCCCTTCCAGAGCCGCTCGACCACCTTGTTCTTATAGGCCAGCACGCCCGGGATGTCGATGCCCTCGAAGCTGGACCTGACGCCGAACGCTTCGCTCTCCCGCGCCTGGTCGGCGATCTCCGCGGAATGCAGCAGTGCCTTGGTGGGGATGCATCCCTTGTGCAGGCAGGTCCCTCCGACCTTGTCCTTCTCGATCAGTGCCACCCGCTTGCCCAGCTCGGCAGCACGCAGCGCGCAGGCGTACCCTCCGCTGCCGCCGCCCAGCACGACGATGTCGTAGCCGCCCTCTGCCACGGAACGCTCCCTATCTGTCATTCAAAGTTGCTTCCATCATTTCACCCGGGCAGGACCGCCCGAAGGCGCGCTTCCGCAGCGCGTGCCGCCCTACCGGAGTGAGTCTGCCCATCCGGGGCGCCCTTACCCCGGCGTTTGCCGCCACGGTCACTCCGCCGTGAGCTTGCCGTCCGCGAGGTCCTCCGCGATTCGCACCAGCGCCCGCGTCGCTGCGCCGGTGCCGCCGCGCGGGGTGTAACCGTACGCGTCCGACTCGTTGAAGGACGGCCCGGCGATGTCGAGGTGCGCCCACGGCACGTCCGCGGGGACGAACTCCCGCAGGAACAGGCCCGCGACCAGCATGCCGCCGCTCCGGTCGCCCGACACGTTGGCCAGGTCGGCGACGGCCGAGTCCAGGCCCTTGCGCAGCTCGCTGGGCAGCGGCATCGCCCATGCGGCTTCGCCGGCCTGGGTAGAGGCCGCGGCCACCTCGGCGGCCAGCGCGTCACCGTTGGACATCACGCCGGCCACGCGGGGGCCGAGCGCGACGAGCTGCGCCCCGGTGAGCGTCGCGACGTCGATGATCAGGTCGGGGGAGTCGTCTGCCGCTCGGGCCAGCGCGTCGGCCAGGACGAGCCGCCCCTCGGCGTCGGTGTTCAGCACCTCGACCGTCTTGCCGCCGTGGATGGTGATCACGTCCGACGGCCGCTGTGCGGACCCGCTCGGCATGTTCTCTGCCAGCGGCAGGTAGCCGACCACGTTGAGGGCGGGCCGCAGCACCGAGATGGCCTGCAGCGCGCCGAGCACCGCGGCGGCCCCGCCCATGTCCGACTTCATCCATTCCATCGACTTCGGCGGCTTGAGCGACAGCCCGCCGGAGTCGAAAGTGATGCCCTTGCCCGCGAGGACCAGCGTCCGGGTGGCGTTGGGGTGACTGTATTCCAGCCGGACCAGCCGGGGCGGGTGCACCGAGCCCTGGCCGACGCCGAGGATGCCGCCGTAGCCGCCGGCCGCCAGCTCCGCCTCGTCCAGCACCTCGATCCTCAGCCCGCAGGCGGCGGCGACCCGCTCTGCCTCGGCCGCGAAGGTCACCGGGACCAGGTCCGACGGGCCCGTGTTGACCAGGTCGCGGACCAGGGTCACGGCGTCGGCGAGGATCTGCGCGCGGTCCGCGGCCGCCTGCGCCTCAGCCCCGGGCACGGCGGTCAGCAGCGTCAGCGCCGCGTCGGTGCTGACGCCCGTGGTCCGGTAGCGCCGGAACGCGTACCCGCCGAGCAGCGCGCCGATCGCTACGGCCTCGATCTCGGCGGTGTCGCGGGCCGGCAGGGCCAGCGCGATGCGGCGCTTCCCGTTGCCCGGGACGTGGCCGTTGCCGCCGTCCTCCCGCGGGGCGGCGAGGCCGACGGGCCGGGCCGCGGTCAGCACCCGGACGGCCGCACCCGCCGCGCGCCGCAGCGTCTCCGGATCGAACTGCTCATCCGGGCTGCTGCCGCCCGCGCCGGGGGCGCCCAGCCCGACGGCCACGATGACCGGTGCCGGGAGCTGCCCGGCCGCCGGGATCTTGGTGATCTCCTCGGCCCGGCCGGTCGCGTCGAGCGCGGTCAGCAGGTCCGTCAGGGTGCCGCCGAGCGCGTCATCGACGTCCGCAGAACCGGGGGCGGGCCGCGGGCCGTCAGCCGCCTGGACCACCCCGACGATGAGGGCGTCCGCCTCGAGGTCGCGGGCCGATGTCTCGCTGGTGTGAATCGTCATCCTCACCCTGCCGATGCTAGTGCCTGACCCGGTGCGCGCCCGCCATGGCTGCCGGGGCATCAGGGCTGCTCCGCCGCCTGCTGCGATGAAATCCGGCGCGTGCGGGGGAACGGCATGACACGGGCTGGCGTGCCGCATGCGCTGGCAGGGGGCAGATGCCGACAGAGCGGCGCCTGGGACCAGCGGGACGACTGGCGCATTGCTGAATTAGACCTTATTTCACTACAGCGCTAACTACCCAAGCCCCGCACAAATAGCCACACCATTCCCCGCATTAACCCTTGTTCCCGTCGCGCCGGCCAGGCACCGGACCGCGGCCGCGTGCTGCGGCTGCTGTTCAGCTGGCCGGGATATTTCGGCACGAGCCGCGCGGCTGCTTCGCCCTGGCCGTTTTGCCCTGGCCGTGCTGAGGAGTCGATGACCTTACCTGCCCGGCTATTGTCGAACCGGTAGCCGCCAGCCTGGAGGTTCCGTGAACGAGCTCGCCCTCGCCCTGACCGTTTTCGTGGCCTGCGCGGTGGAGGCCATCGAGGCCCTCACGATCGTGCTCGCGGCCGGCCTGACCCGGGAGTGGCGGTCCACCTTTCAGGGCATGGCGGCCGCGCTGGTCGTGCTGGCCGTCGTGGTCGCTGTGCTCGGCCCGGCGCTCACCCTCATCCCGCTCGGCGCGCTGCGGCTGGTGGTCGGCGCGCTGCTGGCCATCTTCGGCATCCAGTGGCTGCGCAAGGCGATCCTGCGCGCCACCGGGCACAAGGCGCTGCACGACGAGGCCAGCGCCTACCTGCGCGAGGTGGCCGCGGCCGAGCACGCCGCCCGCGAGTCGCGGCGCGGCGTCCGGGACTGGTACGCCTTCACCCTGTCGTTCAAGGGGGTGCTGCTGGAGGGCCTCGAGGTCGTGTTCATCGTCCTCACGTTCGGGACCAACCAGGGTCACATCGGGGTGGCGGTCCTCGGCGCCGCGGCGGCGGTGCTGGTCATCGCCGGCGTCGGGGTAGCGGCCCGCGCCCCGCTGGCCCGGGTCCCGGAGAACGCGATGAAGTTCGCGGTCGGCATCATGCTCACCTCGTTCGGTACGTTCTGGGGCGCTGAAGGCGCCGGGGTGCACTGGCCGGGCAATGACGCGTCCCTGCTCGGGGTGATCGCCGCGGTAGCTCTCGTCTCGCTCGGGTACACGGCCGTGCTTGGCCGCGGCGGGCCCGGTGCCGCTGAGCCCGCCGGGGCGGCTCGGCTGCCGGGGGAGACGGTGAGCTGACCATGCGCGTGCCGGCCCCCAGCGGTAACCGTCCCACGGAGGTGAAACGTTGAGCAGGCTTCGTTCAGCCTGGGATTTTGGCTACGACTTCGTGGTCGGCGACGACTGGCGCGGCGCGGTGGTCACCGTGACGGCCCTTATCGTCACCGCGCTGCTGGTGCACCTGGCCCACGTCAACGCCTGGTGGCTGCTGCCGGTCTGCGTACTCGCCGCGCTCGGCTGGTCGCTGCGCCGCGCCGTCGCGGAAAAGGGATAGCGACGGCGCGGCGCAGCGCGAGCGGCTAACTGTTGTAGATCGTCCCGACGCTGCGGCTCGTGCCAGGCCGCGCTCCGGCGGCGCTCAGCTCATCGCGGTGACGATCAGGCAGGCGGCCGTGGCCGTCTCGACCAGGGCGCCCAGCACGTCGCCGGTGATCCCGCCCAGCCGCCGGACGGCGTGCCAGGCCAGGACCAGGGCGACGAGCAGGCCCACCGCCTCGGCGACCGGCAGGATCCACTCGACCGGCACCGCGGCGACCGCGGCGGCCAGGTAGATCCCGCCGATGGTGACCGCCAGCACGCCCGCGGTGATCAGCGCCGGCACGACCGGGGGCACGGTCCCGGCCACCAGCGCGCCCAGCCCGTCGGCCCGGGCCGCGGGCACCCCCGCGCGGCACGCCCACGTCAGCGCGAGCCGGCCGGTCACCGCCGCCACGATCACCGCGGCCGGGCCCCGGCCGGCCGCGTCAGCCTGGGTCAGCCCCGCGACCTGCAGCAGCAGGGTCAGGACCAGGGTGACCACGCCGAACGGGCCGATGTCCGAGCGGCGCATGACCTCGAGCGCGGCCGGGGCAGGCCGCCGGCTGCCCAGCCCGTCGGCCAGGTCGGCGAGCCCGTCCAGGTGCAGCGCGCGGGTCAGCACCGCCAGCGAGCCCACCGACAGCACCGCCGCGACCAGCGATCCGGTATGCAGCAGGTGGTCGCACACGTACAGCACGGCGGCGGCCAGCACGCCGAGCAGCAGTCCCACCACCGGGGCCCAGGCCATGGCCTGCCCCGCGGTCTGCCGGGACGGCCCGGCCAGAGCGGCATCCGGCGCGGCATCCGGCGCGGCTGAATTCCGCGGGCCCGCGGAGCCACCGCCGGCCGCGGGCAGCACGCTGAGCAGGGTGATCGAGAGCGTGAGTCCATCACGGCGCATGGCGGTTCACCTTAGGGCCCCAGCCCGGCCCGGTTACACCCTTCCGCCGCCCGTAAGAAACACGTACTATCTCAACTATGGCGGAATGGTGGTCAATTGAGGTCTTTCACGCCGACCTGCCCGCCCGGCGCTGGAAGGATTCGTACGAGGACGCGCTGATCGAGGCGGCCCTCGCGAACGGGGTACTGGAGTGGGAGTGGCACGAGCACCGCACCGGCGTGGTCCTGGAGCTCAAGTTCCACGATGACGCCGCGTGGGAAGCGTTCCGGGCCCTGCCCGCCGTCCGGGCCGCCCTCGACGCGGCCCCCGACCCGGTGAACGGGCTGATCATCTACCGTGGCCGCGGCGGTTCCTCCGGTGCCCGCCGGCCCCGGCGGCGCGGCCCCAAGCCGAGCGCGGGAGCACTGGCCCGCACGCAGCCCGAGGAAGAGCGGCGGCTGGACGTCACGGAAGCCAGCCCGCCGGAGTCCCCGGATCTTGTCCGGACGGGCGCGCCGGGCACCGCGCCACCACCCGGATTGTGACCTGGCGGGGCAGGTCGTTTCCCCTGCCGGGTGAATCCATGGCCCGGCACAGGGCAGGATGGAAGCATGAGGGATACACGAGTCTCGGCCGACGACTTGCGCGCCGCGATCGAGCGGACCGGTTACTACCCCGGACTGGTCACTGACGCCGTCTGGTCCGCGCTCGGCCCCGAGCCCGTCCAGGCCTACGTGGTCCAGCACGATGCGATCTTCGATCCGGGCATGGAGGTACGCCGCCACATCACGGTGCTGGCGCTCACCCCGACCCGGCTGATCTACTCCCACACCGACGAGCATCCCGCGGAGGAGCCCGACACCCGGGCGCAGGCGGAGACCAGCACCGAGGCGGTCCGGTTCTCCCGCGTCTCCTCGGTGGCGGTGACCCGGGTGGTGCCCGACCCCGGGACCTACATGCCTGGCGTGACGATGCCGAGCGAGGTTGTGCTCACCGTCGGCTGGAACGTGCTGTCGCACGTGGAACTGGAGCCCGCGCACTGCGGCGACGAGAACTGCGAAGCCGACCACGGCTACATGGGCACGATCACCGCCGACGACCTGACGCTGCGGTTCAGCGAGGCGGCCGACGGCGAGGATGGCGTCCGCCAGGTGCTCGCGTTCGCCACCGCCCTCGCGGACGCGACGGCAGGAACCGGCCGCTAGAGTAACCGTGCCGGGCGTCCGGGTGGCTGCGGGACGTGGTCAGGTCATGACGCCGGGTCCCGCAAATGAGGGCATAACTGGGCACGCTGATGCGCATAGTGCGCTTGAGGTGTATTGCCATTACGCTCCTTTAAATGGCAGCATGTCCCGGCAGCAGCCAAGTGCTCGCGCGGCTGGCTGGCCCGAAGCAGTACGGCAGGCAAAGGACCACCTCCGCATGACCGCCGAGCCGAGAAGCGCGCCCCTCGTACCGTCCTACGGCCACCGGACGCTCGCCGAGCTCGGGGCCTCGATTCTGGCCTCGGTGGGGGGCTCCGGAAACAACGTCCTCGGGCTGCCGGAGGTCCCGCGGGTTTGCCTGCTCGTCGTGGACGGGCTCGGCTGGGAGCTGCTGCGGGCCCACCCCGCCGCGGCGCCGTTCCTGTCCGAGCTGGCCATGAACGCCCAGCCGCTCGCGGCCGGGTTTCCCGCCACCACCGTGACCAGCCTGACGTCACTGGGCACCGGCACCCCGCCGGGGCAGCACGGGATGCTCGGCTACCAGGTCGCCGTCCCGGGTGAGCACTGGCTGCTGAACGGCCTGCGCTGGGACAGCCGGATCGAGCCGGAGGACTGGCAGCCCCGGCAGACGATCTACGAGCGTGCGGTGGCCGCCGACATCGCGGCGTACTACGTGGCGCAGCGGGCGTTTCGCGTGTCGGGGCTGACCCGCGCCTCCAGCCGCGGCGCACGGTACGTTGCCGCGGACAGCATGGGGTCTCTGGCCGGGGAGGCCGCGGCCGTGCTGGAGGACGCCGACAACGCGATCGTGACGGTCTACCACGGCGACCTGGACGCGACCGGGCACGTCCTCGGGGTCGGGTCCTACGCCTGGTACTACCAGCTGGCGCACGTGGACAAGCTGGCCGAGCAGATCGCCGGCGCGCTGCCCAGCGACACCGCCCTGTACATCACGGCCGACCACGGCATGGTCGACGTGCCGCCCGAGGACCGGATCGACGTCGACGAAGTGACCGAGCTGTGGCAGGGCGTCGAGCTGCTGGGCGGGGAGGGGCGCGCCCGGCACGTATACGCCCAGCCCGGCGCCGCCGCCGACGTCCTGGCCGCGTGGCACGAGATCCTCGGCCGCCGGGCCTGGGTCGTCTCCCGCGACGAGGCCATCAAGGACGGCTGGTTCGGCCCGGTCGACCCCGCCATGACCGCGCGCATCGGCGACGTGATCGCCGCCCCCGCCGGCAACTGGGCGATCGTGGCCACCCAGTCCGAGCCGCGGGAGTCGACGCTGGTCGGCATGCACGGCTCGCTGGCGGCCGCGGACCAGCTCGTCCCGCTGCTGACCCTGCCGGTCAACTGATCGGCGCGATCCGTCGCGTCGTTCCGTTTCCTGCGCTGGCCGGTGCCCGGTAACGGCCGCCGGCCTTAAGGCGGCGGCGAGTATGCCCACTCGGCGGCTGGTGGTGA
>Ga0302232_10003721_pt1 | contig 10250 bp, 6 predicted proteins | sample II_Palsa_N2_3_FD_193575 | JGI IMG/M metagenome (GOLD analysis project Ga0302232, IMG submission 193575) | Peat permafrost microbial communities from Stordalen Mire near Abisko, Sweden - II_Palsa_N2_3 | ecosystem: Environmental > Terrestrial > Soil > Palsa > Peat permafrost | place: Sweden...
GCTCGCCGCGGAAGCAGCGAACGCCTACCCGCTGCTCGTCGTCGTGCCGAGCGTGGTCAAGACCAACTGGGCCCGTGAGGCGGCCCGCTGGACTCCCCACCGTCCGGTCACCGTGGTGCAGGGCGACGGCGAGGCGGTCGACGGCTTCGCCGATATCGTCGTGCTCAACTACGAGGTGCTCGACCGTCACATGGGCTGGCTCGGCAACTTCGACTTCCGCGGCATGGTCGTGGACGAGGCCCACTTCATCAAGAACAAGACCTCGCAGCGCTCGCAGCGCGTCCTCGCGCTCTCCGAGCGCATCCGGTCCCGTGCGACGCGGCCGCTGCTGATGGCGTTGACCGGTACCCCGCTGATCAACGACATCGACGACTTCCGGGCGATCTGGCAGTTCCTCGGCTGGATCGACGACAGCAAGCCCCTCGGCGAGCTAATGGACGCGCTTGAGGACACCGGCCTGACGCCCGCCGACCGGGGCTTCTACGCCGCGGCGCGCCAGTGCGTGATCGACCGCGGCATCGTGCGCCGCCGCAAGCTCGACGTGGCCGCCGACATCCCCGCCCGCCGTATCGCCGACCTCCCGGTTGAGCTGGACGAACAGGTCGGCCGGTCGATCCGGGCGGCAGAACGGGCCCTGGCCGGCCGGATGGTGGCACGGTACGAGACCGCGCTCACGGACCGATCCTCCGACGTCGGCGTCGACGGCATCGACCACGACCTCGTCCGCCGGGTGGCCCGGTGGGAGCTGAAGGAGGCCACGACCGCGCAGTCCCCCGACAACGTGTTCACCATGATGCGACGCATCGGCCAGGCGAAAGCCGAACTGGCCGCGGACTACGCGACGCAGCTGGCCCGCAGCGCCGGCAAGGTCGTCTTCTTCGCCAAGCACGTCGACGTGATGGACGCCGCCGAGGCGATGTTCGCCCGGCAAGGGGTGCGCTTCTCGTCGATCCGCGGCGGCCAGACGCCCACGGTGCGGCAGGCGAACGTCGACGCCTTCGTGAACGACCCGGACGTCGCGGTCGCGGTGTGCTCGCTGACCGCGGCTGGCGTGGGCCTGAATCTGCAGGTCGCCTCGAACATCGTGCTGGCCGAACTGTCCTGGACCGACGCGGAGCAGACCCAGGCCATCGACCGCAGCCACCGCATCGGGCAGGCCGAACCAGTCACCGCGTGGCGCATCATCGCCGCGCAGACCATCGATGCCCGGATCGCCGCGCTGATCGACGGCAAGGCGGGGCTGGCCGCCCGGGCGCTGGACGGGGCGGACCAGGAGGCCTCCTCGCCGGGCGACGTGCAGCTCGAGGCGCTGGTCGCATTGCTGACCGATACGCTGCGGGCGTCCTTGGTAAATGGCTACGCCCTGGGCTCCTGACCGTCAGGATTCCCCAGGCGAGACTCGAGCATCAAGAGGAAAGGGCTGGCCGTCTCATGGCTGACGCACTGCCGGAATCGACTCTCGCAGCGCTGGACGATCCGTTCGCGCAGCTGACCGGGCCGCTGGCCAGCGCCATCCGGCTGGACTTCGAGGTCGTCGACTCAGCCCGGCTCACCCCGCACATGCAGCGGCTCAGGCTGACGGCGCCGCAGCTCGATGGGTTCGGCTACCTGCCCGGCCAGGATGTCATGCTGCTCGTGGCGGCCGAAGGTAACCGCCCGGTACGGCGGCGGTACACGATCCGGCAGCTTGACGCGGCCGAGCGGCTCCTCACGCTCGACATCGTGCTGCACGGCGACGGTCCCGGCGAGCGCTGGGTGCGGTCGGCCCGGCCCGGCGACAAGATCGAGGGCATCGGGCCGCGCGGGAAGATCACCACGTCAGCCACGGCCGACTGGCACCTGTTCATCGGTGATGAGTCGGCGCTGCCCGCGACGTTCGCGATGACCGAGGCGCTGCCGCCCGACCGCCCGGCCACGCTCATCCTCGAGATCCCCGAGGAGAGCGACGAGCAGGACCCAGATGCCGTGGCGAGTACCCGCATCACCTGGCTGCACCGCCTCGGCGCGCCCGCCGGTGACCCGTCGGCCCTCGCCGCCGAGACCGCCGAGATCGAACTGCCGCCCGGCCGCGGCCACGCCTACCTGTTCGGCGAGGCGAAGGTGGTGTCCCGGTTGCGGGAGGTCCTGGCCGAGCGAGGTCTCGGCCAGGACCAGATGTCACCCAAGGCCTACTGGGGCCGTGGCCGCGCCAACGCCAGCCACGGCGAGCCCGCCCGGGACGCCTAGCCAGACCCCGCTCACGGCTTGATGTCCCATTGCTGGCAGGTGTTGTCGAGCTGGGCCCACTGGCGAACCGTGGTCCCGTTGGCGGTTTCGCAGTCCTCCGCGTCCAGGACCATTCCGTTGGCGACGTTGCTGATGGTGTAGTGGCTCCCCGCGGGGGTGACGTTCCACTCCTGGCAGAGGTTGTGCAGCGAGGACCACAGGTCGGTGAGGGTGCCGTCTGCGGTCCCGCAGTTTACCGAGTCGAGGACCTGGCCGCTGTTGACGTTGGTGATGATGTAGCGGCCGTTGCCCGCGCTGGTGAACCTCCACCGCTGGCAGCTCGTGTCGGCCGAGGACAGTTCGATGCCGGTGCCGTCGGCGGTCGCGCAACCCGCCGGTGCCACGTCCGTGCCGCTGTTGACGTTGGTGATGGTGTAGGGGCTGCCGGTCGCCGGGAAGCCGGCGGCGACCGGCTGGTAGCCGACCGCGACGATGTTGGCTTGCACGGCGGCGTCGGCCGCGTCGGACGGATAGCCGGCGGTGATGACGCCTTCGAAGAAGGACCCGTCGGACTCGTTGCTGTTGTCGCCGCCGGTGCCCAGGATGACGGCGCCCTCCTGGTGCATCGGGGTGTATCCGCCGATGTCAGGAAGTGGCCCGTTGTACTCGGTGGTCAGGCTGCCCGACTGCGCGTTCGCGTCCTTGATCGCGTAGGTCGTCGTGCCGTTGTTCTTTAGCATGGCGGTCACGAACGTGCTGGAGTTGCCCCGGTTGCCGGGGTCGGAGCCGTTGCCCCCCGCGAAGAGCCCATTCTCCATGTCCGCCTGGTCCCAGGGCCCGGACCCGGTACAGGGCGTGAACCAGCACTCGGTGCCGAAGTTGATCGCATCCATGTGGCCATTGCCGTTGTCGGTGCCGGACGTCTCGGCGTTGCCGAAGTCGAAGCAGCACAAGGCGTCCACGTGCGTGCCGCTGGTCACCATGTAAGCGCCCTGCGGCTGGCTGCCGACCGGGACGCCCCGCGTGACATCGTTGCGGTAGCCGACGCCGGCCTGCACCGAGACGCCGTAGACCTGGTGGCCGCCGATCGTGACCGGCAGCGCGTTGGCGATCGCGGCGGCATCCGGCCCGCCGTTCCCGCCGATCGGCCCCACGCCGAGGTCGTTGTGGTCAGGGCTCTGGTCGTAGATCCTCGTGATGGTGCACACCGTGCCCGCGCAGAAGGAGTTCTGGGCAGCGGCGTCGGCGTAGCCGCCCGTTTCCAGCACGCCGATGTCGGCTGTCTTGCCGTCCGACGCGCGCGTGACCTGGTAGAGCGGACGGCGGTAAGTCCGGTACAGCGCGCGCACCGTGCTGTAAGCGGCGACGCAGGGGGTACCTCCCGCGGCGTAGATGTCACAGGGCCGCGCGGAGGAGGCGAGAGCGGCGGCCTGGGCCGACCCTGCCGTGCCGGGAGTGCCGGCCAACGCGGCCAGGACAACCGCGGCCACGGTACCCGCACTCCACAGTGCTTTTCTCAGACTCAGAAATCGCTTCTGGACCATGGGAGCCATCTCCGGAGCCGGCTCTAGGCGACGACGCCGCGGATGCCACACCGGGCGCGAGCGGTCATGATTGTTAACGCTAACAACCCACGAGAACCACCAATATCCAACTAAACGGGGGAGGGTGTCAAGGTGCTCGCGACGCGGCTCCGCTTAACTTCGCCGGGATCACCGACCCGGCGTCTCCGGCGAGCAGCTGCTGCGGAATCTGACCGAAGGTGTAGCGGGCCGGCCCGGGCCCCGGGACGAGGGTGAACGACCAGATGACGTCATACCGGTTTCCCGGCCACTTCCGCGGGATGACGGTTCCGTCGACGACCGGCAACGAGGACGCGATCACCGGAATGTGGCTGTGCTCCCAGCAGATGAGCACGACCCCGGAGGAGCTGCGCACCAGGCTGTCGGCTAGCTGCTGCTCCTGACCCTGGGCGAACTGGGTCGCTACCGGCAGCCCCAGCTGCTCGCTGAGACCCTGAATGGTCTGGTAAGACCGGTGCGCGGCCGTCTTGCCTGGATGCCCCCAGGAGGGCGCCACCAGCACCGTCGGACTCCGCAAGCCAGCCCGCATCGGACCGAACTCCGGATGGAACAGGGCGGCGAGGGCACCAGAGCGCTGCCATCCGCGCGGCAACAGCGAATGCTCGTTCTGGCCGCCCTCAAAGTCAACGCCAGACGACGGCGGCTTAAGCGGCTTCTCCGCATGCCGGATGATGTAGATGACTTCGGGCGACACGTTCACGTCGTAAACGTAAGGCATGACGTGGGGCTTGATCACCACCGGCTGGGCCGGCGAGGCCCGGGACCAGTGCTACCGAGGCCGGCAGCTGCCGGAGCTTGCTCACCGGGTGCCACGCCGCGGTCCGGTACGGTCCCGAGAGCTCCTGACCATCAAGCCGCAGCGGGACGCCGGCCCGAGACGAACGCCATCGTGGCGCAGCTGCGTCGCGGACGGTAATGTGCCTCATGGGCGCACAAAACCGCGCCAGCCCGCCGCTTCCTGGTTTTCTCGCGGTCTGTGGTGAGACCCAAGATCCTGGGAACCGCGGGCTGGCGCGCAGCCACGGTATGGGGCTTGCGAAGGTCAAAGAAGGGACCATCCCATACCTTGGATGAGTTTTCCCTGCCTAGTATTTCTGGATGACGGCCCAGGTTTTCGGGAATGCGGGGCTCAGGTCGCAGTGGCCGGGAGCGACGCCTGCGTCCAAGAGGTTCCAGAAGTCTGAGCCGACTGCTGGCATTGCCGCTGGCGAGCCACCTTGCTGTATATAGTACATTTCCTGTCCGTGAGTGGCCATGGCGGCGTCAGTCGCCGAGTAATACGGGTAACCAATATCTTGGTAGCAGGCGCTCCAGGCCGAGAGAAACCAGGGCTTGCCGATTTTTTTGCAGTAACTGGTGAACTTCCCGATGGCCTGGTACAGGTCATCACTGGAGTTGATCTCGATGTCGCACGTGGCATTCGCGGGATCCGAGACGATGTTCTGCCACGGTATGCCGGAGCTGGTTGCGCCATTAAGATGCGAGAATCCGCCGGTGCTGATGAGGATGTGCGGCGCGAGGGCCTTCCATTCGGTTTCGGTTCGATGGAAGAAGGCTTGCATATCAGCCGCGGTGCCGCTCGTCCCAGCGGGGCAGCCTGAATCTGTTTCGCCCGGGTAGCAGATCTCGCCGAATATCTCGACCATGGCGATAGTCGGATCATTCTTATATTGCACACCGGTAACCGAGTTCGTGCGATTCGCGATGAAGTTAAGATAGTTTCCCCAGTCGGTTGTCGTTGCCGTGTGGCCGGCCGCTTGAAGGGACTGGCCGTACTCACTCAGATTAAGAATGACATGGAGCCCGGCCTGCCTCGCGGCCGCGATGAACTTGTCCACCCTCGTCCATGTCGCCGATGACATGGTATCTGATAGAGTGTGGTATTCCGTGTCGAACTCGACGAGTTCCAGCGTATTAATCTTGCCTTCCTGAGCCAGCGATATTTCCGCTGAAGGCTGATCGTAAGCGCCGTAGGCGGTTGCCCCGTGGATAACGTAGGGCTGACCGTTTAGGCAGAGCTGGGTGCCGCAGACCTGGACGAAGCCGGTGCTGGTGGCGGCAACTGAGTGCAGGGCCGTGGTGGCCGCGCTGGCGGGCCCGCCGAGTGACGTTATGAGCGCCACCGCGGATGCCATGGCCACAGCCGTTGCCGAACTCCTGGACAGGATCCTGCCCGGACCCTTTCGGGTCATATTCGCTGCCTTGGCGAGTGCCTTGATGAGCGTCACGGGACTCTTACCCCTATTCTGCTAATTTTCCGTACGCTCACCAGTTTCTGCGATTAACCGACTACCCGTTAGAGTCAAACAGCCCGAGTTGGGCAGGGCAGGTCATAGTGCCCATTCTTAGGACCTATTACTACAGCCGCGGCTGCTAACCTCGCCCAGGGCTCGGGCGTGTTCCTGAGTTATCCCGTTTTCTGCAGTATGTGATTAACAGGATGAAATGGCACTGTTCATGGACGCGGGCATGCCGTCTGATCATGTAGGTCTTTGAGGTCTGCATGAACGAGGTGTGGCATGCCCGCAGGGTCATTGTCGCCCGTGGCTGCGCGCGCAGTCGAGTCCGGTCCCGGCCCACCGGGCACCGGATGAGAAGACGATGCGGGTCGTGCTGGACCGTCTTGACCCGCGGCCCTGGCCCAGGCCGAGGCCCGGGTCGAGGCCCAGGCCAGGGCCCGGGCCCTGGCCCGGGCCGAAGTCTCAGGACTGATCGGCAACCTCGGCCGGCACGTGCTGGCCAGCCTGCTACCCGCTATGCCTTGTACACCGATTCCTTGGCGCATTTGAAATAGGAAAATTGGTTAAACTGTACGCCGCCTTCTCCTTACGGTCAGATAGTTCCGTTACGGGAGTACGCAATCAAGATCGGCACAGCGCCGCAATATGGCATGAGGTGAGGGCACCTAGGTACGGAGTACATGAAAGGGAAATTACACCCTAAGACACGGTGGCCTGTGGCTCGAGTAGACAGGCCGATCGCACATGCCGTACTGTTCATCCGTGGCTTTTCTGATTACCGCTGCTTCGGCGGTCCCCTCGTGGAGTCGGCTTCCCCATCAACGCCGCCGCCATGCCGCCACGCTTCGCGCCGGGCGCCGCCCGTAACGACTCCCATCAAGTAAATCTGTATGGGAAATTCAGAACTTCTGAGCTGCGTCGATACTGCTGGCGAGTCCGGTGACCAAGTTCCTGTTAACTCCTAGTCAGGTTCGGTAAAGGGGGGATTGCATTGCGTTTGCTTTCGCCTGCCCCGAAGCGGATCGCGGTATCCGGGGCTGTCATTGTCATATGCCTTGTTGCGCAACTAATCTTGCTGACCGGCAGCCGACTGACGGGGCGTCACCGCCCCGCGACCAGGCAGCGGGAGCGGCCCGCCACGGCCACCAGGCAGGCACCTGTGACCGTCTCGCTGGACCGGGCAGCGGTGTCATGAGCGACACTGTCATAACCTCCCAGGGCACCTGGGCCGGCGTCACGGTCGTGATGCCGGCCTACCGCGAGGAGGCCAGCCTGACGGGCACGGTCGAGGACATGCTCGGCACGCTAGCCGGGATCGGGGAACAGCACGTCGTCGTGATCGTCAACGACGGGAGCGGCGACCGGACCGGCGAGATCGCGGACGACCTCGCGGCCCGCTACCCCGGCCGAGTGCGCGTCGTGCACCACGAGGTCAACAAGGGCTACGGCGCGGCCATGCGCACCGGGATCGCGGCCGCGCTTGAGCATACGGACTCCGCATGGCTGTTCCTCACCGACTCCGACGGCCAGTTCCGCGGCGAGCAACTCCCAGAGTTCCTCTCCGCGGCCCGGGCGGAGCGGGCGGACGCGGTGATCGGCTTCCGGCCGCGCCGGGCCGACCCGATGATGCGCAAGGTCAACGCCTGGCTCTGGACGCAGGCGAGCCGGATCCTCCTTGGCGTGGATGCCAGGGACATGGACTGCGCCTACAAGCTGATCGGCCGCCGGGTGCTCGATGGCGTGGCCCTGCACGGCGACGCCGCGCTCATCTCCCCCGAGATCCTGATGCGGATCCAGGGCCGGGGCGCCCGCATCCTGCAGCGGCCGGTCAACCACTACCCCAGGCTGCACGGCGAGCAGAGTGGCGCCAAACTGTCGGTCATTCTCCTCTCGCTGGCCGGGCTGCTCGGCCTGTGGCGGGAACGGGTGAACGGCATGCTGCCCAGGCGCATGCGCCGGGCGGTCACCCGCCTACGCACCTCACTGATCCCGCGCGCCTCAGCTACCAGAGATGCTGGGCCGACGTGACACTGCTCATCGAGCTCGCCCTGGTTATCGCGATCTGAAGGGAGGCTGGCTTTGGAGCGAGCGCAGACGCCGGTGCAAGATATGCCACGGCCCGTTCTGGATGGTCAGGCCAGAAAGCGGCGGTGGCCCGCCAGTCGCGCGACCACGATCGTGACGGCGGCGGCCGCTGTCCTTTCGATTCTTGCTTACCTGCACTTTTACCCGAACGGGCAAACAACGGCCTACATGGACTCGCGGTCACACCTGATGATCGCGCGCCGGGTGATTTTCGCCGACACCCCCGGTGCCGGGCAGCTGGGGGCAGTGTGGCTGCCGTTGCCGCACATCCTGATGCTGCCACTGGTCTGGGACGGGTGGGCGTTCTATAGCGGGTTCGCCGGCAGCATCGTGATGATGGCGTCCTACGTGCTCCTGACGGTGCTGGCCTACAAGTACACCTGGCACCTGACCGGACGTCGCACCGCCGCCGCGGTCACCGCGACCGTGATCGCGCTGAACCCGAACATGCTGTACATGCAGTCCACGGCCATGACCGAACTGCTCATGTTCGCGACGATGATGGGCGCCGTTTACGGCGTGCTGCGCTGGGTGCAGACCGACCTGGACGACCGGCTGCATGTCATCTACCTGCTTGGCGGCGGGGCGAGCATGCTGGCGTGCGCGCTGACCAGGTACGAGGGGTGGACGTTTGCGGTGACGCTCACCGGGGTGGTGGCGTACTGCGCGCTGTTCAAGCACGGCATCCGGCGTGGGCTGCGGCGGGACTCGCTACGCCGCAACTGGCACCTGACCGAGGGCCAGACGTTGGGCTTCGGGATCCTGGGCGCGACCGGGCCGCTGGCCTGGATGGCCTGGAACTGGACGATAGAAGGCAGTCCGCTGGCCTTCCAGACCGGCCAGTACGCCAAGCCGTCCAACTGGGTGGGCTCGGGTGAGAAGGCGGTCCACCACTGGTGGATCGCGCTGCGCACCTACGAGATCGCGACGGTGGACACCGTCACCCTTCCGGTCGCAGGCCTCGCACTGGCGGGCCTGGCGCTGTACCTGTGGCGCAAGCGGCTGTCGCCCGAGTCGGTGCCTCTGCTGTCGCTGCTGGTGATGTTCCCGATGTACGTGGTGACGCTCGACACGGGGCAGCGCCCACTGCACGTGTGGGAGTACTACCACAGCTTCTACAACGTCCGGTTCGGCCTGGTGATGGTGCTTCCGGCGGCGCTGCTGGCCGGGTACCTGGTCGCGGAGGCGATGGACCTCGTGGCCCGCCTGGGCCGCCGCTGGCAGCCTTTCGGCATCGCCCTGCCGCTCATCGTCATCGGCCTGATCACCTTGTCCAGCGCCGCGGCCCTGCGCACCGGGGACATCGTCACGCTCGAGGAGCCGCTGGCCGCGGATGCCGCGCCCAGCGCCATGCAGGCCACCGCCACCGCTGACTGGCTCCGCACACACTATGACGGTGGCCTGCTGCTCATGGAGTCCTACGGCAACGAGGAAGTCGTTTTCGCCTCGCACGTCCCGTTCCAGGACGAGGTGTACGAGGGCAGCTACCGGATCTGGAGCCCGGCCCTCGCGCACCCTGGCTACCACGAGATCGCCTGGGTCGTCATGCGCGACAGCTCCCAGGACGAGGTGTATACAGCGTTGCGCGCTTCGATCGTCCGGTACGGCTACCGGCTGGCCTGGACTAACCACGACTACCTGATCTACCGGTGGGGCGGGACCGCCGCCCAGCTCGCCGCCAACGCGAGGCTGGGCAGCGGCGGCGCAGGCACCGCCCGGACCGCCGCACTGGCCAGGGGAGGCAACTGATGCGACCCGAGGTGGCCGTACCCGTGGACGACCGACTCACGCAACCCCCGGCGACGACTCGGCGGCAGCCCGCGGCCCTCCGCCGGGACACTGCCGCGACCGTGCTCTCGCGCCCGCAGCAGGCGTTCATCGCCGCGCTCCTGCTCGGACTCGCGGCCGAGGCGCTCTGGTTCGGGTGGCATTCGGCCCTGGTCACGCTGGTGGCGGCATGCGAGGCCTTCTACTTCGCGTTCGTCGGCTTCAAGATGCTGACTGCGGTCGCCTCCTTCCTGCCGACTCGGGGCGGGCGCGGCGAACTGCCCTCGGCCAGTGACTCTGACCTGCCGACCTTCACGATCTTCCTGCCGAACGTCAAGGAGAAGCCGCACGTCCTGCGGGGCCTACTGAA
>Ga0302232_10003722_pt1 | contig 10245 bp, 8 predicted proteins | sample II_Palsa_N2_3_FD_193575 | JGI IMG/M metagenome (GOLD analysis project Ga0302232, IMG submission 193575) | Peat permafrost microbial communities from Stordalen Mire near Abisko, Sweden - II_Palsa_N2_3 | ecosystem: Environmental > Terrestrial > Soil > Palsa > Peat permafrost | place: Sweden...
TTGCTGCCGCTGGCCGGTTGTATCACCACGCATACCGACAGCAATCCCATCGGCAAGAACCTCCCGCAGACCAGCAAGGCCGACCAGGCAGTGGAAGCGGCACGTGTCCATACCGAGCTTGGCCAACGCTACCTGGCCAACGGTGATGTGCAGACGGCACTGGCCAAATTGACGACCGCGCTGCAGTTCGATCCCAACTACGCGCCGGCGCATACCGTCATTGCGGTGGTCTATGAGCGCATAAATAACTTGCCCGAAGCCGAAGTGCATTATCGCAAGGCGGTTGCGCTGGAGCCCACCAAGGGTGATCCGAACAACAATCTCGGATTGTTCCTCTGCTCGACTGGTCGCTATGTAGAAGCCAATGGCTATTTTCAGAAGGCTGTGGCCGATCCGTTCTATCAGACGCCCGATATCGCACTGACAAATGAAGGGATCTGCCAGCTGCGAGATCATCAGGTTGTTCCCGCTGAAGCCAGCTTTCGTGACGCCCTCGCGCGTAACGCGAATAACGCTGATGCATTATTTCAGCTTGCCAAAGCGCTCTATCTGAATAACGATGCGTTCCGTGCGCGGGCTTTCATTCAGCGCTTCGATGCACTGGGGGCGCCGACTGCGGCGGCATTAAAGCTTGGCTACGATATCGAATCTCGTCTGGGCGACCGGGATGGTGCCCTTACCTATAGCACTCGGCTGCAAAACCAGTTCCCGGATTCGGAACAGGCACGCGCCCTCAATACAACTGTCAGCCAATGACTTCCATGCAGCCTGATCCGACCGAACCCGGCAAGAGCACGCCCGATCTTTTCGGGATCAATTTGCTTGATATGGACGCGACTTCAGCGAAGACGCAGGCCATCAGTTTTGGCGCTCGATTGAAGGCCGCACGCGAAGCGCGTGGGCTGACTATCGAGATTTGTGCGAGCACGCTGCGGCTTCCGGTGCGCGTGTTGCGCGAACTTGAGCACGACATGCACGAGGGGATCGATTCGAAGATCTACCTTGGCAGCTATATCAGCAAGTACAGCCAGTTCCTCGGCATCAACGACGCCTCGATTCAGGTTGAACTCGATCGTATCAAGCAGATCGAGCCGCCATTGGTGGCCACGGGCGGTATTTCGCATTCGCGCTTTCTGCTGGACCGTTATGCCACCGCTGCCACTTACGTGGTGTTGACGGCGGTGATCGTGGTTCCGATGATCTGGCTGGGTGTACGCGGGACGATGGATCGCAGCGTGACGCATCTGGCGCCGCTCGATGCAGCGCCAGTGGCACAACAGGATGCTCCGGCCACGGCGACCAGCGCCGCGGGCGCAGCCAATAGTTCGACTAAGAGCACCGCCGTGGCGCAGATTCCAGCGCCACCGCCGATAGTAACGACCTCGGCACCGCAGGATCAGCCGTTGATGGCATCGATGGCGCCGTTTCCGAACATGGACGGCGGCAATCTTCAGACGGCAAAGCCGGTTGCGCCGGCAGCGGTGGATACCGGAACGGGCAGTCACAGCCTGAGCGTCACCGTCGACGCTGCCAGCTGGGTCGAAGTGATTGACAAGGATGGCAAGCGGCTCGAGTACGGCCTGCTTCCTGCGGGCAGCAGCAAGACCTATCACAGCGATCAGCCGCTGGATGTCCGCATCGGCAATTCCAGCGGTGCACAGATCAGCATCGATGGTCAGCCCGTTGGTCTGGACGATTTCCGTCATGCCAATGTGGCGCACTTCCGCGTGCAGGTTCAGGACGGCAAGGCCTCCGCGGCCAGCCTCTGATCAACGCTCCGGGCCGCTCTGAGCGGCCCTTTTCGGTTATGCTTGTGCACTGATTGTTCGCTGCATGGCGGACACGGGTGGCTTTTGCTTTCATCTCTCGCGCGGCGGCGTGGTAAAGGCCTGCGAACGAGTGATTTTTGAAGGATGATTCATGGCATTTGACGAATACGACAAATACGAACAAAGCGAACTCGTTCAAAAGTGGCTACGCGAGAATGGCCTTTCGATTGTCGTAGGCATCGCCATTGGTCTCGTTGGCATCTTTGGCTGGCAGCAGTGGCGCAACCACCAGGCACGCAACGAGAGCAATGCTGCCCAGTTGTACAAGCTCGCCCAGGTCTCGCTGGCTGCCAACAAGCCGGAGGCTGCGAGTGCGATCACCGATCAGCTGATGAAAGACTACGAAAAGTCGCCGTACGCTGTCTTTGCGGCCACCGATCGGGCCAAGCAGCAGGTACAGGCCAAACAGCTGGACAAGGCCGAAGCGTCGCTGGACTGGGCTGCAACCCACGCGACCGATCCGGCGCTGAAATCGCTCACGCAACTGCGCAAGGCGCAGGTTGAACTGGCCCGCGACAACGGTACAGCGGCGCTGGCGACACTCGATGCGATTCCGGCCAATACCTATCAGGGCCTGGCTCAGGAACTCCGCGGCGATGTGCTGGTCAAGCTTGGGCGTGCAGACGATGCGCGAAAGGCTTATCAGGCCGCGCTGTCGGCGCTGAAAGAGCAGGCACCACAACGTGGTGCGCTGCAGATGAAACTCGATGATTTGGCCGTGGCCGGGAAGCAGGGTGCATGAAAGCTGAAATGATGAAACGCGTCTTGCTGATCTCGTTGACCTCGTTGGTGGGCCTCGCCGGCTGCCACTCGTTCAAGAAGGAAAACGTCCAGCCGCCGACACCGCTGGCCAAGGATTTCAAACCGACCGTGCAGGTGACCCGCGTGTGGGAAACCCGCGTAGGTAACGGCGCTAGTCAGAGTGGTGCGCTTCTGCGTCCGTCGGTCGTCGATGGCGTGCTCTATGCCGACAGCACCGACGGCAAGCTGGCGGCGATCGATGCAGCCAGTGGCAAGACCCTGTGGACAAAAAGTACGCGGACCAAGGGCTGGTTCGGCTGGGGCGACAAGAAGCGTAAAGATGCGCTGTATGCCGGTGGTCCAGCCGTCGATGGTGATCTGCTTGTCGTCGGTACGCTGGACGGCCACGTCTATGCCGTCAATGCAAAAGATGGCAACCCACGCTGGGAAGCCGAGCTGTCCTCCGAAGTGCTGGCTTCGCCGGTGATCGTCGGCGATCTCGTCGTGGTGCGCACCGAGGACGGCCGCATCTACGGCCTGGAAACGGCTACCGGTAAGCGCCGCTGGGTCTTCGACCAGGATACGGTCCCTTTGCTTAGCCTGCGCGGTAACGGCTCCATGCTCGCCGCCAATGGCGTGATTTTCTATGGTAGCGACGATGGCCGTCTGGTTGCACTGCGCTTGGACAATGGTTCGAAGCTGTGGGAACAGAAGCTCGCCAGCGGTGAAGGCCGCACCGAAATCGATCGTCTCAATGATGCGGATGGTTCAATCCTGCTAGACGGTTCGCTGCTTTACAGTGCGGCCTATCACGGCAATCTGGTAGCAGTGGATGGCCCCAGCGGCCGTCCGACGTGGACCCATCCGTTCTCGACCTTCGTCTCGTTGGCGCTTGGCGGCAATTCGCTCTACGGCGTCAACGAAGATTCGCAGGTCTGGGCTTTCGACAAGACGGGTGGCGCCGATATCTGGAAGAACGACGCGCTTAAGTACCGCTGGCTGACCGGCCCTGCTGTTCAGGGTGACTACGTTGTCGTTGGCGATATGGAAGGCTATATCCACTGGCTACAGAGCAGTGATGGTGCCCTGGCCGCTCGCGAGCGTCTGTCCAAGAAAAAGGCCATCCGCGCACAGCCGCTGGTGGTTGGCGACATCGTTTACGTTGAAGATGTGAAGGGCCATATCGGCGCTTATCGTCTGTCCGCGCACTGATCGCGGAGACCATGTACTCGCCATGCTGCCCGTCGTCGCACTAGTTGGTCGTCCCAATGTCGGTAAATCGACCCTCTTCAATGTATTGACGCGCAGCCGTGATGCCTTGGTGGCTGATATGCCAGGCGTCACCCGTGATCGCCACTATGGCGTCTGCCGCAGTGGCGAACGCCCGTTTGTCGTGGTCGATACCGGAGGCCTGTCCGGCGTCGATGAGGCGATGGATGTATTGACCGCCAAGCAGGTGCGCCTGGCGATCGAAGAAGCCAACGTGCTCGTATTCGTGGTCGACGCACGTGACGGTCTGCTGCCGCAGGATCACGTGATCCTCAACGAGCTGCGCCGCACCGGCAAGAAGATCATTGCCGCAGTCAACAAGACCGATGGTCTGGACGAACAGAATGCACTGGCCGAGTTCGCCGGCTTCGGCATCACATACACCGTGCCGTTGTCTGCCGCGCACAATCGCGGCACCGATGATCTGATCGAGCTGGTGCTGCCGCTGCTGCCAGTCGACGAGGAAAGCTCGCTCGAGGGCGATGGCGAGAGCGGCAGCATTCGCGTCGCCATCGTTGGACGTCCCAATGCCGGCAAATCCACGTTGATCAACCGGCTGTTGGGCGAGGATCGTTTGATCGTTTCCGACGTTGCCGGCACCACGCGCGATCCGATCCGTGTGCCGCTCGAGCGTGACGGCAAGCGCTACACGCTGATCGATACCGCAGGCATTCGCCGCAAGGCGCGGGTCGAGGAAGCGCTGGAGAAATTCAGCGTCATCAAGACGCTGCAGTCGATCGCCGCTGCCCAGGTCGTGGTGGTGATGATCGACGCCCGCGAGAATCTCGCCGATCAGGATCTCACCCTGATTGGTTATGCGATGGACGAGGGCAGGGCCATCGTGATCGCCGTGAACAAATGGGATGACATGGACAAATACCAGCGCGACGAATGCATGCGTGCACTCGATCGTCGGCTGGTATTCGTGGACTGGGCCAAGCAGGTGCATATCTCGGCACTGCACGGTTCGGGTCTGCGCGAGTTGATGCGCGCCGTCGTGCGTGCCCATTTTTCGGCGACCAAGGAGCTGGGTTCTTCCGAGCTCACCAAGACGCTGGAAAAAGCCTACGAGAGCTACCAACCGCCACTGGTCAACGGTCACGCGCCGAAGCTGCGCTTTGCCCATCCGGGTGGCACCAATCCGCCGACCATCGTGATCCACGGTACCCGCACCAAACATATTGCGCCGGCGTATCAGCGGTATCTCGAGAACTTCTTCCGCAAGCGCTTCAAGCTGGAAGGCACGCCTGTGCGCATTGCCTTCCGTGAAGGCGAAAACCCGTATGCGGGCCGCAAGAAAGTGCTGACCAAAGAGCAGCAGCAGAAGGCCCGCCGCCGCGTCAGCGATCTGATCAAGCGCACGCGCTAAGAGCTTGTTTACGGTCTCCGCGTAGCCCGCGTTGTGCCGTGGCGGCCGCCCGGCGGCAAGTGTGCGGCTTGATCTGAGACCGCCAGTCAGGCGGCTGCATCACGCACCACCACCGGACAGCCCACGGCACAACGCGGGCTACGCGGAGACCGTAAACAGGCTCCTAGCTGTCAGCACATGCCGGTCGGCTTCTCGTAGACTGATGGCATGAGCGAACCACTTAATCGCGACTCCTGGCTTGGCGCGCTGCGCGAACGCATCCCGGAAGTCACGCCGGCCCAGGCGCTAGCCGCGCAAGCCCAAGGCGGCCTGCTGATCGACGTGCGCGAGGATGCCGAGCGTACCTCCGGCACGCCTGCCAACGCGCTGGGCCTTTCGCGCGGATTTCTCGAATTGCGCATCGAACAAGCAGAAACCGATCGCGATCGACCGATCGCCTTGTTGTGTGGCAGCGGTCAGCGTTCTCTGCTTGCGGCTGAATCGCTGGTCCGGATGGGTTACCGCCAGGTGAGTTCAGTGGCTGGCGGCTTCGGTCGCTGGAAAACCGAGGGGCTGCCGATTTCTCAGCCAACGCTGGATGTCGACGCCATCCAGCGTTACGCCCGCCAACTGAGGCTTGCGCAGATCGGCGAAGCGGGCCAGGCGACGCTGGGCAGTGCAAAAGTGGTGCTTCTCGGTGCCGGTGGCCTGGGTTCGCCAGCGGCACTGTATCTTGCAGCGGCTGGTGTGGGTCAGCTGACTCTGATCGATGATGATGTAGTCGAGCGATCCAATCTGCACCGCCAGATCATTCACGCCGATGCGCGTGTCGGCATGGCGAAAACCGAGTCGGCACGTATCGCGCTGCAGGCGCTCAATCCACGCGTGCGCATCGTGATCCACAACGAACGTCTGCAGGCGGATAACGTCGAGCGACTGCTGGCTGGTCACGATGTGCTGGTTGACGGCGCTGACAATTTCCCAGCTCGTTATCTACTTACCGCCGCCTCACTGCGGCTGAAGCTGCCGATGGTTTATGGAGCCGTTGAACGTTTCAGCGGACAGGTAAGCGTGTTCGATCCTCGTCGCGAGGATTCTCCGTGCTATCGCTGTCTGTTTCCCGAACCGCCGCCGGCGGCCGATGCACCCAATTGCAGCGAGGCTGGCGTGCTGGGTGTGCTGCCCGGCGTCGTGGGGTTGCTGCAGGCTACCGAGGCGCTGAAATTGTTGCTCGGGCTGGGCGAATCACTGGTCGGCCGTCTGCTGAATTTTGATGCCTTGGACATGCGCTTTCGCGAGATCCGGTTGGCACGCGACCCGGATTGCCCGGGATGCGGGACGGCATCGGTATTCAGTGGCTACGAGGATATTGTCCGGTTCTGTGCCACAGCAGGCTAAGAGTCTGTTTGCGGTCTCCGCGTAACTGCAAACAGGCTCTAAGACAGATCCGTCAGAATCAAGCCGTATACCGCTGCGTCATTGGCGCGCCCATTTGCCCACAACCGCTGGCGTGCGATAGCTTCGAATTGAGCGCCCGTTTTTTCGGCAACACGTCGGCTCGGATGGTTGTCAGGCAGGACAATGATCTCGATGCGGATGAGTCCCAGTTGTTCAAAGCCAAAACGTGCCACCAACGCCGCAGCGCGAGCGGCAATGCCTTCACCATGACGCGACTGGCGCACCCAATAGCCGAGATTGGCACTGCGATGCAGACGGTTGCGCTGATTGAGTCCAGCCCCGCCGAGAAGCTCACCAGTCATCCGGTCGACAATCGAGAACGCAAAGTGTTCTCCTTGTGACCAACCGTCCTGGCAATGGCGTATCCATGCGTTTGCATCGTCCAGGCTGTAATCGGCACGGCACCAGGGCAGCCAGCGCCCCACGCTCATCACTGACGAGCGTACGGCATCGAACAGGTCGGCAGCATCCTGCATCTGCCATGGACGCAATCGCAAAGTTTCTTCGACAAGTTCCTGTGCTGGCAGGACTGGTTCGGTGGGCATCGTGGCATCCTCTGTTTGTATGCGTGTCTGTCAGCCGGGATAATGCCTTTCTTTGTAGGTAGGCAAAATCATGAGCGCACGCATCCTCGACGGCAAACGCATCGCGCAGGAACTGCTGGAGCGTGTGGGTCGACGCGTCACCGAACGACTGGCGCAAGGGCTTACAGCTCCCGGTCTCGCCGTTATCTTGATTGGTGACAATGCCGCATCCTCGGTCTACGTGCGCAACAAGCGCAAGGCTTGTCATCAGGTCGGTTTTCGTTCGTTCGATCACGACCTGCCTGCCGATACGAGCCAGGCAGAAATCTTCGCGCTGATCGATCGCCTCAATGCCGACCCGGATGTGCATGGCATCCTGGTGCAGTCACCATTGCCCGAGCATATCGACGAGGACGCGCTGGTCGATCGCATCGATCCGGCCAAGGATGTGGACGGATTTCAGGCAGTGAACGTGGGACGCCTTGCGCTGCGCCGGTTCGGCCTACGCCCCTGCACACCGAAAGGCGTGATGACCTTGCTCGGTCACACCGATCGGCCGGTGCGTGGCCAGCATGCGGTGGTCGTCGGCGTGTCCAACCACGTCGGGCGTCCGCTGGTACTGGAGCTGATGATCGCCGGCTGCACCACCACTTCGTGCCATCGCTTTACCCGCAACCTGGAAAGCTTCGTGCGCCAGGCGGATATCCTGATCGTGGCGGTCGGCAAGCCCGGGTTGGTCAAGGGTGAGTGGATCAAACCGGGTGCGGTGGTGATCGATGTGGGCATCAACCGTCTCGACGATGGCCGGTTGGTCGGCGACGTGGATTTCCACGCGGCCGCTGAAAACGCCAGCTGGATTACCCCGGTCCCCGGTGGTGTGGGCCCGATGACCGTCGCCACGCTGATCGAGAACACCCTGGAAGCCGCTGAGGCGCGGTCGGCCGGCTGAGTATGGCGACATTCAGTCGCTGATCTGGCGAGCATCACGGCAGGGCGCGTATAATTCCCTCTTTGCAGCAGGACTACTCATGCGCATCCTCGCCGAGGCCCTGACCTACGACGACGTCTACCTTGTTCCTGGCCACTCGATCGTGCTGCCGCGCGATGTAGACACCACCACACGCTTCACCCGCAACCTGCGGCTGAACATCCCGATCGTTTCCGCCGCGATGGATACGGTGACCGAAGCCGGCCTCGCCATCACCATGGCGCAATGCGGTGGCATCGGCATCATCCACAAGAATCTGACCGTCGAGCAACAGGCGGCGGAAGTTCGGTTAGTGAAGAAGTTCGAGGCGGGCGTGATCCGCCGCCCGATCACCGTCAGCCCGGACACGTCGATCAGCGAAGTGCTGCGTCTGACCCGCGCACACAACATCTCCGGTGTGCCAGTGGTCGATGGTGCGAAGCTGGTCGGTATCGTCACCAGCCGCGACCTGCGCTTCGAACGCAAGCATGATGATCCGGTGCGCAACATCATGACGCGCCAGGAAAAGCTGGTGACGGTGCGCGAAGGCGCCAGCCAGGATGATGTACTGCTGCTGCTGCACAAGCACCGCATCGAGAAAGTGCTGGTCGTCAACGACGATTTCCAGCTGCGTGGCCTGATCACAGTGAAAGATATTCAGAAGGCCCGCGACAATCCGCATGCCGCGAAGGATCAGCAGGAGGCGCTGCTGGTCGGTGCGGCAGTCGGTGTAGGCGGCGACACCGAAAGGCGCGTTGCTGCGCTGGTCGAAGCCGGTGTCGATGTGCTCGTCGTCGATACCGCGCATGGCCATTCGCAGGGCGTGATTGAACGTGCCGGCTGGGTCAAGAAAAATTACCCACAGGTGCAGGTGGTGGCCGGCAATATCGTCACTGGTGATGCGGCACGTGCGCTGCTCGATGTAGGTGTGGACGCGGTCAAGGTGGGCGTGGGTCCTGGCTCGATCTGCACGACTCGCGTGGTCGCTGGCGTCGGCGTACCGCAGATCACCGCGATCGATATGGTTGCCAATGCGCTGAAGGACGAGATTCCGCTGATCGCCGATGGCGGTATTCGCTATTCCGGCGATATTCCCAAGGCGCTCGCTGCTGGTGCTTCCACCGTGATGCTGGGCTCGATGTTTGCCGGCACTGAAGAATCACCAGGCGAAGTGGAGCTGTTCCAGGGCCGCTCGTACAAGAGCTATCGCGGCATGGGCTCGATCGGTGCGATGCAACTCGGTTCGAAGGACCGCTATTTCCAGGACGAGGCCGACGCCGACAAGCTGGTGCCGGAAGGTATCGAAGGTCGCGTGCCGTATCGCGGCCCGCTGCGCAATATCATCCATCAGCTGATCGGTGGACTGCGCGCGTCGATGGGTTACCTGGGCGCGGCCAATATCGAGGATGTGCGCCACAAGGCGCAGTTTGTGAAGGTCACCTCAGCCGGCGTCACCGAAGCGCACCCGCACGATATCCAGATCACCAAGGAAGCGCCGAATTATCGGCTGAATTCCTGACGTGCGAGGGTTGAGTTGAGTAGCGAGGACGCGATGACCGATGCCTTTCGCTACTTGCCCAGCTTGCGCTGAGTCCGCGGACGCTTGCCGGCTTTTGAGCGTTGTTCCTAGGGCATCGTTTCCTAGCCCTCGCTACTCGCCCCTCGTCGCTTTCAAATGCTACTAAGCGCGCTGAACCATAATTTCCATTCGCCCGTATCCGCCAAGCCGCCAACCCATGACCAATATCCACAGCGACAAGATCCTCATTCTCGATTTTGGCGCGCAGTACACGCAGCTGATCGCACGGCGCATTCGCGAGATCGGCGTGTATTGCGAGATCTGGGCGTGGGATCACGATCCGAATGAGATCGTTGCATTTGGTGCGAAGGGCATCATCTTTTCCGGTGGCCCCGAATCCACCACGTTGGCCGATGCACCCAAGGCACCGCAGCAGGCGTTCGATTCGGGCCTGCCGATACTTGGCATCTGCTACGGCATGCAGACGATGGCAGCGCAGCTTGGTGGTACCACCGAAGCGGCTGATGCCAGGGAATTTGGCCGCGCCGAAGTGGATATCGTTTCAAATAGCCGTCTGTTCAAGAATCTCA
>Ga0302232_10003737_pt1 | contig 10224 bp, 8 predicted proteins | sample II_Palsa_N2_3_FD_193575 | JGI IMG/M metagenome (GOLD analysis project Ga0302232, IMG submission 193575) | Peat permafrost microbial communities from Stordalen Mire near Abisko, Sweden - II_Palsa_N2_3 | ecosystem: Environmental > Terrestrial > Soil > Palsa > Peat permafrost | place: Sweden...
GCGCTTGATCACGGCCACCGCGAGCTCGGCCGCACCGAACGAGACGATGCCCGCCGCCGCGAGCAGAAGCTCGAACCACTGGGCGGCCAGCCGTGTGCCGTCATGGCTGCGGCCCCGGAGCGCCCATAGGACCCGCAGGCCGCACACCGCGACCAGCGGCAGCGCGGCGTCGAAGACGGCGACCCGGTCGGAGATGATGACCCAGGTGAGCAGCACCGCGATCGCAGCCGGGATGTACCAGCGCCGCGGCCCGCGGTCTAGCACGATGAAGGTGACCAGCAGGGGAACCTGGGTGCCGATGTGGTCTGGCTGCAGGATCAGCAGGTGAACGCCGTCGCCCAGCTGCGGGGCGAGCAGGATCCCGGACGCCACCAGCGCGCGGACCACGCCTTCCCGCCCGGTCGCCCGCCCCTTGGCCAGCCAGCCGGCCAGCAGCACCAGCAGCGTGTAGGTGAGGCCGGCCGCCACGTGGATGACGTTCGCGCCGAGGCCCATGATCTTCTCCACGATCATGTACTCGGGGATCTCGGTGGTGTAATACGACACGTCCCCCACGGTCCAGCCGCGCAGCAGCCAGTTGCCGTGCAGTATGTCCCACGCCTGCAGCGCCTGGTCCGAGCCGTCCGAGTTGTCGGGAATGGTGCCGGAAAGCCGCACGTAGCACACGAACAACACGGCGGCCAGCACGGCCAGCCCAGCGAGCCACACCCACCTGGCAAGGCGCGAACGCCTGATCGTCGGCTGCTCGACGGTAGTGTCGACGCGCACGCCCCGACCAGGTATTTCACCAGCCGCACGGGCGGATCCCTCGACCACGAAGCGACCCTAGCAGAGGCAAGTCTCTCCCACCTGGCCTGGAACGCCCCGGCCCAGGGTGTGACGTGATGGCATAATGACGGAATGTTGCGGCGAGCCATCAAACCCGTCCTGATCGTCGTCGGCGTTATCGCGGGGGCAACTCTTATTGGACGACGTCTCGGCTATAACTTCGGCCCCAATACCGTCGTTCGGTGCCGTAAAGGTCACCTGTTCACGACCAGCTGGATTCCCGGCGTCAAGCTCAAGGAACTGGACCTGATCGTGGCCCGGATCCAGCGCTGTCCTGTCGGCAAGCACTGGAGTCTCGTCGTCCCGGTCAGGGAAAAGAACCTGACTGAGACCGAACGCCAATCCGCCAGGGAGCATCACGACATCCGGGTTCCCTAAAGAACGCCAAGCCCGCCCCCAAACGCCTCAGCAGGGCCCGTTGACAGAGTTACCGCTGAGATGGAGGCTCGGGGCTAGAGCCGATTCAATGAGGAGTCAGGAGTCGAGAATGAGCAACGGCACATCCAGCAATGGCACGACCGTCACCGTCATCCCGTGCGGAGCCATGACCGCCGACCTCACCTGGCTGCTGCTCGCGCCCGGCCGGTCGATCCGCAGACGCCAGGACAAGAACCTGCCGGCCGAGTGGGTGGACGTGCCCACCCACTGCGTGCTGGTCGACACGCCCGACGGCAGGCTGCTGTGGGACACCAGCTGCCCCCGGGACTGGGAGCAGCGGTGGGCGCCGACCGGATTGCAGGACTTTTTCCCGTACGACAAGGTCTCCGAGGATGAGTACCTCGACTCGCGGCTGAAGCAGCTCGGCATCACCCCGGGCGAGATCGACTACGTGGTCTTCTCCCACCTGCACTTTGACCACGCGGGCAACGCCCAGCTGTTCAAGGAGACGAACGCGCGGCTGGTCTGCAGCGAGGCGGAGAAGGAGTGGGCCTTCGGCTTCGAGGGTCCCTTCAACGGCGCGCACCTGAAAGCCGACTACGACGGGCTTGACTTCGAGACGGTCTCAGGCGACGCGGAGTTCCTGCCCGGCGTCAGCTTCATCCAGACGCCGGGGCACACGCCCGGCAGCATGTCCATGCGGGTCGACCTGCCGGAGACCGGCACCATGATCTTCACCGCCGACGCGGTGTACATGGGCGCCAGCTACGGGCCGCCCGCCGTGCCCGCGGCGATCGTCAACAACCTGGAGCAGTTCTACTCCTCGGTCGAGAAGCTGCGCGGGATCGCGGCGAAGTCCGACGCCACCCTGGTGTTCGGGCACGACCCCGACCAGATCCACCAGCTGCGCGTCGCGCCGACCGGCAGCTACCGATGAGCGGCGCGGCCGGCCTCGCCCCCGGTCTCGACCTGACCGAGGAGACCATCTTCACCTGGGGCGCGCCGCCGCTGAAGTTCGGCGCGGGCGCGGTGGACGAGATCGGTTTCGAGATGGCCCAGCACGGGGCCAGGCGGGTGCTGATCCTGACCGATCCCCGGATCAACGAACTCGGCATCCCCGCGCGCATCGCCGACTCGCTGACCGCTCACGGGATTACGTCGGAGATCTTCGACGGCGTGCACGTCGAGCCCACCGACGACAGCATGGACAAGGCCGCCGGTTACGCCCGCGAGCAGGGCCCGTGGGACGGGTTCGTCGCGGTGGGCGGCGGCTCGGCCATCGACACCGCCAAGGCGGTGAACCTGCTGACCACCGACGAGGGCACGCTGATGGACTACATCAACGCACCCATCGGCGCGGGCCGGGCCCCTAAAGGCCAGCTCAAGCCCCTGATCGCGGTCCCGACCACGGCCGGGACCGGCTCGGAGAGCACCGCCATGTGCGTGCTCGACGTGCTGTCCATGCGGGTCAAGACCGGCATCAGCCACTGGCGGCTGCGGCCCACCCTGGCCGTGATCGACCCGCTGGTGTCGCTCACGCTGCCGCCGGAGGTCACCGCCTCGGCCGGGATGGACATCGTGTGCCACGCGCTGGAGTCCTATACCGCCCGCTGGTACACCACGTTCGACCGCAAGCAGCCCGAGCAGCGCGTCACCTACTGCGGATCCAACCCGGTCTCCGACCTGTGGTGCGAGAAGGCCCTCACGCTGCTCGCCGCCTCGTTCCGCGCCGCGTTCCGCGACGGGTCCGACCTGGAGGCGCGGAGCAGCATGATGCTGGCCGCGACCTTCGCCGGGATGGGGTTCGGCAACTCAGGCGTGCACATCCCGCACGCCAACGCCTACCCGATCGCCGGCATGGTCAAGGACTACCGGCCCCCGGGCTACCCGCAGCAAGAGCCGATGGTGCCGCACGGGATGTCGGTGTCGCTGACCGCGCCGGAGGCGTTCCGGTTCAGCTTCTCCAGCGCGCCGGAACGGCACCTGCACGCCGCCGCCCTGCTGGCGCCGGACCAGGAGAAGCTGAACGACCCTGGTGAGCAGCTTCCGGCCGCCGTCATCGACTTGATGCGGGACATCGACATCCCGAACGGGATCGGAGCCGTCGGCTACACCGAAGCCGACATCGGTGACCTGGTGCCCGGCACGATGAAGCAGCAGCGCCTGCTGGCCACCTGCCCGCGCCCGGTCGGCGAGGAGGACATCGCCGCCATCTTCGCCAAGTCGATCCAGAACTGGTAAAGGTCGGAGGGTCGATGCCGCTTTATGACTACCGCTGCCCGGCCGGGCACCGCTTCGAGCAGCTGGCGCCGATCGCCACCAGCGCGCAGCAGGACTGCCCGGCCTGCGGGCAGGCCAGCGCAAAGATCCCCTCGCGGGTTTCCCTGGGCGGCCACGCCGATCCGGGGCGGCCCATGGACCAGATGCCGCAGACCTGGCGCGGCACCTACGAGGGCAACCCGGAGTACCTAGGCCAGCTCCGCCGCCAGTGGAACGACCGCCAGAAACTCGAGGACAAATACGACGAGCTGCGCGGCGATCGCCGTCCCGTCCTCGCCCACGAGGGCCGCTACCACGCCGCCCCCCTGCGCGCCGGCGACCCGCCCGCCGACCCGCCGACCCCGCCGACCCCATCGGCTCCGTCATCCCCGCCTGCTCCCTCGTGACCGGCCCGGCACCCCTTCGCCGTCAGGCGTCGATGTCCAGGGAGGCTTCGTCTAGGCCAGCTGGGGTGTGCGGCACTTGGATGCCCAGCCGCTCGGCGAGCGCGCGCGCCTTCGCCAGCAGCGGGTGCGCCTCGCTCAGGGCAGGCCGTCCGTGGGCCAGCAGGGTCCGGTCGAGCACTGGCTGGAGCAGCTTCGCGGCCTGGCTCGCGTCGCCGAGCGCAGCGCAGCGCACCGCCTCGTCGTAGTGCGCCGTCAGTACCACGGGGTGGTAGCGGTCGATTCCGGCCGTCGCGAGGTCAGTGACCGCGCCGAAGCACTCAGCGGCACGTCGGCCATCCCCCAGGAGGTTCGCCGCCCGGCCAAGCAGGACGAGGGTCCACCCGTGTGCGGGCAACGGCGGTCCCGCCTCGGCCTCCGCTTCGGCGTCGGCGAGGCGGGTCAGCACGACCGCGGCTCCCGCGGCTTCTCCCTGCAGCAATGCGAGCTCGGCGAGGGAACGATCGAGGTCCGCGGCCAGCGGGTCCAGGCCGGCGTCCAGCGGGCAGTCCGCGAGGTGCTCCCGGTCGGTGCGCAGGTTGGCCGCCGCCTCGTCGGCTCGGCCCAGTTCGCCGCCGGCCAGCGCGAGCAGGCGCCGGGCGGTATACCCGAGCCGGAATGACACCCGGTCACGGAACCAGTCGGTGCCCGCGGTCTGGCCGCCGAGCAGGTCGAGCACGGTACGGGGGTGCTCGAGCACAAGCGCCGCCTTAGCTAGCCAGATAAGGTCTTCCTGGACCCGGTAGGAGCTGGGCAGGAACCTGCCGCGGCGGGTGTCGGCAGCCTCCTCGAGGTGACGTCGCGCGACGGTCGGATGCCCGGCGGAGAGCAGGGTCTGTCCCAGGACGCTCCGGGCCTCGGCGGTGTCGGCGTGGGCGAGGCCGCCGAGCCGGGCTCGCCTGTCCGCCAGCAGGCCGGTCGCCAGCCGGACGCTCTCGATCGCGCGTCCGTTGAGCCGGGCGATATCCGTCCGGGTGCGTTCGGTCACGGTCAGCCGCCGCCAGGAGGGCGCGTCCTGCGGTTGGCGCTCCAGCAGGGCCTGCCGGGTATTGAGGACCTCGGTAATGACGGTCTCGGCGTGCCGTCCGCGTCCCGTCTCGGCGGCCAGCGCGGCGAGATTGTTGTCCGCGCGCACGATCCTCGACCGGTCATGGCCTAGGCCTTGCTCGGCGGTCCGGCGGGACAGTTCCCACGCCTCCGCGGCCGAGCGCCTGTCCCCGTACCTTGCCGCGGCCAGCCCGAGGTGGCTCGCGGCATCGCTGAGCCGCTGCCGGTCATGCCCGGCGTCGGTCATCGCGTCGGCTTGGCCACTCGCCTCGGCCGGGAGGTGCTGCCAGAGCGATACCGTCCGCCGCGCCTCCCTGACGCAGCGATGGTGCAACGTGCCCGCCTCGAGCAGGACCCGGACTACGACGGCGCTGGCGTTCGCCTCGGCCCGCGGATCGGTACGCCGCCGGGCGACGGCGGCCAGTACGGTCTCGCCGCTTTCCAGGTCGCGCGGCAGCGTCCCGGCGAGCCGGGTCAGGTCGCGCTCGAACCACAGCGCCGCGAGACCGCGTGCGACGAGATCGACCGGCCCGTCACGATCGGCGAGACAGGTCCGGAAGGTCACGTCGGACAGCCGGGAGGCGCTCTCGGCCACGTCTGACTCGGCTAGGTAGGTGACCGATTCGGTGCAGTCCCGCAGCACCGGGCGCAGGAAATCAGAGAAGACGTCGCACCGGCCGTGCCAGGCCGCGGCCGCGACCCGGCCCGATGGGCTGTCTGGCCAGTCGGGCGGGCGGAGGCCGGAGCCGGCGGCGAGTTGGCGCTTCTCCGCGGTGGAGATGTCGCCGATCCCGTAGCCGACCTGGGTCATCAACGGCTGTTCGGCCCGGTGAAAGGTGACGATCATACTCAGTGCGGCGACCACGGCCGACCTGGCCGCCGTTACCGATTCGATCGGCCCCGGAGGTGACCAGTTCGCTTGTCCGACGAACTCCTGCCAGGCGTGCGCCGCGGCGAGCGCGACCAGCACGCGGCGATTGTGCACCTCGTTGTAGAGCCATACCGCGGAACGCCCCTGCGGCCCAGGCAGCCGCACCGCCGCGGCCACGTCCCCGGCGCGGACCACGTGATAGGGCGTCTGGCGAAGTACGGCGGCGGCGGCGGCCGCGATGGCCGTGAGCCGTTCGTCCTGCGCTGCCACCGGCACCTCCTCTCCGCTCACCTGGTCCGTGACCTGGACCAAGATCGTCATCATAGGCCGAACCCAAGGGAGGGCCGACCCAGATTTTCCTGACTAAAGGCCATATGATTATTTCGGGTTAGTTCAGGTATTAACTTTGGCTCGCAGGTGGACACGCGCGCAGGCGTACCCCGGTAAACGAGGGCCGCCAAACGCTAGTTCGGAGTCAGGTCAGTGCCGGATGGGTAGTGAGGTGCGTGGCCCGGGGGCTCAAAACCCCGGGCCGTCGCAGGTCGCAGCGCCTGTCGCCCGCGCGTGGGCGGTCGCCGCGGCGACCGCGGCGGTTCGGGTACCGGCCCTGAACGCGGAATCTGACGCCTGGATTGTCCGGGGCTGGGCGGACGTGGCGGTCGGGTGCCTCGCTCTAGACGGCCGACGGCCCGGCAATTCAGGGCCCGGGGGTCCGGGGCCCGGGTGGTCGGGGCCCGGGGGTTCAGGACTGATCGGGGCCTTCGGCGGCCTGGATGAGGTGGTCGGGGCCATGGGTGTCCTCTCCGGCGGCCAGCATGCCGCCCGGCTCCGTCTGCTAAGGCGGTTCGCCGGGCCGGTGCCGCGGTGGTACCCGGACGCTCGTCCGGTCGCTGGGTTTGTCCGCCGTATCAGAGGGATCGCATGGCGAGCGGCCGACCTCGTCGCCGGGTTCGGTGAGCTGCTTCTCTCGACCGCCGCCGCGCTCCCGCGCGACGCCCCGTGCCCGCTGGTCAGCGCGCGGCAACTCGCCTGGGGCGTCCGCTACCGGCCCTCGCCCAGCGATGCGCACATCACGCTGCGCTTGCCGGTGAGTCGCCGCCTGGCCCGACGGACCTGGATGTGCCTGCCCGGGCTGGCTAGCCCGGGCACCGCGATCGTCGCGGCCCCGTCCACCGGCACTGCGCTGGAGCAGCAAATCTGGCGCGGCATCCACGAAGGCGCGCACCTTGATCACCTCGCCTCGCTGGCCCGCCGCGGACCGCTGGCGCCCAGCCCGGGCGAGTTCGGCGCCGGGCTGCTGATCGCCGAGTCCTATGCGATGGCGGTGGAGATACTGGCCGCTGTGGAGTGCGTGCTGGCGGGGGAGGGCGACGCGGTCTGGCAGCTAGGTGCCGGGCTGATCGAGCGGGCGACCCGCCTGCCCGGCGGCGCTCATCCGGCGGCTGAGTTCGCCGACCTGCCGACCCTGGCCGAGGTCTACCTGCTCGGGCCGATCGAAGTCCTGGCCGGCGGCGCGGCCGCAGCCGCGCTGCCCGAGGAGCTCATCTCCGCGCTGCGGGATCGCTGGCGGGCCGCCTGTGCGGCTTACCCGCCCGCCGCGGCGTTCGGATCCGCCGCCGCGAACTTGGTCAGCAGGTTCGCCCGACCCTGAGCATCCTCTCGCACCAGCCTTTCATCGCGCCGGAATCAGATATTTATCGACGTAAGGCCTACATAGATAGACATGCTTTATCTAGCTACACTAAACTTGTCCTGGTGCTTACGGGATTCGAGACGGACAACGCCCGAAGTGAGCCGTTAAGGGCGGATAAGGGAGGGAGTCGCAAAGGTCTGGATGGACTGTCGTGCGGCGAACACTGCGCGGTGGCCGTTCCGGCCGGCGTCCGCCGCACATTACCGATTGCCGGTAATCGCCTGCCCGAGACAGGCGATCACCGGCCAGCGAATCCTTGCCTTTGGGGGGCAGATGATTTCGTCGGTCGGATTTAACTCTCCCGATAGCGACGCGTGGCTTGCCATGGTGAACGATCTCGCCGGTAAGCCGCATCCCCTGTCACGGTCATGTCGCCCGTGGCGTTGAGGACCCCAGGTGGCGGCCGCCATGGCCCTGACGGAGCTGGCCGTCACCTGGCTAATCTGCAGGGAGGGTCTATTGACAGACATCGCGAGCCGCCCGGTACTTAACGGGCAGGACCTGGACGCGGCGATCGAGCACGCACGTGCGGCGCTGGCCGCGTTGCAGCGTTTTCCGGCCGGCGGCGACGGATCCGGCTACCCGAAGGTGATCGCCGAGGCGCGTGCGCTCCTCGGGACCCTGCTCGAGCATCGGCTGGCCCTGGCGGGAGCGCGGCGCCAGGAGCGGGATCGAGCCATGGTCGCAGCCACCCGGACCGACCGTAACGAGGCCATCGCGGTGAACGCCGCGCTGCTCTACTGGCTGCCAGCCGACGATCCGGCCTGGCCGGACGTGGCGATGACGGTCGGAAGGCTCAGCTATGACCGCTACAGCGACGCCTGGCCGGACGCCGAGCCGGCGGACCCGGACGATCTCGACGCCGCCTGCGATCTGCTGTTGCGGGCCGCGCGCGACCACGACGCCGACGAGCGCACCACGCTGTACCTCGTCCTCGCGCTGCGTGACCGGGAGCGGTTGATGGCCTGGCCGGCCGATACGAACGCCCTGAAAACCTGGGGCGAGCGGCTGCTCTCCTTTTCCGATCCCGGCGGCCTCGGCCCGGCGAGCCTGCCCGAGATGTCGGAGAGGGAACTGCGCAACCGGGCAGAGTCGCTGACCCGAGTCGGCTGATGGGAACCCTGGGGCCCGCGGTCGCTCCTCTCACGAGCAGCCCTCACTACCTCGATTTCAACTGACGGGTGTGCGAGCTGGCTCAGCCGGTGGTGCCGGGAACGGGAACGCCGATAGGGCTGGGGTAGGGGAGCACGCTCGCGCACGCCAGCGCCACCGGAGTGAGGACCTTCACGACTTCGGCCGTGGTCCCCGCGCCGAGACGAGCCCAGGGCCGAGCCGCGGCGCGGTCGGTGGCATCCTCGACGGCCGCGTGCGCGTCCCGGCCGGCATCGGTCAGGGCACCGTCGGCGCTGATCCAGCCGCGGTCGGCCAGCCTGCCCAGTGCGCTTTCCCACGCCTCATCGGTCCAGCCCCGGACCGGCTGCAGATCCTCTCGCCGCAGGTCCAGGCGGGAGCGCAGGACGACGGCTTCGCAGCCGTCGATGCCGGCCGCTGCCAAAGCGGCGAAATGCCCGTCGCCGCGATGCTCCCGCAGCAAGGTGGCCACCTGCCAGAGCCGGGCCAGACCCGAAAGACCTGCGGCTCCGTCCTCGATGAGGGCGGCGTTCGCCGCGGCCAGCACCCGGCCCGAGCAGTCCAGCTCGCCGGTCGCCTGCCAGAGCAGGTCGGCGGCCTCGGCCGTCTCGGATTCCAGCCCGGCGAGCAGGCCGCGGAGTGCCTCGGTCGCACCCGCCAGCCGGGTCCGCAGCGCCTCCTCCGGTGTGATCAGCTCCCAGATCCCGGGGACCGCACGGGCCACGAAAGCGGGCGCGAAGTTAAAGAACGAGGCGGTGACGACCGCGGCGCCCGCGGGCCCAAGCGGTGCCGCCCGGCCGGCGAAATACCCTCGCCAGAACCCGCGCAGGCCAGCCTGCTCGAACGCCGAACGGGCCTCGGGCGCGAAGTAGGTTACCGCGTGTATAGGCTCGAACAGGGTCCACATTGACCGCGCCGTCTGTGCCGTGGCCGTCACGACCGCCCCTTTCGCTGGGATCAAGGATTCTCTAAGGTTCTTGTCTGGGCAGGATAACCCTGGGCCGGCTGTTACACCTGGGGTGGCGTTCTTGCTCGCAAGCCGGGTAGGGGGTTTGTTATGCGGACTGACCCGGCGAAAGCCGACCGTAAACCCGGCGCGGACACCGACGTGCGCGGCACGTGGCGCAGCCGGTGGCGGGGCTGGCGTACCTGGCTGCCCTTCTTGGTCAAGCCCCTGCGCCGTGGCATCGTCCTGTTCGTCATAGCGCTGGTCATCGAGTACCTGGTGGTGCCCGAACTGGTCGGTGCCAGCAAGGACCTGTCCCTGCTCGGGCGGGTGAACGTCGGCTGGCTGGTGGCGGGCCTGGTCACCGAGTGCCTCTCGCTGTTCTGCTATGGCCTGCTGACCCGGGCCGTGCTGTCGCCTCCCGGGCCGGACGATCCGCCTAGACCGGGCCTGTCCAGGCTGTTCCGTATCGACCTGGCCGCTGCGGCGATCGCGCACGTCATCCCGGCCGGAACGCTGGGCAGCGCGGGGATCGGCTACCGCCTGTTCACCGCGGAAGGCATCAAGGGCAACGACGCCGCGGTCATGATGGCGACCAAGGGCCTGGGCTCCACCGTGGTGCTGAACG
>Ga0302232_10003755_pt1 | contig 10191 bp, 9 predicted proteins | sample II_Palsa_N2_3_FD_193575 | JGI IMG/M metagenome (GOLD analysis project Ga0302232, IMG submission 193575) | Peat permafrost microbial communities from Stordalen Mire near Abisko, Sweden - II_Palsa_N2_3 | ecosystem: Environmental > Terrestrial > Soil > Palsa > Peat permafrost | place: Sweden...
AGGCTGGAGTACGGTGCTGCTACACCGAAGCGTTATCGGGTGCGCTCACCCGGCTCTCGGCACTTAGACTACGGAATCTTCAAGACATAAGCGTTAGGCGTTAGGCACCTTAGTAATCCAAGAGACATACGATCACATCTCCTATGACCAAGATGAAAAGACCTGAAGATGCACCCGGTGCGTTCCAAGCTGCCTGGAACGGTCACGACATGGCTGCTCTCGGTAACCTATTCGATCAGGACGCGACGTTCGTGAATCGTTTCGGGCACTATGTCCGGGGCATTGAAGAGATCGTGGCACTCCACGTTCCCATTCACGAAACAATCTATCGCGACTCTACGCTCCAGAACGAGCTAATCGATATCGCTCATATTGCTGACGGGGCGGCGGTCATACATTTCTGGAGTCGCTTAGCAGCCGGTGCCACCCACCCGGCCGGACCACACGTAGTGGATACGCTGATCCTCGCGGTGCTGACGAGACAGAACGAAATCTGGCGCATTCGGGCGCTTGAGAATGTGACCCTTACAAACCCGCGGACCGGTGAGGCGATATTGCGCGACTAGTGTAACGTTGAGCGTAGATGCAAGAAGAGCTTGATAGGCAACGGAAAATCCATGCCTAACCATTCATCCAAGCAGACGCGCGTACCGCGCGCCGCTTAACTCTAGCGTCAGCCGTCTTTCATCTCGTCTGAATCTCTCCTGACACCACGCTGTCAGCAGGTCTGTTGGAGACTCTTTGACGGCGCCGCGTCGAAGGTGATGCAGCGTGACCCGTCAACAATCGCTTGGGACAAGGCCTGGACTCCAATTGGGGGCCCTCAAATCTCTCACTTCGACCGAAAGGAAACCGTATGAACACCCTAGATATTGCCAACAAACTGGTGGACCTCTGTAAGCAAGGAAAGAACGATGAGGCGAAGGCGTTGTACGCTTCCGACGCTGTAAGCGTAGAAGCGATTGCGATGCCAGGCGCAGAGCAAGAAGCAAGAGGCCTTGCCGCCATCAAGGCGAAGGGCGAATGGTGGAGCGCCAATCACGAAATCCATTCGGCCTCTGTCACGGGTCCTTGGCCCCATGGCAATAGGTTCGTCGTCGGATTTCAATACGACGTAACGAACAAGCCCTCCGGCCAGAGAATGAAGATGGACGAAGTCGGACTCTTCACCATTCAGGATGGAAAGATCGTACGCGAGGAGTATTTCTACGCGGGTGGAGCGTAAGTGGCAGAATCCGCCCGCCTGAAGATCGGTTGTGTCTCAGCGACCGCCGCCTAACCCTTCCTTCAAGCGGATCCGCCTATGGCGGTCCGCTTAATTCGCGCGTTAGGCCATAGCCCCTAATCGTTCAACCGAAGGAAGCAAATGCCCACGACCGTAACACTTGAGCGCTTCATCGCACGTGTTGAAGAAAATGCCCATGCCGAAGCATGCGAGGAGTTCTATACCGCAGACTCTTCGATGCAAGAGAACCAATCGCCTCCGCGGGTTGGAAGAGACGCACACGTGACCAACGAACACAAGGTCATGGCGCGAACCAAGTCTGTATGGTCGAAGTGCGTTCGCCCTGTCTTCGTGAACGGCGACAGAGTAGTCATTCGTTGGATCTTTCACTTCGATTGGGCCGACGGCACGGTCACACATATGGAAGAGCTTGCGTACCAGCGCTGGGAGGGTGAACGAATCGCGGAGGAGACGTTCTTCTATGATCCAGCCCAACGCGTTCCCAAGAAGGTCTAAAACCTGGCTTTGGGCCCTACCCTTCCAGAAGAGTTCTTTGAGCTACAAAATCGGTTTGCCGGTGAGTTCATTCAGAAGCTTGTCAACTATCGAATCGCTGTGGCGTGTGTTTTCGACGTTGGTAGATCGTTTAGCGAGCGCTTTGGCGAGTACATCGGCGAGGCGAAGCGAGGTCGCCAATTCCGATCATTTGCAGACGAAAGTGAAGCCGTCGATTGGTTGGAGGAACAATGAGAGCATCAGCGCCAACGCCTGACCCTTCCTTCAAGCGGCCCCACCTCCAGCGGTCCGCTTGAAGGAAAGGCTAGATTGCAAAGGAGAATTGCTGTGACACCCGCTGAAGCAATTACCTTCGTCCGGAAGCACGGCATCGTTCTAGAATCGGCCAACGGCCAGGTTCCCTCGCTCGTTCAGACAATCGCTGGCGATAAGATCAGCGGCAGCTGGTGGACTCATCCTCGCGGCAAGGAAATTTTTCAGATCACGCGTCTTGTTCATGAGTCTGATCAAGTTCTTGTGTGCCCCCTCATCTCTGGCAAAGTCACGCTTGTGCATCGGCGGTTATGGCCTGCCCTGGTTCGCTGTGCCGGGCACTTCCGCCCGGAACAGATTGCGCAACTCGTTGAGCAGCACACGGCGTCAGGTAAACATGTCACAGAAGCGATACCCTTTCCGAACTGGGTGCCAAACGATATTGCTACCCTGGCAAGCACTCTTGATGAGGCATTGACATTGGCATTGGATACGCTGAAGTCAATCATCCAGGGAGATGCCCATGCAACCTGACAACTCATTCCAGCAGAACAAAACGATCTTGCGCGCTGCTTGATTCAGGCATTGCGCATCACTGGAATATTTTATGAGGAGCTACTCAATGAAGCATCTAGTCACGATTGCCTGTCTGCTCACAGCAATGTGCTTTTACGCTCTTGGCTTTTCCTCGGGTGCTGCTGTGTTTACTGCAGTAGGCCTTCTCGCTGAAAGCTTTTTCTGGTTTCGGCTTTTTCGTCGTAATCCTCAGCCGCTATCAGCTCCGGCCAAGCAGATTTGAAGACATTCACGGGGTCTTGTCACTGCGGCGCGGTGCGCTTCGAAATCGCATCCGACTTTCCGGAGCTCACGACCTGTGACTGCTCCATCTGTCGGCGCAAGAATGCACTCATGGTCAAGGTCCACGAGAGCCAGTTCAAACTCCTCGCAGGCGCTGAGTCATTGACTCAGTATCAGTTCCATACGTTTACTGCGACACACTACTTCTGCAAAGTCTGCGGTATCTATCCCTTTCACAGGAAACGGATCACGCCAGATTTTTTTGGCATCAACGTATTCTGCCTTGAAGGTTTTGATACAACAGGCATTCCCGTTCGGGCAACCGTTGGCGCGGGCATGCCGTGACGTTGATTACCCCGGAAAACCCACCACCACTTCACTCATCTGCAGCACCGGCGCGAGGTCGGTGTAGTTGGCGATGTCGGCGAGAATTTCCTTGGCGTGTGGGCCAAAGCCGGCCTGAAAGGTCTCGGCGGATTCGCTGAAGATGTGGCACATGCCGACATACGTGGCCGGTGCATCGGGAGCGCCGCCGTTGATGCCCTTGTCGACCGTGTAGTACTTGCAGCTGTCGCCCATCAGGCGCTTGACCAGCGGCATGTGCTTGTCTTTGTAGTAAGTGTGGTCGAACCGTGCACCGGGAACGTTGGGATACATCACACTGACCTTGACCATTGCCTGTCTCCTGTTGATGACTTTCGTGCTGAAACGGATTCGCTGAACTCAGAATCGGCCGTCTTTCTGCAGCTGTGCAATCTCTTCGTCGGTGAAGAGGCGCGAGCGGGTGAGAAAGCGCACGCCCTCACTATTGTCGAGCGAGAACATGCCGCCGCGCCCCTCGACGACGTCGATAATCAGCTGGGTATGCTTCCAGTATTCGTACTGCGACGGACTCATGTAGAACGGCGCACCGGCGATCACGCCGAGCTGCACGTCACGATCGCCGACAATGAAGTCGTCTTGCGGATAGCACATCGGCGAGGAGCCATCGCAGCAGCCACCGGATTGATGGAACAGCACCGGACCATGCTTTTGCCGCAGCCGCTCGATCAATGCATCAGCCGCCGCCGTAGCGAGGACCTTCTCGACTCGTTTCTCGGTCGTTGTCTCGATGGATTGAACGTCAGACATGGCTGTCTCCTTCATTGGGCTAGAACGTCAGCCGCGCGCCGAGCATGTAGGTGCGATCGGGGCCGGGTTCGAAATAGCGACCGTTGCTGTCGTTGACGATAACCGTACCGATGTAACGGCGATCGGCCAGATTGTCGATGCTGGCGCTGAGCTGCAGTCGCGTTGTCTCACCAAGCGAAAAGGTGTAACTGGTGTCGATGTCGATCAACCCATAGCCTGCCGCATGCTGTGTGTCGGTATCGTTGACGGTGACCGAGCCTACGCCCTGGAGGGTGAGGCCTTCGTGCCAGCCCAGATCGGTACCGTGTTCGAGGCGCAGCGAACCGTAGTTGTCGGGCACGCCAGGTATAGGCGTGCCGGCAGCCACCGCTGTGGTCGGCACCGCGCACGGCGTGGTGGTACAGGTGAAAAACGCACTGCGGAATTCCGCCTGAAGATGAGTGAATCCAGCCGATAGCTGCCAGTCGTTCCCGAGCTGTCCGGTCAACGAAAACTCCAGGCCCTGCCGGCGCGCATCGCCCACATTCTCATAAGTGGCGCGCCCGTTTTCGTTGGTGTCGACGGTGAGTTCGTTGCGTGTGTCGGCACGGAAAGCGGCCGCATCGAATTCCAGCCCGGGCATGATCTGCCACTTGGCACCGAGTTCGAGATTGCGGCTGTACTGCGGCCGCAGGTTGAACGCCAATCCGGGCTGACCGTCGCTGCGATAACCCAGCTCGTTATAGCTCGGCGTCTCGAAGCCCTTGCCATAGCTGGCATACAGGCGCACGGTGTCGGACGGACGAAACTGCACACCAGTCACCGGCGTGGTGGCGGAGTAAGTCACGCGGCCGCTGTCATCGGGATTGGTGGCGGTGATATAAAAATCCTGCTCGTGGAAGTGCACGTCATCGCGGCGAGCTCCCAGCAACAGCGACCAGCGATCGGCAAAGTGCCAGTACCACTGCGCGTACTCATCGACGTTGTCGACATCGTCGTTCTCGTTACGACGCAGTGCGCCGATCACACCCAACTGAGTGATACCGGCACTATTGGTCACGAAGTTGTTGAAGCCAAACCGGCGCTGATGCTGATAGTCGGCACTCAGGCCAAGCACGAACTCGTAGTCGCGGTTGAGCAGATCACCGCTGTGTGTCCAGCGCAGATCCGTGCCGCCGTAATCGGTATCGGGCTGTACCACGCCGCCGGACTGCAGCGGATTTTTCTGGGTTGCCACGGGTATCGCCTGAAACTGCAGAATGCTGCGCTGGCCGTGATAGACCATCGCGCGCAGTTGGTCGTCTTCATCCACCTGCTGTTCGTAGATCAGGCCGAGCTGGGTCTGTTTGGTGCTCTTGCGGGTATTGAACTGGCTGGCTACGGCGGTGGCCTGGCGCGGATCGGCATCGACCTGGGCACGTGTAAGACCCAGTTCGTCCTGCGCGATGGGCTGATAGAAGCGATTCAACACCACAGTTAGCTTGCGCTGCTTGCCTAGGTCGATGCCGAACTTGGCATTGTCCGATTCGCGATGCACGCGGCTGTGCTGGCGATAACCGCCGGAGATGAATTCCGACGCGGCAATGTTGTAGTCGACCGGACCGACAATGCCGCGCGTATCGGCGCTGTAGCGGAACGTATCGTTGCTGCCGCCAGAAAAGCCAAGCGTTGTCTGCGGCACGGCGGTGCCGTCCGCGCTCCACATTTGCACCACACCACCGGCGGCATTGCCGTACAGCACGGAGAACGGTCCACGCAGCACTTCCACGCGATCGGCGCTATCGATATTGAACTGCGAGACCTGGCCCTGCCCGTCCGGCAGCGTGGCCGGGATGCCATCGACATACAGGCGAATGCTGCGCACGCCGAAAGTCGCACGACCACCGAAACCACGAATGGATATCTGCTCATCTTGCGCGTAGTTCTGCCGGTCGCGCGCGATGATGCCGGGTACGCCAGTGAGCGTTTCGGAGAGATTGATACCGGGTTGCGCCGCCGAAGTCGGCTCCACGTTCACCACGGTCAACGCAGCGGGAAGATCGAACGGCGAAATCGCCATGCGGCTGGCGTTGACCTTCACAACCGGCAGTGTGGTGGTTTTGGTATCAGGCGTGGGTGCCTGCGCGGCGTCCTGCGCAAGCACCTGCTGCGAAGCCAGTGCGGCAAAGCAAAGTGCCAGTGCGATTGCCCGATCCAGTCGCAGTGTAACTAACTCTTTCTGCCCGCCTTGATGAAGGCGCATGATGCCCTGCGTCACATCGATCTCCCTTAAGCAAAAGCAAAACCACCGAAGCGCCAGACGTCTCAGTGGTTTCGCATAAACATGGCTCTGCGATCACTTATTATCGATGGGTCCACCACGGTATAGCAGCTTTACTTTGGATTTTGTGGCGTCATCGAAAGTGAGTGCCTTGTCACCCGCGGGGTAACCGTTCTGCTGTAACAGGAAGGCCATGATCTCCACATAGTCATCGTGTGCCAGCGTTCCTGGAGATGTCGCAGGCATGTTGTTTGCCACGATGGTAAACACCTCGCTGACGTGAAATTTCGCCTTGGCCGAGGCGAAATTCGGCCCCGTCAATGCAGGACCTGCTCGCCCCTGCAGGGTCGGACCATGGCACATGGCGCAGTAGGTCAGGTACTTTATCTTTCCACTATCGGCCTGGGTCGAAGTAAATAGCGCCGGCGGTGTTGCATCTGTTTTCGCCGACGATTTTTTGGAACCGCAGCGCCGATCGATGCCGCCCTCAACCGCCGACCTTTTCAGCATGGCGCTCTTGCCGCGGCTGGATGACATCGCCACGCCGGCTTGTGCATACGGTGCAAGCAACTTCGCCAACTGGCCTGACTCGGTCATTGCGGCAATCGCTTTCTCGAACTCCATAGCCGCCGGTGCATGCTCCTCGTCATACAGTGCAACGAGGTTGAACTGCGCATGCGGCTCGTCGAGTTCGTGATAGCTGAAACGCGCCGCCTCATGCTTGCCCGCCAGATAGTGCACGACCGTCGGCTGCCACAACATCGCCGCATGCACTTTGCGTTTCTCCAGTGCGCTGAGCGCGTCGTCATCGGTTAGATGAATATCTGCATTCACGCCGGGATGATCGACGAAATACAGATTCGGCGTGGTCTGGTAGGTCACGGCAACATCCGTGTTTTTGGGAAGCTGATTCAGCGTAGTCGCCTTGCTACCCTTCGGGGTTACCAGCACGAAACCGGTGTGACCATAAGGTGTGGTAGCCAGCACGCCCGGCGGCGTGGATTTTGAATCAGCATCGACGGGAAAGCCCAGTACCAGCGAACAGGTGGCCTTGGCGAGCTTGCCGAACTCCTTCATGCTGAAACCGTCGTCGTCTCCACCACCGCTGCCATCAAACTCGTGCAAGGCCAGGGTATTGCCTTCCTGAGTGGCAATCGCGTGCGCGAGCCCACTGTCCATTGCTGCGGTCGGACTGCTTTTGTCGATGCAGACGGACAACTCCGCCGCAACGGCGGTGCCGCCGTACAAAAGCACGGCGGCCGATCCGACAAGCCAGGCAAGCTGGCTTTTTTTAAACACCTGTTGCTTCATGCGTTGACTCCGTTACATCGAGAATACGTAGAGGTGCCCACCGAGCGGGATGTTCTGCACTTTCGGGTCCTTGGCCATGTCGCCGCCCCAGATCGGTGTGGCGCCGCCCCAGCCAGCGTAGACGCCAATGTACTGTTTGCCATTGACCTTCCATGTGCTGGGCACACCGATGATGCCGGAGGTCAGCTGCGGGCTCTTCCACAACACCTTGCCGGTCTTGGCGTCGAATGCATAGAAATAGCCATCCGCGCTGCCTGAAAACACCAGTCCACCGGCGGTGCTGAGCATGCCGTCGTTCCACGGAGTTTCCGAGGGGTGGTTCCAGACCTTTTTGCCGGTATTGATGTCGAGTGCGATCACGTCACCGTACTGACCTTTGAATGCCGGATCGGCAGTGACGTTGAACGACTCGCCGAGGAACGGCAGGCCGGCCTTGTAACTGACCGTGGCACCCTTGATCGTCATGCAGGTATGCATTGCCGGCACATAGGCCATGTGGGTCTGCGGATCGACCGAGATCGGCCACCAGTTCTTGCCGCCGAGGAAGCTTGGGCAAGTGAACACTTGCTTGTCGATCGTCGGCCGCATGGCCGGATCGGTGACCGGCTTGCCGTCCTTCATGCCGCTGACTGAAGTCGCCGTGACGAATTTCTGCGCATAGATCAGCTTGCCGCTGATGCGATCGATCGCATAGAACCAGCCGTTCCGGCTCGCGCTGACGATGGCCTTATGCTGCACGCCCTGATAATTGATATCGGTCAGCACCGTCTCGTTGGTGCCGTCGTAATCCCAGCTATCGTTCGGCGTGTACTGGAAATTCCATTTGATCTTGCCTGTCGAAGGATTCATCGCGATGACCGAATCGCTGTACAGATTGTCGCCCGGCCGCAGCGTGGCGAGCCACGGCCCCGGATTGCCGACGCCCCAGAACAGCGTGTCGGTTTCAGCGTCATAACTGCCGGTCAACCACGCAGCACCGCCGCCGGTCTTGTAGGCACCTTTGGGCCAGGTCTTGCCGCCCGGTTCGGTAGGCGACGGAATGGTGTACTGCTTCCACACTTGCTTGCCGCTTTTGGCATCCAGCGCCGTGATGAATCCACGAGCACCGTACTCACCACCGGACTCGCCGACAATGATCTTGCCCTTGACGATCAGCGGCGCCAGTGTCATCGCATAACCGAGATCCGCACCGAATAGCTGTTTCTTCCAGACCACCTTGCCGGTCTTGGCATTCAGCGCGACCACATAGTTGTCGAGCGTGGCGATATAGACATTGTCGCCGTACAGCGCCACGCCGCGGTTGACCACGTCGCAGCAGACGGTCTTCAGGCCGACCTGCGACAGATCCTGCTGGTACTTCCACAACTGCTTGCCGGTGCTGGCCTGGAAGGCAATCAGACCATCCTTCGGGGTGGTGACAAACAGGTAATCGCCGTTGACGATCGGCGGTGATTCGTGGCCTTGCTCCATGCCGGTCTTGTAATCCCAAACCTGCTTGAGGCCAGCCACATTACCGCTGTTGATCGTATCGAACGGCGAGTAACCGGAACTGGTGTAGTCGTGGCGGTACATCAGCCAGCCGTCATCGGTGGCGGCGGCCTTGAGCCGCGCATCGGTGACCGGCGCGTAGTCGGCCGCCAGTGCGCTACTGGCCATCACCAGCATGGCGATAAAAAGACTGGTATTGCGGTAGGCATTGAAGCGTTGCATGCATTTCCCCTCGTCGTTGCAGGTTTTCGCGATTTAGTTGAGCAGATGGGTACTGCGACTAGCCGTCTTGCAGCGATGTCGCCCCGGTCAAATGCACACTTCGGCGAGCGTGCATTTGACCAGCACGTTCTCAATACGTGATTTCAAACTGGATTTTTCTGCGGGCAGTTCTTCGGAGTCCACGCTGGCGGACGGCTAGATGGCCGCCCGCTTCCCGGTTCGGCTCAGAAAAAGCCCAGCTTTTTCGGCGAGTAACTGACCAGCAGGTTCTTGGTCTGCTGGTAGTGATCGAGCATCATCTTGTGGTTCTCGCGACCGATACCCGACTGCTTGTAGCCGCCGAAGGCGGCGTGTGCGGGATAGGCGTGATAGCAGTTGGTCCACACGCGACCCGCCTGGATGCCACGACCAAAGCGATACGCACGCGTGCCGTTGCGCGTCCACACGCCAGCACCGAGGCCGTAGAGTGTGTCGTTGGCAATCGCCAACGCGTCCTCGTCATTCTTGAAGGTGGTCACGGAAACCACCGGGCCGAAAATCTCTTCCTGGAAGACGCGCATCTTGTTGTTGCCGAAGAACACCGTCGGCTTGACGTAGTAGCCGTCCTTGAACTCACCATCGAGCGTATTGCGTTCGCCGCCGATCAGCACCTTGGCACCTTCCTGCTTGCCGATATCGAAGTAGGAAAGAATTTTCTCCAGCTGTTCGCCGGATGCCTGTGCACCGATCATCGTGGTCGGATCGAGCGGGTTGCCCTGCTTGATCGCCGCTACACGCTTGAGCGCACGTTCCATGAACTTGTCGTAGATCGATTCGTGGATCAAGGCGCGGCTCGGGCAAGTGCAGACTTCACCCTGATTGAAGGCGAACAGCACGAAGCCTTCGATCGCCTTGTCGAGAAAATCATCGTCCTCGTCCATCACGTCGGCGAAGAAAATATTCGGCGATTTGCCACCCAGCTCCAGCGTGACCGGAATGAGATTCTGACTGGCGTACTGGCTGATCAATC
>Ga0302232_10003760_pt1 | contig 10182 bp, 7 predicted proteins | sample II_Palsa_N2_3_FD_193575 | JGI IMG/M metagenome (GOLD analysis project Ga0302232, IMG submission 193575) | Peat permafrost microbial communities from Stordalen Mire near Abisko, Sweden - II_Palsa_N2_3 | ecosystem: Environmental > Terrestrial > Soil > Palsa > Peat permafrost | place: Sweden...
CGCCGAGGGCGCTTGCCCTCCCGAGCATCCGGCCACGCCCATCGAAATGATCAGCCCCACTGCCAGCTTACGCATGTCCCTGCCCCCTGTTTGGCTGGGACCATGATATGTCAGCGGACGTTCCGCCGATCCAGCGCCAATGCTATGGTCAGGGCAACCAACGCACCAAATGGGGCGCCAATCGGGATGTCTCGTTGCGGGACCAGGGCGAACAAGAAGGCCACGGCACAAATCACGCCTGCAATGCGCAACCGGCGGCGTGCCTGGGCAACGGCGGGAGGCCTGCGGCGGCAGGCGTGCCAGATCACGCAAGCAAGCCCGCCACTAAGGGCGCCAGGCCAGAAGCCGAATGCACCTTCCGGGTTGCCCTAGCGAACTTGCGCCCTTGGAATCGGACGTCGCGCACATGTCCAGCGTTAGGGGGCAAAGTGTCCGTGTTATCGGGGTAGAACGCCTCTCCAATAAGTAGCTGGCTGTGATCAAGCACTGGCCGTCTTGCGCATTAAACTTGCGCAAGCCACTATGCGGCCTGACACGGGGAAGCCCTATGAATTATCTTGAGCTGCATCACTTCTTGCCGCATCTCAACGAGATCTTTGCGGCCACCCGTAATAGTGAATCACTGTCCTTCGTGTTGGTGGAAGCAAAGCCGCTAGGCACGTCATCAACTTCCCGTCAGCCCTTTAGTCTCCTGTTCTTTTGTGAGGGAACGGAAGTTATGCCACAAAGCATTTACCAGCTAAGGCATTCCAGCATTGGCGAGTTCGGAGTCTTCCTCGTGCCTATCGACCGGAATCCGAAGGGAGTGGTCTATCAGGCGGTCTTCCACTAATCCGCTGACCAGCGCATGGCTAGGTGCGAAGAATTTTCGCCCTCGTCGTCGACCACCACGAAACCCAATCGTTCGTAGAGGCTACGTGCACCGGCATTGCGCCGATCCACATGCAAGCTCATGGCTAGCCCAAGCGAGGCGGCAGTGGATTGAGCGTGCGTGATCAACGCACTGGCAATTCCCCGGCCCCGGGCCGCTTCGACCAGCGCGATGTCGATGATGAGGAATCCGGGCGGTTCGCGCAGCAGGTATAGCCGTCCGATCGGTTCGCCCTGACGCTCGATCAGCAGAAAATCCGCGTTAGCGAAAAAGCCGACGTAATGGCGATGCTGCAAGTCGAACTGGTCGTCCAGAAACTTCTGCTTGAACTCGGACGGCCATGGCACGGGCGCCAGTTCGGCGGCGCGCGTCTGCGCGTAGAGCATGCGCAGGAATGGAATATCAGCATCCACAATGGGACGCAAGGTGATAGCGCGCACACCAAGTTCCGCCGACGCGCGCAGCCTATCGCCACGCGCGTCTGGGAATGAAGGTAGCGCCACGCCGTTCAACCGAAGCTTGGGAATACGCCCTGCAAAGCGATGCAGTAGTTCAACGCGAGATAAGGCTGGCGATTTTCATGTGGCTGTCCGCCGCCGGTCACACCGATCGTTATCGGCGCAAAGCTGGTATTGGGCGTTACGCCGCTTACGAAGGGGTTTACATTCTCCGGCGGTATCGGTGCGTAATTCGCAGCGGGCGACGCACTTCGCTTGGTCGTATCGGGTTGATTGAATACATTCAAGCTATGGATATGCGAAGGGATGGTGGTCTGGGTGAGCGTCACCCCATTTTCCCCGAAAGTCTCGCCGGCAGTGCGCGGACTCAAGCCCGGCCCCGTGCCCTGGCTGCATGGCGCTCGCGCGATGAGATTGGGCAGATTGAAGGTGGTTGTTCCGTTGCCGCCGTAGTAGGTTCCTATCAGCGAGAACAGCGCACTGAACTGCCTGATCTGCAAGGTCGCACCGTTGCAAAACGCCCATCCGACAGGCGCGAAGTTGAATGCAAACAACTGGATTTCGCCCAAATAAGGTTCGGTCACATCGTTCTCCTCAAGATTTTAGCATCGCGGCGGTTCGATCCATGTGTTCGATTCAACCCTGCGACGGGTAAATGCCGGCCCAGGCAATACAGAACGATGCGGTCAACGTCGGCATCGTATTGTCGTGCGGCAGGTTGCCACCGGTTGCGCTGATTGCCGTGGGAGACATGCCGTATGCATGAGCGCCAGTGAGGTCTTTGGCATACATGAGATCGCCGCTGACCGTACCCAACTCAACGCTGCTCGACAGCGCGTTCGTCGTACCCAGCGAGGTCGTCGCCATAAAGGTATGACTGTGTGACGGTAGATTAGGCGATAGCAGCGTCACGTTCTCAGTACCGCTGGATTCGCCGAGAGCGCGTGGTGTCAGACCAGCCCCCCTTCCCATATCTATCGGAAGCCGCCCGCGCAGATCGGGAACGGCGAACGTATTAATGCCGTCACCACCAAAAGTGGTTCCCAGCAAGGTGTAAAGCGCCTCGTATTCCGCAATGGGCTTGAAGCTGCCATCGCAGGCAAACCAGCCGCTTGGAATACGTGGGAAAGCGAACAGCCGGATTTCTCCGAGATAAGGCGTGCTCATGGTTTGGCTCCAGTGCGAACTTGGATGCGGAAACGTGTCAATTACGCGACGGGAAAATGCCGTTCAACGCGATATTGAAATTAAGTACGCAATAAGGCTGCATGTTCGCGTGTGGCGTATTGCCACCCGTGAGCCCGATCGTCTGGCCGTTCAGCGGTACCTGCGGTCCCGAGGACGGCGCATAGATCGATTCCGATCCGCTACCGGCGTACAACGCGTTCGTTGGATTCTTGATCGCGCCGGCATTGGTCGAGCCGAGCGCTGTATGCGTATGCGGCGGAAGATTTTGCGACAGCAGCGTGACCGTTTCGACGCCGCCAAGCTCGCCCTGCACATACGGCGTAGGCTGCCAGGTGGGATCGACGGAACTCCCCGCGCCTACCGGCGTTCGCCCCTGCAGATTGGGCAATGCGAAGGTGGTTCGGCCATCGCCGCCATATTGCGTTCCCAGCAATGAGAACAGTGCCTGATTTTGACTAATGGGCAATAGTTGCCCGTTGCAGGCCGCAAAGCCGCGAGGCACTAAACCGAACCCCGCGAGCATAATTTGCCCGAGATAGACCTGAGCCATTGATATTCCCCCCTGTAGGATGCGCTTCCCCGGCGCGGCGCTAAATGTGCTCCAGGCTTGTCGCACTTACAAGGACATTTTTTCTTGCGTAAAAAGCAAGTTTCGTAAATATTTACAGGCACTGTTATTTGTGCCAATTCCCTGCTTCAATAGACTGGGGAATAACGAAAGCTGGAAGGCTTGTCGCGGGTCGAGGCAGGGAGCGCTCGACTACCAAGGTCTCCCGGACTCGTTACTGCAGTGACATCGCAATGATGTCAAACGCTGTAGAAAACAGGGAACCGGGGCCAATATGTTGAATCGTTTGTTTGAGCGCGCCATGGCGCGTGCAGGCAGGTTCTCCCATCTTCGATTGAAGATGAGTAGGTATCGTCCATCCAGTTTGCTTGCGCGTCTGACGATGCTGTTGCTGATTGCTTGCGGCCCGTTGTGGCCAGACCTAGCGCACGCCGGCGGGCCAAGCACCGAATGTCCGCCGACGCAGACGCAGACCGTGGCAGCCGGCGGCACCTTTACGGTCAGCCTTATCAGTTGCTCCCAATTGGGCCTGGATGGCCTTCCCGTACCTCCGTCTCATGGATCAGTGCCCACTGTGAATCCGACGGGCGGAAACGGCACCGGCGTGGTCACCTATGTCAACGATGGCCTCGGCGCACTTAGCGATACCTTCACCGTGTACGACGACGAAAACGGTGAGATCGTCTTCAACGTTACCGTCTTGCCGGCCACCTCACCGCTGACGGTTTCGCCGGCATCGCTGCCTACGCCGGTGATCGGCCAGTCTTACAGTGAGACCCTGAGCGCCAGCGGCGGCAAGGCACCTTACACTTTTTCGGCCACTGGGTTGCCGCCCGGGCTGACCTTCAATACCAACACCATCTCCGGCACGCCAACCGGCACCGGCTCGTTCGTGATCGCGGTAGTCGTGACCGATTCGACCACGCCGACCGCGCTCGGCGTCAACAAGAATTACTCGGGCAACATCGCCGAACCGGTGTTGACAGCAGCACCGCCGCCTGCGGCAGCGGTGGGTGTGCCCTACAGCTATCAACTGTCGATCAGCGGTGGTACGCCACCTTATTCGAATTACGCGCTGGTGTCAGGTCTGCCCGCCGGCCTCAGCCTCTCCAGCAGCGGCCTGATCACCGGCACGCCCACTGCGGTCGGTACGACCAGCTTTAAATTCACGGTACAAGACAGCACCACCGGCCTCTCTACTTTCTTCGGCACGGTGACCGCATCGCTGACCGTCAACGCGGTGCCGCCGATCACGCTGAGTCCGTCCACGCTCGGCACGCTGACCGTCGGCGTGCCGGTGAACCAGACGATCACGCCCAGCGGCGGCTCAGGCGTATCGCCCTATACCTTCAGCATCAGCGCGGGTACCTTGCCGGCCGGCCTGAGCCTGTCCACCACGACCGGCGTGCTGTCCGGCACGCCGACGGCCGGCGGCAGCTACAGTTTCACGATCGGCGTGCAGGATGGCGGCGCCGGCACCGGCTCGCTCGCCTACAGCGGCACAGTGCAACCGGCGACTGTCGTGCTGACGCCGACCACGCTCGCAGCCGGCACGCAAGGAGCAGCCTATAGCGCAACCATCACCGCGAGTGGCGGCACCCTACCTTACACTTACGCGGTGTCCGCCGGCTCGCTTCCCACAGGCGTGACCGTAAATAACAGCACCGGCGCGCTCAGCGGCACGCCGACTGTCTATGGCAATTTCAACTTCACCGTCACCGCCACGGACAGCAGCGGCGGCACGCATTATTCGGGCAATCGCAGCTACACACTGACGATCAATCCGAGCGTGCCGACCATCACTCCGGCCAGCTTGCCCAATCCGGTCGCCGGCGTGGCCTACAGCCAGACGCTGGCAGCCAGCGGCGGCAACCCGCCCTATACGTTTGCGATCAGCAGTGGCAACCCGCCGCCGGGGATTTCGTTGCTCGGCAACACGCTCTCGGGTACGCCCACCGCCACCGGTGTCGCGACTTTCACGGTCCAGGTCACCGACGCCGCCGGCACGACCGCGACGCGTACCTATTCGCCGAACGTCGCCGCGCCGACGATCACCATCACGCCGGCGACCGTGCCCACGGCGACCCTGCATGTGACGTATTCGCAGCCGCTCGCCGCACAAGGCGGCACAGCACCGTATACCTTCAGCGTGGCCAGCGGCGCTCTGCCGCCCGGCCTGCAGCTGGGCACCGATGGAACCCTGAGCGGATCGCCGAGCGCTGGCGGCACCTTCAATTTCACGGTCGCCGCCACCGACTCCACCCGCAACGGTACCTACCAAGGCACCCGCAGTTACGCGATGACGGTAAGTGCGCCGACCATCACGTTGACACCCGCCAACGTAGCCGCGGCTACGATCGGTACGGCCTACAGTCAGAGCGTCGGTGCAACCGGCGGCACGGCGCCCTATACGTTTGCAGTCACCAGCGGCAATCTGCCGGCTGGATTGCAGCTTAATAGCAGCGGCGCACTGTCCGGTACGCCTACGGCGGGCGGTACGGCCAACTTCACCGTGACCGCGACGGATGCCAACACCAATACCGGCAGCGCCACGTATTCACTGGTGGTGAATACGCCGACGCTGAACTTCACGCCGGCGGCCGGCACGCTCAATGCGCCATATGGCAGCGCTTACTCGCAGAGTTTCGCCGGCAGCGGCGGCACCGCACCGTACACGTTCGTGCTGAGCGGCACGCTGCCGAACGGTCTGAGCTGGAATCCAGCCACGGCGACGTTGTCGGGCACGCCGACCCAGCCGGGCAGTTTCCCCGTCTCGATCACGATGACCGATAGCAGCACCGGTAGCGGTCCGTTCTCCAAGACCAACAACTACACGGTGACAGTCGCCGCGCCCACCATCGTGCTCGCTCCCGCGACGCTTCCGTCCGGTGGTGTCGGTACGGCCTACACACCGACCCAGCTCACGGCCAGTGGCGGCATTGCGCCGTACACCTACTCGATCATCAGCGGCACATTACCCGCTGGCCTGAACCTGAGCGGCAGCGGCACGCTCAGCGGTACGCCGACGGCAGCCGGAAGCTTCAACGTAACCGCGCGCGCCACCGATGCGAATGGCAGTTCCGGCCAGCAAAGCTATACGGTGACCATCGCCGTGCCGACCGTGACGTTGAACCCGGCGACATTGCCAGTGGCGACCGCCGAGGTGGCTTATTCGCAAAGCCTCAGCGCCACTGGCGGCACCGCGCCGTACACGTATTCCATCAGCAGCGGCGCGCTGCCGGCCGGCCTGAGCCTGGATCCCGCAACGGGTGCGTTCGCCGGCACACCAACCGTGGCCGGTACCTTCGTCGTCAGCGTCACCGCCCACGACAGTAGTACCGGCACCGGTGCGCCGTTCTCGGCAAGCCGCAACTACACGCTTACGGTGAATGCGCCGAGCCTCACGCTGACGCCTACGACCTTGCCGCAAGGCAAAGTGGCGGTTGCTTACACACAGGCCACCTTGTCGGCTTCCGGCGGATCAGCCCCATACTCCTATGCAGTCACCTCGGGTTCGATGCCTGCCGGGTTAATACTCAGTCCAGCTGGCGTGGTGTCCGGTACGCCGACGACCGCCGGTTCGTTCAACGTCACCGTAACGGCCACCGACAAATTCAACTTTGCGGGCGCTCAGGCTTACACCATTGTGATCGGACAGCAGGTGCCGATTGTTTCTAACGGCGCCGCCAGCACCAACGCCAACACCGCCGTGACGATCCCGGTGACGAGCGCAGGTGGGCCGATTACCAGCGCCGCCGTGACACAGCAACCGGCGCACGGCACGGCGACGGTCAACGGGCTGAGCATCGTCTACACACCGGCATCGAACTACTTCGGCGCCGATGCGTTCAAGTACACCGCGACGGGCTCAGGTGGCACGTCCGCGCCGGCGACGGAAACCATCACGGTCGTTGCCGGTGCCGTGCCGGTGGCTACTGCGCAGTCCGCCACGGTGCTCGCTGGCAAGTCGGTCACGTTGCACGCCACCACAGGGGCCGCGAATGGACCCTTCACTGCCGCAGCGATCACCACACAACCGCCCTCCGGCACGGTGGTCGTCCAAGGCACCGATCTGGTCTACATCGCAGCGGCCGATGCATCTGGCACGGTCGGTTTCGACTACACGCTGTCTAACCCTTTCGGTGCCTCCAAGCCGGCGCATGTCACCGTGACGATCAATGCGGTGCCGGTCGCACCCACGCTCGGGGCCACGACGACCGCCGGCTCGACGGTGCAGATTGATCTCACCGCCAGCGCGCACGGCGGTCCGTTTACGGCGGCGACGCTGGTATCGATTTCGCCGGCTAACGCCGGTTCGGCAACGATCAAAGCCAGTGGCACGGGCTACATGCTCTCGTACACGGCCGCACCGACGTTCGGTGGTGCCGCGGTGCTGCGTTATACGCTCGCCAACGCGTATGCCACTTCTGCGCCGGGTACGGTGACCGTCAACGTGACCTTGCGCAGTGATCCATCGAAGAACGCTGAAGTGCTCGGCGTGCTCGATGCCCAGGCGGATGCCACACGTCGCATGGCGATCGGGCAGATCAGCAACTTCCAGCGTCGTCTGGAAGCACTGCACAGCGGCAGTGGTGGCGGTGGCTTCAGCAACGGCATCACCGCGAGCTCGGCGGACAGCGTGCGCCGCCCCGACGCGATGAGCGATCTGAACAACGATACCCAGAACGGAACGACCCGTTTCCTGGTCTCGCCGGACGCGCCGACGTCGACAAGCCCGCTGATGGGACCGAGCGGCGGCGGCACCACGCTGGGTGGTTTCTCGATCTGGACCGGCGGTGCCGTGAACTTCGGTAAGACCCAGCCGGGCACCAGCGACAACGGCGTCGACTTCACGACGCAGGGTTTGAGCGTGGGTGCGGATAAACAGGTGACCGAACGACTGGCGGTCGGCGTAGGCGCCGGCTATGGCCACGACGATTCGGACGTCGGTCAGCACGACAGCCGAAGTACCGTCAACAGCTACAACGGGGCGATCTACGCCAGCTTCCGTCCGACGGAGGCGCTATACACCGATGCATTGCTCGGCTATCAGTGGCTGTCGTTCGATGCGCGTCGCTATGTCACCGATGACAGCAACACCGTGTTCGGCAATCGCGATGGCAAGCAATGGTTCGGATCGTTTTCGGTCGGTTACGAACACCATACCGACGACGGCCTGCTGTTCACGCCTTATGGGCGGCTGGACCTGGCCCACGCGAATCTCGACGCCTACACCGAGCACGGCGACGCGACCTATTCGCTCGCGTATCAGCGGCAGACGGTCAAGACCAGCACAGGTACTCTTGGTGTGCTGGCGCAGTGGTCGGTCAAGAGCGACTACGGTGTATGGGCTCCACAGCTGCGCGCGGAGTTCGGTCATGACATGCAGGGATCGAGTGAAGCCACGATGCGCTATGCCGATCTGCTGAGCGGACCGCTATATCAGGCGACCTTGCTCAATCAGTCACGCAACCACACGTTGCTTGGTGCCGGCATAGGCCTGCAGACCGTTCAAGGCTGGACGTTCCGTGCCGAGTATGAGAACTACCTGGACAACACGAGTAAGGACAACCAGTCGATCCTGCTAGGAGTGGAGAAGAAGTTCGATCCGTAGGGAACGGACGCGAGTCAAGCTACTACTGCAAACGCGGCGTGACTCGCCCCGCTGCTACGATCTTCCAAGGGTACACGACAGGAACGTGTCTCTTGCTCCCATGTCGCGCCCACAATGAGCTGCTGCAGGTTTGGCGACAGGTAGAAAAACGTACCGGGGCCAGTTTTGTTCTTGGCCCATGTGGTGGACAAAACAATCTTCACCTGCGCCTACGAAGACGGACGTCTGGACATTCCAGAGCACATGCTCTTCGAGTTCGAGCCATTACTTGAAACCTACTAGTGTCCGCTCTGAGTGGAAGCGGACATTTGAGGGGGCTACTCTCTACCGTAGGCCGGTTCAAGATTTAGGAGGCGGTCAGTTTGATCCTCATACCCTCTGCTCCACCATCTTTCAATTCCCTTCGTTTATCCACGAATTCCTGCAAATTTCCAAGCGTCTCTCTGCGCTCGGCACGGAGAGACTTGGTGCTCTATTTGTGGATTGAGTTTCTACGAAGGTTGTCGAACAAAGTACTGAGTACTAAGGACTGCAGCCCACGAGCAGCGGTGCACACTCCGCCCGGGTACCACCATCTTTAATACAACTTTGATATAACAAGACACACACGCTGGGTGGAGGCAGTATTTGAGCTCGAGCTTGAGCTCCGCCGCTATATCCACTCATGCCCAATGCAGCGAGACCGACGATCACTGATAACACGGCAGACGATGAAACGATTTTCATAACGTTCTTCCCGTAAGTTAATGAGTACATCGCATAGCTCGCCGTTGCAGCGAGCTCCCCAAACTATACGCCTTCGATCCGAACGGCGCGCTCCTTGGCAACACCGGCATCTGACTCGCGATTGCATTCTTTACCCAGTGAACCCGAGAGCGTTTTCGCGCGACGTGGTAGACGCCCTGCTCTTCGCTTACGCCGGGTTGCGAATTGCGCGGGTTGAGCTGCTGCGATTCCAGCTGGCGGATGATTTCGCGCACGGCGCGCGCGTCGTTGAAGATGGCATGCCCCAGTAGCGACAGCGTGTGGTCGGCCAGCTCGGCTTCATGGCTGGCGTTCACTACATCGCCATGAGCGGTAATCATGGCGATCAGCTGGTTGAGCATATCGACCTGATCGAGGGTCATGCCGAAGGTGTAGCACGCACTCGCGTCGTTGGGCATCACCTCTGCGGCGTCACGCGTCGCAGCGACGTCGGCCGCAGGCGCTGACTCGCTTTCGCGCCAGTAGGCCGGAAACGAAAGGTCGTTCAGCACGAGACCCACCTGCTCCGCCAGCAAATTAAGGCAGATCGCCACCTGCCCCACATGGATCTTGGGGATCCATTCCTGCGCCACGTCCGGCGTGCGCGGTTGCGCCATATGCGATAGAAACTCGGCGTACTCGCGCAGCTTCTGCAGCCGGAGCTGGCTGTCCTCCGGCAGAAAATAACCCATCGTTTCCCGATCATCCGAATCGAACGTTGACATGGCCGCCTCCTCAT
>Ga0302232_10003765_pt1 | contig 10178 bp, 5 predicted proteins | sample II_Palsa_N2_3_FD_193575 | JGI IMG/M metagenome (GOLD analysis project Ga0302232, IMG submission 193575) | Peat permafrost microbial communities from Stordalen Mire near Abisko, Sweden - II_Palsa_N2_3 | ecosystem: Environmental > Terrestrial > Soil > Palsa > Peat permafrost | place: Sweden...
TCTGGTAGAAACCGGAAAAATTGAGGAACTCGTTGATTTGCCCTTGCTCTCCAATCCGGATGTGCTCGACATTCTGAATGTCTTCACTGAGATTGTGATGATTGCAATGTTTACCGATGAGAACCTTCACGCTCTCTTGCTTTGCCGGATGGTCAACCTGAGCCTTGAGCATGGCAACAGCGACGCATCGTGCTTCGCGTATGTATCGCTGGGTATGCTCGCTGGGCCTCAATTCGGGAACTATGAGGCCGGATTTCAGCTGGGCAAGCTAGGCTACGATCTGGTGGAGAAGCACGGATTGTATAAAGCTCGCACCCATTTGCGTTTTGGGATCTGTATCGTGCCATGGAGGCGACACGTCATGACAGGACGAGAGCTCGTACGGCGCGCTTTCGATGCCGCGAACAGAGTCGGCGACCTCACTTGTGCAGCATATTGCTGTCACCACTTGAACACAAATCTTCTTGCGACGGGAGATCCCTTGGCCGAGGTGCAGCGTGAGACTGAGAGGGGCCTCGAGTTCGCGGAAAAGGTGCGGTTCGGCCGCGTCATTGACCAGGTCATAACGCAGCTCGCGCTTGTCCGGACACTCCGGGGCTTGACAACGAAATTTGGTTCGTTCGATGACGGACACTTTGACGAGCTTCAGTTCGAGCATCACTTGTCAAGTAATCCTATTTTGGCCCTCCCGGAATGTTGGTACTGGATCCGAAAGTTGCAGGCGCGCTTCTTTGCGGGAGATTACTCTTCCGCCATTCGCGCAGCCTTGAATGCCCAACGACTGCTCTGGACATCGCACTCCTTCTTTGAAATGGCGGAGTATCAGTTTTACGGTGCTCTCGCGCGGGCAGGGGCTTTTGATTCTGCAACCGAGGCCGCGCGACCGGAGCACTTCAAGGCTCTGGCCGAGCACCACAGGCAGCTTGCCATATGGGCAGAGAATTGCCCGGAGAACTTCGAAAATCGTGCTGCACTCGTGGGCGCGGAGATCGCCCGGATCGAAGGGCGTTTCCTTGACGCCGAGCAATCGTATGAAAAGGCCATCCGCTTAGCGCACATTCATGGCTTTGTGCACAATGAAGCAGTAGCGAATGAAGTTGCGGCGCGTTTCTATGCAGCCCGTGGATTCGACAAGATCGCCCGTGCGTACCTGCGCGATGCGCGGTACTGCTATCTCAACTGGGGGGCGGACGGCAAGGTCAGGCAGCTCGATCAGCTCTATCCACACATTACAGAGGAACAACCAGTTGCGCGCTCTTCGAGCACGATTGAAGCGCCAACCGGGCATCTGGATCTGGCCACGGTGGTCAAAGTCTCGCAGGCACTGTCGAGTGAGATCGTCCTTCCCAGGCTGATTGAGAAGCTGGTACGGCTCGCGGTAGAGAATGCGGGAGCCGAGCGGGGTCTGCTCATCCTCTTTCGGGGTGGCGCTCAGGGCGGCGAGCCGCGCATCGAAGCGGAGGCTATCAGCGGACCGGGCCGGATCGAGGTTGCGGTTCGGCAGGCCGCCATCACGCCGTCTGAGCTCCCGCAATCCGTGCTGCATTATGCATTCCGGATGCAGGAGCGGGTGCTCCTCGATGACGCCTCGGCCGATGTCGTGTATTCAAAGGACGAATATGTGCAGCGCAAGCGCTCACGGTCCGTGCTGTGCCTGCCCATCGTCAGGCAGGCGAAGCTCATCGGCGCGCTTTATCTCGAGAACAACCTCTCACCGGGCGTCTTCACGTCGGACCGGGTTGCCTTACTGCAGTTGCTGGCTTCGCAAGCTGCCATATCACTGGCGAATGCCGCGCTCTACGCCGACCTGCAACGCAGCGAAACTTTCCTGGTTCAAGGGCAAAGAATTAGCCATACCGGCACCTTCGGCTGGAGTGTTGCAAGCGGAGAGTTTTACTGGTCGGAGGAAAACTACAACATCTTTGAATTTGATCGAAGTGTCCAGGCCTCCGCGGAACTCGCGTTCCAACGAATGCACCCCGACGACCGGGATTCTGTCCGCCGAGCTTTTGACGAGGCGGTCAGGGAAAAGACGGATTTCGACAATGAACATCGTATGATGATGCCGGACGGGAGAATCAAGCACGTGCACACCACTGGCCGGACGGTGAATACCGGCAACCTCAACTTTGTAGGCGCCGTTCGTGACATCACGGAACGCAAGCGGGCGGAAGAGGCCTTGCACCAGGCGCTAACCGATCTCGCACGCATCAACCGGGTCACAACCATGGGAGAACTAACTGCGTCGCTGGCTCATGAAATCGGTCAACCGATTACGGGTGTTATCACCAACGCAAACAGCTGCTTGCGATGGCTTGATCGCGCTAAGCCGGATTTCGATGAAGTGCGCGCGGCTGTCACTCAAATTGCGAGAGCCGGAGACCGCGCTGGTCAGATTATCGGCAGGATCCGGACACAATTCGAGAAGGGTGCCCTGAATCGAGAGGTCTTCGGTGTTAGCGAGATTATTCGAGAAACCGTCGGTCTCCTGCACGGCGAGGCAGTGCGATACAACATAGCAGTCCGGATGGAACTGACAGACGACCTTCTACAGATCGTCGGGGATCGCGTGCAGTTGCAGCAGGTCGCGATGAATTTGATACTCAACAGCATCGAGGCGATGAAGGACGTTGATGGAAGGCGAGAGATGGTCATCAAGTCGCAGCGGGCCGAAAACGAACAGATTCTTGTTTCAGTCAGCGATACCGGCATAGGGGTTCCGCCGCAGCTCGCAGAACAGATTTTCGATCCGTTCTTTACAACCAAACCCCACGGCACCGGCATGGGCCTTCGTATCAGCCGTTCAATTATCGAAACACATGGTGGGCGCTTGTGGATCGCCGGCGTCCCTGGGCAGGGCGCGACTTTTCAGTTCACCCTGCCCGCTACGGTTGCAGACCGTAGATAAGTTTTTAACTGTCAGACTGCTCTTCGGTATGGACTGTCGCGCGTTCGCTTCCACCTGTGAGCGGCCCGTTCAGTTGAAATCCAAATCGAGTACTGGATATCGTCAACTACGATGTCCGGTCGTCGGTGGGTAATTGCCGCCGCCTCTCGCCGGCGGCGCTCTTGGTGGTGCCGACGGCCAATGCGATAGCGTCAACTAGATACTATGTAAGGGGCCAGCGAAAGTAAGCTCCCGGGAGTAAAACGAGGATTCAGACACTCGTTTTTCGAAAGGAGCACGCAAATGGATGCGCCTGATACGGCCCTTCGAGGGCAAGATACTACGATCGTCGGCCGGCTGTATGTCGCCTTCGAATTAGGTGATAGGAGCTGGAAACTGTCACTGGGTGATGGGGTGCGCGCGCCGAGCCGGTGTACGGTGGCGGCCGGCGATACAGCGGCGGTGGCGATGGCAATCGCGAAGGCCAGGGCGCGCTGCCGCCTGGCAGCCGATGCCCCGGTGCGCAGCTGCTATGAGGCCGGGCGGGACGGCTTCTGGCTGCACCGCTGGCTGACTGATCAAGGCATCGTCAACCTGGTGGTGGATTCGGCCAGTATCGAAGTGAATCGGCGGGCACGCCGCGCGAAGACCGACCGGCTCGACAGCGACAAGCTGATGTCGATGCTGATGCGTTACTACGGGGGAGAGCGGCGGGTGTGGGCGGTCGCACGGATCCCGACCCCCGAGCAGGAAGATGAGCGGCGCGTGCATCGGGAACTCGGGCGCCTGCGGCAGGAGCGCACCGCCCACAGCAACCGGATCCGTTCGCTGCTCGTGCTGCACAACCTGCGGGTCGAGCGCATCGGTGGGCGCGCGTGGGCCCGTTGGTGGGCCCAGCAAGCCGGGCTGCTGCTGCCGGGTTTGCGCGCCGAGATTGAACGCGAGTTCGAGCGGCTGTCGCTTGCTGCCAAGCAGATCAGGACGCTTGAAGCGCAGCAGAAGCAACAGGTTCACAGCGGCGCACAACCCATTATCGCGGTGCTGTCACGGCTCGCGGGTATCGGCACAGGAAGTGCGTGGACGCTGGTCAAGGAACTGTTCGGCTGGCGGCAGTTTCACAACCGCCGGGAGGTTGCCGGCTGCCTGGGTCTGGCGCCGACACCTTACGCAAGCGGCACCAGTGAAGTCGAGCAGGGCATCAGCAAGACCGGCAACAAACGGGTGCGATGGCTAATGGTCGAACTCGCGTGGAGCTGGCTGCGCTTCCAGCCGGCCAGCCAACTGAGCCAGTGGTTCAACGAGCGCTTCGCGGGAGGCGGCAAGCGCATGCGACGCATCGGCATAGTGGCGCTTGCGCGCCGTCTGGCGATCGCCTTGTGGCGTTATCTGGAGCATGGTGAGATTCCGCTCGGGGCAACACTCAAGCCACCCGGCAGTGATGCAGTTGCGGTTTGAGCGGCGAATTTCGATCCACGACAGGGCTTGAAGGTCAGCGCGCCCGGGCACTACACGGGTTACCCGGCGGGTAGCCGTAGTTCTAGATGGGGCGCGTCGGTAACGGGGTGGTTCCAGCGCTGTGCGCATGCGGTATGAGGTGACCGGCCTAGTGCCGGCACGGATAGAAGTTAGACCCGGCATCCATCCGGGCATCAGACACCCCGACCTCAAGTGTGTTGAAGTTTCGCTTTATATAAAGGACTCCGAACCTGAATCAGGAATTCGTGCGGGTTATCCACCGCTGGCCGGCGTCGTGGTCGTAGCAGGCGACCCGCCGGTCAGCGGTGGATAACCCGCAGCACCCTCAAATGGAGATAGCTACCCACGAAAAGCAGAATACCCAAAGGGCTTGACTTCTGATGCCCCATAGAAGTGTAGTGCTTCGTTTTTCTTGGAACCAAGGCGACGGTTGGCGCGAATGACTTTCTGCAAGATGTCATTGGCCTTGGCAGTCCACACGAATGGTTTGGGATCCTGGTTATGCACGGCGATGTACTCCTTGATAGCGAGGATGAGATCGGGAACGCAACGGAACACGCCACGGCGCAAACGTTCGGTAGTGATATCGCGAAAGAAACGCTCCACCATGTTCAGCCACGATGCGGAGGTCGGCGTGAAATGCACGGTGAACCGAGGATGTTTCACGAGCCACTCCTTGACCTTTGGGTGCTTGTGGGTGGCATAGTTATCGCAGATCAAATGCAGCTCTTTGCCCTTGGGAGTCTCGCGCTCAATTTGGCGCAAGAAGTCGAGCCATTCGCTGTGACGGTGGCGCTGATCACAACGGGCGATGACAGAACCATCGAGGGTATTGAGCGCCGCGAACAGGGTCGTGGTGCCGTGACGCTTGTAGTCATGAGTCTGGGTGGACGCGCGGCCTCTCTTCAAGGGCAGTCCGGGCTGGGTGCGGTCGAGTGCCTGCACCTGGCTCTTCTCGTCGCAGCACAGCACCAACGCATGCTCGGGCGGGGACATGTACAGGCCCACGATGTCCTCGAGCTTCTCGGCGAACTTCGGATCTCGCGAGACCTTGAAGCTCTCGACCAGGTGAGGTTTGAGTCCGTTGGCCTGCCAGATTCGCAGCACCGTGGTGTCGCTGACGCCGGCCTTCCTGGCGAGCGTGCGCGTGCTCCAGTGTGTCGCAGCTTCGGGCGTGGTCTGCGTCGTCAGGCGCACGATCTCAGCTCTATCGACGCGCGGCTTGCGCCCACTGCGCGGCAGGTCATCTTCTATCGCCGCGACGCCGCCCTGAACAAAGCGTTCGCGCCAGCGCCCCACCTGGACCCGCCCGACCCCCAACGCGGCGGCGATCTCCCGATTGCCCATACCATCGGCCGCCAACAGCACGATCTGTGCTCGTCGCACTGCTCTTACCTCGAGGGTTTGCGATCTCACCATCCGCTCAAGCTCGATGCGTTGTTTGCTGCTCAATTCAATCGGTCTCGCCGTCTTCATGACTCGCTCCATCGTCGGTACAAAGAGCATGACAATGGCAAGACCCATTGGTTCCGTTAATTCAGAAGCACTACACTAGTTCTTGCTTGTTCATATTCATTCTCCCAGATTTTTCTTAACGTCCCGCCGACGCAGGTGCAAGTCGAGAGTGTCACCATACCGGAGGCGTTTCTCCGAGGCAAATTGCATGACCCGCGAGCGGACGGATCCGGCGAGGACGGCGGGGCCCTCGGACGTGCCCGAGCGTTGCCCGCGCGCGCCGGCATGCACGTGACCCAGAACGTTCTACCCCGCTGCTCTACCCGCTGCCTCTCCGTTGATGTCGCCGATCGTTTTTCGCGTGCGCCACGCGTGACGCGCTGGCCGCCAACCGAATTGCCTGTCGCATCGAATCGGGCCTATGTCCCCATTCTTGGGGCGATGGCCTGTCCGGCAAGCGCTCGCGCCGGCGAGCCCGGTTGGCCGCTTGATCGCGGGCGCGCACGCCGTGAGCTACCCTCCCCTCCCCGACTCGGGCGATCGAGCGCGAGCGCGCTGTCGTTCAATGCCGATCAGTCGGATCGTCCTAATGTCCCCATTCTTGGGGCGATTATATGTCCCCATTCTTGGGGGCGAGTTTATGGCTCGGGTCTTGGGTTCACCAGATCCGAACCCGGTTGCTCACACGCGGTGGTGCTCCGCGCTACGCGCCCTCCTCTGCTGCAACACCATCCGCGAGGGCAAGGAAGGCGGCAGCTGAGTAATTTCAATGCTGATAACCCGTACAAGCAGGCTTGAATTGCTTCTAGGTGATTGAATTTAAAAGAATTTTTAAATCCAATGCGACAACTTTAGCCCGTTTCCGTCTCCGGAAAACCAGCGTCACACGTCTTATGGCTGTGCCGTTAGAAGTTGGTATATCACGGCACACGAAGACCGCGTATGCCCGTCTTTTTCTGCTGTTGGCGGCGGCGTAGACCCGACACTAGACGGCGGCGCAAGGCTGAGTGGAAGCGTCAACAATACCAGGCGGCCAGTGGCGGCCGCCCGGCGTGTCAGTTGGTTCAGAAGAGATCGTCGAGGATATCCTCCGGATCGTCAGGAGGCGATCGCTGCTCGCGAATCAGGTCATGCAACACGATGGAGTAGTGCATCCAGATTCGCGCACGCAGATCGCTGAGCAGTTCGAAGACGGCGAGTGCCTGTTCAGGCGACCAGTTCGCATCTATCAGGAAGTCGAGCCCGCGGACGATACCCGATGGCATGTGTGCAAGGCTCTTCATCACTTTTTCTCCGTGCGGTTGGCAGTGCGTCTTTTTGTGCGCAGTTCGGCTCGCTCACGCGCCTCCTTCACCCGGTAGGACTCGCCCTCGATCACAACGACTTCCGCCCGATGCACCAGTCGGTCAACAAGGGAGACGACGCAAGCCGCGTTCGGAAACACCTCATGCCATTCTCCGAATGGTCTGTTTGTGGTCACCACTGTCGACGCGACACCGTACCGCCGGCTGACGAGTTCGAACAGCAGATCGGCGTGGCGGTTCGAGTACGAGAGGTAGCCGACCTCGTCGATCACAAGCACGTGGGGTGAGGCATAGCGGTTCAGCCGGCGGCGCAACGCCGAATCGCTATCGAGCGCGGCCAGTTCACCAAGCATCTGTCCAGCGGTAGTGAACAAGGCCGTGTGACCATGGACGATTGCCTGATAGGCGAGATTGAGCGCCAGTGTCGATTTGCCGACGCCGTTCGGTCCGATCAGCACGACGTTCGCGGTGTCCTTGACGAACTCAAGCGCCATCAGCTCTTCGACGGCAGCACGATCGCACCGCCTGGGCCAGGCCCAGTCGAAGTCGCAGAGCGGTTTGAAGCTGCCCAGATGGGCATCGCGGATGCGTCGCTCCAGCGAACGGCGTCCGCGCTCGTCCTCTTCCCACTGCAGCAATAGCGCGACCCACGGCTCGGCTACCACATCGGGCCAGTGTGCGAGCAGTCCATACAGGCGCAAGGCGTTCGCGCGGCTTTGCAGATCATCAGGCGCGCTCATCGGTGTCTCCCGTGATCTGGTCGTAAATGTCGAGCCGATGAGGTGTCACCAGCGCGTCCTTCTTGCGCACGTGTTCTGGCATTGGAACCGCCACCGGCGGAGGCAGCCTGCGCGCCTCGCGCCGGCGCTCCAGCGCCAGACGTACCGGATTCGGATGAGGGGCAGCGCCACTGGCGAGGGTCTCCGCAATGGCCGCCTGGAGTTCGGAGGCGCCATAGCGGTCGAGAAGGCGCAGCAGATTGGATGTAATGTTGCCCAGATTGCCGCCGAGTTCAGCGGCGCGCAGCATCAACGCCTGGCTGGCCGGCGCCGCCCGGGCCAGATGGTCGAGGCCGCGATGGTGACGGGCTTCGCGTTTGCGCTCGACGAGGGCGTCGATGTGCGCGGCAATCTCGATCTGCGCGCCGCGATCGTAACTGCGCACATGGGTGGCGAGCAGATCGGAGCCATCGAGAATGCGTACCTGCCGGGGATCGGCCCGCACCGTGAGCGTACGCCGCACGTGGGTATGCGGGATCGTGTAGTCGTTCAGGTCGAAGCGCACGTACGGCTGCTTGCCAACCTTCACGGCCAGTTGCAGTTCGCACGGATACGGATTCTCTGGCAAGGCGAGCAGGCTGGGCTGTTCACGGGCGAAGGCTTCGCGCACGGTGATCGTGGGCTCTTCCCGGCAAGGACGATCGGCGGCGGGACCCGCGCACCAGACCGCGGCCTGAGCATTGAGGTCGTCGAGGTCAGCGAACTTCCGCGCGGCAAAGAAGTTCTCGCGTACAAACCTGATTGCCCTTTCGACACGACCCTTCTCGTTCCCCCTCGCCACCGCCACAGGACGGGGTTCGTAACGATGATGCGCGGCGAACGCGAGCAGCGTCGGGTTGAAGCGGATCGCGTCGCCCTGACGTTCGAGCACTGCACTTTTAAGATTGTCGTACAAGACGATACGTGGCAACCCGGACCATGCCGCCCAGGCACCGGCGTGACCGGCCAGGAAGCTGTCCATGCGCGCATCGAGGAAGAAGCGCAGGTAGATCTGCCTGGACCACGACAGCACCATCACGAAGGCCATCAGGGGCCGGCGCGCACGCCCGATCTGCAGATGGCCGAAGCTGGCCCAGTCGCATTGACCTTGTTCTCCTGGCAAGGTGCGAAGCCGAAGGTACGCCTCGGCCACCGGACGTGGACGATGGAGCGAGATCAGGTGCCGGAAGTGATGATGACTGCCCCGGTAGCCGCGCTCATAGACCATCGCATACAGGCGGCTGGCCGTGAGTGACGGAAACTTCTTCAGCGTCTCATGGATGAACGGCAGGTAGGCATCAATCTGCGAGGGCCGCAGCACCGCGCCGACTCTGGGCAGTCCGGCCTGCGCCAGCACGCGCTGGACAGTGCCGCGGTGTACGTGTAACTGGCGCGCGATGGTGCCGCAGCGCCACTTCTCGACGTGGTAGTAGCGCAGGATCTGCGCTTCGAGTTCAGCTCCGATGGTCATGGGTCGTTTCCTGTGCAGTCAGTAGCAGTACGAACATCACGGAAGACCCGACGGCGAAGTGGCCCGAGGCGTACGAAGCCCGCGCAGACGCAATGGCAGAAGTGGCAATGCTCAGGCACAGAAGCGGCGGTGGCGGGTACCGCTGCTGTGGCCGCCGACGTCGTCGAAGTCGGTGCCAGTAGAGCATCGGCGGCAGGCACGGCGGAACCGTGATGCGTCACTTTATTCTGGCGGCTGCGATAGCGGCGCATCCGTTCGGCGTGCGCTAACCGGCCGTGGCGACTGCGCCGATAGCGCTGAGCGGCCTCGCGCAAGTTGGCCTGACGGGCGAGCTGCGAGCAGTCGCCGTCGCAGTAGATCTGGCCGCGGTCGCAACGGCGGCAAACGATGACCTGCACCCGGCAGCGGGCGCACACAAAGAGGCGGCCTGTGGCCGGCATCGGCAATCCCCGTCAATGCCGATGCGATATCGACAGGGCTGACGGGGGATGCGATACTTGGCGGGCACCCGTACCCTGTCGTGCGCGTGTTGGGCTCGACACCGGAGTGAACTTGGCGGTTTGTGCCGGTGTCGGGCCTGTTTCTTCGGCGGTAGGCAAAACCCTCTTCTATCGCATCCAGACTCCTGCGTCACCCCCTCCTGAAACGCGCCGCGCCTGGTGCGTCTGCACTCGCCCTTCGGGCTCCTTCCGACGCACCCGATACCGCCCATCGATGCCGTCGACAGCAAGCACCGAACAGTTCTGCAGAACAGGAGTCGTTTCGCGTTTCTGATCGACGCCGCCGTGTAATGTACGGGTCCGGACCGCCACCATCATCTGCATCTA
>Ga0302232_10003771_pt1 | contig 10164 bp, 4 predicted proteins | sample II_Palsa_N2_3_FD_193575 | JGI IMG/M metagenome (GOLD analysis project Ga0302232, IMG submission 193575) | Peat permafrost microbial communities from Stordalen Mire near Abisko, Sweden - II_Palsa_N2_3 | ecosystem: Environmental > Terrestrial > Soil > Palsa > Peat permafrost | place: Sweden...
CATGCGCTTGCCATCAAGGCTTTTACGCCCGAAGAGTTTGCAGACCAGTTCGAGTGACCCCTAGTAACTTAACTGTCCTTTAGAACTGTCCTTCAGTTCAGTTTTGCTTTAAGCCAAGATCCCAGCCCTCGTTCTGATCAGGAACTATTGATGATTTTAAAAAATCCCCGTATTTGGGTGTTGCTGGCCGCGTTCGCGGCGGCGCCCGTGTTTGCTCAGAACATTGCCGTGGTGAACGGCACGCCAATTCCGAAATCCCGTGTCGATGCGCTTGTTGCGCAACTCGTTCAACAGGGCCAGCAAGACACGCCGCAATTGCAGGCGGCTGTGCGTCAAGAACTGGTGAATCGCGAGATCCTGATGCAGGAAGCCATGCGGCGCGGTATTGCCACGCGTCCCGACGTGAAGGCGCAAATTGCCGTTGCTCAGCAGACCGTGGTCCTGCGCGCGTTGATCGAAGACTTCGTGAAGAACAATGCGCCGACCGATGCCGAGATCAAGGCGCGGTATGACGACATGGTGAAGCAAGTTGGCGGCGGCAAGGAATATCACCTGCACCATATTCTCGTCGACAATGAAGCTCAGGCTAAGGACTTGATTGCGAAGATCAAGGCTGGCGCGAGCTTTGAAGATCTGGCGAAGCAGTATTCGAAGGATCCGGGATCGGGCAAGAATGGCGGCGATCTGGACTGGTCCAGCCCGCAGGCGTATGTGCCGGAATTTGGCGCAGCGGCTGAGAAGTTGAAGAAGGGTGAGATGACGGACACGCCGGTGAAAACGCAATTCGGCTGGCACATTATCCGGTTGGACGATATCCGCGATGTCGCTCCGCCGCCGCTCGAGCAGGTCAAGGACCAGATCGCGAAGCAGATTCAGCAGGAAAAGTTACAGGCCTTTGAAGAAGGTTTGCAGAAGAAGGCTGTTATCAAGTAATTGTCGGGGAAACGTCTAGTTTCCGCCGATGTGAAAAAGCCCCGCTGGTTTGCGCCAGCGGGGCTTTTTCATTGGACTTTGATTTTGCCGTGCCCTCTTCCTTGGCTTCCCAAGTTAAAGGGCACCGCGCGACTTTATCCCACCCAGCGTCGTGCGTTCTGGAACACGCGCAACCACGGACTTGCGTCCGCAGTCCAATCGGCAGGCGTCCAGCTCATCTGCACATTCCTGTGCACCCGCTCCATATGCGGCATCAGCACCGTGAAGCGTCCATCAGGCGTCGTCACCGACGTAATACCCTCCGGCGAGCCATTCGGATTCAACGGATAACGCTCGGTTGCAGCGCCTTGGTTATCGATGAAACGCATTGCGACTAATGCGTTCGCAGAATCACCTTGCTGCGAGAAATCCGCAAAGCCTTCGCCATGCGCGACGGCCACCGGAATCCGCGAACCTTCCATTCCGGCGAAGAATATCGACGGCGAGCTTTGAATTTCAACCGATGCAAACCGGGCTTCGAATTGCTCCGATTTATTCTTCGTAAACTTCGGCCACGCATCCGCGCCAGGGATCATCGAGGCAAGGCTGCTCATCATCTGGCAACCATTGCAAATGCCCAGCGCAAAGGTATCCGTCCGGCCAAAGAATTCAGCGAACATATCAGCCAGACGCGGATTGAAACGAATCGTCTTCGCCCAGCCTTCACCTGCACCCAGCACGTCGCCGTAAGAGAAACCGCCGCAAGCAACCGCACCAGCAAAGTCCGCCAGCGTGACCCGGCCTTCCAGCAAATCGCTCATGTGGACGTCGTGGGTATCGAAGCCCGAACGGTCGAACGCGTAAGCCGTCTCAAGGTGCGAATTGACACCCTGCTCACGCAGGATAGCGACGCGCGGACGTGCTCCCGTTTTAACAAATGGAGCCGATACGTCCTGCGTCGGATCAAAAGTCAGCACCGGCGAAATGCCCGGATCAGCAGGATCGAGCAACGCGTCGTATTCGGCATCGGCACAGGCGGGGTTATCGCGTAACCGCGCGATGCGCCAGCTCACTTCGCTCCACGCACGCTGCAACTCATGGCGCGGGGCGTCGTAGATCTTTTTGGCATCGCGATAAATTTCGATTGTGTCCCGCTCGTTCGGCTTGCCGATCACTTCGCTGCAACCAAACAAGCCATGCTCGCGCAACACAGCCAGCACGGCATCGCGCTCCGCCAGGGGCACCTGAATCACAGCGCCCAACTCCTCAGCGAACAACGCGCGAATGGTCCGGTCCTCACGACGGCCGCTGGTCTGCTTTGCCCAGTCCTTGGCATCGCCGTAATCGGATTCGTGGTTGGGATCGAGGATCAGCATGTCGACGTTCAGCGACACGCCCACATGCCCCGCAAACGCCATTTCGCAGACAGTGGCCCAGAGGCCGCCATCGGAACGATCGTGGTACGCGAGCAGCTTGCCCGCAGCGTTCAGCGACTGGATCGCGTTGAAGAACCGCTTCAGGTCCTCGGCGTCGTCAACGTCGGGAACCGTATCGCCAATCTGCTGCGTCACTTGCGCCAGAATGCTGCCGCCAAGACGATTCTTGCCGCGGCCCAGGTCGATCGAGATCAGCACCGTATCCGTGCCGCGCTGCAATTGCGGCGTGAGTTGTCGGCGCACATCTTCAACCGGCGCGAACGCCGAAATGATCAGCGACACCGGCGACACGACTTCCTTCGCCGCACCCGTTGCGTCCTGCCACTTGGTGCGCATCGACAGCGAATCCTTGCCGACAGGAATACTGATGCCCAGCGCCGGGCACAACTCCATGCCGATAGCCTTCACGGTGTCAAACAGCGCAGCGTCTTCGCCGGGACTGCCGCACGCGGCCATCCAGTTGGCGGACAGCTTCAGCTTGTTCAACGATTCGATTGGCGCCGACGCGATGTTCGTCACCGCTTCACCCACCGCCATGCGTCCGGATGCGGGAGCATCGATCACGGCAAGCGGCGTGCGTTCGGCAATGGTCATTGCTTCGCCACGGAAGCCCGCGTAATCCATGGTGGTGATCGCGCAATCGGCGACCGGCACTTGCCACGGGCCGACCATCTGGTCGCGCGCCGTCGTGCCGCCCACCGAGCGGTCCCCAATCGTGATCAGGAACGATTTGCTTGCGACCGTCGGGTGCTTGAGCACGCTCACCGCGATCTCCGACAACACCATTCCGGTCACATCGACGGGTTCGAACGTCAAGACCTCGCGCTTCACGTCGCGATGCATCTTGGGCGTCTTGCCGAGCAGGACTTCCATGGGCATATCGACGGGTTCGAGCTTTTCATCCGCGCTCTTCAAGTCGTCGATCAACTGCAGTTGGCGCGCGTCCGTCGCGACACCCACCGCAGCGACCGGGCAGCGTTCACGCGTGCAGATCGCTTCGAAGGCCGGCAGGCTTTCCGGCGCGATAGCCAGAACGTAGCGTTCCTGCGCTTCGTTCGACCAGATTTCGCGCGGCGACAAACCCGATTCTTCAAGCTGCACGCGACGGAGTTCAAAACGCGCGCCTTTGCTAGCCCCATCGACCAGTTCAGGGAATGCATTCGATAACCCGCCCGCGCCCACGTCGTGGATGCTGAGGATCGGGTTCTCAGCGCCCAACTGCCAGCACGCATTGATGACTTCCTGCGCGCGCCGCTGGATTTCCGGGTTGCCGCGCTGGACGGAATCGAAATCGAGTTGCGCGGTATTCGCGCCGGTCGCCATCGAACTCGCCGCGCCGCCGCCCATGCCGATCCGCATGCCCGGACCGCCGATCTGGATCAGCAACGATCCCGCCGGCAGATCCATCTTGTGCGTGTGCTGATCCGAGATATTGCCGATGCCGCCCGCGATCATGATCGGCTTGTGATAACCCCGCACGCGCCCGCCAGCGTTCTGCTCATACGCGCGGAAATAGCCGCCCAGGTTGGGCCGGCCGAATTCGTTGTTGAACGCGGCCGCGCCGATCGGGCCATCGATCATGATCTGCAAAGCCGACGCAATGCGCTCCGGTTTTCCATACGGCTCATGCGCGTCCGAAGGATTACGCTGGGGCACCGGCACGGCGCTGTCGCGGGCGTTTTCCCACGGCTGGCGTGCATCGGGCAAGTCCAGGTTCGATACCGTGAAACCCGCCAAGCCCGCCTTAGGGCGTGCGCCACGGCCGGTCGCGCCTTCGTCGCGGATCTCCCCGCCCGAACCTGTTGCCGCGCCGGCGAACGGCGAAATGGCGGTCGGGTGGTTGTGCGTCTCGACCTTCATCAACGTGTGTGTCAACTCGGTGTGACGGCCGTAGTGCTCGCTCGAACCGCGCGGGAACCAGCGCTCGGCCGTGCCGCCTTCCATGATCGCCGAGTTGTCCGAATACGCGACGATCGTGCCGGCGTGATTCAGCTTCTCGGTGTTGCGGATCATGTTGAACAGCGAAATGTCCTGCGGCTCGCCGTCGATGGTCCACTGCCCGTTGAAAATTTTGTGACGGCAATGTTCGCTGTTGGCCTGCGCGAACATCATCAACTCGACGTCGGTGGGATTGCGCTGCAACTGCTTGAACGAATCAACCAGATAGTCGATTTCATCTTCCGCCAGCGCCAAGCCCAGTTCCGCGTTCGCCGTTTCCAGCGCGCCGCGGCCATGGCCGAGGATATCGACGGCTTGCAGCGGCTGGGCCGGCAGTTCGTCGAAGAGATGCAGTGCGTGATCCCGCGACGGCGCCACGCTCTCCGTCATCCGGTCGTGCAGCGCGGCCACAACTGCTGCGCGCTCCTGCTCGCCCAACGCTTTCTTGCCGCCAATGCCACTGCCGAGCAAGCCGCTTTTCAGGATCACCGTATATTCGATGCCCCGCTCGATCCGCCGGACCTGCGTAAGCCCACAGTGATGCGCAATATCTGTCGCCTTGCTCGCCCACGGCGAAACCGTGCCGAAGCGCGGCACGACCATGAAGGTCTCTTGCGCGCCGCGCTCCGTGCTGGCCTCGAACGGCGCACCGTAGTGCATCAGCGCGTGGATGCGATTGCTGTCTTCATCGGAGAGCGGTTCGGCCGAGTTCACGAAATGCAGATACTGGCCGCGCACGCCGACAATTGCCGGGTCGATGCGCGTCAATGTTTCGAGCAGGCGGGTTTGACGGAAATCGGAGAGGGCCGAAGCGCCGGGGAAACACGAGAAGTGGGCCATTGTCACGGTGCTTAGAAGACGTCGAGACGAGAGACGTCGGAGCCAGTTGCGGCAGTGCCGCAACTGGCGGTGGGAAGACCCGGATTATAACCCGGAAGTGTCTCGAAAACGGACCCGGGGCCAAGCCGTGAAACGGCCCGACGGCACACCCGCAATCTCTGAAATATGCCCGGAACGTTTTTGGGACGATCCGGCGGCGCACTTCAAGGGCCTTGCCACGCAAGGGTTTCCAGCCGCCGGCGCGTTCACCGGTGCCGCTGTGTCACGCCTCTTGGCGTCCCGTCGATGCCCGTTTGGCGCTATGATGGCGCGCTTTCCCTGACCGGCGTTTGGTCGCACAAAAAGTCACACAAACGCCGGTTCGCCTCTCTCACGAGAATCCCGGCGAATCCCGGGCGCCCTGACACAGTCGGGCGCCGGCTCGTGAACCAGTCTGGTCTTGCGCCTTCGGGCGAGAACGAATCATGGATGTCATCGTCATCGGCGGCGGAATCGCCGGCATCGCCACCGCGTATCAATTGCGTGCAAACGGCCACCGTGTCTGCGTGGTCGAGCGCCATGCCACCGTTGCGCAGGGCGCAACCTACGGTCATGGCGGCTCCGTGCTGCCCTCACCGCTCGACGTGTGGTTCGGACCCACGTTCATGCAGACACGTCGCTCGGCCAAAACCGGCGTCGTGTACAAACCCGGCTTCAATTCCGATACCCGCGAGTTCGCCAAGCAACTCGCGCGATTCAAGGACCCGGCGCTTTTCAAGGGCCAATACGTCGCTTTGCGGCCGCTGGTGGATATTTCACGCGACGTGCTCGCGGATATCGACTCCCGATACGCACTCGATTACGAACAGCGCACCGGCGTACTGCACGTATTCCGCCATGAACGCGATCTCGAACTGGCGCAGTCCGCGATCGCGCTGTTGCAGCGCTTCGAGACGCCGCACCGCATTCTGACGCCCGAGGAATGCGTGGTAGCTGAGCCGTCCATTCCCGACGATCCGCCGCTCGCTGGCGGGGTGTTGCTCGGCGATGCGCGCACCGCCAATTGCCCGTTGTTCACCAAGCTGCTGAAGCAGGTGCTGGAAGACAGCGGCGTGCAGTTCCAGCTTGGCCGCGAAGTTACCGCCATTCGCGCCGATGCCCAGCGAGCTGCCGTGGAACTCGGTCCGCGCTCGGGCGAAGTGGACGGCAAGGGCCGCAAATCCCGCGACGTGGAACTGATCGGCGCCGATGCCATCGTGGTCGCGGCCGGCACCGGCACGCCTGCGTTGCTCGCCACCCTTGGAATCACGCTGCCGTTACATCCGCTGCGCCTGCACACGCTCACTGCGCCCATTGCCTACGAAGAGCGCGCGCCGCACATTACGGTGGTCGACTCGGTAAAACGCATCACGATGACGCGGATCAACCAGCGCATGCGTGTAACCGGCGGCGCGGTGCTGGAGAGCGTGGCAAAAGCGCACAAGCCGATGAACGAAAGCATGACGCGGCGCGCCCTCGCGCTGCTCGGCCAAGCGACGCACGACTGGATTCCAGGCGCGGCGAAGGTATCGGCGGCGCGGGCCTGGGACGGTATCAGGCTGGTGTCGCCCGATGGCTTGCCCGTTGTAGGTCCGACCGGGCATGCCCGTTTGTTCATCAACGCGGCGCACGGGCCGGCGGGCTGGGGTATCGCTTGCGGGGCGGCCAAGGTAGTTGCGGCGATGGTCTCCGGAATCACGCCCGATGTGCCTATTGAAACGCTGCGCGCGCTGCGGATGGACCGATTTTAGAAAGGTTTGAGCGTTATCCGGCTTGAGTCCGGGGCCGACAAAAGCCTAGCGAAGGCGAGTCACGAAGGGGCTGACGAAACGCAGTAGCGAAGCGCCTTTCGCGAACGCGATGCACTTATGAATCCGCGGCCGGCGTTTGCGGGCATTTGGGCGCAATAATTGCGATGAGCTCACGCACTCCTCCTACGCTGGCGCCATGACTGACTCCTCCCCCGTATCAAACACCCCTCCGCCGCCCTACGTCGAGCCACGCGATCACGCGCTGGCGCTGCTGACACTTGGCGAACTCCGCACGCTTGAAAGCCGCGCCGCGGCGTCCCTGCCCGCGAATACGCTGATGGGGCGCGCCGGGGCTGCCGCAGCGCAATTTGTCATCGATCAGAACCAGAATGGGCATGCGCCGCATCTTGCCGCCCTGCCAGTGTGGATCGTGGCCGGGCCGGGCAACAATGGCGGCGATGCGCTCGTGATGGCCGCCCGCTTGCGGCAAGCGGGCATCGATGTCGACGTCTGCATGCCGGTGGAAGTCAAACCCGACGATGCACGCTGGGCGCTTGCCGAAGCCCGGCAAGCGGGCGTGAAAATCACCACCGAATCCCCCCAATCCTTCGATAACTTCGGCTGGCTCGTCGACGGCATGTTCGGCATCGGGCTCGGACGGCCTCTGGAAGGCGTGTTCGCGGATCTGGCCGCGCGCCTGTCACGGCGTTCCAAGGCGGGCGGCGGCGTGCTTGCGCTGGATATCGCGAGCGGGCTGTCGAGCGATACCGGCGAACCGGTCAGCCGCAGCGCCGACGGCCGTGCGCAGGCCGTGCGCGCCACGCACACCATCACGTTTATCGGCGCGAAGCCGGGCCATTTCACCGGCGATGGCCGCGACCTCACGGGCAAGCTTTATATCGCCGATCTGGGCATCAAGCCGCCCCTTGAACCCTCTGTCGTGCTGAACGCGCCATCGCTGTTCGGCTCGCACTTGCCGCCCCGCGATTACGCGACCAACAAGGGCACATTCGGCACGCTAGCCGTGCTCGGCGGCGACACCGGCATGTGCGGCGCGCCGATCCTGGCCGCGCGCATGGCGTTGTACGGAGGCGCGGGCAAAGTGAACGTGGCGTTCATCGGCACTGATTCACCGCCCTACGACCCGCCGCATCCGGAACTGATGCTGCACCACGTCGACCAGATCTCTCTCGACAAGATGAACGCGCTCGCGGTCGGCTGCGGCATGGGCCAGAGCGAGCGCGCGAAGAAAGTGCTCGCCGATGTCCTCGCGCTCGATGTCCCCAAGCTCTTCGATGCCGACGCGCTCAACCTGATTTCATCGGATGAAAAGCTGGCTGCCAAGGTCGCCGAACGGGGCGCTCGCGGGGACCCGTGCGTATTGACGCCGCATCCGCTCGAAGCCGCGCGTTTGCTCGGATCCGATGTGAAAAAGGTTCAAGCCGATCGCATCGCTGCCGCGCGGCAACTGGCCGCGCGCTTCGCTGCGGTCGCTGTGTTGAAAGGCACGGGCACGATCGTCGCTTCGCCGGACGGTCGCGTTTCAGTGAACCCCACCGGCAATGCCGCGCTCGCCACCGGCGGGACGGGCGACGTGCTGGGCGGGTTGATCGGCGCATTTCTCGCGCAGCGATTGCCGGCTTATGAGGCGGCGCTGGCGGGCGTTTATCTGCATGGGCTGGCCGCTGAAGCGTTGACCGGTGAACGCGAAGGTCCCGCAGGTTTAACCGCGGGCGAACTGGCTCCGAAAGTACGCAGTTTGCTCAACCGGCTCTTTTACGCTACGTGATTAGCTAAGTGACCGAGGCGCGGGTGCGTTGGCGGGTCAGTCGGTGGCGACGTTTGCCAGGCAGCGTTGCGATACGTACGCGAGGCCATCGTTGCCACCGCTTGCGTGGCGTTTATCCATGACGAACGAAACACGAAGCCATGGCCAAGGCGCCTTAACTTTCATGCAAGCAATCATTCATCCATCGTGGCTATACTTGTTGACTCGCGCGTAGGTCGCTCGATAAGTCGGTCAAGATAGACCCTCATCAGACTGCGCGCGATGAACAGCACTTCCCGTCACCCTCTGATAAACGGACCGTTATGACGCTCAATTCGCTCCCTGCCTGGCCGGCGCTCCAGACGCATTTCGATGCCATCCGTGACGAACGCCTGCGCGACTGGTTCGCGCCGCAAAACGACACAACGCCGTCCCGCGCCGAGCGCCTGACTTTTGACGGCGGCGGCATCTCCATCGATTTCTCGAAGAACCGCATCACCGAAGCCACGCTCAAGCTGCTGGTCGAAGTTGCGCAGCAGGCCAAGGTCGCTGACAAGCGCGAAGCCGTATTTTCCGGCGATATCGTCAACGTCACGGAACATCGCGCGGTGCTGCACACGGCCTTGCGTTCCACCGACGACAACTCCCCGTTCCAGAAAGAAATCCGCGCTGAAAAAGCCAAGATGGCCGCGTTTGCGAACAAGGTTCGCGACGGTTCGTGGACCGGCTACACCGGCAAGCGGATTCGCCATGTGGTGAACATCGGCATTGGCGGCTCGGATCTCGGGCCGAAGATGGTCGTGCATGCATTGCAGCACCTGGCACAGCCGGGTCTGGATACGCATTTTGTCTCGAACGTCGATGGCGCCGATATCTACAACGTGCTTAAAGGCATCGACGCGGAAGAGACGCTGGCTATCGTTGTTTCGAAGACCTTCACCACGCAGGAAACCATGACCAACGCGCGCTCCATGCGCGAGTGGTTCGTGAAAAGCGGCTGCCCGGAAGAAGCGCTGTCGAAGCACTTCGTGGGGGTATCGGCGAATCCTGAGGAAGTGGTCAAGTTCGGCATTGCGAAGGAAAACGTCTTCGAGATGTGGGACTGGGTCGGCGGCCGTTATTCGCTATGGTCCACGGTTGGCCTGTCGATCGTGATCTCGGTCGGACCGGAGAACTTCGAGAAGCTGCTGGCCGGCGCGCATGCCATGGACGAGCACTTCCGCACCGCGCCGTTCGAACGCAACCTGCCCGTGTTGATGGGCATGATCGGCATCTGGTATCGCGACTTCTTCGAGTCGCAAAGCGTGATGGTCGCGCCGTACTCGCAAGCCATGCGCTACCTGTCTTCGTATCTCCAGCAACTCGAGATGGAGAGCAACGGCAAGTCGGCGCGTCTGGACGGCACCATGGTCGATTACCCGACCGCCGCCGTGATCTGGGGCGAACCCGGCACGAATGGCCAGCACGCGTTCTATCAGATGCTGCACCAGGGGCCGACGTT
>Ga0302232_10003782_pt1 | contig 10137 bp, 7 predicted proteins | sample II_Palsa_N2_3_FD_193575 | JGI IMG/M metagenome (GOLD analysis project Ga0302232, IMG submission 193575) | Peat permafrost microbial communities from Stordalen Mire near Abisko, Sweden - II_Palsa_N2_3 | ecosystem: Environmental > Terrestrial > Soil > Palsa > Peat permafrost | place: Sweden...
TTCTCTCAGACATTGAAGTCTCTCGCGGATGCAGCGTCGCGACCCGGAATCAGCGCCTGGCTGCTGTCCACGCCTTGGCTCGCTTCGTTGGCGAGCACAGTCCTGAACATATCCAATGGTGCGCCCAGTTGCGCTGCATCCCCTACAAGAGAACTACAAGGGCACTGGTGCCCTATCTCGACAAACCTGAAATGGATGCGCTGCTCGCTTGTCCCGATCGACGCACACCTCAAGGTCGCCGTGACTATGCCTTGTTGCTGTTTCTCTACAATGCCGGTGCACGAGCCGACGAGGCGGCCCACCTGACCATCGACAACGTCGATGCGATCTCCAGCAGCGTTAGTGTGCTCGGCAAGGGACGCAAACAGCGCCAGTGCCCGCTATGGCACGAGACCGTGCAAGAGTTATGCAACCTCGCCGGTCAACGTCCACCGCAGGAACGGGTATTCCTCAATCGTTGCGGGCAACCCCTGACGCGTTTCGGTATTCACGCGCTAGTAGAGCGTTACGCGGTCAAGGCGCAAACCAATATGCCCTCACTCGCATCCAAGCGCGTTAGTCCGCACAGCATTCGACACTCGACTGCGACCCACCTACTGCGCTCCGGCGTCGATATCAACACCGTGCGAGCGTGGCTTGGTCACGTCTCTATCGATACGACGAACATTTACGCTGAAATTGATCTGGAGACAAAGGCGAACGCTCTGGCGAAGCTCAATATCCCGAGTGATCGAAAAACGAACAAGCGATGGGCCAAAGACCCGGCACTGATGGCGTTTCTCCGGTCCTTGTAACAGGATTTTTATGTGGCGTTCAGTCGATCTGATCCTGTCAGGATAGCGGCTGCGACGCCGCAAGCCCACATTTGAGCCAACACCACATATGGCAGAGGGTTTTTTGTTTAGCGATTGCGGCTACAGACGTATAAGCGAGTCCGTACAGGTCGGACCGCAATCGGTAACTAAAAAACCGTTTGTGCTGAACCGCTCCGCAGGCGGTCGTGCTATGGGCATTGAATCGTCGCTGCGGTCAGCCAGCGCGCGCCACACACGTTAGCCGGGCACCGCGCGACGATGAAGCGGAATCGACGGGCACGCGACGGTGGTGCAAACGTGGTCCTGGCGAGATGAATGACGTAGATTCCGGGTCGTGGGTATACGGCGAAGACTCGATTACGCAAGCCCGGGCGCGTCGCCACCAGGAATGAATGGAAACGTGGTTGGTAGTCGCGCCAAAGCGGATCAGTGACCATGGTGAATGTGTGGCGGTGCACGCGGCAGTGCGCCGGGCAGAAAGGTTTCGATGCACACCATGTGGCCTTTGCCGCAGGCGGGGCAATCGCGCAATGACCGGCCGGTGAGTCGCTGGTAACGGTCACGGTAGTCTTCCGTTACGCTGGATGGTTCTTGCGCAGGGGCGACGCCGCCGAGTAGCCGGCGGCAGGTGGCAAGCCTGGCTGCGCGGTGGCGATTGGCCAGCAGGCCGTAACTGCGAATGTGCTTGAACGCGTCAGGTAGCACATGCAGCAGGAAACGGCGGATGAACTCGTCGGCGTTGAGCGTCATGGTCTTGTGCGCGGCATCATGCTTGTAGTCTTTCCACTGGAAGGTGACATCGTCGCCGTCGAAGCGCATCAGCCGATTGTTGGAGATGGCGACGCGATGGGTGTAGCGGCCCAGATAGTTGAGCACGTGTCGGGCGTCGCCGAACGGAGGCTTCGCATAGACCACCCACTCGGCTTGTGCCGCGGGGGCGAGAAAGGCGGTGAACGCCTGGGCGTTGGCAAGCGGTTCAAGCGTGCCGTAGAAATGCAGCGCACCCGTGTCGAAGGCACGGCGCAGCTGTTCGAGAAACAGACGCCGGAACAGGCGCGAGAGGACCCGCACGGGCAGGAAGAAACCGGGGCGACAAGCGATCCAGTGCTCGCCGTCCGGGGCGATGCCACCACCCGCCACCACGCAGTGCACGTGCGGATGATGCTGCAGGTTCTGCCCCCATGTGTGCAGGAGCGTGATAAAGCCGATCTCGGCGCCCAGGTGTTTCGGATCAGCGGCGATCGTGCGAAGGGTTTCGGCGCTGGTGCGAAACAGGATGTCGTAAAGCGCTTTCTTATTCTGGTAGGCAAGCGCCGCGATCGGTTCGGGGAGAGTAAAGACCACATGGAAGTACTCGACCTCGCGAAGCAGTTCGGCCTGGCGGTGTTCAAGCCATTGCGCGCGTGCAAGCGACTGACACTTGGGACAATGCCTATTCCTGCACGAGTTGAAGGCGATGCGTTGATGGCCACACGCGTCGCATTGTTCGACATGGCCACCGAGTGCAGCGGTGCGGCACAGTTCGATCGCACTCATCACGCGTCGCTGGGCGCGACCGAGCGCACCGGCATGCGTTAGCCGGTACTGCGGTCCACAGCGGCTACGCGCAAGATAAAAAAAATGGACATCACACCGAGCATTGAAAATACTGGAATCAGCAGGCTGCAAGGTGTCCATAAAATTAGCAGAAGAAATGGACAGAACGACCGTCGGAGTGTCCATCTTTCGCCGCAGGTTTCGCATGGTCGGAAGTCCGATAAAGTCGGGGCTTCCGACCATGCTGGAGCGTGTCAACCTATCACGCGTCAAGAGTTCATCGACGCAAGCGAAGTAGCCCAGACGCCCGCCCGGATCTAGCGCCGTTGCAAGGGCAGGACGCTACCGCCACGCAACGCGGCCAGTTCCTTGCGCAGGCTGAACACCTGCCGCAGCAATGCGAGTTCACGAGCCATCGACTCGTCAAGCTGTGCCTGCAGTTCCTTCACGTCGCCCTTCGCGCGATTCAGCCGCTCGGTCAGTTCGAGCTTTGGGCGCCCGACTACCGCGTTGGCCGCGTCGATCGCTGCGATCAGTCCGGTGAACTGCGGGCGCGACTTCTTGATGCTCCCCTTCTTGCGGCCAGCCTCGATCGCCACGGTGTCATTGTTGATACGCACACCCTTGCGATTCTTCAGGCGCTCAAGGGCGGCGTAGTAGTCGGTCATGGCGTCGTTCATGCTGCCTCCGGCTTGATCGATTTCTCCTGCGCGTCAAGCAGTCGTTGCAGCGTCTGGGCCTCGATACGGTATTCGACGCTCGCCTTATCGATAGCGCGCAGCTTCGCGACCGTAACCTGCTGCGCCTTGATCACGCGCTGAAGCTTCGACGGCACGACCACGAGGTTACGGCAGTTTGATTCAAGGCAATCCAGACGCATCCAGTCGAGCGCCGTCGACTTGCACGGCTCGACGCTCGCACAGCCGCCCAGCACCGTCTCGCGGTACGCGAGCTCGCCCTTCCCGAACATCCTGAGCGTCTGCTCTCGCGAGTAGACCGACACGGGCGACGCCTGCACGGTACGGCTCTGCGTCCACGCTGCATGCCCGCCAAACAGCCGCTCGTCAGAGAACAGCACCTGCTCGGCGTACGCAAGGTACTCGGACAGACCCTGTGTCTCAACCCATTCCTTCGCGAAGTGGGTCTTGTCGGTGTCGATGAAGCCCTTTGCGAACGCGGAGCCGCGCGCGTAGTACATGGTCATCTCCTGCGTGATGTGCTGCAACTGACGCTTGAGCGTCGGTAGCGTTACGAGACCGCTGCGGTGCGCGTAAAGCGCGAGCGCGCGGCGAAGCTGGTGACGCGTGAATGGCCACTGCTGCCCGAGCGCGTACTTCGGCTCGTCTTCCCACGCGCGATGCATATCGACACGCTTCAGCTCAGCGATGTCCTCGACCGTGATCGTCGGGAAGACGCGCTCACGAAAGGCTTCGATATCGTCATGTACGTTATTCGCGGCCCGGTTTGCCACGTACCCCTCCCTACGCAGACCCATCCGGCAGAACAGCAGGTGCGAGCCATCCGTCGATTCGGCGTAGCCTTGCGCGCTGTGCGCACGGTGCGCCTCGCCCGACAGCCGTTGCGCGAGCCTGATGGCGCGGGCAGCGAGAGGGCTGGTCACCCAGCATGCGCGCCTGGGACGACCGCCCGAAAGCTTGGTCGTGATGCCCTCGATGGCGTAGTGGGTCACGCCATCCAGACGGGTCTCGTTCAGGCAGTCGTACGGCAGGTTCTCCGCTTCCATCGCACGCATGCCGGTGAATGACAGGATGACAAGCTGGCATAATGCCCTGATCGACGCCACAAGCGATGACACGACGTAAGGGGAGTCCTCGCCCCCGAAGTGTGTGGTGGTCCTTACTAGTTCTGCAGGGACAACCGGACTCTCGTCGGCGTACAGTCGTGCGAGGTAATCCGACAACATGTCGGCGACGCCCTCAGCGACGCTGAGGTCATGCTCACAGGTTGACAGGAAGTGCTGGTAGATCCGCGTCGGGATGACAGGGTGTTGTGAGCTTCCTGCACGTTGCGCGTAGCGTTCGAGCAGAGGCTTGTGCAGTTGGGCCAGCGGTACGCGCAGCCCCGTGGTCCCGACACCCAGACGGTGAAGCTTCACCAGAATCGAATGAAGGCGCTGGGCCTTCGTCTCCATCCCGGCTTGCGCGACATAGTCAAGAACAACGACGACATTGGACAGCCCCTCGTAGAGCGTAAGCTGACGTGCGGCGGCAAAGAACGTGAACTCCCTCAGGTATATTGAACGAGTTTGAAGCGTATTGGACGCAGGTACCGTATCTGTCGCTTCATGCATCAGAAAGTACATGATCTGCTTCCACTGACGCGTAGTCGCCTCTGAAAGGGCACGGCTCACGTCGTCAGGCACGTGGCCCCTGAAATTGATATGGGTCCAGCGCAGCCCAACCGCGTATGCACGGACGTCCCAGGCGTCGTCACCAAACAGCGAAACCGTGTTCCCAGCCGTGTCGCGCGTGACGACCGTATCGTCCTCGACCCGGTACCAGTCAGGGCGGTCAGCGATCGGCGCAATCAACGTGTTGTTCATGCCACTCCCAATTCGAAAAGCTGGTCGAGCTTGGCCGACCAGAAAGCGTCCAGATTCCCGGCGACGTCAACGTCATGCTCGATGCGATCGACCATCGCGGCGTTGCGCTTGCGCAGTTCATCCAGGAGGAACCCAACGCGCCGCAGCACCGCGCCGAACGAGCTGTCGTATTGCTCGATCGAGCCAGCACGCCCGCTCACGAGCCTGACGCAGTGACGGCAGCTCAGCAGCTTGCGAATGTCGGCGGCGTCAGCGTGCACGCGGTACTGGTCGCAGAAGAGGCACCCTTCGGTCGAGCGGCAGTCAGGTTGTACGGTGACCGACGCCGCGATCGGAGCAGGCTTGCGGAACTCGGTGCAGAGGCCCACCGCGCTCCTGATGCTGCCCGCCGGGTCGTTGCCGGGCTTCAGCACGGTCTTCTCGACCGATGCGAGGAAGGCGCCCATCTCGGCCTTGTGCGCAGCATCCGTGCCGTTTGAGTATGAGCGCAGCGCCGTGGCCAGCGAGTGCCCCATCAGTCTGGCTGCGACGAGCGGGTCGTGGTTGCGCACCGCCCAATCCTGCTTTGCTGCACGCCACTGCCGTGCGCTAATACGCGTCAGCGCGATCCCGAGCGTGTCGAGTCGACAGTAAAGCAGATCCAGAAAGTGGGATGTGAGACCCGTTATCCGCCGCAGCTGGGCATGATGTCCGACTACGACGAACAACGCGTCCCGGTCTGCGTCCTGCACCAGATACTCGCGCAACGCCAGATACGTCTTGAGCTTTGGCATGAAGCTCAGCGAGACGGTGAACGTAACCTCCTTCCCGCCTGCCCGGTACTTGACCTCACGAAACTTCTGACGCGCGACCGACGCATCCTGCAGGCTCGCGGCAAGCTCCGGATTCCACTTCATGGCCAACAGTTGCGCGAGGTTGATGCCTGTTTCGGCGAGAAGCAGCGCAGCGAAACAAGAGACTGCTATCGAAGCGTGCGAGCGTCGGATTGGCGACTGCGCGTCCGCGTTCGCCACCGCAAGATGTCTAGCCGCACGCCTGGCGATGTTCCACGAACGCTCACGCGGTCTGTTAGCGCCTGCCTCAACCATCCGCGTCCTGAGTTCCTCCCGCGTGTGTGGCTCTCCTGTCTCCAGATTCCAGCCAAAGAGGCTGCGCGAGTCATCGCCGACGCTACGGCCGCAGTTGTGCGGAACAAGACAAAGAGTCTCGCCTCGCACCGTGGTCACGCGCACCGGGTACGGTTGGAAGTCGATCACCATCGCGCTAATGCTGCTGAAAAGCGCGTCAGCCCATGCGAGCAGGGCGGCTTGTGCCTCGGCGTCAGGCACAGCCGTCGGTACCCAGGCATCCTGTTGGTGGCGTAACACCTTGGCATCAGCGCAGAAGTCGTCGTTTCGGAAGAGCTCACGCAGCATCGACAAGAGATTACGCTGATCGCTGGCGACGGAATTTCGGTTCAGGTTACCCAGCGAGACCTGCTCGCGCTTCTCGTGGAAGTAGCGATGAACAGCCTCTGCGGTAGCCTTCTCGTCACAGAGCGCCTGATGCAAGCCCTGCCTGTCGGCCCAGTTGGCGAATTCAAGCACGCCGCGCAAAGCACCGTGGACAGTCCTCGGGCGCATCGCGCCAAGGGTCATACGCCCGGAAAGCTGCGTCACCAGCAGGCGTACGACCCTGGCGCGTTCGCTGCAGAAGCTTGAGTGGTCGAAAGTGCGTCGCGTGCGCTGCGAGCTTGACGTGTCACGCCTCAAGTAGCAGATCTGACCGATATCGGAACGCCTCCTCATGCCTTCCCACCTGAGCAGCACGCGCTCGGGGTGCAGCAGCGTCGTGCCCTCCGCGAGCGGCATGAGCACTTCCTCGTACTGGCGGCTCATGATGCCACCGCGGTGTTGAGGGTGCGCGTGACCAGCGTCGACAGGTGCGCTCCCCAGTCGTCCTGCACAGCGTCGAACAGTTTGCGATTATCGCGGTAAGCGAGGTAGCGCTCGCTCGTAGACGGTTGTACGTGCCACATCAGCTGCCGCAACTGATCGAGCGCGCGCGTGTACTTCGTCCCGTTCGCGGTCATCGAGTCGACCATGTTCAGCCCGAAGGTCGCGCGAAGGTCATGGAAGCTGAACTCGTACCTGGGGTTGCCAAGCCGCGCGCGCATGATGGGCAACAGTTCGTCCCTGATGAACTGGCGCACGGCCTGCCCGGTCTTGACATGGCGGCGCACCTGCGGGCCAGTGCTGATCGGCCCGCGCGACTCGCGATCCTCGTAGAGCGGCGCACCGCGATGGCTCAGAAAGAGCGGCTGGTCGGGGTGATCGCCGCCGTCTGTCTGTTGGCGACGCTTGCGCGCACGATCGCTGTGCACGTAGATGTAAAGCCGCTCGTAGAAACTGCGCGGCAGGTGCAACACGCCCTTGACACCGCCCTTCGTGTCGATGCCCGTACCCGGCCCGCAGGCGAGACGGATGTCGTCGCCGTGAAACTCGCCCGGCTTGCGCATCACGTGTTTCGCACGCACGGTCAGTACCGTCTGGATGCGAGCGCCCGTCAACAGCGCGAACAGATGAACGAGCGTCATCTCGGTGTTGCCGAGAGCGGCTAACGATTCAAGCAGCACCGGCTGCTCGGAAGAGGAGAGCGGGCGCAGGCGACCGCCGTCCTGAATGCGATCGTCCCACGGGTCTTCTGCGCGCCGACCGCTGATCGACAGGTCGGTGGTCTTGACCTCGATCACGCTGCCAAAGCCCTTCTGGTCCTTGAACTCGATGAAACGGTCAGATTCAACCCACGGTGCGTTCGCGGGCCGGAAGCCTGCTTCAGTCATGAGCCAGCGATAGAAGCGCACCACAGCGCCCATACGACGCTTGGCGACGCCCGGAGACAGTTCACCTGCCTGCACGGCCAGCTTGATCGAGGCACTATAGCGGTAGGTCGGACGTTGCCGCTTGTTCGCGGGGAACGTCAGCCAGTGGATGCCCTCGTCATCCAGATAACGACGGAACGCCGCCAGGTCGTCTGCGATGCTCGCGAATGTCAGCATGTTGGGCGACGACTTCGACTCCATCATATCGATGAGCCAGAGGTTCGCCTCAGCCCACGGCGCGCCGTCAGCGAGCCGGACAACAGGGAAGAGAGGGAAGGTGCCTGCGATCCACTGCGGGCGTGCGTCGCGCCGCCTGCCGGTGTCGGGGTCTGCCAGCGGGACCGTGTAATAGATGGTCCCGCCCTCGGGGGTGGTGATACTGACCGGCGTCGCGCCGGGTGTGTCGCGGTCAACGACCTCGGTCAGCGGCAGTTGCCGGATGGTCGTTCGTCTTGCCGTCATCGTGCAGATCCTCTGCTGTGTTTGTGCGGGTGTCCGCTTTAACACGGCCTGCGAGTATCAGGAAATCGTTCTTCACTTGCGCATAAGCGGCGGAAGATGTCCGCCACCTCGAGTGCCGCACGCATGACTGTGTTCAGAAATAGTCGGGCGGACTGGGCGGAGGCTGCACCGGCTCGAGGTGCGGCAGCAGATCAAAGGGGCTGGAGGTTGCACAGATGGTGCTGCTTGCCACTTTTAAGTACTTGGCCGTGGTCGAAAGGCTGCGATGCCCCATCAGCAGCTGGATCCTGCGCACGTCGGTGCCGGTCTCCAGCAGATGCGTGGCGAAGGCGTGCCTCAAGGAATGCGGCGTGATGGGTTTCTGGATACCGCTGCGCTGGCGCGCGATCCGGCAAGCCAGCGCTACTGCGGACCGGGTGATAGGGTGCCCGGGGATGTCGCCCGGAAATAGCCAGTCCCTGGGGTGAGCGTCGTGCCAGTACAGTCGCAGGATCTCGAGCAGCCGCGGCGACAGCATCACGTAGCGATCCTTACGATTTTTACCCTGATTCACGCGGATCACCATGCGCTGGCTATCAATATCGGTGGCCTTGAGGTGCACGACTTCCGACACGCGCAGCCCGGCCGCGTACGCGGTCATCAGGATGGTACGCTGTTTGAGACTGGCGATCGACTCGAAGAAGGTGGTGATCTCCTCCAGGCTCAGCACGACTGGCAGTCTGAACGGCTTCTTCGGCAACGGAAAGTCCTCGTCGCTCCAGTCGCGTTTGAGCGTCACGCGGTACAGGAACCGCAGTGCACCGATTGCAGGACTGAGGCTGCTGGGCGCTAGCTTGCGTTCTTCACGAAGATGGATGAGCCAGGCACGGATCTCTTCGGGTCCGAGCACTTCAGGCGAGCGCCGGAAGTGCCGTGCGAAACTGGATACCTGTAGCAGATAGGACTGCTGGGTGTTGTCCGCGAGGTTGCGGATTTGCATGTCGTGCAGCATGCGTTGGCGGAGGGGTGTCATGGCGAAACTCCTGGGAAGAGTGACGGAAATGCCCAGCTGGGCACGTCCATCTTCCTCCAGCGAATTCGCTCACCGGATTGCCCTCACAAAACGTCAAATCACCGCCCAGACTGAACGCCAGGCACCGACAACAGATCCGCACCACTACCGCGTCAGCGGTTTAGTACTTCGCATCAAATGTGTTCGAGCACATTTGATGCGGGTGATCTGCATGTCCGGTTCGATGAGCGGGATGTGGAAACGGGGTTAGGGTGAGGTTATTCGGGCACCGCCAGACGAAAGGGGCGGCAACAGACAAACCGAACCTACTGCTACCGCGCCACATCTCGACTCTACCGACCTTAAGAAATCGCTATGATTTTGCAAGGCGAACGAGGCTCTCTTATGCATGAAGTACCTATGCAAAAACCACTCCGCAAGCGAAAGGAATATATAGCTTGACGCGGTAGAGCCCACGATTTTGACCAATGTCAGGATCATTTTATTAAATGAAAACATGCGAGCGGATGGACAAATGGTTGTGCGTTTTCCCGAAGTGACAGGTGAAGCGCGCGACGCACGGATGATACAGACCGGGCCGCGCCTTAAGGATTTGGTTCCGCGCGACCTGCCTGCACTCGTCAGGGTAAGTTATCTGGTGAGTAGGGCGGCGGTGTCCCCCGCGCGTCGAAAAGGTCTTCGGGTTTGCCGTTCATGCGCTGGCGAACCGAGTCGTTGACGACCATCTCATCGGGAAAGGTTCGCTTGGCGATGCCGGCGACGAGCCACCCAGGGTCTTGCACCCACGCTTGGTGCCGCGGGGCCAACGGGTCGGGCTTGACTTCGACCGGAGGATGGAGCGAGAACCGCAGTCCTACATCTGGATGTTGCAGCCTATCAATGACCCAAA
>Ga0302232_10003785_pt1 | contig 10131 bp, 6 predicted proteins | sample II_Palsa_N2_3_FD_193575 | JGI IMG/M metagenome (GOLD analysis project Ga0302232, IMG submission 193575) | Peat permafrost microbial communities from Stordalen Mire near Abisko, Sweden - II_Palsa_N2_3 | ecosystem: Environmental > Terrestrial > Soil > Palsa > Peat permafrost | place: Sweden...
CGACGGGGATCTCGAAGTCGAGCTCGGTCATCCACTCGGCGCGGCGGGCCTCACCCATGCCCCACGGGTCGCCCTTGTTCTCCAGGTTCTTGAGCATCCCGGCGGCCTCGATCGGGAACGCGGACTCGATCAGGACCTGGTGGCGGCGCATCCCGTCGATGTGGTCGATGTGCTCGATGTCGACCGGGCACTCCTCGACGCACGCTCCGCAGTTGGTGCAGGACCAGATCACATCGGGGTCGATGACGCCGCCGTCCTTGCCGACCAGGGGGCGTTCGGCCTCCTGCTTGACGGCGTCGGGCAGTTTCTCGCGTTCGGCGTCGGTCTTGGCCAGCATGGCGGGGGCGGTGGCGAAGGCGTGGTCGCGCAGGTCCAGGATGACCTGCTTGGGCGAGAGGGGCTTGCCGGTGATCCAGGCCGGGCACTGGGACTGGCACCGCCCGCACTCGGTGCAGGTGGCCATGTCCAACAGGCCCTTCCAGGTGAAGTCCTCGATCTTGCCCAGGCCGAACACGTCGGTGTCGGGGTCGGCCTCCTCGAAGTCGAGCACCTTGCCGTTGCTGCGCATCGGCTCGAGGGCGCCGAGGGCGTTCGGGCGGCGGGAGAACAGGATGTTCAGCGGAGCCAGCGCGATGTGCAGGTGCTTGGAGTAGACCACGATGACGGCGAAGACCATGATCACACCGATCTGCGCCAGGATGAAGACCGCCTCGAGCACGCTGTTGACCCCGGAGCCCAGCGGACGCAGCCAGTGGCCGACGATCTGGGAGGCGAACGCGCCGTGCTTGTAGGGGAAGACGCCGGTGTTGATCTGCGCACCGCGGTAGAGCAGCAAGGTGGCGATGACCAGGAAGATCATGCCCAGGACGACCCACGCGGCAGTGGTGTGGGAGCCGAAGAACCGGGACCGGCGGCCTTCTTTATGGGGGTTGTTCCGGAGCCGGATCACGGTGAACGTGATGATGCCGGCCAGGACGCCGACGGCGAACAGGTCCTCGATGAAGCCGATCGCGGGCCAGTGGCCGATGCCCGGGATGGCGAAGGTGCGGGAGAACAGGTCGCCGTAGGCTTCGATGATCGTGAGCACCAGCACGATGAAGCCCCAGAACGTGGCGGCATGCGCCGCGCCCGGGATCGACCACTGGAGCAGCTTGCGCTGGCCGATCACCTCGGTGGCCTGCGTCTCGAGATCCCGGCCCAGGTGGGCCCGCGCGGCCTCGATCCGGTCGGGGGCGGGCTGCCCGCTGAGCGCCAGCGACTTGAGCCACCACAGCCGGCGCCCGGCGACCGCGAGCGCCGCGACGGTCAGGACCAAGCCGACGACAATGCGCAGGACCACGCGAACCTCCTGAAATAATTGGAAGCTCAAGCGTAGCCGTGCGGAGCGCCGACACCATGATCACGTGCCCAAACGGCGCGGCCGTAGGTGCGTAAGAGTATTCCGGCGGGGCGGGAATCATCCGGGACCCCGAGAAGTTGAGCCTATATGACTCAAGTCATTTGACGGCGAAAGCCGCTGCTGGCAAGCTTGAGCCCGGATTACTCAACTTCAACACACACAAGGACTGCTCATGGCACGTGCGGTAGGGATTGACCTGGGGACGACCAACTCTGTCGTCGCCATCCTGGAGGGCGGCGAGCCCACGGTCATCGCCAACGCCGAAGGCTCACGGACGACTCCGTCCGTCGTGGCCTTCGCCAAGAACGCGGAGGTACTCGTCGGTGAGGTGGCCAAGCGGCAGGCCGTCACCAACGTCGACCGGACCATCCGTTCGGTCAAGCGTCACATGGGTACCGACTGGTCCGTCAACATCGACGGCAAGAAATTCAGTCCCCAGCAGATCAGCGCGTTCGTGCTGCAGAAGCTGAAGAGGGACGCGGAGGCCTACCTGGGCGAGAAGATCACCGACGCGGTGATCACCGTCCCGGCGTACTTCAACGACGCGCAGCGCCAGGCCACCAAGGAGGCCGGCCAGATCGCGGGGCTGAACGTACTGCGCATCATCAACGAGCCCACCGCTGCCGCGCTGGCCTACCACCTGGAGAAGGAGGGCGAGGCCACCATCTTGGTCTTCGACCTGGGCGGCGGCACGTTCGACGTGTCCCTGCTTGAGGTCGGCGAGGGCGTGGTCGAGGTCAAGGCCACCAACGGCGACAACCATCTCGGTGGTGACGACTGGGACCAGCGGATCGTCGACTGGCTGGTCAAGGACTTCAAGAACGGGTACGGCATCGACCTGTCCAAGGACAAGATGGCGCTGCAGCGGCTGCGTGAGGCCGCGGAGAAGGCCAAGATCGAGCTGTCCCAGTCGATGGAGTCGCAGATCAACCTGCCGTACATCTCCCACTCGGCCGACGGCCCGCTGCACCTGGACGCCAAGCTGACCCGCGCGGAGTTCCAGCGGCTGACCTCCGACCTGCTCGACCGGTGCAAGGGCCCGTTCCAGCAGGTCATCAAGGACGCCGGGATCAAGCTCGACGACATCCACCACGTGGTGCTGGTCGGCGGGTCCACCCGGATGCCCGCGGTGGTCGACCTGGTCAAGTCGCTGACCGACGGCAAGGAGCCGAACAAGGGCGTGAACCCCGACGAGGTCGTCGCGGTCGGCGCCTGCCTCCAGGCCGGCGTGCTCAAGGGCGAGGTCAAGGACGTCCTGCTGCTCGACGTGACCCCGCTGTCGCTGGGCATCGAGACCAAGGGCGGCATCTTCACCAAGCTGATCGAGCGGAACACCACCATCCCGACCAAGCGGTCGGAGATCTTCACCACGGCCGAGGACAACCAGCCTTCGGTGCAGATCCAGGTGTTCCAGGGCGAGCGTGAGATCGCCGCGTACAACAAGAAGCTCGGGATGTTCGAGCTGGCCGGGATCGCGCCTTCACCGCGCGGGCTGCCGCAGATCGAGGTCACCTTCGACATCGACGCCAACGGCATCGTCAACGTCTCGGCGAAGGACCTGGGCACGGGCAAGCAGCAGTCGGTCCAGATCACCGGCGGGTCCGCGCTGCCCAAGGAAGACATCGAGAAGATGGTCCGGGACGCGGAGCAGTACGCCGAAGAGGACCGCAAGCGCCGCGAAGAGGCCGAGATCCGCAACCAGGCCGACACGCTGGTCTACAGCACCGAGAAGTTCCTCGGCGAGAACGAGGACAAGGTGCCGGACGACATCAAGTCCGAGGTCCGCGAGTCGCTGGCCGAGGTCAAGAAGGCGCTGGAGAGCAACGACACCGACGCGATCCGCTCGGCCACCGAGCAGGCCGCGCAGGTCAGCCAGAAGATGGGGACCGCCATCTACGCCCAGGCCCAGGCCGCTCAGCAGGCTCAGGCCTCGCAGTCCGGCTCGGCCGACGGCAGCACTGACACCCCGTCGACCGACGACGAGGTCGTCGAGGCAGAGATCGTGGACGAGGGCGGCGCTAGCGAGGGCGGAGCGGCCTGATGCCAGCATCCGAGGAGACGGGCTCCGGCCCGGTCATCCACGATCACCGGCGCATCGATCCGGTGACCGGGCAGGTTCGGGGCAAGCACGCGGCATCCAAGCCGGCCGGCACCACTGGTGCCGGCCGGCCGGCCGGGCCCGGCGCTACCGGAACCGGCTCGGCTGGAACCGGCTCGGCCGGGACCGGCTCCGGTTCTGCGGGCAGCGCCCCCGGGGCGACTGACGCCAAGAACGAGGCTGCGCAGGCCGAGACGGCCGGCGCGGCCGAGGTCCTGGAGGGAACCGTGGAGGACGCCCCCGCGGCGGGGCAGAAGGCGGGGCAGAAGCAGTCCGACGCCGAGGCGCGGCTCGCGGAGCGCACCGCCGACCTGCAGCGCCTGCAGGCCGAGTACGCCAACTACCGCAAGCGCGTGGACCGGGACCGGTCCGCCGTGCGCGAGCAGGCGGTCGCGAGCGTGCTGACCGGGCTGCTCCCGGTCCTGGACGCGATCGACCAGGCGCGCGAGCACGGCGAGCTGTCCGGCGGGTTCAAGTCCGTGGCCGAGTCACTGCAGTCGGCGGTGGGCAAGCTCGGCCTGGTGTCCTACGGCGAGAAGGGTGACCCCTTCGACCCGAAGATCCACGAGGCGCTGACCCACACCTATTCACCTGACGTCACCGAGGAGACGTGTGTCGAGATCTTCCAGCCCGGCTACAAGGTGGGCGACAAGATCCTGCGGCCGGCCCGGGTCGCGGTCGCCGAGCCGGCGACCGGCCCCGACGGCAGCAGCAACGAGACCGCGTGGTCCAGCGGTGAGGATGGTAACTAAACAGTCCAGGCAGGCGGGATGAGCACCAAGGACTACCTCGAGAAGGATTATTACAAGACTCTGGGGGTCGCCAAGACGGCGAAGCCCGCCGAGATCAAGACGGCGTACCGCAAGCTGGCCCGCAAGTACCACCCGGACTCCAACCAGGGCGACGCCAAGGCCGAGGAGCGCTTCAAGGAGATCTCCGAGGCTCACTCCGTGCTGTCGGATGAGAAGCGGCGCAAGGAGTACGACGACGCGCGCTCGATGTTCGGCGGCGGCTTCCGGGTCCCGACCGGAACCCGGCCGAACACCGGGGGCTTCGGCGGCTTCGACCTGAACGACATCTTCAGCGGGGCCGGGGACGCCGGCGGCCGCCTCGGCGATCTGTTCGGCGGGGTGTTCGGCGGCGGCAACCGGAACACGGCCCAGAACCGGCCGCGCCGGGGCGCCGACGTCGAGACCGAGACCACGCTGACCTTCGGCGACGCGCTCGAAGGCACCACGGTCGGGCTGCGGCTGACCGGGGAGGGCCCGTGCCCGACCTGTCGCGGTACCGGGGCCAAGGCCGGCACCGTGCCCCGGGTCTGCCCGACGTGCAACGGAACCGGCCAGTCGAGCCGGAACCAGGGGTCGTTCGGGATCTCGGAGCCGTGCAAGGAATGCCGGGGCCGCGGCCTGGTGGTCGACGACCCGTGCCCGGAGTGCTCGGGCAGCGGCCGGGCGATGAGCTCGCGGACGATCCAGACCCGCATCCCGGCCGGGGTGGCCGACGGACAGCGGATCAAGATCACGGGCAAGGGCGCTCCCGGCGAGCGCGGCGGCCCGGCCGGCGACCTCTACGTCCGGGTGCACGTGAAGCCGCACCCGGTATTCAAGCGGTCGGGGGACAACCTCGCGGTGACCGTGCCGGTCACGTTCGCCGAGCTGGCCCTGGGCTCAGAGGTCAAGGTGCCCGCACATCGGGGCGCGCCGGTAACGGTGCGGATCCCGCCGGGCACCGCGAACGGGAGCAAGTTCAGGGTCTCGGGCAAGGGGGTCCGCCGCAAGGACGGGACCACCGGCTCCCTGATCGTCACCGTCGAGGTGATGGTGCCGCAGAACCTGAACGGCAAGGCCCGCAGCGCCATCGAGGATCTGCGTGAGGCCACGGCCGGGGCGGACCCGCGCGAGGAACTTCTCGAGCGGGCCAAGGAGACGTTATGAACAGCCCATTCGAGCAGTCGGACGACCTGCCGGTGTACGTCATCTCGGTGGCCGCCGAGCTGTCGGGGATGCACCCGCAGACGCTGCGCGAGTACGAGCGCCGCGGCCTGGTCTCGCCAGGCCGCAGCGCCGGGCGCGGCCGGCGGTACTCGATGCGGGACATCCTGGCCCTGCGCGAAATCCAGCGGCTGTCACAGGACGAGGGCGTCAACCTGTCCGGCATCAAGCTGATCCTGGATCAGCTGCGGGAGCTGGACCAGGCCCGCAGGCTGGTCGCGGAGCTGCACGCCGAGGTAGCGCAGCTGCGCGCGGAACTGGAATCAACCCGGGCCGTGGCGGCCCGGCTGGCTGAGCTACGCCGGAGCGGCGGCGACAACGATCCCGGCCTGGTGCCGGTGCGCCGGGCCCGGGTGGCGATATGGGAACCAATGACTGGGCCGTCCAGCGCAACTGGACAGCCCAGAGGAGATAAGTAATGGCAGACGAGAAGCTGACTCACAAGAGTCAGGAAGCTTTGTCCACCGCTCGGCAACGCGCAGCGGCGGACGGCAGCCCGCAGATCGAGGCACTGCATCTGCTTGTGGCGCTGGCTGAGCAGGTGGACGGCCTCGCCGGGCAGCTGCTCCAGGCGGTCGGCACTGACCCGGCGCTGATCGTTAAGCAGGCTGAGGATCGCCTGGCCCGAGGGCCACAGATGCGTGGCACCACGACCAGCGCGCCGGAGATGTCCCGCGCGCTGCTTCTGACGATCAAAACCGCGTCCGATAAGGCGAAGCAGCTGGGTGATGAGTACATCTCCACCGAGCACCTGCTGGTCGGCCTGGCCGCCGATGGCGGCGAGGCCAAGACCGTGCTGGCCGGGGCGGGCGTCACGGCGGACGCGCTGCTTGAGGCGTTCGGCCAGATCCGCGGCAGCGCCCGGGTGACCAGCCCAGACCCCGAGGACACCTTTAAGGCGCTGGAGAAGTATGGCATCGACCTGACCAAGATGGCCAGGGACACGAAGCTCGACCCGGTCATCGGCCGGGACGCCGAGATCAGGCGTGTCATCCAGGTCCTGTCCCGCCGGACGAAAAACAACCCGGTGCTGATCGGCGAGCCTGGGGTGGGCAAGACCGCGGTTGTGGAGGGTCTCGCGCAGCGGATCGTGAAGGGCGACGTTCCCGAGTCGCTGAAGAACAAGCGGCTGATCGCGCTCGACCTAGGCGCGATGTTGGCTGGCGCCAAGTACCGCGGCGAGTTCGAGGAACGCCTCAAGGCCGTGCTGAACGAGATCAAGCAGAGCGAGGGCCGGGTGATCACGTTCATCGACGAGCTGCACACCGTGGTCGGCGCCGGCGCGGCCGAAGGCGCGATGGACGCGGGCAACATGCTCAAGCCGATGCTGGCCCGCGGCGAGCTGCGCATGGTCGGCGCGACCACGCTGGACGAGTACCGCGAGCGGATCGAGAAGGACCCGGCCTTCGAGCGCAGGTTCCAGCAGGTGCTGGTGGGCGAGCCTTCGGTGGAGGACACGATCGCGATCTTGCGCGGGCTGAAGGGCCGGTATGAGAGCCACCACGGAGTGGAGATCTCGGACGCGTCGCTGGTCGCTGCGGCCACGCTGTCCGACCGGTACATCACCGCCCGGTTCCTCCCGGACAAGGCCATCGACCTGGTCGACGAGGCCGCGTCCCGGCTGCGGATGGAAATCGACTCCCAGCCGGTTGAGATCGACGAACTGCGGCGCGCCGTGGACCGGCTGACAATGGAAGAGCTCTCCCTGGAAAAGGAGTCGGACGCGGCGAGCAAGGAACGGCTCGAGCGGCTGCGTGCCACCAAGGCCGACCGGCAGGAGCAGCTGGACGTGCTGGAGGCCCGCTGGCAGCAGGAGAAGTCCGGCCTGAACAAGGTAGGCGAGCTCAAGAAGCAGCTCGACGAGCTCAAGAGCCAGGCCGAGCGCGCCCAGCGTGACGGTGACTTCAAGGAATGGGGACGCTTGGAGCACGATGTGATCCCCACGGTGCAGCGCGAGCTGGCCGAGGCGAGCACCACGGACCGTTCGGCTCCATCGCAGGACGGAAGCGGGGCGGGCGGAACCGCCGATACGGCGGCCATGGTGAAGCATGAGGTCGGCCCGGACGACGTGGCCGACGTGGTGTCCGCCTGGACCGGCATCCCGGCCGGGCGGCTGCTCGAGGGCGAGACGGCCAAGCTGCTGCGGATGGAGACCGAGATCGGGCACCGGGTGATCGGCCAGGCGCGCGCCGTGCAGGCCGTGTCCGACGCGGTCCGCCGGGCCCGGGCGGGCGTGTCCGACCCGGACCGGCCCACCGGCTCGTTCCTGTTCCTGGGGCCGACCGGCGTGGGCAAGACCGAGCTGGCCAAGGCGCTGGCCGAGTTCCTGTTCGACGACGAGCGGGCCATGATCCGCATCGACATGAGCGAGTACGCCGAGAAGCACTCGGTGGCCCGGCTGATCGGCGCTCCGCCCGGTTACGTGGGCTACGAGGAGGGCGGCCAGCTCACCGAGTCGGTGCGGCGCCGTCCCTACACCGTGGTGCTGCTGGACGAGGTGGAGAAGGCGCACCCGGAGGTGTTCGACGTCCTGCTGCAGGTGCTCGACGACGGGCGGCTGACCGACGGCCAGGGCCGCACGGTGGACTTCCGGAACACCATCTTGGTCCTCACCTCGAACCTGGGGTCGCAGTTCATCGCGGACCCTTCTTTCGGGGACGAGCGGGCCAAGCGCGAGGCGGTCATGGGCGCGGTGCGGAACGCGTTCAAGCCGGAGTTCTTGAACCGGCTGGACGACGTGATCGTGTTCGACGCGCTGACTACCGGCGAGCTGACCAAGATCGTCGACCTGCAGGTCGAGCGGCTGGCCGCGCGGCTGGCGGGTCGGCGGCTGACGCTGACCGTCACGCCGGCGGCCCGGGAGTGGCTGGCCGTGACCGGGTTCGACCCGGTGTACGGGGCGCGGCCGCTGCGCAGGCTGGTTCAGTCGGCGGTGGGCGATCAGCTGGCCCGGGCGCTGCTGTCCGGGGAGATCCTGGACGGCGACGAGGTGCTGGTCGACGTGGACGAGGCGCAGGACGCGCTGTCCGTGCAGCGGGCCGCGGAGGTCCTGGCGCGTTAACCGCGCGGGTTCGAGGGGCCGGGCTCCGGTTGCGGATCGTTTATGATCCCGCGACGGGCCCGGCCTTTCGGTTGTCCTCGTCGTTCCTGTTGTCCCTGCCGGCCTTGTCGGCCTTGTCGTCGAGCAGCTTGTCGTAGGCGTCTTCGGGCAGGGCCAGGTCGACGCGGATCCGGTAGCGCAGCCGGAGCAGCAGCTGGAGCTCGTCGCGGTCAGCACCGCGCAGGCAGGCGTCCACCCCGGCGGTGGCCCAGTCCAGCGCGCCGTTCAGGTCGCCCTGCTCGATGAGCAACTCGGCCACCAGGTCGCAGGTCCGCGGTAGCGACTGGCCGCCGTCCTCGGTGAGCTGGCCCAGCAGGGCCTCGGCCTCGGCGAGCCGGCCGAGCGCGAACATGGCGCGGGCCAGCGGCACCCGGGGATCGTCGAACGTCGGGCCCGTGTCCGCGATGGCGGCCTGGAACTCGTCCGCGGCGATGGCCGGCTCGTCGGCCAGCAGCCACTGCTCGCCTGCGCGCATGTGGGCTTCGGCCCGGGACATGTTTTCCGGCGCGGCCTGGACCGGGAGCGTGGCCTGCACGGCCAGGCGGCTCATGCGGACCGCGGCCCGTTTGTGGTTGCCCGTCCGGGCAGCGTTGACCTCGATCGCGTCGAATAGCTCACCGGAAAGCACAACCACGTCTCCGAACCTACCCGCCGAGGCCTCGGACAATCCGGGGCTCTTCCCGTTTTACCGGCTGCTTTTACCGGCGGGTGCGCTCGAGCGCGTCCCAGAAGCCACGGCGCAGCGCGTGCCGGACCTCATCGTGCAGCAGGTAGTCGATCGGCAGCGCCGATCCCTGCAGCAGCCGGGCCTCCAGGTCGGACGGCATCCGCGGCTTGCGGGCCAGCACCGCTTCCAGCCACAGCGCCGGAGCGTCCCGCGCCACCGAGGCGCCGAACTCCTGACCCTCCTCGTGCGCGGCCTGCACAGCCTCGGCCAGCGACACTCCGCCGCCCGAGGCCCCGCCGGCCGACACTCCGCCAGCCGACACTCCGCCGGCCGACATTCCGACGGCCGGGGCGTAGCCGGGCGGCGCTGAGGTCACGACCGGCTGCGGGCCGCTGTAGGGGAGGCTGCGGGACGAGCCCGGCCCGGCGTGCTGGCCGACGTGCTGGACGCCGGACTGCTGCGCACCCGACGGCGAGCCCATGGGACCCATGGGGACCGGAGCGTTCGGGAGGTTCGGGGTGTTCGGGCGGGAGGGCAGGCGGCGCAGCTGGCCGGGGGGAGCCTGGGGGGCTTCGGCGCCGGCCAGGCTGTCGGGGGCGACCGGGGGAACGTAGCCGGTGACGTCCTCCGCGACGCGGGCGACGCGGGGCAGCTCGGCGCGGTCTTGACGGTCTGCGCGGTCTGCGCGGTCCTGGCGGTCGGCGCGGTCCTGGCGGTCTGGGCGGTCGGCGCGGTCCTGGCGGATGCGCGGGGAGACGGGGGCGGGAGCCGCGTAGATGTCCGGGCGGGCGATCGCGGCGTCGCCGTTGACGCTCTCGCGCGGGCGCTCGTCGCGATCGCGGGTCCGCTCTTCGCGGTCGCGGGGGCGGTCCT
>Ga0302232_10003792_pt1 | contig 10119 bp, 10 predicted proteins | sample II_Palsa_N2_3_FD_193575 | JGI IMG/M metagenome (GOLD analysis project Ga0302232, IMG submission 193575) | Peat permafrost microbial communities from Stordalen Mire near Abisko, Sweden - II_Palsa_N2_3 | ecosystem: Environmental > Terrestrial > Soil > Palsa > Peat permafrost | place: Sweden...
TAAGGAAGTAGCAAAGAAGACAGACGACGTCGCAGGCGACGGCACCACGACGGCGACAGTACTCGCCCAGGCGCTGGTCCGTGAGGGCCTGCGTAACGTGGCCGCAGGCGCTAACCCGATGTCCCTCAAGCGGGGCATCGAGGCGGCCGTCGAGCGGGTGAGCGAGGAACTCTCCAAGCTCGCCAAGGACGTGGAGACCAAGGAGCAGATCGCTTCGACCGCCTCCATTTCGGCCGGGGACAGCTCCATCGGCGAGATGATCGCCGAGGCGATGGACAAGGTCGGCAAGGAAGGCGTCATCACCGTCGAGGAGAGCAACACCTTCGGCCTCGAGCTTGAGCTCACCGAGGGCATGCGCTTCGACAAGGGTTACATCTCGCACTACTTCGCCACTGACCCAGAGCGGATGGAGGCCGTCCTCGACGATCCCTACATCCTCATCGTCAACTCCAAGGTGTCGGCGAACAAGGACCTGCTCCCTCTCCTGGACAAGGTGGTGCAGTCGGGCAAGCCGCTCGTCATCATCGCCGAGGACGTCGAGGGCGAGGCGCTGGCGACCCTGGTCGTCAACAAGATCCGCGGGCTCTTCAAGTCAGTCGCGGTGAAGGCGCCCGGTTTCGGTGACCGTCGCAAGGCCATGCTCGGTGACATCGCCATCCTCACTGGCGGGCAGGTCATCAGCGAGGAAGTCGGCCTGAAGCTGGAGAGTTCCGATGTCGACCTGCTGGGCAAGGCCCGCAAGGTCGTCGTCACCAAGGACGAGACGACGATCGTGGACGGCGCGGGCGACGCCGAGCAGATCTCTGGCCGGGTCAACCAGATCCGTGCCGAGATCGAGAACACCGATTCGGACTACGACAAGGAGAAGCTCCAGGAGCGTCTCGCCAAGCTGGCTGGCGGCGTCGCCGTCATCAAGGCAGGCGCGGCGACCGAAGTGGAGCTCAAGGAGCGCAAGCACCGCATCGAGGACGCGGTGCGTAACGCCAAGGCCGCGGTCGAGGAGGGCATCGTCGCCGGAGGCGGCGTGGCTCTGATCCAGGCGGGCGCCAATGCGTTCAAGAAGCTCGACCTCTCGGGCGACGAGGCAACCGGTGCGACCATCGTGCGCCGGGCGCTAGAGGAGCCGCTCAAGCAGATCGCGATCAACGCCGGCCTTGAGGGCGGCGTGGTGACCGAGAAGGTGCGGTCGCTCACTCCTGGTCACGGCCTCAACGCCGCGACCGGCGAGTACGTCGACATGTTCAAGGCTGGCATTATCGACCCGGCGAAGGTGACTCGTTCCGCTCTGCAGAACGCTGCCTCCATCGCAGGGCTTTTCCTCACCACCGAGGCAGTGATCGTGGAGAAGCCGGAGAAGAACCCGGCTCCTGCGGCGCCAGGCGGCGGCGGTGACATGGACTTCTAGCCAGCGGTGCTGCACCGGGAATTCCCGGGGAGCGAGCGCAGTTAGACCGAGTCCTTCCTGATCAGGCGGTTCATAGCGATCCGCAGGGCCAGGGCCAGGGGGCGGTCCCGGTACAACCGGGACCGCCCCCTGGCGTTCTTGCCCAGTCGGCCGAGGGGTATTTTCTCGTGCATGCCGCCTCCACAAGATGCCCAATAAGAGGGATTATCGGCGCATGGACCCCTCAACCGAACAGCTCATCCGCGATTACCTCAACCGACTGGCGGTTGCGGCGCGGAGCAGCATGGGCACGGATGAGCTGAGGGCCTTTCTCGCGCGGATACACGATTTGATAAGGCGGCAGTGTGAAGCCCGCGGCGCGGTGAGCCCGGCCGACGTCGGTGCCGCGCTCGCCGCTCTGGGGATGCCGCAGGCGGTGGTCGACCGAGAGCGAGCCCGGCTGGCAGCGGCGCGGCCTGACGCGGGTACAGCCAGGAGTCCGTACCCAGCGGACCCGGCGGCCACGGACCCGTCCTTCGCGATCCCCTCGCTTGTGACAACGCACATGCCGGCCGTGGTTCCGGGCCGCCCGGCGGTGGTCCCCAGCCGCCCGGCGGTGGTTCCGAGCCGCCCGGCCGTGGTTCCGAGCCGCCCGGCCGTGGTCCCCAGCCGCCCGGCCGTGGTTCCGGGCCGCCCGGCTGCGCCCGCCCGCCCCCGCGCGGCCGCCCAGCCGCCCGCCAGGCCGCCCGCGGAGACGGGCAGCCTGCCCGTGGCCCCGGGAACTGATGGCCTGGCTGCCGGGAACTCCGGCGGACGGCTAGTGCGGTTCCCCGGTAAGCCCCGGCGCAATGCCGGGCAGCGCGGGGGTAGCCAGGGCGCCGATGCAGGGCCGGGCCCGGGCAAAGATGCAGAGCCGGGCACGGATGAAGGCGCGGGCTCCGCGCTCACCGGCGGCCAGCAGGCGGTCCAGCGCCGGCCGCTCACGGCCCGCCGGAAGCCAGCGGAAATCCTGACCGACAAGCCCGCAGACAAGGTCGTCGTGCGTCCGCGCGGGCCGCAGGGCAGGGATAGCCCGGTCCTGCGGCCCCTGACGCGGAACACCGCCAGCCGGCAAGCTTCAGCAGCCGGCCATGGATCGCAGCGCGCTGCCCAGCCCGACGCGGCCGAGCATCCGGCCTCGCCGCTGGCATTTGTGGTGGAACCGCCGCCTGGCTCGCAGCGTAAGGCCATGGCCGTGCCGAAGTTCCACCCGGTACCCGAGCCCGCCGCCTGGCCGACGTCCTCCCGTGAAGGCAGGCGCGGTCCTGAGCCGGGCACTGACCATGGTCCACGGCCAGGCCCTGACCGTCGTCCTGCGGGTTCTGACCGCGGTCCTGAGCAGGGCTCTGACCGCGGTCCTGAGCAGTGCCCTGACCGTCGTCCTGAGCTGGGCACTGACCGTGGCGCTGAGGGCGCCCCCGAGCGGTCGCCGGCCGACCAGCCCGGCGATCCCGCACCGCTCCCGGCAGTTATTGGCTGGGCATCCCGCCAGGTCGAGTGGGTTGCATCGGGCCTCGGGCTGCTCCTCATGCGGGCCGCAGCGCTCGCACGCCGGCACCCGCTGGAGGCCGCCGCTGTGATCGTGCTGGGCCTTGGCGGCCTGATCTACCCGCCGGTGTGGCTGGCAGGCGCGGTACTCGCGCTCCCGTCCCGGCTGTGGGACATCAAGGACAAGCTGGTAGGGCTCGCGGCACCGGCCGTGCTGGCGATCGTCGGAGGCGCAGGCCTCGCGACGGGCAGTAGCCCGAAATCGGGCGCGGCTTACCTGCACGAGGCGCTAGTAATCGGCGGATACCTGATCAGGGCCGGGTCCGTGCTCGTTGCCGCATATCTGGCGTGGCGCGTTCATCGCGGCCAGCGCCAGCCGCCCCCGCCGTCCTGGCACCCTCCGTACCAGTGAGGTGTCGGATGTGAGGCTGCCACGTCCCGCCCGGTCTGCTGCCGGACCGGATAGCCTGAGGCCGACACCCTCAATCACGTAACTAAGTCCCTCCTCGCGTAAGGTCTCTCGTGCCCAGTGGCAAGGTCAAGTGGTATGACGCCGACAAAGGTTTCGGCTTTCTCTCCCGTGATGACGGGGGTGAGGTTTTTGTGCACTCGTCTGCGCTGGAGGGAAGCGGCACCGTGCTCCGGGCCGGGCAGCGGGTCGAGTTCGGCGTCGCCGAGGGCCGTCGTGGCACCCAGGCGCTGCAGGTGCGGACCCTCGATCCGCCGCCGACTGTGGCCAAGGCCAGCCAGAAGGACCCGGACGAGATGGTCGTGCTCGTCGAGGACCTGATCAAGCTGCTCGACGGGGTGTCGAATACCTACCGGCGCGGTAAGCACCCAGACAGCCGGGATGGGAAGAAGATCGCGGCGGTGCTGCGGGCCGTTGCGGCTGACGTCGAGGCCTGATCCTCGGGCGCGCGGGGAATGCCGGCCTGGGATCAGGACATCTGCGGCTGAGCCACGCGCCGTCGGCCGTCCAGGATCCGGCGCCGTCTGCGGAGCATGAGCACTGTCAGGGCCAGCGCCACGCCGCTCGCGGCGACGATCAGCCCGGCCACGCCGCTGTTGGTGAGCGACATCAGCACTCCGGCCAGGGCGCCTGCCACCCAGGACAGCTGATGCAGTGTCTCTGACGCCGCGAACGTGGAAGAACGGACTTCCTCACCGATCTCCCGCTGCACGATCGAATCGAGGGCGAGTTTCACCAGGGCCTGCCCGATCCCGGCCATCAGCGCTACCACGAGTACGGCCCAGAGCCCGAAGAACACCGCGCTGACAGCAGTGACAACCGTGATCAGTCCGAGCATGCCGAAGACGATGACCTGCGGCGCACGCGACTTGAGGCCAGCGCCGATCGCCGTGCCGAGGAATCCGCCGAGCGTGGCCGCGCCGACCATCTCAGCCAGCGCAAGCTTGTCCGGCACCTTGCCGAAATGCACGGTCCGGAGCAGGAAAATGAGAAAGAAGATCATGAAACCGGAGAACGCGCGCTGCGCGGCGTTGGCGCCCATCGCCTCGCCGACGACCGGGCCCAGGCGCGGGAACCTCCACCGCCGCCGTGCGGGCCGTTGCAGCGGCATCGTGCCCTGCGGGCCCCGGGCGCCGGGTGGCTCTGGCGCATGCCTGCGCGGGCCGGTAGCGAGCCCGTCCTGGCCGGTAGCGAGCCCGTCCCGGCTCGTAGCAAACCGGTCCTGGCCGGTAGCGAGTCCGTCCGGGCCGGCAGCGAGCCCGTCCTGAACGGCCTGCGGAGAGTCGACTCCGTCAGGCAGCCGCAGGCAGAGGCCCATCGCGGCCAGATATACCACGGTGCCGATACGTAGCACCCAGGCGCCGCCGCCCTGGCCGCCGCCCGCGACGAGATCGATGCCTGCTGCCGCGCTGGCGCCGAGGGTGCTGGCGATGAGCGAGCCCAGCGCGGACCGTGCGTTAGCTGTGACCAGCGTGATCTCGGCGGGAAGCAGCCGGGGCGCGATCGCGCTGCGGGTGACGCCGAACGCCTTCTGCAGGACCAGGATCCCGAAGGCCGCCGGCAGCAGGTCGGCCGGATCGTTGTGCTGGACGGCCACGGCCATGCTCCAGCAGAGCAGCCCGCGGGCGAGCAGGGTGCCTGCCAGGATGTACCGGCGGCCCTGCTGCACCTTGTCCAGCATCGGCCCGATGAACGGGGCAAGCACCGCGAACGGCGCTATGGTGACGAGCAGCGCGAGCGCGACCTTGGTGCGGGCCTGATCAATCGAGACGCTGAAGAACAAGGTGCCAGCCAGCGCCACGGTGACGAACGCATCGCCGAGGCTGCTCGCTGCCGTCAGCTCGATGAGGTTCTGCAGTCCGGTACGCGCGGCTCCGGACGCCCCGGTGAGCCGGTGCACCACGCGGGTCGCGCCGCCCGCGACAAAGGCGCCCGCGCGAGCGGCGGACTGCGAGGCGGAAACCACCGACCGCGTGGCCCGCCGGGCTCGCGTGGTCGTGCCGGACTCTCGCATAGCTCAAGTATTCTGCCTAGCGAGGGCTGCGACGACCCTGCCGGGCAGGCTGGTGCAGGGCAGTCCGGGGTTATGGATGCATGCATGCCACCTGATAAGGAACAATCACTGAACGTGAGCCCTACACGCACCCGTACCAGAGAGCCAGACGAGGCATGCGCCCAGGCTGTTGAGCTGGCCCGCGCCGCTGCGCAGGACCTGGCAGGGGCCGGCCAGGTCGGACCGCATCGTGGCATCGAGGTTGACGGCGATCGCGTTGTCACGCATTTGTTTGATTGCCAGGATCCCGCCTACGCGGGGTGGCGCTGGGCAATCACCGTCGCCCGGGCATCTCGCGCAAAGCTGGTCACGGTGAGTGAGGGCGTGCTATTGCCCGGCCCGGGCTCGCTCCTCGCGCCGGACTGGGTTCCATGGCGTGACCGGGTCCGGCCGGGCGACGTAGGAGTCGGTGACCTGCTGCCCGTCGGCCAGGACGACGAGCGGCTGGTGCCAGCCGCCGTGCTCGAAGGCGACGACGGGGTCCTGGACTGGGACGACAGTGCGGACTGGCAAGGCGGACAGGATCTGCTGGCCGCCATGAACCTGGCGGATACCGCCGACGAGGCGGCACCTGCCGTGGATGCCGGCCCCGGTCCGGTCCGCGCGCGCGTGCTGTCGGCGATCGGGCGGGACGGGACGGCCGTGCGGTGGTACGCGAGCGAGCATGGGCCAAGGACTCCGCTCGCACATGCGGCGCCGGCGCCGTGCGCGACGTGCGGGTTCCTCGTCCGCCTCGGCAGTCCGCTCGGCCGGGTGTTCGGCGTCTGCGCGAACGAGTACGCGCCCGACGACGGGAAGGTCGTGTCCCTGGACCACGGATGCGGCGCGCACTCGGAAGCGATTACCCCCGCGGGCACGTCCAGCGCCATCACGCCGGTCGTCGACGAACTGGGCTATGACCTCGTTGACGCGCCAGGCGTCTCCATGGCCGAGACGGTCTTCGAGTCGCTGGATCACGGCTAGCCGCGCAGGTCAGCCGGCCAGGCTCAGATCGGCTGGTCCTGATCGGCGGTCTGGCTAGTTAGCCTGGCCGCTGGCCTGGCCGTGACCGGTCTGCCGCGAGGCACGTCGCTGCGCGGCACGCGCACGCGACCGCTTGAGCACGGGCACGTAGCAGAGCCCGAAGACCCCGACGCCGAGCCCGGTCGCGCACGTCCAGATCCACCAGCGATCAGCGGCGGGGATGCTCCCTCGCGCGATGAGCAGGGTGACCAGGGCGACCGCCCAGCCTGCGGCGATGACTCCCGTCACCAGCTGGTCGTTGGCCTCAAGCGGCGGCGGCGCTGGCCGGTTCGGGCGGGTCACGAATTCCAGGCTAGTCCAGGGTCAGCGAACGCCCGCAAAGGCGCCTTCCGTGCTGTACTTAGAGCCCTCCGGTTCGGCATCGGCCCGGCGCCCCTTGTTCCCCCAGCTGGCTGTTTGACGGAATGCAGGACAGCCGTCTATGGTTAGCAAGAGTAATGACTCAGGCTAAAGAAAATGACGATTTCAGCGCAGAGCAGGTCGGACGCCGGCCTAGCCACGGCACTACGGATCTCGGTGAGCAGGCTGGCCCGCCGGCTGCGCGTCGAACGGATAGCGCAGGGGTCGATCGCGCAAGAGCTGTCCGACACCCAGCTGGCCGCGCTCGCGGCGCTGGAGCGGCACGCGACGATGAGCCCGGGCGAGCTGGCGGAGCACGAAAAGGTACAGCCGCCCTCCATGACCAGGGTTATCGCCGCGCTCGAGGAGCGCAGGCTCGTAACGCGAATGGCGCATCCCACGGACAGGCGCCAGGTCGTGCTGACGGTGACCGCCGAGGGCAGGGACCTGGTGCACCAGACGCGGCGCCTCAGGGAAGCCTGGCTGGCCAGGCGGTTGCAGGAACTGAGCCCGCAGGAGCGGGCCACGCTCCGGGCGGCGGCCCCGATTCTGGAGAAGCTCAGCCAGTCCTGAGCGTCCGGGCTGGACAGGCCGCCTCGGTCACAGCAGCCACGGCCGAAACTGCGACCACAGCGGGCACGACAGCAGCCGCGCTCACTCCGGCCGCCCCGGTGTCTGCCAGCACCGCTGATGGTGCAGGCCCCGACCCGCAGGCATCCGGCCACCGGATGTTCAAGTCACTCCGTACACGTAACTACCGGCTGTTCGCGACCGGGCAGGTCGTCTCCAACACCGGCAGCTGGATGCAGCGCGTCGCGCAGGACTGGCTTGTGCTGGAGCTCACTCACAACAGCGGCACGGCGCTCGGCATTACCACCGGCCTGCAGTTCCTCCCGATGCTCTTCAGCATGTATGGCGGGATGGTCGCCGACAGGTATCCCAAGCGCCGCATCCTGATCGCGACCCAGGCGGCGATGGGCGGCCTGGCCCTGATCCTGGGCGTGCTGGCGATCACCGGTGCGGTGCGGATCTGGCAGGTTTACGCCCTGGCGTTCGCGCTCGGCCTGGTCACCGTCGTGGACAATCCGACCCGGCAGAGTTTCGCCGTCGAGATGGTCGGGCGGGCCGGGATGCCGAACGCGATCGCGCTCAACAGTGCCGTGTTCAACCTCGCCAGGATCGTCGGGCCCGCCATCGCCGGCCTCGTGATCAGTGCCGTCGGGACGCCCGTTGCCTTCCTGGTCAACGCCGCGTCATTCGGCGCGGTGCTGATCAGCCTGAAGCTGATGCGGCCGTCAGAGCTGCACCCGGTAGTGCCGTTGCCGAGGGCCAAGGGCCAGCTTCGCGAGGCGATGACGTACGTCAGAGCACGCCCCAATCTGTGGCTGTCCATGGTGCTGATCTTCTTCGTGGCCACGTTCGGGATGAATTTCCAGGTGACCAATGCGCTGATGTCCCGCCAGGTGTTCCACACCGGCGCGGGGGCGTTCGGCCTCGCCTCAGCCGTGTTCGCGGTCGGGGCGCTGGGCGGCGCGCTGCTCGCCGCCCGCCGCGGCCAGCCGACCATGCGGCTGCTGCTGATCATGTCGTTCGCGTTCAGCCTGTCCGAGGTGCTCGGCGGGATGATGCCGGACTTCTGGTTGTTCCTCCTCCTGCTGGTGCCGACCGGCCTGACGCTGCTCAGCTTCACCACTGCGGCGAACTCCGCGACGCAGCTCGGCACCACGGCTGCCATGCGAGGCCGCGTGATGGGGCTGTACATGCTCGTCTTCCTCGGTGGCGCGCCGCTCGGGGCACCGCTGGCCGGCTGGGTCGCTGAGCTGTACGGACCAAGGACTTCCATGATCGCGGGAGGCATGATCTCGGCGGTGGCCACGGTCATCATCGCGGCCGTGTTCATCCGGCTCCGCGGGATACGCGCGCGGTCCTACCTTCGGCCCGCCCAGCTTGCCCGGATGATCGCCTGACCCGTCCGCCGGGCACATCGCTGGCGTGCGAGGCGACGGCGTGCGAGACACTTGAGGCGTGACGACTAAGCGCAACGAGCCACCGCTTGAGGCACCCGAGAGGGAGATGCTGACAGCCTGGCTGGACTATCACAGGGAAACGCTGGCCTGGAAGTGCGAAGGGCTGACGGATGACCAGCTCAGGGAGCGCGCCGTCGCGCCGTCCAGCATGTCGTTGCTCGGCCTGGTCCGGCATATGGCCGAGGTGGAGCGGAACTGGTTCCTGCGCGTCCTGGGTGGCGAGGACGCGCCGTACCGGTATTGGACCGACGCAAATCCCGACGGGGAGTTCGATGACGTGGAGACGGCCGATGTGGCCGGGGCATTCGCTAGCTGGCGTGACGACTGCGAGCGGGCAAGCGAGCTGGTCGCCGCCGCCCCCTCCCTGGATGTCACCGGCCAGCGGCGCGGCGAGCGATTCTCGTTGCGCTGGATCCTGGTGCACATGATCGAGGAGTACGCCAGGCACAACGGGCATGCAGACCTGCTGCGGGAGCGGATTGACGGCTCTGTCGGGGAATGACCGTGCGGCGCCTTCCCGGTCCTCCGCCGTAGGCGGGCGGCGGAAGGCGCGGCCTGCTACCAATGGCCTCATGAGGTTATTCGTGGCCATCGCGCCCCCCGCGGCGGCGCTGGACGAGATTGAGGCTGCGACAGTGCCGCTGCGAACTGACTGGCCGCAGCTGCGCTGGACGCATCGCAGCGCGTGGCACGTCACGCTCGCGTTCCTCGGCCAGGTAGATGAGCAGGTGGCCGCACGGCTTTCGTCACAGCTTGAGGGCGCCGCGCACTGCAGCCACGCCCTCGCCTTGTCCGTGACCGGAGCAGGTGCCTTCCCGGACCCGGCCAGGGCGCACGTACTCTGGACCGGGCTCGGCGGCGACCTGCCTGGCCTGAGGGCCCTGGCCGCCTCGGTGGCGGCCGGCTCGCGCCGGGCCGGAGCGCCGCCGCCGGACGAGCGCAGAGGCTTCACGGCGCACCTGACGCTCGCGCGCTGCCGGGCGCCCGCCGACGTGCGCTCCCTGGTTGACGCGCTGGCGGGATACTCGGGCACACCGTGGACAGCCACGGAGATCCACCTGATCCGCAGCCTTCTGGGCACCCGGCCGAGGTATGAGGTCATGGGCACCTGGCCACTTCGCGGCTTGGCCTGAGTCGGCTTGGCCTGAGTCGGCTTGGCCTGAGTCGGCTTGCCCTGAGTCGGCCGGCCGTGAGCCGGCTGGCAGGCAGTTCGCTTGCGGCGCTCGCTCTAGAGGCGCTCGATGACGTAGTCGATGCATGCGGTCAGGGCCTGCACATCGGCCGGGTCCACAGCGGG
>Ga0302232_10003807_pt1 | contig 10098 bp, 8 predicted proteins | sample II_Palsa_N2_3_FD_193575 | JGI IMG/M metagenome (GOLD analysis project Ga0302232, IMG submission 193575) | Peat permafrost microbial communities from Stordalen Mire near Abisko, Sweden - II_Palsa_N2_3 | ecosystem: Environmental > Terrestrial > Soil > Palsa > Peat permafrost | place: Sweden...
CGGATGGTGGTAGGTCATGGACGGGGAGCCGGACATCTTGTCATCCGGGCCGCAATGGCGTCGCGGCGCCTGGTGGCCTTGGCCTAGGGCTAGGGCTAGGCCTAGCCCTAGCCCTAGCGGCTGGATCGCGATCGTGCTCGCAGTCCTGTTGGCCTGCGTGGGCGCGACGGTGAGCCTGGCGCTGCTTGCGGCGCACCAGGATGCCACGATCGACCATCTGCGTACGGCATTGCGGAATGCCTCCCGCCCGGCACCTGCGGCCGCGGCGCTGCCGGCGGTTTCTGGGAGCGCCATGTTCTCGCTCCCCGGCGCGGCGGGCGGCTCGTTTTCCGTGGTCGCGGTGGCCGTCCGCCCCGAGCCGGGCTCGGCGGCGCTCACCTGGCTGTTCGTCTACGGCCGGCACGCCAATCCTGGCCAGCGCTACGGCCTGCTGTCGGACACCTGCGGAGGCCAGTATGTCGCTGCGTACGACCTGGCGGAAGGTACCGCGGACCGGAACGGTGACCTCACGATCGTGGCGCCCAATCTGGATATCGACCCCCGGGCACCCGGTGTCTGGATCTCGGTGTACCGGTTGGCAGACGGCGCACCGCTGGGCGGCGTCCAGGGCCCGCTGACCGGCAGCGGCGCAAGGACCTTCAAGTCCGCGGCGCCATGCTGAGCGGGCCAGAATTCGGCCCCCAACACCGGCGAAAAGAAACGTACGCCAGCGATCGTTAATACGCGGCTTTAAATAAGTCCATTTCTGAACCCGCGCCCGCCCGTTATCAGGCGCGTTACCCATAACATGGCCTGGTGGCGGCGTTCCGCACACTGATATGCCCCGCCCCGACGGCAGGCGGGCAGACCGGCCTGGGACCGTTAACCGGCACCTGGCTAGTAACCCGCACCGGCAGGGCCGGTGACTGGCCATGACCAAGGCCCTGACCATCCGGGCCCGGCGCGAGCCGGGGTGCGTGGTCGTTACCGTCGCCGGCGAGGTCGACATCGCCACCGTGGCCCGGCTGCGCGCGCGCCTGTCCGCCCTGGCGGTCGGAGGCGTCCCGCTGGTGGCCGACCTGGACCAGGTCAGCTTCATCGACGCGACCGGGCTGGGGGCGCTGGCCGGCGCGGCCCGCCAGGCGGCCGCCCAGGGCTCCAGCATGTACGTGGTCTGCGCCCGGCCGCAGACCCGGCGGCTGTTCCGGGTCACTGGGCTGGACCGTCAGATACCCCTAGCCCGCGACCTGGCCGAGGTGCTCCGCGCTCTGGATCCGCGCTGACGACCAAGAGCGCGGCACGGATCAGCCGGAGGGCGGAGTCCTCGGCCCGGTTCACTCCCGTCGCTGCCGGTCGGCCACCCAGGCCGCGATCTGAGTGCGCGACCGGAAGCCCAGCTTGGCCAGGATGTTCGCCACGTGCCGGGCCGCGGTGGTCGGGCTGATGGACAGCTCGGCGGCGATGTCCTTGTTGCTGTGCCCGGCGGCGATCAGCGCCGCGATCTGCTGTTCCCGCCGGGTGAGCGAGCTCGGCGGCGCGGCCGCCACCTCGTAGGTCTGCACTACCCTCAGCGCCCCGGGTCGCTCCTCCTCCAAAGCCAGGGCCAGGGCGACCGCGTCCTCGCTGCTCAAGGCCAGCCCGCGGGCCCACAGCCGGGCGACCGCGGCGTCGCCGAGGCGTCGCGCCGGAGCCAGGTACCGTTCGGCCCGGGCGCCGGGCAGCGGTGGCAGCCCGGCGGTCTCCCGCAGCGCGCTGGCCGCCGCGATGAGCTGCACGGCGAGTTCGGGCCGGTGCTCGTGGATGGCCAGGGCCGCGAACGCCTCCAGCCCGCGCGCCACGCCGATGCGCGCGCCGGTCGCGTGGCTGAGCTGGAGGCTCCCGGCCAGGTACTGCCGGGCCTCACGGGTCGCGCCGAGGTCCATGGCCACCCGGCCCAGGCCCGCCAGGCACCGCGCGATCTCCGGCCGGGCGCCGACCTCCTGCAGGATCGGCAGCGCCTCGACGTACCGGCTGTGCGCTTCCCCCGGGTGAGCGCGGAGCCGGGCCAGGTCGCCCAGGCCGAGCAGGGCCCGGGCGACGCCCCATTGCTGGTCGATGCGCCGCATGACGCTGACCGAGGCGCTGGCCAGCTGCTCAGCCTCGCGCAGCTTGCCCGTCCCGGCCGCGATGGCCGCCCGGGTGCCCAGCGCGTAGCCCTCGTTCCACCCGTCGCCCGCCGCCTGCGCGACGGCCAGCGCGCGGTTGGCGCAGTCGGCCGCCTCCTCGGCTCGCCCGGTGTGCAGCGCGATCTCGCTGAGCAGGTTCAGCGCGACCGCGGTCCAGAACGCGTCGCCGACCTCGCGGCACAGCTCTAGGCCCGTGCGGGCCAGCGGCTCGGCCGCGGCGGGGTCGCTGGACATGGCGAGCTGGGCGCGCACCACCGTGGCCGCGCCCCGGACCCCGGCCGGAACACCCGAGGCCGCCTCCAGCGCCAGGAACGGGTCCAGCCACTCCCGGCCCTCGGCGAACATGCCCAGCACGATCCAGCACGGGCTGACCGCGGCGCACATCTGCAACCCGGTGTGCGCGTCGCCATGCTCCAGGCACCAGCTCAGCACCTGGGCCAGGTTGCCTGCCTCGACGTCGTACCGGCGGAACGTGTCCACCCGGGCCGGCCACGAGGCCGGGACCCGGGCCATCCCGATAGCCAGGTTCCGCTCCGCGGTCCGCAGGCTGTACTCGCGGAGCCGCAGCTGGAACGCGGCGGACTCGCCCGCGTCGGCCAGCAGTGCCGCGGCGTATTCCCTGATCGTGTCCAGCATCCGGTAGCGGGCCTGGCCGAGCACGGTCGGCTCCGGCGTCACCAGCGACTTGTCCATCAGCGCGGCGATCAGCTCGAGCACGTCGGCCGGCGCCATCGCCTGGTCGGCGCACACGGCCTCGGCCATCTCCAGCGACCAGCCCGAGAAGACCGACAGCCGCCGGAACAAGATCCGCTCGGCGGGCGTGAGTAGCTCATAGCTCCACGCGATGGTGGCGCGCAGCGTCTGGTGCCGGGGTGCCGCGGACCGGTCGCCCGCGGTCAGCAGTCCGAACCGGTCGTCCATGCGCGCCCTGATCTGCTCCGGTGACAGCACCCGGACCCGCGCCGCGGCCAGCTCGATCGCCAGCGGGATGCCGTCCAGCGCAAGGCAGATCGCGGCCACCGCCGCCGCGTTGCCCGCGTCGATGACGAACCCGGGACGCGCTGCCGCCGCCCGGTCCCCGAACAACCTCACCGCCTCGTACCGGACCGCCTCGGCCGCCCGTTCGTCCCCGGCCGTCCCCCCGGCCGTCCCCTCGGCGCCGCCCGGCGCGACCGAGAGCGACGGCACCTGCCAGACGGTCTCGGCCGCGATCCGCAGCGGCTCGCGGCTCGTGACCAGCACCCGCAGCCCCGGCGAACTGGCCAGCAGCCGCCCGCACGCCTCGGCGCACGCCTCGATCAAATGCTCGCAGTTGTCCAGCGCCAGCACCATGCGGCGCGGCCGCAGCGCGTCGGCCAGCGTGTCTAGCAGCGGCCGCCCGGCCTCCTCGCTGACGCCGAGCACGGCCGCCACCCGCGAGACCACCAGGTCGGGCTGGCGTAGGTCGGCCAGCTCGACGAACCACGTCCCGTCGGGATACTCCGCCGCCGCCGCGGTCAGGATCCGCAGCGCCAGCCGGGTCTTCCCGATGCCTCCGGGCCCGCACAGGGTCAGCGCGCGCGCCTGCCGCAGCATCCCGCGCAGCTCCGCGATCTCGCGCTCGCGGCCGATGAAACGGTTGGGCTCCTCGGGCAGATGAGCATGGACCTGGGCCACGTCACACGCCCCAGGCCCGGCCCGGCCCGGCCGCTAAGGTCATGCCGGAGCGGAGGCCTGATCGTGTCCGGGCAACGCTGGCCATGCCTTGAGTAAACCCGAATCCGCACCCGATGGGCAGCACTTGGCCCGGTTTCCCGCGCCGCCGCGGCGGCCAAAATACACAGTGGCCTACACATTCCGGGCGATGTGTCACCCCGGCAGAGTTTCATACCCTCGGCATGCTGGCGAGATCTGGGCCGTTTACCGGGGGAACGCTCACGGCGTCTCTGGTAGTGAGGCGGCCCAGCTCGCCGGCTTGAGCCCGCTGGGCGTCAGCCCGCCCCGAACAGGATCGCGTCGGTCACGTAGCCGCCGCCGGCCCGGCCGCCGAGCACGGTCCGGGCCGCGTTGGCGCCCGGGTTGTACCAGTCGACGAAGCTGAAGGCGACGTGCCCGTCGCAGCCGCCGCCGATCAGAAGCGGCAACTGGTCGCCATACGTGCCGAGCGGCTGGACCGTCCCGGCGTCCACGGCGCCGGGGATGCTGAGGATGGTGGCGGTGCCGTTCCGGTTCAGCCGCTCCAGCCAGGTCGAACCGCAGGCTGCGGCCTCGGCGTAGTTCCCGCTCGCCAGGTGCCAGGCGCCGAGGAACGCCGCGGTGTCGCGGGCGCTGGTTAGCTGGTCAGGCCGCCCCCCGGACAGCGGGTAGGCCAGCAGCTGGCCCGAACAGTCCGTCAGCACGCTCTGGCTGCTCCACCAGCCCAGCAGCCCGCAGCCGCCCGGCCCGTGCGTGGCCAGGGCCCGGATCGGCCGGCCGGCGTTGGACACGAGCTCCAGGCCGTTCTGGGTGTCGAAGACCAGCTCGGTGCCGCTCGCGTTCTCCAGGAAACGGCCGTCGATGGCGCCAGCCTGCGGGAATTGGGCCGGGTAGCACAGCTCGCGGACCCCGGTCAGGCTGAACCGCTGCACCGGCAGGAACCCGCCGTTCGGCGTGGCGCCGCCCTGGAACAGGACCGCGGTCCCGGTCGGCCGGGAAAACGAGAGGCCGGGGAACGGCGTGCCGGAGTACGCCGTGAACCTGGTGCCGCGGCCGGAGTGCAGGTTGAGCACGATGATCGACGCGGCCGTCGAGTTCGGGCCCTGGGCCAGGAACAGCGCGTCCGCTCCGGTCCCCGACCAGTCCTCGAGCATCGCGTTGGCCGGGGCCCGGCCGAGGTGGTACCGCTGGCCGCCCGGCGAGACCAGGTACAGCGTGCCCGGCCCGGTGGCCGACTGCGACCTGGCCAGGTCGCCCAGGATCCAGCCCCGGCCGACCCGGCGCCACGGCACGCCGGACGCGGTCCAGGAGGATGACGAGATCACGGCGCCGGCCGTGTTGCCCGCCGGACAGCTCACCCCGGCCGGACCCGCGGCCGTGGTGCTCAGCGCGCGAGCCGTCGTCGCCCCGCCCGCCATGACGCCGGCCAGCGCGAGCGTGCTCAGCGCGGTGGCGATCGCGTGCCGCCTGATCCGTCCCGCCCGTGTCAGCGAGAAGATGCCCATCTGAACCCCCCGTGGGCTGATCCGCCCATCCATGAGGACGCTGGCGGCGGCCCTTTGGTTGTGTCCCGAAGGGCACAGCCAGGGCACAGCCGGGTTCGCATATACGTCAGCTGACCGATGTCTCTCACTGCAACTTGCAGCAGCATTTGTCGTGCAACCCCCCGCCAAAGGACCTCCTATGACCATGACCACGATCGCGCCGCCCCGTCCGACCGAAATCCCCGGGCTCCCCGTCCGCCTGACCGCGGGTCCGGCCGCGGTGGCCGAAGCCCGCCGCCAGGTCCGCGCGGCCCTGCACCTGTGGCGCGCCCCGGTCGACCCGGACATCGCGGTCCTGCTGGCCAGCGACCTGGTCACGAACGCCATCCGCCACCAGCCGGGCGGCACGATCACGCTCGGCGTGCGGTGCGCTCCCGGCGGGCTCCGCGTCGACGTGCACGGCAGCGTCGACGTGCACGGCGCCATCGGGCCGGACCTGATCTTGGTCCGGACCCTCTCCGACGAATGGGGCTGCTACCCCACTCCCGCGGGTCAGGCGGTGTACTTCACGCTCGCCTGCCAGCGTGACGGCGGGGACGAGTGACCATGACCATTCACGCCCCGTCCGACACCACGTCGTTCGACGCCTGCCTGCGGCTGTTCGAGCGCTACCCGCTGGCGGTCGCGCGGCACTCGGCGGACGGCGGGTACCTGTCGATGGCCCTGGTCAACCGCGCCGCCGGGCAGGCCGGCTTCCTGGTGCTGACCCAGGCCCGCGAGGACTTGTTCGTCATCCGCTCCTGGGACCGCGACGACGGGTTGTACCAGGGCATCCGGCCGGGAGAACCGGTGTCGAGCACGATCCACCAGCTGATCACGGCCAGCATGCCGATTCCGCGCGACGGCGCGCTGCTCGGCTGGATCACCCACCGCCAGGTGACCGTGATGCTGGCTACCTACGCCCGGCAGCAGGCGCCCTGGGATGCCCCGGTCCCGGCCCCCGACCTCCGGGTCATGCCGATGGTCGGCACCAGCGAACTGCTGCACTGGCCGCCGTTCACCGCCAGCCCGCTCGACGACGGGCGGCTGTGGCAGTACGTCGAGTGGGGCGAGATCGTGGACATCGGCCCCCTGGTGGCCCGCAACGCAGGACGCGCGTTCTGGATCCCGGCCGCGGACCGGCGCGGCGCCCGGCACGGCTGCGTGGTGATCAAGGACAACCTGGTGGCCGACGAGTACTGGCTGCCGGCCGGCGTCTATCTGGACCACTGGACGCTGCGCGAGGGTCTGGCGGCCCCGTCCGCCGGCGAACTGCTCGCCTTCCCCGGCGTGACGGACCTGGCCCATCGCGTCCGCTGACCGCCCGGCCGCTAGCCCGGCCGCTAGCGCTGCCGCCCTCGCTGGTGGTTAATTGTTGGTGTCAGCGACATATCACGTTCAGCTCATAGATGAAGTCAGGCCGCCCGCCCGGTATCGTCCCTAAGTGTGGAGGACGTGATCCTGGCCGGCGATGTCGACGTAGGCGACGTTATCGTGCTGCCCGCCGCCGACGAGTCAGTCCTCGTCACCCGGGTGCGCTACGGCCACGGCGGGCTTATCTTCACGGTGACCCCGGCCGACGGCGAGTTCCCGGAAGAAGAGCGGCACGTAACCGTGACCACCGAAGTCCGCCTCCGCAAGCGCGGGCGCGACCTGGCCCGCTAGCGTCACCAACCTCCGACGCCGGCCGGCCGCCGCGAATCCGCCAGTGTTTGACTATGACCAGGCGGGTACGGGAGTCTCGGAACCCGCTCTGACCGCCGCCCCGCGCTTCCTGGAGGTTGTCGTGCCGACTCCAACCACCAACGTCGATCTTGCCCTGGCCGCCGAACTCGCCCAGCAGTTGCGGGTGGACTCGATCCGGTCGAGTACCTCGGCCGGGTCCGGCCATCCGACCTCCAGCATGTCCGCCGCCGACCTGCTGGCCGTCCTGGTCGGCCGGCACCTGCGCTATGACTGGGACGAGCCGCGCCACCCGGGCAACGACCACCTGATCTTCTCCAAGGGCCACGCCTCGCCGCTGCTGTACTCGGTCTACAAGGCGGTCGGGGTGGTGTCGGATGAGGAGCTGATGACCGGCTACCGGCGGTTCGGCTCCCGGCTGGAGGGGCACCCCACCCCGGTGCTGCCCTGGGTCGACGTGGCGACCGGGTCGCTGGGGCAGGGCCTGCCCGACGGGGTGGGCGTGGCGCTGGCCGGGAAGTACCTCGACGAGCTGCCGTACCGCGTCTGGGTGCTGTGCGGCGACAGCGAGATGGCCGAGGGCTCCATCTGGGAGGCGCTGGACAAGGCGTCGTATTACAAGCTGTCCAACCTGATCGCGATGGTCGACGTCAACCGGCTGGGCCAGCGCGGCCCGACCGACCTGAGCTGGGACACCGACACCTACGCGGCCCGCGCGGCGGCGTTCGGCGCGCGCGTGTTCGTCATCGACGGCCACGACGTCGCGGCGATCGACGAGGCGCTGGCCGAGGCGGGCGACCTGAGCGGCCATCAGCCGTCCGTCATCGTGGCCCGCACTCGCAAGGGCCGGGGTTTTTCTGAGGTCGAGGACCGCGAAGACTGGCACGGCAAGCCCCTGCCGGAACATATGGCCGAACGGGCCGTGGTGGAACTCGGCGGCGAACGCCACTTGCTGGTCCGTGGTCCGCGCCCGGCCAAGGCCGGCAAGTCCCGGCCCGCCGCCAACGGCGCCGACGTCAAGCTGCCCGCCTACCAGCTCGGCCAGAAGGTGGCCACCCGCCGGGCCTACGGCGACGCGCTGGCCGCGCTCGGCGCCCGCCTCGACGTGGTGGCCATGGACGGCGAGGTGAGCAACTCGACCTTCGCTGATGAGTTCGCCAAGGCCTACCCCGAGCGGTACTTCGAGATGTTCATCGCCGAGCAGCAGCTGGTCGCGGCCGCGGTCGGCATCGCCGTGCGCGGCTACCGGCCGTTCGCGTCCACCTTCGCCGCGTTCTTCACCCGGGCCTACGATTTCATCCGGATGGCGGCCATCTCCCAGGCCAGCATCCGCCTGGTCGGCTCGCACGCCGGCGTGGAAATCGGCGCCGACGGCCCGTCCCAGATGGCGCTGGAGGACCTGGCCATGCTCCGCGCGGTGCACGGTTCGACCGTGCTGTACCCGTCCGACGCGACCAGCGCCGCCGCCCTGACCGCGGCCATGGCCGACCTGGAGGGCATCTCCTACATGCGGACCACCCGCGGCGCCTACCCGGTGCTGTACGACGCCGGGGAGAGCTTCCCGGTCGGCGGCTCCAAGGTGCTGCGGGAGAGCGGCGCCGACCAGGTGACCCTGATCGGGGCCGGGGTGACCCTGCACGAATGCCTGGCCGCGGCCGACCAGCTGGCCACCGATGGCATCAGCGCCCGGGTCATCGACCTGTATTCGGTCAAGCCGGCCGACACCGCCACCTTGTCCGCCGCCGCCGCGGCCACCGGCGGACGGCTGGTCATCGCCGAAGACCACCACCCCGAAGGCGGCCTCGGCGCCGCGGTCCTCGACGCCCTGACCGGCGCCGGCCGCGCCGACCTGGCCGTCGCTCACCTGGCCGTCCGCGAGATGCCCGGCTCCGGCACCCCCGCCGAGCTGCTCGACGGGTCCGGCATCGACGCCAGCCACATCGCCGAAGCCGCCCGCCGTCTGCTCTCCTAGCCGCTCCGCGCCGGCCCGCCCCGGACCCGACTGATTGCTCGATGGAACCCACCGCCACCGTGCCCGCCGCGCCGATCCGCACGGTCGAGCACGAGTCGCCGGCCGTACGGGCCCGCCGCCTGGCCGCCGCGCGCCGCCGCGCCACCGCGCTGCTCGGCGCGGTCACGGTCTTGTTCATCGCCGTGACCGTGGCGGGCGTGCACGGGACCTTGCTCGGCTACGTGCAGGCCGGCGCGGAGGCGTCCATGGTCGGCGGGGTGGCCGACTGGTTCGCGGTCACCGCCCTGTTCCGCCGGCCCCTGGGCCTGCCGATCCCGCACACCGCGCTGATCGTCGAGCGCAAAGACCAGTTCGCCGCCACCCTGGGCCAGTTCGTCCAGGAGAACTTCCTCAATGCCGACGTGCTGGCCGAGCGGATCCGCGCCATCGGCCTGGTGCCCCGGCTGGCCGGCTGGCTGGCCGACCCGGACAACGCCGCCCGGTTCGCCGGGCAGGCCGCCGATCTGGTCGTTACGGTGGCCGAGGCGCTGCGCGACGAAGATGTCCAGCGCATACTGACCGCCGAGCTGACCCGCGCGGTCGGCTCGGTCGAGGTGGCGCCGCTGGCCGGGCGAGCGCTGCGGGTCATCATCGCCGAGGGCCAGCACGCCGAGCTGTTCAACGTCATCTTGGGCGCCGCCGACCGCTATCTGGGCGATCACGCCGCGGAGCTGCGCGAGATGTTCGAGGGCGAGGCCCCGCGCTGGGTGCCGGACGCGGTGTACCGGCGGGTCTTCGACCGGCTCTACCAGCGCTTGCGCCAGCGGCTGGCGGCGATGGCCGCCGATCCGGACGACTCGTCCCGGCGTCAGTTCGACGCGTGGCTGGCCGGGCTCCCGGACCGCCTGGAGACCTCCCCGGAGCTGCGCGAGCGCGGCGAGCGCATCAAGCGCGACGTGCTGCGCAGCGCCGCGCTGCGGGACTGGTCGTCGTCGCTGTGGCAGAAGGCCAAGGCGGGGCTGCGGATCCAGGCCGCCGACCCGGACTCCGAACTGCGTCGCCGGATGGCCGGCGTCCTGGTGGCGGCCGGCCAGCGCCTCGGGTCAGATCAGCGCCTCCAGGA
>Ga0302232_10003811_pt1 | contig 10090 bp, 10 predicted proteins | sample II_Palsa_N2_3_FD_193575 | JGI IMG/M metagenome (GOLD analysis project Ga0302232, IMG submission 193575) | Peat permafrost microbial communities from Stordalen Mire near Abisko, Sweden - II_Palsa_N2_3 | ecosystem: Environmental > Terrestrial > Soil > Palsa > Peat permafrost | place: Sweden...
TTCGCGGTGGTGGCGGCGGAGGTGCGGAAGCTGGCGGAGCGGTCGGTGCATTCGACGAATTCGATCAGCGTGATTATTACCGGGGTGCAGGACGAGACGAATGCGACGATCATGGCGACGGAGCAGGGCACGCGCCAGGCCCGCGAGGTCGGCGAGCTGATGGCATCGACGGCGACCATGCTCGAGGACTCGATCCTCGCTACGCAGCAGCAGAAGTCCGCTGCTGACCAGGTGGACAGCGCGATCCAGCAGATCCGCCAGGCGGCCGACCAGCTCGCGCTGGAGCAGACGCAGTGGTCGGCCACCGCCGAACGGCTGGATATGCTTGTGGAAGAACTCGCCGGCGTCCTGCGAGAGGACAGCGGGGACCGGCTCGCCAGCGGATGAGGATCCCTCCGGGCGTTGCGGCGCAGGCGATCGAGTTCTTCGCGGCTATCTGGCCAGGGCCGCAGATGCCGCCAGCCGCGGACGAGAATCCCGCAGGGACTGGACGAAGCTCCGCTGGCTGCCAGGACGAGGACTTGTCACTATGTGAGACCGGCAGCGGGCTGCCCGCATGTGACAATCTCAGCGCACGTAGCCAACGAGTGAGCAAAACCGGAACGAGGAACTGTGGCTGAGACGAACGCGCCATCGCCAGCGGCCACCATGCTGACTGTCGCTCTTGACGTGCCGTCAGCGCAAATTCTCGCCGATCAAGCATCGATCATCCAGGATCTTCAGTTCGTCATGGAATGTTGCAAGCGGCTGCTTACCGAGCTGGCCAGGCCCGAGGAGGACCGGGATGCGGTGGTGCCGCAGGCGCTCTGGTCTTCAGCGCTGGTTGCCTACGGCCGCTGCTTTGGCAAGGGTAAGCGGTTCGGGCTGGCGGCTGAAGATGTGCGAACCCTGCCGCTTGAGGGCGAGGTAATGAAATATCACAAATGGGTAATCGAGGAACGCAACAGGCTGACCACGCATCCAGCCAACCCATTTGAGGCGGCGAGGGTAGGGGCAGCACTCTCGCTGCCCGGGCAAGCGGAACGGCGGGTGCAGGGCATCGCGGTTCTTTCCACAAGCCATGTGCTCGTCGATGACACCGGCGTTCGGCAGCTAGGCGGCCTGGCGTCAGAACTGGCAAAGCAAACTGCTGAGAAAGCGCAGCAGCAGCAGGATTCTGTGCTTGCGGATGCACAACAGCTCAACATAGATACCTTGGATAAATTGCCGCCGCTGCACATGCGCTCAGCCGCCGCTGGTGACTAGCTCGCTGTTCGACCTGTCGGGGCGCCGCGCGCTGGTGACCGGCTCAAGTAGGGGCATCGGCGCTGTGCTGGCTGCCGGGCTGGCCGAGGCAGGAGCCGAGGTCGTGCTCAACGGCCGTGATCGGGGCACCCTGACGCGGGCACGCGACGAGCTGGCGGGCAGGACCGGGGCCACGGTGCATGCCGCCGCCTTCGACGTGACCGATCCGGATGCGGTGGACGCCGGCCTGCGCGAGGCAGAGGCGGCAGCCGGTCCGCTGGACATCCTGGTCAACAACACCGGCGCGCAGCACCGGGAGCCGATGCTCTCGGTGCCGGTCGCGGACTGGCGGCGGCTGCTGGAAACGAATCTGACCAGCGCCTTCATCATGGGACGGGCAGCGGCGCGCGGAATGGTCGAGCGCGGCTATGGCAAGATCATCAATGTCTGCTCGGTGCAGAGCTGGCTGGCAAGGCCGGGCATCGCGGGATATGCGGCGTCCAAGGGCGGCCTGGCGATGCTGACCCGCAGCATGTGCGCCGAGTGGGCAAGCAGCGGCGTGACCGCCAACGGGCTTGCCCCGGGCTACGTGGTCACCGAGCTCACCCGCGCGCTGGCTGATGACCCTGAATTCGATGCCTGGCTGCGCAAGCGCACCCCGGCCGGCCGCTGGGCGCGGCCCGAGGACCTGGTCGGCACCCTGGTGTGGCTGGCTGCCCCGGCATCGGACTTCGTCAACGGGCAGGTAATCGCCGTTGACGGCGGACTAACAGCAGTGATCTGAGCAGGCACGACCTCCGCCATCAGCGGGGCCGTCCGGCATCCCAGACAGGGAACTGACGCCATCCGGGCGCAGGCCGGGCGTGTCCGGATGCCGGTCCTGGAGTTATGCGCGGGGCTGGCCGGCCGGGGACACAGCGCCCGGCTGCGACGGTGCCGCTTCGGCGTGGACCGTCCCGCGGCGGGCGTAGCGCTGGGCAAACCGCCGCAGGATGGCAGGGGGGCGGGTGACGCTGCTGCGATGGGCCAGCGCCTTGAGTTCTCCGGCCCGTTCGGGTTCGAAGTAGCCGGCGTGCTTATAGACGTCGACCCGGGTGCAGAAGCCTGGGGCGTCCAGTTCCGGGTGGAACTGGGTGGCATAGGCATTCGAGCCGATCCTGAATGCCTGCACCGGGCAGGCGGGGGAACTGGCGAGCAGGACGGCGTGGCGCGGCAGCGCGCTGATCGCCTCCTTGTGGCCGACGAACGCGTCGAACGTGCCGGGCAGCCCGCAGAGCAGCGGATCTTGCCGGCCCTCGCGGGTCAGGGTTACCGGGACGGGACCGGGCAGCTCGCCGTGCCGCCGGTCGACCACCGCTCCCTGGTGACTGCCGAGCGTCCCGATGCCGTAGCAGGCCCCGAGGAACGGGAAGTCGTCGGTGATCACCCGGTCGAGCAGGCCGCGCAGATCCGCCTCGACCCGCCGCTGCACAGGTGATTTCGACCCCTCCGGGTCGCTGCAGTTGAACGGCCCTCCGCCCAGGAGGATCCCCGACCATTCGCCCAGATCGATGTTTCCCAAGGGTCGTTGCTCCAGCCGGACCCGGCGCAGATCGCGCTCGCCTAGCCCGGCGAAGCCAAGAAACGACTCGTACTCGCCGTCCGCGACGGCGTCATCGGCGCGGATGGCCAGCAGCAGGAACGGTTTCACGAGGTCACCCTACGGGTTCTCCGGCCGCCGGCACGATCAGTACGCCGGATCGCCGGTTACCGGCGCGCCCGGGCTGGCACCTGCACCGGTAGTCCCCCGGGAGGCCGACCGGCGGTGGCCGCTATCAGCCACCGCCGTTTCCGGGCTGGACGGCCTCGACGCTCAGGATGTGGATCGCCTTCGCCCGGCTGGAGCAGGCCGGGGCGGTGAAGCTGAGGTAGATGGGCGCCGTCTGGTTCGGCGGGTAGATCTTCAGCACGTGCGCGGTGACCAGGTGACAATCGGAGTTGGGGTAGTTCATCGCATCGACGACCTGCAGCGTGGCGTGGGCGGTGCCGCCAGCCGCGATGGTGACAAGCGTGCTGCTCACCGCGGGGTTCCTGCTCGCCGCGCGGCCGATCAGGCTGCCGCCGTTCCCGGTCACGAACGAGACGCCCGGGTAGCCGAACAGCGTGCAGGCGGCGCTGGAGACATTGGTGAATTCAAGCGGGTAGTACGTGCTCCCGGCAGCGCCGTTGCCGGATCCCACGGATGCCCGCAGCCCGGAGGTCGGGCAGGGCAGCGGCCCCGTCGGCGTCGGCGTCGGCGTCGGCGTCGGCGTCGGCGTCGGAGTTGCCGGAGCGGTGCTGGCCGGAGTGGTGGCTGCCGCGGTCTTCGCCGGGGCAGTCGCTGCCGCCGGACTCTCGGCGGAGCCGCATGCGGCGATCAGCACGAGGCCGCTGCCGAGTGCTGCTGAGGCGATCATGCGCCGGAGATCGCAGTGGAATGACGTCATCGCAGTGCCCCTTATCGTGGCGGATGGCCTGTCGAGACCATGCGACACCTAGGACGCCGGCGGAACCAGGCTGGTTGCCGCCTGTGCTAACAACCATGTCACGATCCGGCCGCGTCGCGGGTAGGCCTGGGCGCGACGCACCGGTAGCGTCGGGATGATCCTTCCTAGTGCAGGATGATCTTTCCCAGTGCAGGAGGCGTCGATGCCCGGCAATGCCCCGTTCACTACCAGGCCGCAACTGGCCGGCAGCTTTGGCATGGTGGCCTCGACGCACTGGCTGGCTTCCGCGGCCGGCCTGGCGGTGCTGGAGAAGGGCGGGAACGCGTTCGACGCCGCGGTCGCCGCCGGTCTCGTGCTGCAGGTGGTCGAACCGCATCTGAACGGCCCGGGCGGCGAAGTGCCCGTGATCGGCTTCGACGCCACCGCGGGCGAGACCTTCGTCCTCGACGGCCAGGGGCCTGCCCCCGCTGCGGCAACCCCCGCGGTTTTCGGCGCGCTCGGCCTGGACCTGGTCCCTGGCACCGGGCTGCTGGCGGCCTGCGTGCCCGCCGCATTCGGCACCTGGATGCTGCTGCTCGAACGGTACGGCAGGCTGACCCTGCGCGAGGTGATGGAGTACGCGATCGGCTACGCGCGGGACGGCTACCCGCTGCTGCCCACCGCGAGCGCCACCATCGCCGCGGTGGCCGGCACCTTCCGCGATCACTGGCCGAGCTCGGCGGAGATTTACCTGTCGGCCGGGCTGCCCGCGCCAGGATCCCGTTTTGCCAATCCTGCGCTGGCCGCGGTCTACGGCCGCGTCCTGGCCGAGGCGGAGGCTGCGGGAGCCAGCAGGGACGCGCAGATCGAGGCGGCCCGCCGGATCTTCTACGAGGGGTTCGTTGCCGAGGCCATCGCTGCCTACCTTGAGCAGGCCGAGGTGATGGACGTCAGCGGACGGCCCCATCGCGGCCTGCTGGCCGGCCAGGACATGGCGGACTGGCGGGCCGGCGTGGAGGCTCCGGTGACGTTCGACTACGCGGGACTCACCGTCTGCAAGACCGGCCCCTGGGGGCAGGGGCCGGTCTTCCTGCAGCAGCTTGCCCTGCTCAGCGGCTTTGACCTGGCGGAGATGGGCCCGGCAAGCGCGGACTTCATCCACACGGTGGTGGAATGCGCCAAGCTGGCCTTCGCCGATCGCGAGGCGTGGTACGGCGATCCGCGCTCGTCCGACGTGCCGATCGACGCCCTGCTGTCGGCGGAATACGCCAGCCAGCGCCGGCCGCTGGTCAGCGGCGAGGCATCGGGTGACTTCATCCCCGGCGCGCCCGGCGGCGCCGTCCCGCGGCTGCCCGGCTACGCGCTGGCCGCGTTTCCCGGGGCGGCCGCGGAATTCGGGCCGGCCGAGACGACCGAGACGGGCGAGTCGCCAGGGGAGGCTGCGCTGGCCCGGGCCAGCGCGGCGGCACGGGCCCGCGGTTCAGCCGGGATACGCGGCGATGACGCGGGCACGGGCGAGCCGACGGCCGGATCCGCAGCGCAGGCGGCGCCGGCTCCCGAGCTGGGCCCCGGCGACACCTGCCACCTGGATATCGCCGACAGCTTCGGCAACATGGTCTCGGCGACGCCCAGCGGCGGCTGGCTGCAGAGTTCCCCGGTCGTCCCCGGGCTCGGGTTCTGCCTCGGCACCAGGGCGCAGATGTTCTCCCTGACCCCTGGCTTCGCCAGCACGCTCGTGCCAGGACGCCGGCCGCGGACCACGCTGTCACCGAGCCTCGCGCTGCGCGGCGGCGAGCCTTACCTCGCGTTCGGCACGCCGGGTGGGGACCAGCAGGACCAGTGGACGCTCGCGTTCTTCCTCAATCACGTGCTTTTCGGGATGAACCTGCAGGAGGCAATCGACGCGCCGGGCTTCCACACCGACCACTTCCCGTCGTCGTTCTATCCGCGCGGAGCCGTGCCGCGGTCGCTGGCCGTCGAGTCGCGGGCGGGGGAGCAGGTGATCGCGGAACTGCGGCGGCGCGGGCACCAGGTGGAGGTCATGCCGCCGTGGTCGCTGGGCCGGGTCAGTGCCGTGTCCCGCGCCCGGGGGTTCCTGTATGCGGGCGCGAACCCGAGGGGAATGCAGGGCTACGCCGTCGGCAGGTAACGCCGTTCCGTCTGCGGTTTGCCCGCCGCCGCGTCAGGCCAGCACGTCCGGGCTGGCTGGCAGCGCCGCGGCGGCAAGCTCGCCGGAGAGCACCGTAACGGCGTGGCCGGCCAGCAGGATCCGGTCCGCCGCCGCCCGCACCCGGACGGTGCCGCCCCGCGGCGAAGCCTGGAAGCCGGTCAGCTCGGTGCGGCCCAGCCGCCCGAACCAGTACGGGGCCAGCGTGCAATGCGCGGAGCCGGTGACCGGGTCCTCGGGTATGCCGACCGCAGGGGCGAAGAAGCGGGAGACGAAGTCCGCGCCCGCCCGGGACGCGGGGGCGGTCACGATCACGCCGCGGATCGTCGCGCTCATGAGCTTGCCCGGGTCCGGCCGCAGGCCGGTCACCTCGTCCTCGGTGGCCACGACCACGAGGGAATCCTCCGGCGCGTGGCCGGTCCAGACCGGCGCCGTGACACCGAGGGCGTCCAGCATGCCGGGCGGCGGCTCTTCCTGGCTGGCCGGCCTGGCAGGGAAGTCCAGGACGATCTCGGCGCCGTCCCGGCGCGCGGCCAGCGGCCCGCTGGCCGACTCGAAAGCAATCGGCTCGCCAGCCGCAGCCAGGCCGGTCTCGTAAAGCACATGCGCGCTGGCCAGGGTGGCGTGCCCGCACAGCGCCACCTCGACGACTGGCGTGAACCAGCGCAGCAGGTAATCGTCCGCGCGCGGCTCGACGAAGGCGGTCTCGGCGAGATTCATCTCCGCCGCCACCTGCTGCATCCACCGGGCATCCGCCGGGCGGTCTAGCAGGCAGACCGCTGCCGGGTTGCCAGCGAACGCGGCATCCGCAAACGCATCGACTTGGAAGATCCGCATGTGCGAAGGATATGACGCAGCCCGCGCGGTCCGGCGGGGTCCGGCTGAGCACGGGCGGGCGCCGCGGGCAGGCGCCCGGATCTTGCTCACCAAACCCTACCGGGCGGGCCTTGTTGCTCCGCGGATCGTGTGGTTCATCAGCTGAGCGGTTGTCACCGGGCCGACGCCGCCAGGAACGGGGGTGATCGCCGACGCAATACCGGTGACGGCGGCGGTGTCGACATCGCCCACCAGGCCGCCGCTGCCAGTCGGGTTGATGCCGACCAGCGCGACATGCCCGCGCCGGATGATCTCCATGACTGCAGCAGCGGTCGCTGGCGGGAAGGCGTCCGGCAGGCCGACGGCGAGCATGCCGAGGGATGCCGGGTTGGCGCCGTCGACGTCCTTGCGCACAGCGATACTGGAGCCGACAGCGGCAAGGGCGAGCCCTGCTGGCAGCGGGCTCTGGCAGATGATTCCGTGCACGGCCGGGTCCCGGGACAACTCGCCGAGCTTGCCGGCGACTTCCGGGCCGCCGGCCGCCGGCGGCAGCCGGTGAATGCGGCACTCGATCCCCACCTTGGCGGCTGCCCGCTCGATGGACCGCACATACCAGGCGGCACCCTCGTCCTCGGTTGCGACAACGACGGCCAGTGCGGGGATTACGCCTCGCTCGCGCAACAGGGCGGCGGACCTGGCGGTCTGCTCGTTCATGGCGGCCGCGATCGCCTTGCCGTCGACGACGTGAGTCATTGCGGTCTCCCGTCGCGCCTTGGCCATCAGCTTGCTCCTCCTATGGCCGGCCGCCCGGCCGGGCATCTGGGGGCGAACGCCCTCAAGTTGGTCGCGACTTCGCCGGCTCATAAGATCGGGCCGTGAGCAACCAGAGGACGCGTGCCGGGACCGGCGGCGCCCGGTGACGAGCCCGTTCGACCCCACTGTCGCGCATTCTGCCCGGATCTACGACTACTGGCTCGGTGGTAAGGACAACTTCGCCGCCGACCGGGAGGCCGCTAAGCAGGCCATCGCCGCTAACCCAGGCATCGTCTTTGATGTCAGGGCGAACCGCGCATTCCTGGCCCGCGCCGTGGGCTATCTGGCCGACGAGTGCGGCATCAGGCAGTTCCTCGATCTGGGCACAGGCCTGCCCACGGCGAGCAACACGCACGAAGTGGCCCAGTCAGTCGCGCCGGACTCCCGGATCGTCTATGTGGACAGCGACCCGATCGTGCTGGCGCACGCTCGCGCGCTGCTGACTAGCAACCCGGCGGGAGCCACCGCCTACCTCGATGCCGACCTGCGCGAGCTGGATCAGATCCTGCCGGCGGCGGCGCAGACGCTGGACTTCAGTCAGCCGGTCGCGGTGATGATGCTGATCGTCCTTCATCTCATTCCGGACTCCGACGATCCCTACGGCATCGTGACGCGGCTGATGCACTCACTTGCGCCCGGCAGCTACCTCGTCATCGCGCACCCGGCCAGCGATATCAAGCCGGCCGCCATCGCCGAGATGACGAAGCGTATCAATGCGCGGCTCGGCCCGGCACGGGGCACGATGCGGGATCGCGGCGAGATCACGCGGTTTTTCGACGGCATGGATTTGCTGGAGCCAGGCGTCGTGCAGCCGCAGTTCTGGCGCCCGGCAGGCTCCGTTCCCGATGCCGAGGTAACGGCCTGGTGCGGCGTCGCGCGCAAACGCTAGTAGAGCTCTCCGGCGATCGTGCTGATGGCGTCCGTGCTGTGTTCCGCCGGGAACGCATCCAGGCACAGTCGCTCCATCACCACCAGGTAATGATCGACTATCTCCCGCTTGTCCAGGTACATGGAGCTGGTGAGCTGCTCGAGATAAACCACGTCGGGCAAGTCGGCCTCGGCGAAGCGCAGGATGCTGAACGGCCCTCCCGCCGCGGCGTGACCGCCGGCCTGGAACGGGATGACCTGGAGCGTCACGTTCGGCATGGCCGCCCGCTCGATGAGCTGCTCAAGCTGCCCGCGCATGACCTCGCGCCCGCCGACGGGCCGCCGCAGGACCGCTTCGTCAATGACCGCCCACAGCTGCGGCGCCCGCGGGCCCTTGAGCAGTGCCTGACGGGCCATCCGCAGCCTGACACGGCGCTCTATCTCCTCAGCGCCGGCGCCCGAGTGGCCGAGCAAAGTGACTGCGCGGGCATACGCCTCCGTCTGCAGCAGGCCGGGAACGAACTGAATCTCATACGAGCGGATCCGGGTGGCCGCCTCCTCAAGGCCGACGTACGCCTCGAACCAGCTGGGCAGGATGTCGGAGTAGTCATGCCACCAGCCCTGGCCGCTCGCCTGCCGGGCGAGGGCGCGCAGCGAATCGCGCTCCTGCTCGTCCGTGACTCCGTAGAGGGTCAGCAGATCGGCGATGTCCCTGTCCTTGAAGCCGACGCGGCCTAGCTCAAGACGGCTGATCTTCGAGTGGGATGCGCGGATCACCTTTCCCGCGTCCTCAAGCGAAATCCGGTTCTTCTCCCGCAGCCGCCGCAACTGGGCGCCAAGAAGCCGGCGCAGCACCGTAGGACCGCCGCCCCCGAGCGGTTCCATGATGTTGCGGACCTGGCCGCCGCCAGTATCTGCCGTGATCAAATATCCTCCCCAGAACAGCAGGGCCCCACGGCAGTCTTCCACGCCTGCCGCTATCGCGCCACATCGTGTTTTGCGACGCTTTAGCGCCAGACCGGGAAACGGTGGGCGATTAGCCCGCTGGGTGCCCGAAGTCGCCGTCCTGGGCACCGCCGATGAACGCATCCCACTCGGCTCGCGTGAAGACCAGGGCCGCGCCGTCCGGGTGCCTGGAGTTGCGCAGGGCGATCTCGCCGCCGGCCAGGAAGGCGACCTCGACGCAGTTGCCGCTGGGATTGCTTCGCTGGCTCTTCTGCCAGTTCACCGGGCCGAGCCGGGTCGCCAGCATGCCGTTGTGAGCAAGATCCACGTCTTGTCCTTTCGCCGGGGCTGAACAGGTCATGTTCCTGCGGATCGGCGACGCAACGCCCGTGACCAGGCGATTTGGTGATCTCGCAGTCAGTGCGCACGCTCAGTGCACGTACGAACGTCTTTAGTGCACGTGCATTAGCACTTGCACCTGCACATCGTGGATGGCATGGTAGCGGAAGTGCGGGCCGGCTTGCCCGCACGTTTCCGCATCAGGCTGTTGAGGTTCAGCGCATGCAGCGAGGACATCAGGCGGCTGCCGTCCGGACTGACCGTGACGGCGGCACTGAAGCGGCTCCCGGTGCCCCGTCCCGCCAGCCAGGTCAGTCGCGGTCGCCAGTACTGCTGCCGTCAGCGGGCACCGGGGCGCCGGGGATCCCCGTCCGGGCGGTCGGGACCGAGCCAGGGTCACCCAGGGCGGCGCGCGAGTTCACCAGGGAGACGTTGCGGCGCTGGGACATCTGCGCGGCGTTCCCGGACACGGCCG
>Ga0302232_10003820_pt1 | contig 10085 bp, 9 predicted proteins | sample II_Palsa_N2_3_FD_193575 | JGI IMG/M metagenome (GOLD analysis project Ga0302232, IMG submission 193575) | Peat permafrost microbial communities from Stordalen Mire near Abisko, Sweden - II_Palsa_N2_3 | ecosystem: Environmental > Terrestrial > Soil > Palsa > Peat permafrost | place: Sweden...
GGCCGCCGGGCGCGGCGGGGCCGCCCGGCGCGGACGTGCGCGGCGCGGCCGACCGGGCACCCTGGGTGCCCTGAGTGCTTTGGGTGCCCTGGGCGCTTTGGGCAGCCTGGGTGCCGGGGCCGGACGGGCGCGGCGCGCCTGGGCCGGACGGGCGAGGCGCCTGGGGCCGAGTCTGGCCGGTACCCGGTCCGCTCGGTCCGTTCGCTCCGCTCCCTGGCCCGCGGAAGTCGGCGGGGGTGGCCGGGGTGCGCGGCGGTCCCGGGACCCGCGGCGCGGTGGCCGGGGTGCGGGAGTCGCCGGGGCCTGGCCGGGACGCGGGAGACGGCGGGACCGGAGGCAGCCGACGCGCCGCGGCGTCAGCGGTGCCCGCGGCGCTCCCCGCGGCCTCGGTGATCCCCGTGGGCGCGGCGGTTCCCGTGGCCTCGGCCGGAGTCCCGGCGCTGGCCCCGTCGGGCGCGACCGCGCCCGCCTGGTCCGCGGCACGGCCGGTCAGGCCGTCCACGCCATCCGCGACGCTGGCCGGCGCTCCGTTCGGTGCGACCCTGGGCGCGGGCGCGCCATCCGGCGCAGGTGCGCCCGGCCGGGCGTCGTTGCGGGACGGGCCGCCGGGTCGCGGGCGTGCGCCGTCCGCTCCGTCACGAGGCGCGGACGGGCCCGCGGGCCTGGACCGCGCAGCTTGCTGATCTTGTGAGGCCGCCGTCGCGGAAAACGACTCTTTGAGCCGCCGGACCACAGGTGCCTCTATCGTCGAGGACGCCGATCGCACGAACTCGCCCATTTCCTTGAGCTGGTCCATGACGGCCTTGCTCTCGACACCGAACTCTTTCGCTAGTTCGTAAACCCGGACCTTCGCCACTACGCTCCTTCTCGGCCCAGTCTCCTGGACCCCTTACCGGACCCCAGCCCGGGCGGAGCGTACTCCGGGCGGGCCTCAGCCTATGGTCATCATCGCCGCGTGCTCATCGAGCGCTCATCAGCTTCTCGACCTGCTTTCCGACAGGTGTTCCTTTGTACGTAAAGCCTGCAGCCAGCCAGACTGTTCCGCCCCGGGTAATGCTATTCCGGGTCAGCCGCACCGCAAAGATACTCAGCCAGTGGTACGAGGCTGAGCGATCCCGCGGTGCGCAGTGCCCGGGGGAACGCCCGGCGCCGCCGCGCAAGGTCCAGACACACCGAGCTGGGGTGCAGGTACGCACCCCGGCCTGGGAGCCGGGCTTGCGGGTCGGGCTGGATGACGTCCCCAGCCGCCACGAAGCGAAGCAGGCTGGATTTCTCCGCACGCTCCTTGCAGCCTACACAGGTACGCATGACGGGCATACCTGAGGTGTGCCGCTCGGTTCGTACGGCCATTCCGCCTACCAGTCTACCGTGTCCGGACGTCTCCGACACCAGGCGAAACCGGCGTCGATGGGTCTGATGCATCCGGTGCTTCCGGGATGGTCTCCGAGACGGTCTCTGAAGCGGTCTCCGAGACGGACGGCACGGCGGCGTCCGACCTGATATCGATCCGCCAGCCGGTGAGCCGGGCGGCCAGCCGGGCGTTCTGACCCTCCTTGCCGATGGCCAGGGACAGCTGGTAGTCGGGCACGATGACCTGGGCTTCCCGGGCCGTCGCGTCGACCACGTGCACGCGGTTCACCCGCGCCGGGGATAGGGCGTTGGCCACGAAACTAGCCGGGTCGTCGGAGTAGTCGACGATGTCGATCTTCTCGCCGTGCAGCTCGGTCATCACGTTCCGCACCCGGCTGCCCATCGGGCCGATGCAGGCGCCCTTGGCGTTTACCCCCGGCTGGTGAGACCGGACCGCGATCTTGGTCCGGTGGCCTGCCTCGCGGGCGAGTGCGACGATCTCCACCGCGCCTTCGGCGATCTCGGGCACTTCGAGGGCGAACAGCTTCTTCACCAGGCCCGGATGGGTACGCGACAAGGTGACCGAAGGCCCGCGGTGCCCCTTGCGCACGTGCAGTACGTAGCAGCGGATCCGCTCGCCGTGGATGTACCGTTCACCGGGCACCTGCTCGGCGGGCGGCAGCACCGCCTCGAGCTTGCCGAGGTCGACCAGGACGGTCCGGGGGTCCTTGCCCTGCTGGATGACCCCGGCCACGATGTCGCCCTCACGGCCCGCGTACTCGCCGAAGGTCAGCTCGTCCTCGACGTCTCGCAGGCGTTGCAGGATGACCTGGCGGGCGGTGGTGGCCGCGATCCGGCCGAATCCGGCCGGGGTGTCGTCGTACTCCTTCACCACCGCGCCGTCCGGGCCAGTCTCGATGGCCCAGACCGTGACGTGGCCGCTCTTGCGGTCCACCTCGACCCGCGCGGCCTGCGACGCGCCGTCGGACTTGTGGTACGCGACGAGCAGCGCGTCCTCGATGGCCTTGATGGCCTGATCCAGCGAGATGTCCTTCTCGCTCTCCAGGCTGCGCAGCACGCTCAGGTCAATGTCCATCGCCGGTCGCTCCAAGCTCGCTTGGCGGATGCCCGAACTCCACCTGGATCGCCCCCGGGCCGAGCACGGCGTGGGGGAAGAGGCGACGGGCACCCTCGACGTCCAGGGTCACCCCGTCGGCGTCGGCCGCGGCGACCCGGCCCGATACGGACCGGGCGCTGTCCGAATCGGTTACCGTGACCTGGACCAGCCGTCCCACCGCGCGTCGCCAGTGCCGGTGATCGGTCAGCGGGCGGTCCACGCCGGGCGAGGAGACCTCGAGCGTGTACGGGAAATCGCCCATCACGGCCGCCGCATCGAGCGCGGCGGACAGCTCACGGCTGACGTCCGCGGCGTCATCCAGGCTCACGCCCCGGTCGCTGTCCACCACCACGCGCAGCAACCTGCGGCGGCCCGCGGCGCTCACTCGCACCGCTTCCAGGTCCAGGCCAGCCGCGGCGATCACGGGCCGGATGACGTCCGCGATCCGGGCCTCGTCGACCGAGGCCGCGCCCGCCGCCGCGCCCGTCTTCACGGTCCGGCGTGGGGTGGTTTGGGGTGATCGTCCTCCTCCGGCCGCGCCGCGAGGCTTCGGCGCGTGACGCGAACCACCGGGCATCACGACCTCCTCGTCCACTACCTGCGGGATTAGCCCCTAGCCTATCCGCAGCGGGACCGTCACGCGGATAGGACGGGCCGACGCTCCGTGGTGAAGCTTTTTCACATGCGGTAGCTTGCCCGTGTGCCAGACATCCTGCCCAGGCGGCGCCTGCTGGCCGCCTCGGCGGCCGCGTTGCCTGCGCTGCTGGCCATCGCCGGATGCAGGTCCGCCGAGGTGTTCGCCGGGCCCGATCCGCTGGCTGGCCGGCCGCCCCTGTCACGTGACGTGATTACGCTGCAGGCGGTCATCGCGGCGGAACAGGCCATGATCGCGCTATACCAGGTCGCGGTGCACGGTGACCCGCGGCCGACGGGCCGGGCCCGCGGCCTGGAGGGACTGCTCGCCCAGCACCGGCAGCATCTCGGCCAGCTCGTGGCCAGGCTGATCCTGCCCTCGGGAGAGCCGTCCGCGTCGTTCTCCCCGAGCACCTCGCCCAGCGCTGCGCCCACTACCGGGCCGGGCCGCGTGACGATCGCGCAGCTGCGCGCGGCCGAGCGCGCGTCGGCCACGAACCTGGTCCGGCGACTGGTCACCGTGCCGCCCGACCTGGCGCAGCTGTTCGCCAGCATCGCGGCCTCCGACGCCACGCACGCGGTGGCGCTAGGCGGATAGGGCGGGGGTGATGGCGGTGGGATCGGTCACGGGGCTAGCGGCCTTGCAGGCCGCGCTGGCGGCCGAGGACGCGGCCATCTTCGGCTACGGGGTGGCCGGCGCCCACCTGTCCGGGACCCGCCAGTCGGCCGCCGCGCAGGACTGGACCGGGCACAACGAGGCCCGCGACACGCTGACCGCCATGATCTCCGGGCTCGGCGCGACCCCGGTCGCCGCGCAGGCCTTCTACCAGCTGCCGTTCGCGGTGGGCGACGCGGCCAGCGCGGCGGCGCTAGCGGCCTACCTGGAGGACGGCGTGACCCGGGCCTACCTGGGCCTAGTGGCGGTCAGCGATCAGCGGCTGCGGACGTTCGGCGCGGTGGCCATGCAGAGTTCGGCGGAGCGCGCCGCGTTCTGGCAGGGCCGCACCCAGGCGTTCCCGGGCCTGCAGGCCTCGTAACGGCGGGCGCGGAAGGGATTTCCATGATCGCGAAGACTTTGGCCCCATTTTTCGGGGCTAAACCCTTCGTGATCACTGGTTTAGCTGGTGTAGCGGGGTAGCGGCGGGGCTAATCGCGCGGGCGCAGGGAGGCGAGAACCCGGACGATCGTGGTGGCGGCCAGGTCGAGGTCGTCGGCCACGGCGATCCGCTCCGCCCAGGACCACCAGAACCACCACATGCCGTCCTTACCGCAGCCCACGTAGACGTTCTCCTCGAGCGCCCGGGCGGACGGGTTCACCACGTACAAGCTGGGAACACGCCCCGGTGGGGCCATCAGCCACGCCTCGAGCCCCCGATGGGACAGCTCGTCGGCCAGCTTCTCCAGATAGACAGTCTGCATGTGATCCGGATCGCGGGTCTTGTGCGCTTCCACCTTCACCACCGTTGTAACAGTTAGGAGTCAACCGAAAACTTAATGTCGCCGCTTCTCCAGCATGCCGCCGCGCTGGTGCCCGCGCAACGCACATGGAGAAATTCACACCTTGAGGAAATCGGCGGGCACGACCGTATTTTTCCCTACCATGCTGACGCACCGGAGCGGGCATCGGTTCACGAACGATCCATTAAACCGGACGAACACCCCGAAACTTTACCGGGCCGGCAGCGGGTCGGGCAGCGGTTCGGGCAGCGGTTCCGGCAACGGGTCGGGCAGCGGTTCGGCGTACAGCACGGTCAGCCGCGACACGGCCCGGGTGAGCGCCACGTAGAGCCGCTGCAGGCCCCGGGCTTCGGCACGGGCGATCCGGGCGGGCTCGACCACGATGACGTGATCGAACTCCAGGCCCTTGGCCAAGGTGACCGGGACCAGGGTCAGCCGGGCGTCCGAGCCGGGCGCGCCGTGCTCGAGCCCGGCCGCGTCGAGCGCGCTGGCCAGGGACCGGACCTGCGGGTCGGCGGCGATGACAGCCACCGAACCGGGCCGGGCGCAGGCCTGGGCGCAGGCCGCCACCACCTCGCGGGCCAGCGCGGCGGACGGCACCCGAACGATGTCCAGCGCGCCGGGGTCGGCCCGCAGCGAGGAGGCGGGCCGCAGCTCGGGGGCGATGACGGCGAGCAGGGATGAGGCGTAGTCCAGAATCTGCCGCGGCACCCGGTACCCGGTCGACAGCTCGCGCACGCCGGTTTCCGGCTTGCCCAGGTTGGACAGCAGCGAGGCCCAGGAGGAGGCCGCCCACGGCGTGGTGCCCTGGGCCAGGTCGCCGAGCACGGTGGCCGCGCCGGTGGAGCACCGGCGGCCCAGGGCCCGGCATTCCATCGGCGACAGGTCCTGCGCCTCGTCGATCACCACGTGGGCCAGACTGGGGGTCCGCGTGATCAGGTCGCGCGCCTCGTCGATGAGCACCACGTCGGCCGGGGACCAGCGGGCCGACCCGGGCGCGCGCGGTGCCGGGGACCACACGATCTCGGCCTGCTCGGCCGCGGTAAGCAGATCGGCGGCCGCGGCGGCCAGCGCCGCGGCGGAGGACAGTAGCCCGAACACCAGCCGGACCGGATCCACCTTGGGCCAGATCGCCTCGACCGCCGCACGCACTGGCCGGGACCTGCGCACCGTCTCGTGCGTCCGGTCGTCGCAGGCCTCCCCGGCCGCCTCCATCTGGGTCAAGACCACGTGCGCGATCCGGTGCTCGAGCAGCTCGCGGGCCGCGCCGTACCGCACGCCCCGGTGGCGCAGCTCGTGTACGAGTTCCTCGAGCTCCCAGGCGGCGACCCGCCAGCGCCGGGCGCCGCGGGCCAGGACCACGGGCTGCTCAGGCCGACGCACCGAGGCCCAGAGCGCCCGCCGCAGGACCTCGGCCATCCGCGCGTCGCCCTTGAGGATCGCGGCCGCGTCGGGGTCGGATCCGCGCACCGGCACCGGCCCCAGGGACTGCACGAGCTCGTCCACGGTGGTCTGGGTGACGTCGATCTCGCCCAGGGCGGGCAGGACGTTGCGGATGTAGGACAGGAAGGCCTGGTTCGGTCCGATCATGACCACGCCGCGCCGCCGGACCTGCTCCCGGTACGCGTACAGCAGGTAGGCGACCCGGTGCAGGCCCACCGCGGTCTTCCCGGTGCCCGGCGCGCCCTGCACGCAGACGGTCCGCGCGGCGTCGGCGCGCACGATGTCGTCCTGGTCGGGCTGGATGGTCGCGACGATGTCGCGCATCGGCCCGGACCGCGGCCGCTCGATCTCATCGATCAGGATCCGGCTCGGCTGGTGTTCGATCTCTGGCGCCGAACGGCCCGTGGTGAACAGCTCGTCTTCATAGGCGGTCAGCTCACCGCCGGAGAAGCCGAACCGGCGCCGCAGCGCCAGGTTCATCGGGTCCGCGCCGCTGGCCCGGTAGAACGGCCTGGACACCGGGGCCCGCCAGTCGATCACCGCGGGCGTGCCGTCCGGGTCGTGCACGTGCCGGCGGCCGATGTGGAAGCTGTGCCCCGCCACCCCATCGCCGTCGGCGTCCCCGGCGTAGTCGAGCCGGCCGAAGAACAGCGGGGTGTCGGGGATGTCCTTGAGGGCCTCGGCCCGGTGGTAGAGCTCGGCCTCGAGGTACTGCTGGGAGACCCGGTCGCCGGCCATGGCCTTGAGCGAGAGGACGTCCTCGCGCATGAGGCCGAGATAGTCCCGCGAGCGCCGCAACTGCTCGCGTTCAGCGGTCAGGACGGGGTCAGCCACGGGCCGTTCGGGATGATTATGATTTTCTGGCGATGGTGACGCAGCCACAAGGTCGGGAACTTACCACCGCCGGGCCCCGAAGTCACGCGGTTTTCTGCTCCGGCGCAGGCCAGGCGGACAGCGCGCGCGGGGCGAGGAAGGCGTCGAAGACGAGCTCGGACGCGCCGGTCAGCGCGCCCAGGTCGCCCAGCGTGGAGGGCAGCAGGGCGGGCGGGGCGGCCCGGCGGAACCGCATCAGGGTGGACAGGTAGCCGGCCGTGACCGCGCCCGGGTCGGCCTGGATGATCTCCGCGGCCAGGCCGGACAGCCCCACCGCCTCGGGGTCCTGCGCGTTGACCAGCGCGCCGATGCCCCGGCCGAGGGCCTTGGCCACCACGCTCAGGGCCCGGCCGCTGCGCGGATCGGTGCCCGCCGCCGCGATGATCTGCTCGGCCTGGAGCATCCGGTCGCCCTGCTCGGGCTGCCCGGCCGCGCGGAGCAGCCCGCGGGCCCCGGCGTCGAGTTCCCAGCAGCCGACCGACCCGCACCGGCACGGCTCGTCGCTCCCGGTCAGCGGCATGTGCCCGAACTCCCCCGCCGAGCCGTGCGCCCCGGCTACCGGCCGGCCGTCGACCAGCAGGACCCCGCCGATGCCGGTCGCGACGTGCAGGTGCAGGGCGACCGGCACGCCCCGGAGGACGCCCCGGCGGGCCTCGGCCAGCCCGGCCAGCCTCGCGTCGTTGCCGACCAGGACGGGCCCGCACGCCAGCGAAGGCCCGAGCGCCGCGGTCACGTCCACGCCCTGCCACTCGGTCAGGGTCGGCTGGACCATGACGCTGCCCCGGACCGGGGACGGCACCGCGATGCCGACGCCGATGACCCGGCCGCCGAACTGGCGGCCGCGAATCTTCAGCCGGTCCGCGACCTCGGTCAGCACCCCGGTGCCCGAACCGGCGTCCCGTTCCTGACGGTCGAGCACCGTGCAGCGCCCGGTCAGCTCGAAGGCAGCCAGGGTAAAGGAGTCGTCGCGCAGGTCGACGGCGAGCGCGACGGGGCCCTGGGCGTGCGCCGACGGCACACCGGTCGGGCGTCCCCGGGCGCGCTGCACCGTGGCGTCGACCGGGCCGGTCACCTCCTGGATCAGGCGACGCCCGGCCAGGTCCCGGACCAGCACGGTGGCGGTCCCCCGGGCCAGGCTGAGCTGCCGGGTGAGTTCCGCTCTGGTGAGCTGGCCGCCGCCGTCATGGATGGCGCGCAGCAGCCGCGCGAGATTGTGCGCGCGCAACTGGGCACTCGTGGTCGCCGCGCCCTCGTCTTTGCGCATACCCACGATCGTGTCACGCCCGGCCGTCACGTTCGGATCACGGCGGCTACCAGTCCCAATGAAAGCCGGCCGCCGTCTTCTCGGCCAGCCGCAGGTACCTGTGCACCGCGAACTGACTGTCCAGGGCGACGTGCTCGCGTTCTACGATAGGTCCGTCCAGGCCGTCCCATACCGCCCATTCCACGTTTCTCGGCAGTTTATCCGGATGAAACTCAACTCGTATATCGAGGTTCTCCACGAAGGCTTGCACCACCCGGCGGAACTCCGGCGGCGGAGGCTCCGCGTAGTGGAAACTCGCCGAGTACTCCAGCGTCGCCGTTTCCCCGGCCAGCAGCGGCTTGGCTAGGAGCATATCGACCACGAAGAGTTCGGCAATCGGCTGGTAGACCGGACCGGCGAGGCCGCTGAAACCCTGGGCCGCCTCAATGGTCAGCGCATTCGTATCCGCCCGGTAGGGAATGCGGTCGACGCCGTCGGCAATCGCCTCGATCACATGGATAACCCGATGCTTAACCGGCATTCCGTCGGGCCCGACATAATGGTGATCGTGCAGGGACAGCGTCTTGACCCGGCGGCTGCCGAGCATGCTGGCCTTATCGTCGCGAATCGCCCGCGGGCCGGACAGCACGCGGACGTGCGCGGTCCCTTCCCACAGCTTGAGCAACTGCTCGCGCTCCGCCGCGGCGAGCCCGAAGGCGTCCATGAACAGGACCAGCGTGCCCTTGCTGAGCAGCTTGCCCGATAGCGCGCGGGAGGCGGTGTCCTTCAGCTGACGGGGCAGCACGTCGAGGTCGGCTTCGGTCCGCGGATGCTGGCCCAGGTAACGCGCGAGCACCTCCGCCACCGCGAGCTGGTTGACCTGTCCGGCCCTGCTCCGCTCGGCGTACTGCTCCCATTGGCGCCGGTACCGGCCCGGGCGCAGCAACAACTCGCGGATATACGCCGCGGCGGCCGCCGCGCCGGTGGGTGCGCCAGTGGGTGCGGCGGAATTTCCCGGCATCGCCTCGGGCACGGTCTCCCTCGTCCGTTCGTCCGTTCGTCCGTTGTCGACTCGTCGGTGAGAAATAAGCGCGACATTCGCCAGTCATGGTACGACCGATCTCGGGCCCGACGCGAGCCCCTCGGGCAACAGGGTAGATTCGGCATATGCCCGGTACAGACGGACAGCCGCAGTGGCTGACCAGCGAAGAGCAGCAGGCCTGGCGGGCGACCGTCCGGCTGAGCCAGCTGCTCATGCGCCAGCTCGACCGCGAGCTGACCGAATTCGGGCTGAACGGTCGCGACTACGAGATCTTGGTCGAATTGTCCGAGGCGCCGGATCACCGCCTGCGGATGACCGATCTCGCCGACGCCACCAGCCAGTCCCGGAGCCGGCTGTCGCACCAGATCTCGCGCATGGAAAAGCGCGGCCTGGTCCGGCGCGACGATTGTGAGGGCGACAAGCGCGGCACGTTCGCGGTGCTGAGCAAGGCGGGGTTCGAGACGATCGAGCGCGTCGCACCGCACCACGTGGAGAACGTCCGCCGTCACTTCATCGACCGGCTCTCGCCGCGCCAGCAGGAGGAGATCCGGTCCGCCTTCCAGCCGATCGTCGACTACCTGCGCAAGATCCGCGACCGCGACTAGAACATGACGGACATGAACTGGCCGGTGTCGGCGAAGCCGACCCGGCGGTAGGCCGCGCGGGCCGGCTGGTTGAAGTCGTTGACGTAGAGCGAGACCACCGGGGCGATCGACCGGGCCGACTCGACCACGACCGCGGCCATGCCGGGGGCGGCCAGGCCCTGGCCGCGGCATTCGGGCCGCACCCAGACGCCTTGCACCTGGCAGGCCTGCGGGGTCACCGCCCCGATCTCGGCCTTGAAGATCACCTTTCCGTCCTCGATCCGGGCGAAGGCCCGGCCGCCGCGGATCAGCTGTTCCAGGCGGGCCCGGTACGAGGCACCA
>Ga0302232_10003859_pt1 | contig 10030 bp, 11 predicted proteins | sample II_Palsa_N2_3_FD_193575 | JGI IMG/M metagenome (GOLD analysis project Ga0302232, IMG submission 193575) | Peat permafrost microbial communities from Stordalen Mire near Abisko, Sweden - II_Palsa_N2_3 | ecosystem: Environmental > Terrestrial > Soil > Palsa > Peat permafrost | place: Sweden...
CGCGGCGCCGGAGCCCGCGCGAGGGGATGATGCGGTCGGTCAGTTCCACGTAAAGTGCGGTCAGGAGAGTGTCCAGGTCGGCGATCACGGTGGGCTCCAGAGTCCGGACGTGTGTAGACACGCCGATTCTGGACACTCTTCACTTAACAGTCACGGACCACTCGCGGCGCGTCGCCGACCAGGGCTCTCACCAGCCACGAATTACCGGTCATCGATCTAGAGGAGGAGACGGGATACCGCGCGGGCCGAGTCGAGCAGCTGGTGACGTTTCAGCCGATGGTCGGCATGGTCGACTCCGAACACGTCGTGTTCGTCGGCCGCGATCCGGAGAAGCTGGGTGAGCCGACCGACGTCAGCGAAGTCGCCCGGATGGAATGGGTGCCGCTCGCGTCGGTTCCTGGGCTGGTCGCCGAAGGCAAGATCTGGAGCGCTGGGACGCTGGTGGGGTTGCTGCGGCTGATCGCGCAGGACGCTTAGGCAGCACGGCCCGCCAGACGCCGGGAAAGCTGGCGAACGCGCCGGCACTGGCGGGCGGAGCCGGTGAGCTGAGCGAGTTCGCGTGCGCGGCGGAGGTGGCGTTGCGCTTCGGCTCGCTCGCCTTGAGCGTGCAAGGCGGCGGCTAGATCGCAGCGGACACCGGCCTCGGCGCGGGTGAAGCTGTCATCCATGGCGTCGAGTGCTCTGGTGAGCTCGTCAGCGGTTTCGGGGTCGCCGAAGTTGACGAGGCAGTTGCCGCGCCAGCGGGCCAGGTGGACAGGGTTCAGCGCGAGATAGGGAAGATCATCATCGCTGGGCCCGTACTCGATCTCCCTGGCGGCCAGGTCGAGCGCACGCCGGCAGGCGGATTCCTGATCGGCAGCCGCGGCCAATTCCCCTTCGGCCGCGTACAGCCACGCCTTGATCTGGTGCGGGATGGCCGTACGCGTCTCGTCGTGCGCGGCGCGGATCACAGCCAGGGCGTCCTCGTTTTCGCCAAGATCGGCCAGCACATAGGCCTGTTCCCCGGCGGCGTAAGCAAGCAGGCTCTTGTCGTCGGCTTCGCGGGCGGCCCCAGTGGCCCGCTCGTAGTGTTCCCAGGCCATGGGAAGCTTTCCCGCGTCGATGGCCTGCCAGCCAGCCAGCGACGAGGCTTCGGCCAGCACCGACGCCAGCGCCTGCCGCTGTCCCGGCCGCATCGAATAGCGCAGGCAGGTGTCAACATGGTCGATGTGGGCCTGGAGCTTGGCCGAGACGGCCGGTGCTCCGAGGCGCCGGTCGAGTAGCCGGATGGAGTTCGTTTCGTTTTGCAGGGCGGCGATGACTTCGGCGTCCACGTGGCGCGAGGCGGAGATCCGGTAGAGCAGTTCGGTGTGCTGCCCGGACCGGGGACTGGACCGTTTGGCCTGGCTTAGTGAAGCCGGGGCCTGTGATGGTCAAGGGAACGGCATCTCCGGATGACGCAACCCTCGCCCAATACTGGGCTGACCGTCGCCGCAAGGCAGCTATGCCTCCGGTGAATTCCCTCGGCATGCTTCTACTGAAGAGGCAAGAGAGCCGATGCCCGGAGTGCGGGGATTTTCTCCTGCATGCCTATCACCAGCCGCAGTCCCCGGAGCAGTGGGAGCAGTGGCTGACGACGATCAAGACCGGGATCCGCCGCCAGCGGATTACCGTTCGGGGAGAAGACCTAGATAAGCGGCGCATCATTCATGCCTCCTGCCTATCCCGAGAGAAACGGGAGACCGCAGAGAGCCCAGTATCTCAATCTGTAACGCCAGTAGGACTTGCTTGAGCCGTTTTGCGGTGAAAGCCGCCTGGGCGGTTCTGAGGGGGGTGCGGCGCAGTAATGCGCCGCACCTACCCGACTGATCCGGGTGGTGCCGGGGAGGGTGGCAAGCAGCCCTGACAAGGCCGGGACCGTCCAGCACTGCCAGATGGCGGGGTCCGGCAATCGAGGCCAGAAGGTACAGCGTAAGCGAATCGGTGGCAGAAGCTCCGTAAGCGTCCCGCCGGCTCAAATCTGGTGGATATGGGCTGGTGTGCAGTGCGTGGCCCCGCAGGCTGGGGGTCAACTCCGTAGCCGGATAAGCAGGCCGGTGAGGAGGCCATCGTGAAGGACTGCGGCGTAGCGATGGCGAGGCTGCCGGAGCACAGCCGGGTGCCTAACTGGCCGATCGGTCATGAAGTGAACGTGGGAACCGCCTGCGGTCGCCTTGTCACCCGCGCATCCGGCGCGGAGACCGGGCAGGCCCGTTGCCGGCTGATGGCCGCGGGCGGGGCGGAGGCCCCGTAGTACTCCGGGCACGCGAGAGGCGTGCACATGGGGAAGGGGGCCAGCAAGCTAGCAGCGAGGAGACTGGAATGCCGGGAGTTGCGCTGGTGAATACCGGCGGGCCGGAGGCCGAGCACGCCTTGGCGGAAGCGAAGCGCCGGGTACTGGAGATCCAGGCCAAGCTGCACCGCTGGGCTCGTGAGGATCCTCATCACCGGTTCGGCGATTTGTTCAATCTCGTCTGCGATCCCGCGTTCTTGCTGGTGGCGTGGGATCGCGTGCGGAGCAACAAGGGGGCCCGCTCGGCCGGGGTGGATGGCCGGTCGGCTGTCTACGTCGAGGCGAGGGTTGGGGCCGGGGTTTTCCTCGGCAGGCTGCGGTCGTCGCTGAAGGACCGCAGTTTCCGCCCGCTGCCGGTGCGGGAGCGGATGATTCCCAAGGCAGGCGGCAAGCTGCGCCGCCTGGGGATCGCGACCATCACCGACCGGGTGGTCCAGGCGTCGCTGAAACTGGTGCTGGAGCCGATCTTCGAGGCGGATTTCCTGCCGTGCTCGTACGGGTTCCGGCCACGCCGCCGGGCACATGACGCGGTGGCCGAGGTGCGATACCTGGCGTCACACTCTTATGAGTGGGTCGTGGAGGGCGACATCAAAGCCTGTTTGGATCCATGGTCATACTGCTCCTTTGCTGATTGCGCGGCTTAGAACAGGCCTTCTTGCGGGGTTGGCACCTCGATACGCAGGCCTTTCCTGCGTCCGGTGCGGGTCAGGACAGCGCGCAGCTCGCCGCGCTTGACCTTCTGCAATACGGTCTGGCGGGAGACATCCAGGGCGCGGCCAGCGTGGTGCAGGGCGAGCCAGGCGTCGGGTGCGTTGCCGGTGAGCATGCCGCGCAGTTCTTCGGTGAGGCGGATGCGCCAGGGCGCGCCGGGGGTGACCTGCTCGCCGGCGGTGAAGCCGTCATTCAGCCAGCGCAGCAGGGTCGACGGTGCGATCTGCAGCTGGCGGGCGGCCTGGGTCACGTTGAGCAGTTCTCCTTCCCGGGGTGCGGCGGGGCTGGGCTGGTGGCGGGGGATGCCCCAGTGGGTTCGTAGTGAGCCGGCTCTATTGGCGGTGTATGACATTCCGCGGGCGGTGGTGCGGTGCTGCCGGTTGAGGATCCCGGCGATGACGGCGTCGGGGTAGTGCACGGCCAGCCGGCGGATCAGGTCGATGGTGTCCTCATCGGTGCGGATTTTCGGCTGCGGGCGGCGCAGCGGGACGGTCAGCTCGCTGATCGCGCCGCCTTTCCACCGCAAGACCAGGCGGGCGTGCGGGTCCGGGTCGCCGCGGCGGGCGGTGATGTTCACCTCCTCCAGCAGGGTGCGCAGAAGCTGCTTGCGGTCCTTATCGGTGGTGGTCGGCGCGTCCCACACCTGGCCGAGGTCGTCGCCGAGGGCCAGGATCGCGCCCCGCTCGGCCGGGGTGAGGGTCTTCGGACGTGCGGTCTCGCGGCGGGCGAGCTCGGCTTCAGCATCCGCGACCTGCTGCAACGCGGTGTTCCATTCGGTTTCCAGGCCGCGGGCGACCAGCCGGTTGTCGGGGTCGACAGCGCGGTAGCGGCGTTCGGCCCTGGTGGCGTTATAGCGGGCCTGCTCGACCTGGCGCTGGTGCTGGTCCAGCGCGGCGTCGTGGCCTTGCTCGATCTGCTCGGCGGCCTGCAGGCAGGCCTGCAGCGCGGCCGGCTGGAGGGCGGCCAGGAACGCCTCTGCGACGGCGGCGTCGATGGCCTGCCCGCCGACGTTCATGTGCCGGGATCCCCGGCCATTAACCAGGTCAGCAGACCCCTGGCAGTAGTAGTTCGGCACGGTCTTGGCCGGGCCGCGGTAGAAGACGGCCAGCTTGCGGCCGCAGGACCCGCAGGTGGCCAGGCCCTGCAACAGCGCGGAGCCTTCCCGGACCGCGCCGGTGCCCGGCTGGCTGGCCTGCGGGCGGGTATTCGACCCGATGCGGGCCTGGTTGGCCAGGTAAGTGTCCCAGCCGGTGAACCCGGGGTGGTGATCGGGAATGAGGACCTCCCACTGGTCGCGGTGCGGCGTCGTTTGCGCAGGGCACCGTCCGGGCCGAGGCAGTGTTCGTCGCGGGTGCGGCCGTAGACGTACGCGCCAGCGTAAGCCGGGTGGGTCAGCGTGGTGTGCACGGCATGGTAAGTGGGCTCGACCCAGGTGATTTCACCGGGCTTGCCGTGCAGGTAGACGGCTTGCTGCAGCGGCCAGCGCAAGCCCTGGGCACGCAGCCACAGCCAGGTGGCGCGCACCGACCCGGACACGGCGAACTGCCCGAACACGGCGGCGAGCACGCCGGTGACCGCTTCATCGGGGTGGAAGCGGATCTCGCCGTCGGCCTCGCCCCAGATCAGCCCCACCGGCAGGCCGCGGCGCAGCTCGCCACGGGCGGCCTTGTTCTTGATGCCGCCTTCCAGCCGGGCCCGCAGGACATGCAGCCCAGACTCGGCCATGATGCCCTTCATGCCCAAGATGAGCCTGTCGTTGAACAACGCCGGGTGGTAGACGCCGTCGGCGTCGGCGACCAGGGTGCCGCATACCCCGGCCAGGTCAAGGAGCCGGTACCAGGCGCTGTTGTCCCGCGCCAGCCGCGAGACCTCCAGCGCCAGGATGATCCCGACCTGGCCGAGGGCCACCTCGGCGACCAGGCCCTCGAACCCGTCCCGCTGCCCGGTCACCGACCCGGAGATGCCCAGGTCACCATCGACGACCCGGATCGCTTCCCGCGGCCAGCCCAGCTGACCGGCGCGGTTGACCAGGTCGTACTGGCGGGCGGTCGACTCGGTGTTCCGCGCCACCTGGGCCAGGGTGGACTGCCGGACGTATATTACGGCCGCTCTGGAGAGGTGGGAGCTGGTTATCTTGCCGGACTCACTCATCGCTGTCCCCCGTTCCTCCGGCCGTCCCGGCGGCTTTCGCGATCAGGCGGGCCAGCAGCACCAACGCCGCTTCCACCTGCACGGCGGGGAAATGCCCGATCAGGGCGGGGGGTGGCGCCGGAACCTGGTCCGGCAGCAGACTGAGCTGAACAGGCTGCACGGTCGTCCTCCTTGCACGGTGACTTCCGTGCAGCCTGCTCCCCGCTGCCCGCGCTGCGGGCGCAAAGGCCCGAAACCAGCACAGACAGGCCCAGCAGGTCCGCCACCGACCCCAGCGTCCCCGGCGCGTCGCCGCTGTCGGCCGGCTGGGACTCCAGGTCAGTCCAGGCCGCCGGGATCAGCCGCTTGGACCCGTCCGGCAGCACCACCAGCAACTCCGCCGCGCCATGCCGCCGCATGCTGCCCAGCACCGGCAACTGCCGGCCGTCGAACGGGTGCCGTAGCCGGGTAAGCCTCACCGTGCCCGGCTGCACGGCGGTCACCGGCCGGCCTCCGTGACCACCTGCACACGGCGGCCAGCCGCATGGCACACTGCCTGAGCGGCCCGTGCGGCGCTGGCCGCATCCATGCACAGGGCCGCCTCGCGCAGGTCAACCGGGATACCCTCGACGAGGCTGGCCGCGACCAGCAGTACCTGCCGTTCGCCGTCCGAGCACGGCAGCATCCCCTGCACCGCGTCCGCCGCCGCGGCGAAGTCGATAGCCGCGACCTCCCGGCCCCGGAACGGCTCCCATCCGACCTCGACCGCGACCTGCAGGAAATCCTCCCGCAGCAGCCACGTTCGGTGCGAGATCAGCAGCTCAGCAGCCGCCTCCGTGGGCAACCAGCCCTTCGCCCACGCGCGGATCGCCGCGGCGAGGTCATCCAAGCAGGTAGTAAGGCGGGGAGTCCTTCAACCGGCTCAGCCACGATCACATCCTCGCGTCGCTGGGCACCTTCCCCGCACGGGGTCTGGTGCGACAGTGGCTGGAAGCGGGCGTGATCGAGGATGGGGTTCTCTCCCCGACCGGCGAGGGCGCCCCACAGGGCGGTCTGGTCACGCCCTCAACGCAATAGATAACTTCTGCTTTGATGTCACGCTGGGCTACCGGCGGCTGGAACGGCCGCGGCGTGTCACGGGCGGGTTGTGACATGTCGGGTAGTATATTTATGGCATGGTTGTTCATGGTCGTGCTGGCGGCGGCGAGCATGCTGAGCGGGTCAACGCGGCTGCGGAGCTGGCTGAGGGAGGCGTGCCGGCAGCTGAGGCGGCCCGGGTGCTGGCTGGCCGGTTCGGGTGCTCGCCGCGGCAGGCCCGCCGGTATGTGGATCAGGCGGCTTCGGGCCGGGTCCCGGTCCCCGAAGCGACCGTGGTGTTCACGGTCAAGGTCCCGGCCCGGCTCGCGGGAGCGGTCCGGGAGCATGCCCGGCTGTCGGGGCGGACGATCTCCGCCGTGGTCACCCAGGCGCTGGAGGAGTTTCTCGCACGGGGCCGCAGAAACCATCCCCGCAGGTGAGCGACCGGGCGGTCGAGACGGAGTTCGTCTTCGGCCGTCACGCGGCCACGGAATTGTCAGTGGCCTACGCCATATTGGTGCCGCAGCGGCAGGCCCGTATCGTGCGGCCCGGCCAGGAAGGAAGGCCGCCCCGTGACCAGCGCGGCGATCTACGCCCGGGTGTCCAGCGCCCGGCAGAAGAAGGACGAGACGATCGGGTCGCAGACCGCGGCGCTGCGCGAGCACGCCGCGCAGGCCAGGCTTGACGTCCCGGAAGAGTGGGTCTTCGAAGACGAGGGCCATTCCGGCGCGACGCTGGTCCGCCCGGCCCTGGAGGCGCTGCGTGACCTGGTGGCCCAGGGCTGCCTGGACGTGGTGCTGGTGTATTCCCCGGACCGGCTGGCCCGCAAGTTCGCTTACCAGGCGCTGCTGCTGGAGGAGTTCGCCCGCGCCGGGGTCCGGGTGGAGTTCGTCAAGGGCCCCCGCGGCGACACCCCGGAAGACCAGCTGCTGGTCCAGTTCCAGGGCATTTTCGCCGAATACGAGAAAGCGCAGCTGGCCGAGCGGTACCGGCGCGGCAAGGCCCACCGCGCCCGCACCGGGTCGGTGAACGTGCTGTCCGGCGCCCCGTTCGGCTACCGGTACGTCCGCAAGACCGACCTGTGCGGTGCCGCCTACGAAGTCATCGAGGGTGAGGCGGTGCTGGTCGCGGAGATGTTCCGCCGCTACGCCGACGACGGCGCGGCCATCGCGGACCTGGCCCGCTGGCTGACTGACCAGGGCGTGGCGACCCGGACCGGTAAGCACCGCTGGGACCGGTCAGTGATCTGGGCCATGCTGCGCAACCCCGCCTATGCGGGCACGGCGGTATTCGGCAAAACCATGGCGGTTCATGAATCGCCCGGACTGAACCGCGTCGCCCGCCTCCAGGGCCGCTCGGTACCGCGCGCGGTCAAGACCGTGGACCGGCCCCGCGACCAATGGCTGGAGATCGCCGTCCCGGCCATCGTGACCGCCGAGAGCTTCGCCCGCGTCCAGCAACGGCTGGAAGGCAACAAGCGGTTCGCTGCCCGCAACACTAAGGTCCCGTCTCTGCTGCAGGGCCTGGCCGCCTGCTCGGCCTGCGGATACGGGTACTACCGCACCTCGGCCCGGACCACCAGCAGGAAGATCTACTACTACCGGTGCCTGGGCAGCGATGACTACCGCTACGAAGGCGGCCGGGTCTGCGGCAACAAGCCGGTCCGCGCCGACTACCTCGACACCGTCGTCTGGGACCACATCACCGGCCTGCTCGCCGGACCCGCCCTGATCCGCGCCGAGATCACCAAGCGCCTGGACGCCGCCCGCACCGCCGACCCGGCCACCCGGCAGCGCAAGCAACTGCAGGCCGCGCTGGCCAAGGCCACTGCCTCGGTCACCGCCATGATCGAGGCGTTCTCCGAGCAGCTGATCACGATTGATGAGCTGCGCGCACGGATGCCGCACCTGCGCGCCCGCGAGACCAGCCTGCGCAACCAGATCGACGCCCTCAACGCCCAGGCCGCCGACCGGGACGCCTACCTCACCCTCGCCGGCGACCTGGAAGGCTTCCTCGCCCAGCTGCGCGGCAACGCCGCCACCGCCACCGTCGAAGACCGCCAGCGGGTCCTGCGGCTCCTGGTCAAGGACATCCTCATCGGCCCAGAGAAGATCACCATCCGGCACCGCATCCCCACCCGGCCAGGCGGCTCGGGCGCCCGGCAGCGTGACCCCGGATCCGATACGGAGGGTGATCATCGCCCAGGTTACCTATTGCGTTGGGGGCGTGAGATCACCCATCCTCTCCAACATTTACCTCCATAAACTGGATGTCTACGTCGAGACGGTTCTGATCCCGCAATACACCCGAGGGAAACATAGAAAAGGTAACCCTGAATACAGAAGGAGAACACATCAGATGACCCTCGCCCGCAGACGCGGGGACCGGGAAACGGCCCGCGCGCTGCGACGCGAGACACGTCAACTCCCCTCGGTCGACCCTCAAGACCCCGGATACCGGCGGCTGCGCTATTCGCGTTATGCCGACGACCACATCCTGGGATTCACCGGACCGAAAGCTGAAGCCGAGACCATCAAAGACCAGCTGGCGACATTCCTGCGCGACGAACTCGCACTCGAACTCAACCCGGACAAGACACTGATCACCCACGCCCGCACCCGGGCCGCGAGATACCTCGGCTACGAGATCATCGCCCAGCACTCCAACATCAAGATCACCAGCGGCCGCAGGACGGCCAACGGGACGATCGCGCTGCGGGTGCCACTCGATGTGATCAAGGCGAAACGAGCCCCCTACCGGCAGCACGGAAAACCCTGGCACCGGCCAGCCCTGCAAAACCTGGACGACTACGACATCATCCAGGCCTACGGGGCCGAATACCGGGGCATCGTCGGCTACTACATGCTGGCAATCGACGTGTGGCGATTCAACGAACTCGAATGGCACGCCAAGACGTCGATGCTGAAGACCCTGGCCGCCAAGCACCAGTCCAGCGTGTCGAAGATGGCCAGCAAGCACACGGCCAAGATCGAGACGCCGCACGGACTTCGTACCTGCTACGAGGCCAGGATCCAGCGCGGCAGCAAGCCAGACCTGGTAGCCAGGTTCGGCGGGATACCTCTCGTACGGAACATGGACGCGGCGCTGTCCGACCGTGTCCCCGACCGGCCCCCGACACCCCGCAAGGAGCTGATCCACCGGCTCCTGACACCGCGGTGCGAGCTATGCGGCGACCCGGGCACGGTGGTCGTCCACCAGGTCCGCAAGCTCACCAGCCTCGGGGCTCCCGGCCCAGGCCAGCCCGCGTGGGCGAAGAAGATGGCCCAGATGCGCCGCAAGACACTCGCGGTCTGCGCGCCCTGCCACGATCACATCCACGCGCAACCTGTCACGAAAGCGGCATAGGCCACTGGAGAGCCACGTGCATCGAAAGGTGCCCGCGTGGTTCGGAGGAGGGGAGCGCGGAAAAGGGCCTTCCACCTGGGAAGACACCTCGCCGCGCTCCCTATCCTGTCACCTGTCGCTGGTGCGGGAGAAAACCGGGCACGCGCTGATCGGGGCCCGCCAGTGGATACCGCGAGAGCACATCGAGGACCCGGTGAAATCGCTGGTCACGGGCCTGCCGCTGGACCTGGAGTTCCGTACCAAGGGGCAGCTGGCCATGGATATCTGGGCCGATGCGAACGCTGACGGGCTCTTTTTCGACTTCGCCTGCGGGGATGAGGTGTACGGCAGCTGCACGCAGCTGCGGGAGTTCTTCGGGGAAAACGGGCAGGCGTACGTGCTGCGGGCCGCCTCCAGCTTCATGATCACGCTGGCCCCGGGAACGAAGGTGACCTG
>Ga0302232_10003861_pt1 | contig 10027 bp, 5 predicted proteins | sample II_Palsa_N2_3_FD_193575 | JGI IMG/M metagenome (GOLD analysis project Ga0302232, IMG submission 193575) | Peat permafrost microbial communities from Stordalen Mire near Abisko, Sweden - II_Palsa_N2_3 | ecosystem: Environmental > Terrestrial > Soil > Palsa > Peat permafrost | place: Sweden...
CCGCTTCACGTATCCGGATCAGCAGCCGTCCACGCTCGTGCTCAATACGACCTACACGAATACGGAAGCGAGCGTGGCCGGTTCGGTCACGCAGGTGGACGCCAAAACGATTTCAGGCAGTACCACTAGCGGCCATTTTTGCGGCAATGCAACGAATGTCCCAGTGTACTTTTATGCGGAGTTTAGTCGGCCGTTTGCGACGACGTCTTCCTTTACCAATGGCGTCGCCACGATGAATTTCGGTAAAGGCGGGACTGTCCTGATGAAAATCGGTATTTCATACGTCAGCGTCGCCAATGCCAGGAACAATCTCGAGAAGGAAAATCCGTTCTGGGATTTTGACGGTGTGAAAGCGGTGGCCGATGCGATATGGAATCAGCGCCTTAATACCATTCAGGTGAGTAGCCGGGACGCCACCGCACTGACCAAGTTTTATACGGCGTTCTACCATGCATCATGGGCGCCGAGCGTATTCAGCGATATCAATGGCCAATACATCGGCTTTGACCAGAAAGTCCACACGGTCAGCGCAGGCCATGCTGCGCAGTACACCGCCTTTTCGGGGTGGGACATCTATCGCTCGCTGATTCCGCTCAAAGCCACGCTGTTTCCTCAGGAGACCAGCGACATGGCGCAGTCGCTCGTCAACGATGCCGACCAGTGCGGCGCGATCCCGCACTGGGTTAACGACAACGTCGAAGACGGCGTGATGCCGGGCGATGCCGGCTCGATAATCGTTGCGGGCGCGTACGCATTCGGCGCGCGCTCGTTCGATACCTCGGGCGCCTTGAGCCATATGATCCAGATGGCCAACATCCCCGGCACCGCGTGCAACGGCGTGACGACCAATGGCGGCCGCGCCAGTTATCTGCAGTTCGGCTATATCACGAGCGGCGAATGGGGGCAGGCATCGTCCACGCTGGAATACGGCAGCAGCGACTTCGCCATTTCGCAGTTCGCCGGCGAACTGGGCAATACCAACGTCCAGAAAATGCTGCGCAGCCGTTCGGCTTACTGGCAAAACGTGCTCAACACATCATTGACACCGCCGTTGAACTCCGGGCGCAATTCGGACGGCAGCTGGATTCCGGAGACGCCGAGCAGCACGGACAACTACGTGGAAGGCAACGCCGAGCAGTACACGTGGATGGTGCCGTTCAACCCGACCGGACTCTTTGCCGAACTGGGCGGGAATACGACGGTGGTGTCGCGGCTGAACACGTTCTTCACGGTGTTGAACGCGGGGACGAGCCTGCCCAATTTCTATATGGGCAACGAACCGACCTTCGAGGTGCCCTGGTTGTATAACTGGGCGGGTTCGCCGTCGGGCACACAGAATGTCGTCCAGCAGATCATGGCGAGCGCCTTCAGCACCGCGCCGAACGGTTTGCCCGGCAATGACGACCTGGGCGCTGTGTCGGGATGGTATGTATGGGGCGCACTGGGTCTCTATCCGGAGATTCCGGGTGTCGGCGGCTTTGCGATCGGCAGTCCGCAGTTTTCGTCGATTACCGTTCACCTCGGCAACGGCAAGACGCTGCGTATCAATGCACCCGGCGCACCCGCCGCGAATTACGTGCAACGCCTGACCGTCAATGGCGCTGCCCACAACAGTTCGTGGCTCGACGTCGACGCGCTGGCCAACGGAGCGACGCTGAACTTCACGATGGGCTCGTCGCCGTCGCAGTGGGGCACCGACCCTGCAGACGCGCCCCCGTCATACGGCGTGCCGGTCGCGCGCAACGTGGCGGATGCGTTCAACAACCATGGCATCAGCACGGACGGCGGCACCGATACCGACGGTCTCGGCGCGGACTTCGACGGCTCGCTCTACAGCTACTCGTCGCAGGCGTTGACGACGGCTGGCGCGGCGCCGGGCAAACCGTTCGTCTTCGATGGCGCGAGCTTCATCCTGTCTGGTGGGCCGTTGGATAACGCCGTGGCGGTTGGCCAGACCATCGCGATGCCGCCTGGCACGCGAGGCCGTACGCTGGTTCTGCTGGGTTCGGCCAACAACGGCCCCGGATCCGGCTCCGCGCTCGTGACGTATGTCGACGGCACAACCACCCCGTTCACGCTCGCTTTCGACGACTGGACCCTCAATGGAGGCGGCGCCGCACCGGTGGACCCGGTCGCGTTGACAACGACGTACCGCAATGCCGGCGACGGCACCAACAACGCCGTCAAGACCTATCTGTTCGCGCAGACGGTGGCGCTGACACCGGGCAAGCAGGTGGCGAGCGTTACCTTGCCGAGACAGGTCAGCGAGGGCAAGTTGCACGTCTTCGGTATTGCCGCCGCGCCTTGAGCTCCTTGGGCGCTGCCCGGGCGGCGCCCAATGATCGAAGCGGTCCTCGTTCGCCGATTGGGCGGGGGGCCGCAGTCGCGACATCGCAGTGTCACACCGCGCGCCGACGATGCAGTCAATGTGTGGTCGGCGTGTCCTGTTTCAGCGCGGTTGCATCAGCCACGCTGCGCGGGTTTCTCCACGCGAAGGCGATCGTCTTCGGCCGCCTTAAGCGCCAATCCACGGCAAGCCGCGAAAACACCATCCAGAGACCGTCTTTCGATGCCCCTGGCCGTCCTTGTCGCCTTCGAAGCCCTCCAGCAGATCGAATGCCTTGGTGAAACCAGCCTGAGTCGCGGCGATGGCGGCGAGCTTCGAGCGCGCTGCGCTGCGGCACAGGAGCAGCACCGGCGTATCGTTTGCGGCCACCTGACCCAGTTGCTCGAGGAATTCCTGATTCGGCACCGCGCCCGGATAGCGGGTCCACTCGATATGAGCATACTGGCCGTCGCCGATCACCGGCCGGCCGACCCAGTCCAGTTCTGCACGCGTGCGCACGTCGACGAGCCGGGTGCGCGGATCGAGTTGAAGAAGCTCGAAGGCCTCGGCGGGCGACAGCGCGCCCGCGTAGGGCAGCTGATTGTCGAGACGGCGCTTTTCGGCCTGGGCATACAACTGTTCGAGCGTACTCATGACAGCAAGTCTCCTTCGGACCAAATGACCATTCTAGCGCGGCGGCCGGCGCGGCGGCTTCATCGTACGTCCTGCGCGGCCGCGCGCCTGAGCAAACGCGCAAACGCGCAAACGCGCAAACGCAAACCCATTGCGCCAAGGTGGTGCAAAATAAGGCGAACGCCCCAATTTAGGGATTTGACCTGATGATCATTTCGAGATTGCACCGTAATGGTGCGTTCGTTTCAAGATTCGGGGCCCGTTCATGCTCTTCGGGGTGCGGCAATTCCCCGCGAATGCGCGTGACGAAGGTCTCTGCGCCTGCGTGGCGCACATATGGCACAGAAGCTGCTTAATTGGTGGCCGATCGATTCGATGACCGGTTTTCAGCGTCTGATTTCGCGTGAAATCAATGCGAGGTAGACGTGCCGGGACGGGTCAGCTAGATTTGGGCGGCGGCGAAATCCGCCGAATTCGTTAATCAGGAGATAGGTTATGAGTAAATCCGTGGCCGACGTCATTCAGCTCGTCAAGGACGAGGACGTCAAGTTTGTCGACTTCCGTTTTACCGACACACGCGGCAAAGAACAGCACGTATCGGTGCCGGTGTCGGCATTCAGCGAGGACAAGTTCGAGAGCGGCCATGCGTTTGACGGTTCGTCGATTGCCGGCTGGAAGGGCATCGAGGCGTCTGACATGCTGCTCGTCCCGGATGCAGACACGGCTTTCATCGACCCGTTCTATGAAGAGTCGACCCTCGTGCTGACCTGCGACGTCGTCGAACCGGCTGACGGCAAGGGCTACGAACGTGATCCGCGCTCGCTGGCAAAGCGCGCTGAAGCCTACCTGAAGAGCTCGGGCCTGGGCGACACGGCCTACTTCGGTCCGGAACCGGAATTCTTCATTTTCGACTCGGTCCAGTGGAACACGGACATGTCGGGTTGCTTCGTGAAGATCGGCTCGGAAGAAGCACCGTGGTCGTCAGGCAAGGAATTCGAAGGCGGCAACACGGGTCACCGCCCGGGCACTAAGGGCGGCTACTTCCCGGTCGCACCGGTCGATTCGTTCCAGGACATTCGCTCGGAAATGTGTCTGCTGCTCGAACAGATCGGCATTCCGGTTGAAGTGCACCACCACGAAGTCGGTGGCATGGGCCAGAACGAAATCGGCACCAAGTTTTCGACGCTCGTGCAGCGCGCCGACTGGACGCAGCAACTGAAGTACATCGTCCACAACGTGGCGCACACGTACGGCAAGACGGCGACGTTCATGCCGAAGCCGGTGGTCGGCGACAACGGTTCGGGTATGCACGTTCACCAGTCGATCTGGAAGGACGGCCAGAATCTGTTCGCAGGCAATGGCTACGCAGGCCTGTCGGAATTCGCGCTGTTCTACATCGGCGGCATCATCAAGCATGCCCGTGCGCTGAACGGCATCACGAACCCGACGACGAACTCGTACAAGCGTCTCGTGCCGCACTTCGAAGCACCGGTCAAGCTCGCTTACTCGGCGCGTAACCGTTCGGCATCGATCCGCATTCCGCACGTGTCGAACCCGAAGGGCCGCCGTATCGAAACGCGCTTCCCGGATCCGATGGCCAACCCGTACCTGTGCTTCTCGGCACTGATGATGGCAGGTCTGGACGGCGTGCAGAACAAGATCCACCCGGGCGAAGCTGCTGACAAGAACCTGTACGACCTGCCGCCGGAAGAGGATGCAAAGATCCCGACCGTGTGTGCCGGCCTCGACCAGGCGCTCGAAGCGCTGAACAACGACCGCGAGTTCCTGACGCGCGGTGGCGTGTTCACGGACACGATGATCGACGCTTACCTGGAACTGAAGGAAGCAGAACTGCAACGTGTGCGTATGACCACGCACCCGGTCGAGTTCGAACTGTACTACTCGCTGTAAGCGGCGATGGCGCTTCGCCTCACGTGTGTGGCGAAGCGCGCGCCCGACGCTCGTGACTGATCGAATGCGAGTCACAAAGGGACGGCGGCGCCGTCCCTTTTTTTGTAGGCACCAGGAAACGTTTGCGAAGTGCGGGCGGTTTGTTGTACCACCATCTCTCATCGGCCAGACTGCAAGATGGTTCTGAAGAATCTGATCAAAGCTAGAAAAGGGCATGCCGAGCCGCTGTCCGAAAACGCTCAACTGGCGGATTCGGGACTGCTGACGGGGTTTGAGGCGTTGCCGACGGTCGTGCTCGTGCTCGACAAACGCACGCTGCGGGTCGCGTATGCAAATCCGTCCGCTGAGGCGATGCTCGATTTGTCGCGCCGGCAGTTGACGCAGATGGCGTGGCCGGACATCTTCGCGAACTCGGACGAGCTGATCGCAACGGTCGCGTCGATTGCAGAACACCGTTTCCATGCGACGCACCTCGACGCGGTGCTCGAACGCCAGGGCCACGAGCCGCTGCATGTGCATGCGATTGTGGGTTACCTGGACGGCGCTCCGGATTTTGTATTGCTCGAGCTGTTCGAAAACGAACGCCACCTGCGCACTGACCGCGAAGAGCGTATCAACGATCTGACCGCGGTCAACAAGCAACTGATCCGCAATCTCGCGCATGAGATCAAGAATCCGCTCGGCGGCATTCGCGGTGCGGCGCAATTGCTCGAATTCGAACTGGGGGTGCGCGAGCGCGACGAGTTGCGCGAGTACACCCAGGTCATCATCAAGGAATCGGACCGGCTGCAAACGCTGGTCGACCGGCTGCTGGAGCCGCACCGTCATCCGCATATCGTGGGCGACGTGAATATCCACGAAGTATGCGAACGCGTGCGCGCGGTGATTCTCGCGGAGTTTCCGCGCGGCCTCACCATCGAGCGCGATTACGACGTGAGCGTGCCCGATCTGCGCGGCGACAAGGAACAACTGATTCAAGCGGTGCTCAATATCGTGCGCAATGCGGCTGAAGCGTTGCGCGAACGGATTTCGCAAGGCGACGCGCGCATCGAATTGCGCACGCGTGTTGCGCGCAAGATCACCATTGCGAAACGCTTATGTAAGCTGGCATTGGACTTGCATATCATCGACAACGGACCAGGCATTCCAGAAGACATCCGCGACCGCATTTTTTATCCGCTCGTTTCGGGGCGCGACGATGGAAGCGGTCTGGGTCTCACGCTCGCGCAGACTTTCGTGCAGCAGCACGATGGACTGATCGAAGTGGACAGCCGTCCGGGACACACCGAGTTTCAGATTCTGCTGCCGCTCGACTGCTAATACCTCATGCGTCACAAGCGCACCTAAAGACTTCTGACCGACCATATGAAGCCGATCTGGATAGTAGACGACGATCAATCGATCCGCTGGGTACTCGAGAAGGCGCTCGCTCGCGAGAACTTCGCGACGCGCAGCTTTGCGAACGTGCGCGACGCAGCAGCCGCGCTCGATCACGACAGCCCGCAAGTGCTGGTGTCCGACATCCGCATGCCCGGCGGTTCGGGCCTTGAATTGCTGCAGACGGTGCGCGAAAAGGTGCCAGGCTTGCCCGTCATCATCATGACCGCGTTCTCGGATCTCGATAGCGCCGTGGCCGCGTTTCAGGGCGGGGCCTTCGAATACCTCGCCAAGCCGTTCGACGTCGACAAGGCCGTCGAACTGATTCGCCGCGCCGTCGACGAAAGCGTGCGCGGCGAACAGACGTGGGATGAACGCGTCGCCGATGCACCGGAAATGCTCGGCCAGGCACCGGCGATGCAGGATATGTTTCGCGCTATCGGCCGCCTGTCCCATTCTGCGGCAACCGTGCTCATTACCGGCGAATCAGGCACCGGTAAGGAACTCGTGGCCCGCGCCTTGCACCGACATAGCCCACGCGCGAACGGGCCGTTCATCGCATTGAACACCGCGGCGATTCCGAAGGATCTGCTGGAGTCCGAACTATTTGGTCATGAGCGCGGCGCCTTCACCGGCGCGCAGGCGATGCGTCAGGGGCGTTTCGAGCAGGCCGAGAACGGCACGCTGTTTCTCGACGAAATCGGCGACATGCCGTTCGATCTGCAAACGCGTTTGTTGCGGGTGCTCTCCGATGGCCAGTTCTACCGCGTCGGGGGTCACAGCCCGTTGCGCGCGAATGTGCGGGTGATTGCCGCCACGCACCAGAACCTCGAGTCGCGGGTGCGTCAAGGTCTGTTCCGCGAAGACTTGTATCACCGACTCAATGTGATCCGCTTGCGCCTGCCGGCGTTGCGCGAGCGCAGCGAAGACATTCCGCTGCTCACACGCCACTTCCTGCAGAAGAGTGCGCGCGACCTGGGCGTCGAGTCAAAGCGTGTATCCGAGGAGGCGCTGACGTATCTTGCGTCGCTGCCGTTTCAAGGCAATGTGCGGCAGCTCGAGAATCTGGCTAACTGGCTGACCGTGATGGCGCCAGCGCAGACCATCGAGATCAAGGATTTGCCACCGGATCTGGTGCCGGCCCAGGCGGGCGCGGCGGAGATCGCTGCGGGTGGCATGCTGGGTGGCGATCCGGCGAGTGGCATCGCCGGGCAGCCGACAGCGAACGGCGCAGCGCTGCCGTCGCATGTGGCGTCGATGCCTGGCATGCCGGTGGCGGTCGCCGCGAGTGCATGGGAGAGCGGGCTGCGTACCGAAGTCGCCCGGATGCTGCGTGAGAACGCGCCCGATGTGATGGACGAACTCGCACGGCGCTTCGAGGCCGCAGTAATCCGCGAAGCGCTCGATTTCACCCGCGGCCGCAAGGTCGAAGCCGCCGAGCGGCTGGGCATTGGCCGCAACACCATTACGCGCAAGATTCAGGAACTCAACCTCGAACCGTGAGACGAGTTTGACCGGAGGAAGAGGGGCGCCGCGTGGCGGCGTCCTTCCGGTATATAGCGTGTCGCGCGTCACAGGGCATAATCGTCGTTGTTCAGTTACGACGGTCTACCATGCCTGCTGCTTCCGCTTTGACTTCCAAGGGTTCCCCAACGTCCCCTGCATCCCCGGTTTCCGTTCACTGGCCTCAGTCTCCCGATCCATTCCTGTCGCTCGAATCGCTCGACGATCCTGCCGTGCTGGCCTGGGTCGAGCAGCAGAATGCCCGCACGCGTGCCGCATGGTGCAGCAGTGTGCGCTTCGAGACCCTCAAGCAGCAGCTTGCCGAGGCTTATCTGCCGCGCGAGCGGCCGGTGATCCCCGATCGCTGGCAAGACTGGGCTTACGACCTGTGGCAGGACGAACACAACCCCAAGGGCATCTGGCGACGCACCTCGTGGGCGAGCTGGCGGGCAGGCACACCGGTGTGGCAAAACCTGCTCGACTTCGATGCACTCGGCGCGGCCGAAGGCACGCCGTGGGTCTGCGTCGAACTCGATATCCTTTATCCCGATGGCGACCGTGCGCTCGTAACGCTATCGCCGGGCGGCTCGGACGCCGTGGTGGTGCGCGAATTCGATATCGCCGCGCAACGTTTTCTGAGCGATGGCTTTGCGATTGCCAAAGCAGGCAAGCACACGGTGTCGTGGATCGACCGCGACAGCGTGTACCTGCGCTGGGACAAAGGTGGCAAGTCGTTGACGCGTTCGGGCTATCCGCGCGAAGTGCGGCGCTGGTCGCGCGGCACGCCGCTTGCCGAAGCGCCGGTCGTGTTTCGCGGCGAGTTCGACGACATTAGCGTCGACGCCGACTACGATCCGATCGATCGGCGGCATACGGCCTCACGCAGCGTCGACTTTTTCGATTCCGAAACCTTCTATCTCGATGCCGGCGGTGCGTGGCAGCGCTACGACGTCCCCACGCATGTGGGCGTGGGTGCGTGGGAAGGGTGGTTGCTGTTCGAGCCGCGCCTTGACTGGTCCTTCGAGGACGCACACTATCCGGGTGGCGCGCTGCTGGCGATTCGCGAGCGCGAGTTTCTGGCCGGCGAGCGCCGTTTCGTGCCGCTTTTCACGCCGAACGCGCAGACCTCGGCATGTGACTGGACCCACACGCGTCATCATCTGATCGTCTCGTATCTGGACGACGTGCAGAGCCAGACCATTCTGTGGCAACCGCAGCAGGCCGGAGACGGCGCATGGGAGTGGCATTCACGTGCGTTTCCGGCACGCGCGAGCTCGCAAGTCGACGTGTCGCCCATTGAGCCGACGCTCAATGACGAGGTGTATGTCGACGTCGACGATTATCTGCTGCCGCCCGAATACTGGCTCGCCGATCTTGCGCGTGAAAATCTGGCCGACTGGGAATTGCTCGACCGCTGGCCGACCCAGTTCGACGCCACGCCCTATACGGTCAAGCGAGGCCACGCACAATCCGCCGACGGCACACGTGTGCCGTACACGGTGATCGGTTCGCGCGCGCAGCTCGAAGCGGCACCGCAAGCGGAGGGTTCAGCGCAGGCTCGCCCGTGTCTGTTGACCGGCTACGGCGGCTTCGCCATCCCGCTCACGCCGAGTTATCTGACCGGACCTGGGATCGGCTGGCTCGAGCAGGGCGGGGTGTTTGTAGTCGCGCATATTCGCGGCGGTGGCGAGTTCGGTACCGAGTGGCATCTCGCGGCGCAAGCGGAAAACCGGCAGTGCTCCTTCGACGACTTCATCGCGGTCGGTGAGGCGCTCATTGCCGACAGCGTGACCACTGCCGCGCAACTGGGCATCAGGGGCGGCAGCAACGGCGGCTTGCTGGTGGCGGCGTGCATGGTGCAGCGTCCCGATCTTTTCGGCGCGGTGGTGTGCGAAGTGCCGCTACTCGATATGAGCCGCTATCACCTGCTGCATGCTGGCGCGTCGTGGATCGACGAGTACGGCGATCCCGACGAGCCGGACGAGGCCCGCGTGCTCGCGGCCTACTCGCCGTATCACCACGTGAGCGCCGGCGTGCAGTATCCGCCGGTGCTGTTCACAACCTCGACGAGCGACGATCGGGTCCATCCGGGACATGCGCGCAAGATGGTGGCGCGCATGCAGGCGCTGGGGGCCGAGCGCGTGTGGTATCGGGAGGATACGGACGGCGGGCATGGCGGCGGCTCGGATGAACTCGAGCAGGCCGTCCATGATGCGATGGAGTATGACTTCCTGTGGACGTGTCTGAGCGGCACGGCGGTCGCCTAGGGTCAGTCGA